>Ga0187892_10000530_pt1 | contig 99122 bp, 87 predicted proteins | sample MA1701073metaG_FD_139345 | JGI IMG/M metagenome (GOLD analysis project Ga0187892, IMG submission 139345) | Bio-ooze microbial communities from a basaltic lava cave in the Kipuka Kanohina Cave System on the Island of Hawaii, USA - MA170107-3 metaG ... | reverse complement strand
CGCGCTGCAGCTCGAGGAGCCGGACAAGTTCCAGGACGAGCTCGTCGCGTTCGTCACAGGTGCCGCCCAACAGCAGCATGCAGCGGACGGCGCTGCGCGCCGCCGCTGATGCTGGGCGTTAGACTTCACGAAACGCTGGCGTGGCGTATAATCTCTGGAAGAGGTTGCGATGAAGCTCGAACTGACCGCAGTGTTTCGAAAGGTCCCGGAAGGCTACATCGGCTTCGTCGAGGAGCTGCCGGGTGCCAATACCCAGGGTGCGAGTTTGGACGAGGCTCGGAAGAACCTCGCGGAAGCCGCGCGCCTCGTCCTCGATGCCAACCGGGAGTTGGCCCGACAGGACGCCCAGGGGCAAGACGTGATTCGGGAGCCTCTCAGGATCACGGCGGCGTGAAGCGCCGTGATCTCCTGCGCCACCTCGAGCTTCACGGTTGTGTCAAGCTCCGGGAAGGCGGCAATCACACACTGTACGTCAATCCGACAGTGCCGAAGGTCTCGACGGTGCCTCGCCATCGCGAGGTCAACGAGCACCTTGCACGCAAGATCTGCAGGTCCCCGAGCCGTGAAGTCTAACGAAGCCGACGGTTCACGCTGTCACGGGTCGTGCTTGCGCACGCCCCGCGCCAGCGCGTCCCGCAGCTTACGGCCGACGTTGGACAACTTGATAACGCTTGACAGCCTTAACGGAGTCCGTTACTATTAGAGCATGATCAAGGGGTTCCGCTGCAAGGAGACTGAGAGCGTCTTCCAGCGGCGGCACTCCAAGCGGTTTTCCGGAATCCAACGGATGGCGCTGCGAAAGCTCTTGATCCTCGATGCCGCAGGGTCGCTGGAGGACCTTCGGGTCCCACCGGCCAATCGGCTGGAGAAGTTGAGCGGAGATCGACGGAGTCAGCACAGCATCCGTATCAACGACCAGTGGAGGATCTGCTTCCGCTGGCGAGACGGCCACGCCCACGATGAAGAGATCGTGGATTATCACAGGTGACGCGATGCCGAAGAGACCAGAGCCCATTCACCCTGGCGAGGTTCTCTTGGAGGAGTTCTTGCAGCCGATGGGGATCAGCCAGTACCGCCTCGCGAAGGATGTCAACGTGCTGCCACGACGCATCAACGAGATCGTGCACGGGAAGCGGTCGATCACAGCGGATACGGCCCTTCGCCTGTCTCGGTACTTCGGCATGACTGAACAGTTCTGGATGAATCTCCAGACTCGCTATGATCTCGAACTCGAGAAAGATCGTCTCGGCTCACGCCTGGAAACCGAGGTGCAACCGGTGCAAGCTGCGGGGTAACGGAGGCAAGTTGTCCAACAACACGCTGGACCCGACGGTCGCCTCGGCGCCCGCGGGTCAGCGTGAGCGTTAGCCCGACTGGAAATGGCCGTCGCGAGCGTCGATGGTAGAATGGCCGTCATGAGTGCTGATGAGATCGAGGCTGAAGCGCTGAAGCTGGATCCGAAAGCGAGGGCTCGGCTGGCGGAGCGACTACTCGCCAGTCTTGAGGCGCTATCGGATCAAGAGAATGAGCGCCTCTGGGCAGAGGAAGCCGATCAGCGTGATGCCGATTGGGGCTCGGGGCGAGGTACTGCACGGCCGGCGGCCGAAGTGCTTCGGGACGCGCGGGCCAAGCTGAAGTGAATGGGTCGGCCCGCGTTCCATCGGCTTGCCGAGCGCGAGCTGAACGACGCTGCGCAGTACTACGAGCTTGAAAGTCCAGGGCTGGGGGCCTCATTTCTTCAGGAGGTTGATCGGTGCCTACGGCGAATCGCCGATTATCCCGAGGCCGGTTCGATTCTCCAAGGCACCGTTCGGCGTCGTCTTCTCCGGGGGTTCCCCTACGGGCTTCTCTACAAGACGAGTTCGGGCGGCATACGGATTCTGGCAGTCATGAATCTCAGGCGCCGTCCGACCTATTGGGTTGGCCGCGAGTAGCGGCGGGGCAGCGGCCCAACAACACGATGCAGCTGTCGGTCTGGGTTGTCACGCTGCGTGCTTCCGCACGCGTCGCGCCAACCCATCCCGCAGCTGATCGCGGGCGTTATGTGCTCTGAACGAAGCACAGCGGACGATGAAGCTACCGAATCGCGAGAGTGCACTTGTTGACGAGCGCAAGCTACGGGGCTACCTGCTCTCCGGAAGTCATCCTATCGGCAGGTTCAAGGCGAAGTTCTTCAGGCGTCTGGGGTACGGGTCCGAGGATTGGCAGGCGCTGCGGAGAGCGCTCCAGCGGGTAGCCGTCGAAGGTGAGGGCGAGCTGGTCCAGGAAGGCCCTTTCGGGCGGAAGTACAGGGTGCTGGGTACCCTCGCGGGACCGGGAGGTCGGACAGCCGAGGTTGCGACGATTTGGATCATGCCGGTTGGGGCTGACAAACCCCGTCTCGTGACGGTATATCCTAGGTAGCCATGAAGCACGAACTGCTCGACACCGTCGTTCTCGTCCGCGACATCCCGGAGCACGGGCTTCGGGCAGGCGACCTTGGCGCTGTGGTGGAGATGTATCCACCCGACGGACTTGACGTCGAGTTCGTCACGGCCTCCGGTCGGACGACTGCGCTCGTCACGTTGAAGACGTCCGATGTTCGCGCGATCGCAGATACGGATCTTGTCTCGGTGCGCACGATCGCACGATCGGCGTGAGCGTAGCCACGGCGCATAACAGCCGGCTGAACCCGACGGTCCGGGTTCAGTCGGTCCCGTCACGGACCTTGCGAAAGACGCAAGGTCCGCGCCGGTCCCGCCCGCGGGTTAGCCGTGCGTTAGACCGCTCTGGAACAGGGACAGCATGGATCTCACCTTTGTTTGGGACTCCGAGAAGGCCAGCGCCAACCTGAGAAAACACGACGTGTCCTTTCAAGAGGCGACCACCGTCTTCGGGGATCCGCTATCGATCACGGTCGTTGACCCTGGGCACTCAGTTGGCGAACCGCGCTTCGTGATCGTCGGGGAATCCTACCGCCAGCGACTCCTGGTTGTCGCTCACGTAGAAACAGGGGATACTATACGCATCATCAGCGCACGCGTGGCCACTCGGCGCGAACGACAGGACTATGAGCAAGGGTAAGGACGAAGACGAGGAGATGCGGCCAGAGTACGACTTTTCCGGTGGAGTTCGGGGCAAGTATGCAGCCCGGTACGCTGCCGGCACGAACGTCGTTGTTCTCGACCCAGACGTCGCTCGCGAGTTCCGGACGTCGGAGGAAGTGAACAAGGCGCTTCGCGAGTTGGCTCAGAAGCGACGCGCCTCGGGGTAGTGCCCGGGGGTTCACCCTCGTTCGGAGGTTCGCGGTCTAACATGGCCGTGAAGCTGTCGGTCCACGCTGTCACGGGTCGTGCTTGCGCACGCCCCGCGCCAGCGCGGCCCGCAGCTTACGGCCGGCGTTCGGCGGACAGAATCAGCGGTAGACGTCACGACGATGACCGATCTTGATGACCGTCACGGTGAGGTCGTGGTCGACGATCTCGTACAAGATCCTGTAGTTCCCTTGTCGAATGCGATACAGGTCGTGACCGCTGAGTTTCTCCGTACCGGGCGGGCGTGGCTGCTCGGCCAAATCGCGCATTCTCATGGCGAGGCGCCGCCGGTCCTTCCGGGGAACAACCTCAAGCTCTTTTGCGGCCGAAGGCTTGACCAGCAGCCTATAGCTTGCCACGTCGCCGCAAGTCCTTCAGCACCTTTTCGAGGTCGAGGCTCGGCTCTTTCGCTCGTGCACGGTAGGCCGCCAGGTCTTCAGCGTCTTCGGCTAGGTTCTGGCGGACCGCCTCGTTCACGAGATCCGAGATGGACTTCTCGGCCACGGCGGCCTTGACACGGAGGGCTCGATGGAGGTCAGCGTCAAGGTAGACTGTCGCGCGCTTCGCGGTTCCCATGCCACCAGAGTAGCGTCATGACGTTAAGACGTCAAGTCGGTAATCTGGGCTTGCCGCCGAACAACAGCGTGAACCTGTCGATCCGTGCTGTCACGGTTTGTGCTTGCGCACGGCCCGCGCCAGCCCGGCTCGCAGGTTACGCTGGACGTTGGGCAGACCGGAAACGGCGGGAAGCCAGATCAGTATAGGATGATCTTATGAGACCCCGGATCTACGTAGACGCCTCAGTCGTCGGAGGGTGCGAAGACGATGAATTCGCCGCTCACTCCATTCGACTCATGGACTACTTTGTCCGCGGGAAGTTCTGTCTCGTCGTCTCGACCTTGACGGTGCAAGAACTGGCCGCGGCTCCGGAGGAGGTGCGCAAGCGGCTTGCCGGCGTTCCCGAGGCGTACATCGAGACGCTTCAGCTTGGGGCTGAGGCAAGGGAGCTTGCCGAAGCCTACATAGCTGAAGCGGTGATCTCCGCCAAGATGCGGGCCGATGCGCAGCACATTGCGATCGCGACGGTAGCCCGCGTCGACGTGCTGGTGAGCTGGAACTTCAAGCACATCGTCAATCTACAACGCATCCATGGCTACAACTCTGTCAACCTGCGAAGGGGCTATCCGACCCTTGAGATTCGCGCGCCCCTGGAGGTGCTGCCCGATGAGTCGGAGTGAGAAGAGGTTCGATGCCGTCAAGATGATGCGATCAGCCCGGGACAAGATATCCGCCGAGATCGAAGGCATGACGCTGGAGCAAGAGCTGGCGTGGCTGGCATCGCAGAAGCTCGGTGATCCCGTCCTGAGGCATCTCCGAGACCGGGCTGCCCAACAAGCCGATGCAGCGGACGACGCTGCGCGTCGCCGCTGATCGACGACGTTAGCCATCAGGAAAGGACTGTTGGCTGACGGGCTGACCCATGGGAGAATAGTGGCATGAGCCAACCAGCTATCGACATCAGCGAGCTCTCCCCGGATGAGCGCCTCAGGCTGCTCGAGAAGCTCTGGGACAGCCTAAGCGATCACGATGTGCCCTTGACGGCCGGTCAACGGGAGGAGTTGGACCGGCGACTCGACGACCTTGACCGCGAAGGTCCGCGGGGGATCCCCTGGGATGATGTCCTTGACCGCCTTGAACAAGAGGCGACGTGAAGGTTGTCGTCCGGCCCGCGGCTGCGGCAGATATCGAAGAGGCGTTCCGCTGGTACCGCGACAGGGGAACGGGCTAGGTGATGCCTTTCTTGGCGCCCTTCGCGCTGCAATGTTGCAAGTCTTGGAGCACCCCAAGGCGTTCCCAGTCCTTCATCGTGACACGCGCAGGGTTCGCGTGCGGCGGTTTCCCTACGGCCTCTTCTATCGCGCCCACCCTGACGCCATAGTTGTCGTGGCGTGCATGCATGCTCGTCGTGATCCACGGCGATGGCGTTCGAGGCCTGATGGCTAACAGCAGGGTGAACCCGGCGGTCCAAACCGTCACGGGCCTTGCGTGCGCAAGGCCCGCCGCCGGCGTGGTGGGACTGGGAGCTGGAGCTGATTCCACACGTCTTGAAGCGGATGGAGGACCGTCGCTTTACAGAGGTCGATCTCCGTGCGATGCTTCAGAAAGCCACGTCCTACCATCGCGACGTCGTGAAAGGTCGGTGGGTGATCGCCACGCGACAACTTCACGCGCAGCGGCAAGCCCATCGGCATCGAGATTACCGCACCAGCCAAGGCAACGACCGCTGGCATCAACCGCGTGCTCAAGCCACTGGGATTCCCGCCGATCAGGCAATCGGACCTCGCCCCGCTGCGTGTGCCGCGTAGGAGGCGCTCTGGCTAACAAGTGAACCTGCCGGTCCGTCCTGTCACGGTCCGTGCTTGCGCACGGCCCGCGCCAGTCCGGCCCGCAGGTTACGCTGGGCGTTGGGCTGCTGGACGAACCCGGGCGTTGAGCGTAGGGTGTTGTGGGTCGAAAAAGGAGGCCATCGCCTTGAGAACGTTCAAGTTCGTGGTCGAGCGTGACCCCGAGACGGGTCTTCTTGTCGGTTACGTCCCTGGTTGGCCTGGCGCCCACACGCAGGGCGCAGACCTCGACGAGCTTCAGCGGAATCTTCGGGAAGTTATCGAGATGCTGCTCGAGGATGGCGAACCGGAGTTACAGTCGGAGTTCGTCGATGTTCGGACGATCCAGGTCGCGTAGCCGTGGGGTCGGTCCCGGTCCTGCCTCGCGAGGTAGTCGCGCTCCTCGAGGGGCTCGGATTCGCGGAGGTTCGTCAGCGTGGATCCCACAAACAGTTCCGGCATGCTGACGGCCGAAGTACGACGGTTCCCTTTCACGCTGCCCGGGACATTTCTCCCACCCTGTTGCGAAAGATCGCTCGGGACATCGGCCTTACCGTCGAAGAACTTCTGGGACGCCGATAACCAGCAGCCCAACAACACGATGCAGCTGTCGGTCTGCGTTGTCACGCCGCCTGCTTACGCACGCGTCGCGCCAACCCATCCCGCAGCTGATCGTGAGCGTTGGACGGACAGATCACAGGATGGGACCGTGTCTTCTCTTTGGCGTGCCAGAACGCACGGATCGTGACGGCGCCCGGCGTGAAGGTGTAGTAGAGGTGCGACGAAGCACGGCGGACGTAGAGGCGACGCAAACCCGCGATTCTCGCCTGGGGATACAGGGTCCCAGCCCCTGGCATCCACGCGAGAAAGCGGACAGTCTGTTCAATCTCGTCTGCGAGGATCTCTTTGGCTCCTGGGACGCTCAACAGTATCTTCAAGCAGGCGGGGTTGAAGCCATGAGATTCCTGATTGTCATCGAGAAGGCGAAGCGCGGCTTCTCGGCCTACTCTCCCGATCTTCCGGGTTGCGTCGCGGCGGCAGCTACCCGCCGTGGGGTGGAGAAGGCGATGCGAGACGCGATCGAGTTCCACCTGGAGGGCCTTCGCGAGGAAGGCGACCGGGTGCCTCCTCCTCGCAGTTACTCCACATACGTGGACGTCCCGGCCCAACTACAGCATGCAGCGGACGGCCGTTCGCCGAGAGGTGCTATCGTCCGCGCACCACGCTCCGATCGAGGAGGATGAAACATGCCCAAGTACATCTGCTTCTTTTCCTACACCCGTGACGCGGCCAAGGCCATGATCGAGAAGCCGACGGACCGCGTCGCCGCGGCCAGGGCGCTCGCGGAGTCCGTCGGAGGCAAGATGGAGTGCTTCTACTGGATGCACGGCCACCACGACGGGTTCTTCATCGCGGACTACAAGGACGGCATGTCCGCGGCCGCGGTAGCGGCTGCGGCCGGCAGCACGGGTGCGATCAGCCAGGTGGAGACCCACGAGCTGTTCGACGGCGCGGCCCAGGGCCAGATCATGAGAGCGGCCAAGACCGCTCTCGCCGGGTACAAGCCGCCCACGGTCTGATCCGCGGGGCGGACCGCGCTGGCTGCTGCGAGCATGCAGCGGCGGGCGCTGCGCGCGCCACTGCATGCCGAAACGGGCGGAGAGGGGCGTGCTGAAGCGCTGAAGGGCTGCCCATGACCGCCTGGGCTACCCGCATGGACTTCGAGACCACGGTCAAGCTCGAGATCTACCAGGCGACGGCCGAAGCCGGCACGCCGCCACGGGTGGACGAGGTCGCGCGGCGGGTGGGGGCCGACCGCTCGGCTGTGCGGTCCGCCTACGGGCGGCTCGCCGCGGACCGGCTGCTGGTGCTCGAGCCGGACGGGGTCACGATCCGCATGGCGCCGCCATTCTCCGGCGTCCCGACCCAGCATCGGGTCATCGCGGACGGCGTGACGTACCACGCGAACTGCGCGTGGGACGCCCTGGGAATTCCCGCCGCCCTCAAGCGGCCGGCCGATGTCCGGTCCCGCTGCGAGCAGAGCCTCGAGCCGCTCCGGCTGGCGGTCGAGACGACGGGACCCGAGCCCAGCTCCTGGCTGTTCCACTGCCTCGTGCCGGCGGCCAGATGGTGGGACGACATCGTCTTCACCTGAAGCACGATGCTGTTCTTCCGGTCGGAAGAGCGGATCGGGGCGTGGTGCCGGGCTCGCCGCGCGTCTCCCCGCCCGGTCGTGCGCATCGACCAGCTCTGGCGCCTGGCGGTGACCTGGTACGGCTCCCGCCTGCAGCCCGACTCTCGGCGGCCGGCCGCGGCGGAGATCCCGGGCATCTTCGCCGGCATCGGCCTCGAGGGAGACTTCTGGGACCCTCGCGCGGGCGCCTCCGGCTGAGGCGGCGTCATACCGGCGCTCGCTGGCGGGCCGCCCTCAGCGCGCGCCCGGCCGTCGCGGCCAGGATGACGGCGCAGCCCGCCGCCGACCAGGGCCCCGGCCGCTCGCCGTGGAGCAGCCACGCCCACAGCGCGCTCAGCACCGGCTCGACCAGGAGCAGCAGGGAGACCTCGAACGCCGGGAGCCGCCGCACGCCGCGCGTCAAGAAGACGTACGCCAGGCCGATCTGGAACAGCCCGAGATAGCCCACGACCACCCAGTCGAGCGGGCGCCCGCTCGGGACGGGCAGCGCGAACGGCAGCGCGAAGACGCAGGCGATCGCGTTCCCGGCGACGACCGCGGCGCTCGCCGCCCCCGGCTCCTCCGCTCGTGCCAGCCAGCGCAAGCCGAGGATCGTCGCGGCCCAGGTCAGCGCGGCGAGCGTGGCCAGGACGTTCCCTCGCACCGGATCGGGTGCCGTGGCGAAGGTCGGCTCGCTCCCGACGAAGAACGCGACCAGGCCGATCGCGAGAACGAGCGTCGCCGCCACGTCCGAGCGCCGGATCCGCTCGCCGAGCAGCAACGGGGCGAGCACCAGCAGGTACAGCGGCGCCGTGGACTGGAGGAAGATCGTGCTCGCCGCGGTCGTCAGCTTGTTGGCGCTGACGAACAGCAGCATCGTCGCGGCGTAGGCGGCTCCGACCGCCAGCGGCCGCGGCGCCCAGAAGCGACGCCCGTCCCGCAGCAGCAGGAACAGCGCCAGCCCGGCGATCGCCGAGCGGAAGCTCGCCACCTGCCAGGCCGTGAACGCGCAGGTCTTGATCGCGGCCCCGCCGGTCGAGAACAGCAGCGCCGCGGCGAGGATTTGGAGCCGCGGGCTCAAGGTCGGGCGTGCTTCGCCTTCAGATAGCCGATCAGGGGCGCGTGATCGAGCGGCCGCCCGCTGATCCTGCGGCACAGCTCGCCCGCCGGGAAGCGCCGCCCGTGGGCGTGGACTTCGCGCCGCAGCCAGCCGAGCAGCAGCGAGAAATCGCCGCGGGCGATGCTCGGCTCGAGGTCGGGCAGCATCTCCCGCGCGGCACCCCACAGCTGGGCGGCGTAGAGGTTGCCGAGCGTGTAGGTCGGAAAGTACCCGAACGCCCCCATCGACCAGTGGATGTCCTGCAGGCAGCCGCGCCGGTCGTCGGGCACGCGCAGGCCGAGATCGGCGTGCAGCCGATCGTTCCACGCTCCCGGCAGGTCGGCCGGCGCGAGGTCGCCCCGGACCAGCGCCCGCTCCAGGTCGAAGCGCAGCAGGACGTGCAGGTTGTAGGTGACCTCGTCGCTCTCGACGCGGATCAGGCTCGGCCGCACGCGGTTGACGGCGCGGTCGAAGTCGTCGAGGTCGAACGGATCGAGCGCGGCGCCGAGGATGCGCCGGGCCTCGGACAGCGCCCAGGTCCAGAAGGCGCGCGAGCGCCCGACCTGGTTCTCCCACAGCCGGGACTGGCTCTCGTGGATGCCGAGGCTCGCCGGCTCGGCGAGCGGCAGGCCGAGACCGTCGTCCTTGGGCAGCCCCTGCTCGTACAGCGCGTGGCCGGCCTCGTGCAGCGTCGAGCCCAGCGAGTCGAGGAAACCGTCGTCACGGTAGCGGGTCGTGATGCGCGTGTCCCCCGGCGCGATCCCCGACGAGAACGGGTGCGTCGAGACGTCCAGCCGGCCCGCATCGAGATCGAAGCCGAGGCGCGACAGCACGAACCGGTTGAGCTCGCGCTGGCGCTCCTGCGGCACGACGAGCGTCTCGAGCGCGGTCGGTCGGCCGTCGCCGGCGGCGAGTTCGGCGATCAGCGGGCGGAGTCGATCGCGCAGCGGGCCGAACAGCGCCTCGAGCTGGGCCGCCGTCATCCCCGGCTCGTAGTCCTCGAGCAGCGCGTCGTAGGGCTCGCCGCCCGGCGGCGGGCCGTAGGCCTCCGCCTTGCGGCGGGCGAGCGCGATCTGCCGCTCGAGCCACGGCCGGAAAGCCGAGAAGTCGTCCGCCGCCCGCGCCGCCTTCCACGCCTCGAGCGCGAGGGAGCTGGTCCGGGTCATCTCGGCGACGAGGTCGGGCGGGAGCTTGCGGACGCGCTCGTAGTCGCGCCGCACGTCGCGCAGGTTCGCGGCAACGACCGGATCGACGACCAGCGCCAGGTCGGCCTCGCACTCGGCGAGCAGCTCGCCGATCCGCGGCTCGGTCATGCGCTGGTGCGCGAGCTCGGCGATCGCGGCCAGCTCCTCGGCGCGAAACCGCGCGGCCTTCGCCGGCATCATCGTCTCCTGGTCCCAGGCCAGCAATTCGCCCACCGAGCGCAAGGTCGCCGCGCGACGCAGCAGGCTCGTCAGCTCCGAGTAACGCGCCGACATCGTTCTCCCTTCACGCGACGGGCTCAGCCCGTCGCCCCGTACGCCGCGGGCTCGAGCCGCATCGGCTGCCGCCGCCCGTAGGCGAGCGAGCGCCACACCCACTCGAGCGGACCGAAGCGGTAGCGGCGGAGCCACCAGTTGCTCCAGGGGACCTGCAGGGCGAACACGGCGATCGCGAGCAGCACCCCCTGATGGATCGACACCCTCCCGTACAGACCGATCCAGCCGTAGCCGTTGAAGATCGCCGTGCAGACGAGCGACTGCAGGAGGTAGTTGCTCAGCGCCATGCGCCCGACCGCGGCGAGCGGAGCCAGCCGGCGCCGCCAGCCGGCGCGCTCCACGAGCAGCACGATCGCCGCGACGTAGGCCAGGGCCATCGCCGGCAGGCCGAGCGTGGCGCAGAGCTGCCCGATCCAGCCGACGGGGGAGAACGGCCGCGGGTCGACTTCCATCGCCACGACGAGGACCAGGTTGCCGAGCACGCCGATCGCGGCCAGCGGTCGGAGCCAGCGCCGCGCGAGCGCGCCGCAGGCCGCCGCGTCCCGGAACCGACCCAGCCGCCCGGCGATCGCCCCCAGCAGGAACAGCCCGAGGAAGCTCGGCGCGCTCATGAAGCTGAACGCCCACACCATCAGCACGTCGTGGGCGCGCTGGTCGAAGATGCGGCCGAGATCGCCGCTCGAGTAGGCGGCCAGCGCCGACTCGATCGACTCGGCCACCTCGTCGGCGCCCGGTCCGGGAACGTCGACGAGGAACGTCGGGACGGCCAGGACCAGCGGGGGCAGCGCGAGCAGCACTCCGGCCCAGATCGCGAGCGTCTTGACGCGACGCCCGCGGAACGGGATCAGCAGGAAGCCGAGGACGGCGTAGACCACCAGGATGTCGCCCATCCAGATCAGGAAGGCGTGGACGAGGCCGATCGCCAGCAGCCAGCCCAGCCGCCGCGCGACGAACGCGGCCGGCCCCGCGCCGCGCTCCTCCGCGCGCTGCATCTGGATCGCCAGGCCCAGGCCGAACAAGAGCGAGAACAGCGTGTAGAACTTGCCCTGGACCGAGAAGCGGACCAGGATCTCCACGGTCCGGTCGAGCGGGCCGGGCCAGCGCTTCAGCTCGGAGAACCAGAGCTGCAGGGGCGCGGCGAACACCTGGACGTTGATCAGCAGGATCCCGAGCAGCGCGAAGCCGCGCAGCACGTCCACGAGCTCGACGCGCTCGGCGGCGGGGACGGGCGCAAGCGCTCCACCCGCCGGCGCGGCCGCGGTCGCGTAGGAACGGGGCTCGGCCGCCTCCGCCATGGCGGCCTCATTCTAGTTGCGGCAACGCGCGCCGTGCGATGGGTAGGAACGAGGCGGTTCACCCGCATGCGCTCGGAGCGATAGGCCATCGCCGAATCGCCCGCGAAGCACGTCCGCCGACAGCGCGCTCCGGGGACAGCTTCCCGGTGCCCGCACTCGAGGAAGCCGTCCCCGGAACCGGAGAGCGGAGGACTCGCTACGGCGCCTGGCGTCGCGGCGACCACGGGCGCCCGGGGCGCTCCGGGTCGGGCGGGCCGGCGACCACGCCGGCCAGCTCGAGCGGCTGGGTCTCGGACAGGGCCACGGGGGGCAGGTCCACCTGGGTCGCGCTGCCGAACAGGCGGCCCGCTCCGGGTCCCGCGAAGAAGACCTCGACCGACCCGACGGTCCAGGCTCCGGCGTCGATCAGCTCCGCGACGGGGAGCGCGACGCTCCCACGCGGCGGCAAGGCGAACTTCTCCGAGGCCGCGGCCACCGTGCCGTCCGGCCGGAAGAAGACCACGCGGACGCGACGCGGATGCTGCGGCGAGCCGTTCTTCAGCGACAGCGCGAGCACTCGATCGCCGTCGTTTCGGCCCCACGGCAAGAGCAGGCGGCCCGCCACGAACTTCGGCCGCGGGCCCGGGGGCGCGATCACGACGGTCACGAACGAGCCCGGCGCGCCCGCCAGGTCGACGACGAGCTGGTGGTCGCCCCCGAGCAGATCGACCGGGCGCGAGGCGGCCGGCGTCTCCGCGTCGACCTCGCCCGAGCGGATCACCACGACACCGTTCACGGCGACGCTCACGTCGTCCACTCGACTCGTCTCGCCGTCACCGTTGTGCAGATGCAGGACGTAGGGTCCGGCCAGCGCCGCGGCGAACGTGGCGGCGAAGCTCCCGTCCTCCGCGGTCAGCTCGAAGCTCTCGGGGCCGAAGACCGGGGCGGCAGGCCCCGCGATCGCCAGGCCCGCGGCGCTCAGCAAGAGAACCGGTACGATCTTGAGCAGCATGCGTTCATCCTCCATCCAGGCGTTCCGGTTGTCCCACGCTATGGACAGCCGACAGCGGACGGAGGTTTAGCGGGATGCCGAAAAAACACGCTCCGAGGATCGGGGAGCGTCCCGAAACGGGAAGCGGACCGCGTTTCCCGGCGGGGCACGGTCGCTCCCGCTCACCGGGCGGGCCGCGGCGGAGTCAGGTCCGTCCGTAGACCGGGACGATCGCGCCGCGGGTGCAGGCGTTGTCGGGCGAAGCGAGGAAGGCGATCGTGCGGGCGATCTCCTCCGGGGTCGGCCAGCGCGAGGCGTCGGCCTCCGGCATCGCGGCACGATTCGCCGGGGTGTCGAGGATCGACGGCGCGACCGCGTTGACCCAGATGCCCTCCGGCGCCAGCTCCTCGGCCAAGGCGACGCTGAGCGCCGCCACCGCGGCCTTGCTCGCCGCGTACGCCGCCATGCCGGCGCCGGTCCGCGGCTCGAGCGCGGGGCGCGCGGCGACGTTGACGAGCCGGCCCCCACCGCGGCCGGCGCGGATGACCTTCGCCGCCTCGCGGCAGCACAGGAAGGTGGAAGCGAGATTGGTCGAGACCATCCGCGACAGGTCCGCGAGCGCAGTCTCGGCCAGCGGGGCCATTGCGAAGCCGCCGGCGCAGTGTACCGAAGCCCATAGCTCCGGCAGCCCGGCGTAGAAGTCCTTCACCGAACGCTCGTCGCCGAGATCGACGCCCGTGGCGATCCGCGCCTCGACGGCGCCCGGCTCGCCGAACGCAGCCGCCGGGAGCGGGCGGCGCACGGGAAGGTGGCAGGTCGCGCCGCGGGCGAGGAGCAGGCGTGCAACGGCCGCCCCGAGGGCGCCCGACGCTCCCGTCACGACGAGGTGGAGGCCACGGAACTCCGGCTCGGACGACACGGCGGCACCGGACGAGATTGTACCTCGGCGGGCCCGGCTGTGGCATGATCTGGGCAGCAGGAGTCCGCGAGCCTCGATGAAGGACATCCCCCCGATCAAGTCGGTGATGACGCCGTTCCCACACTGGATCGACGCGGACGCCGCGATCGTCCGGGCGCGGGCGATGATGGCGCAGCACGGAGTGCGCCTCTTGCCGGTGATGGAAGCCGGGAAGCCGATCGGCGTGCTGACGGACACCGAGATCGAGGGCGAGACCGGCGAGCGCCGCTCGGGAGAGGCCTGCGACCGGAACGTCTACATCGTGGACCGGCTCGAGCCGCTCGACCGGGTGCTGATCGAGATGGCCGAGCACCGTCACGAGGCGGCGTTCGTCGTCAAGCACGGCAAGCTCGTCGGCATCTTCACGCTGACCGACGCCTGCCTCACCTTCGGCAAGCTGCTGCGCACGCTGTTCCCGCGGGGAGAGGGGGACGCGGCGTAGACCGCTGACCGCTCGAGCGCGCCGTGACGACGGGTCGCGAGGTCGCGGCTCCACCGCGGATGAAGTCGTGCGGTCGCTTGGTCCGCAAGCAGCCCGGTCCGGAGCGGCCGATCCGCCCACTCGACGGCGGAAGTCGATCGCGCCTCCGACGCGAGCGGCGATTCTCGAGTTGACAGCGCGAGGACGCTCCAGGTATATGGAGCGCCAGTTCTCGCTCATGGCACGGAGGTGTCGCGCGAGACGACGCACGAGGAGGGGGCATGCCGCACATGAGATCTCGGGCGATGGTCGCGGGCTTCGGCTGCCTCGTGCTGGGCGGTCTCCTCGCCGCTGTGGCGCAAGGCAGTCCCACGCCGGTCAGCGCAACGATTCCGTTGGTGGAGGACCGGAACTACTTCCTCGCTCCTCCCCAGTTCGCCGATCCCGGCCAGAGCATCACGAGCGCCGCAGCCCTCGAAGCGCGGATGAAGGCTCAGATCCACCCGAATCTGGAGCTGCAGATCGCCCGCTGGATCCCGAACGGCCCGGCCACCCAGGTCTTCGAGTGCTATCCCGCCGGCAGCACCATCTTCCCCGCCGCCTTCTGCCCCGGCTGCGTCTGCCAGTCGACGACCGACTTGCTCACGTGGTGCCCGCGCGAGGGCATCCACATCCGCTTCGACATCACTCCCGGCGGCGGTGGCAGGGGCGGGAGCTTCACGTGGCTGGGCGTGGAGGATCCCCCCGCGATCTACCAGCTCTTCGATGACAGGACCCTGGTCGCCGTCCCCTATCCACCCGCCCCGCGCCCGACCACGGCACGCGAGCTGTTCGTCGAGCTTTCGGCCTCGCACACGGTCCAATCGATCTTGAGGCTCGATCCCGTGACCGAGAACTTCGAGTTCTACACGTTTGGCGGCGGCACGATGCCGCCGAACGGCTGGACCATCGCGCCCGGCGAGGGCTACCTGGTCCAAGCCTCCGGGGAGCCTTCCGGCGCCTGCACCCCCCCGGCCGATGCCCGCCCGCCGATCTGCTCGGGCGACCCGACGCGGCTGCCGACCCCCGTCGTCAACGGAACCGCAACCGACAGTCAGACCGACGACACCGGGATCGTCCGGGTCGAGCTGTCGGTCGGGTCCAGCAATCTCGCGCTGACCGTGCCCGGGGCGTCGGGCGGCGGCGGAGTCTTCACCTTCGGGACGCCGCAGTCCTCGATCACGTTCGCCGCCGTGCAGACGAACGCGGCTCTCCCGGCCCAGGGGTCGATCCTGATCCGCGACGACGCGGACAACACCTGCGAGCTGCCGGTCCAGTTCGTGATCCTGCCGCCCGGGCCGCTCTCGAACGTGACGCTCTGTTCGGGCGCCGGAATCACGCTCGCGGTCACCAACGGCAGCGCGGCGCTCCCCGGCGGGACGGCGGTGTGCAGCGCGGACTTGCCGTCGGCCACGACACCACCCCTGCCGGCCGGCTACGAGTTCTCATCGACCGACGATCCGTTCGCGTGCCGCGCGCTGGCCGTCGACTCGCCCGTCTCGGGCCTGACGCTGCTGGGCTACGAAAAGCAGGGGGCGTTCACCGCCAACCTGCGGCTGCTGTTCTCCAAGTTCGACGGCGTCTCCTTCCCGCCGTTCACGGACATCACCGAGGAGGTCGAGGCGGGCAGCACCAAGCTCTCGGGCAGGGCGACGATGTCCGAGATCAAGGCGGCGTGCGCCACGATCACGTCCCCCTCCACGATCCCGATGGTCGATCCCCTGCATCTCGGGGTGTTCTGCGTTCTGCTCGCGCTGTGGGGGGGTTGGCTGCTCCGCCGCTCTCACTCCGGCTGAGCGGATCGGGGTTGCGTCTCGCGGATCGCTCGGGCGCGAGCCTCCATCTCGGTCGCCTCGGCCTCGCGATCCGTCCGGCGCAGCAGATCGGCGTAGTCGCTCAGCACGGTGGCGCGCTCGGGATGGCCGGGCTCGAGGGCGGAGCCGTGGATGGCCAGCGCCCGCTCGAAGAGCGGCTCGGCTTCTTGATACCGTCCCAGCTCGCGCAGCGCCACGGCGAGGCCGCTCAGCGCCCAGGCCACGTCCGGGTGGTCGGGGCCGAGGGCGCGCTCCCAGATGACGAGCGCGCGTTGATCGAACGTTCGCGCCCCGGCGTGGTCGCCGGTGGTGCGCAGGAGCTCGGCCAGATTGTGCAGGCTCGTGGCCACGTCGGGGTGGTCGGCTCCCAGGATCTTCTCGCGCACCGCCAGGGCCCGCTCGTACAGCGGCCGGGCGGCTTCATGCTCGCCCATCTCCTTCAGCAACGTGGCCAGGTTGTTCAGATCGTCCGCCACGCTGGGGTGGTCGGGCCCGAGCGCCTTCTCGTCGATGGCCAGCGCGCGCTCGTACAGCGGGCGGGCGCCGGCGCGATCCTCGAGGTTGAGCAGCAAGTTCCCCAGGTTGTTGAGGGTCGTGGCCAGATCGGGGTGGTTCGCACCGAGGACCGCCTCACGGATCCGCAGGGCTCGCTCCAGCGGCGGCCGCGCCTCCTGGTAACGGCCCATCTCGGACAGGACGAGGCCCAGGTTGTTCAGATCCTTGGCCACGTCGGCGTGCTCGGGTCCGAGAGCGGCCTCCTCGATCTCGAGCGCCCGCTCGAGCAGCGACCGGGCATCTTCGTACTGGCCGGTCTTCAAGCGGAGGACGCCCAGGTTGCTCAGGCTCTGGGCCACGTCGGGATGCGCCGGACCGAGGGCCTGCTCGCGGATCTTCAGGGCGCGCTCGAGCAGCGGTCGCGCCCCGTCGTAGTCGCCGGTGGACACGAGCAGCACGGCGAGGCTCCGGGCGCTCGCGGCCACGTCCGGGTGGTCCTTTCCGAGCAGGCTCTCCCGCACGACCAGCGACTCCTCCAGCAAGGAGCGCGCCTCCGGATAGAGTCCGAGGCCGCGGTAGACGTCGCCCATGGTCGACATGAGCCGCGCCCGGACCAGGGGCTGGTCCACCAGCTCCTGCCGGATCCGCTGCGCGCCCCGGTCGAGGATCTCGCGGGCCGTGATCGTGTTGCCGCGGGCCTCGCCCGGGTCCGACACCCTGAACAGCCCCACGAGAAAGCCCAGGACTCGCTCCGACGTCTCGGCCTCCAGCCGGGACACGCGCTCCGCGCGCGTCGCGCGCAGCAGGCCGATCGTGGATCCCGCGGCGCCGAGGACCAGCGTCAGCCCGATCACCCCGGCCGCCGCCACGCCGACCTTGTGCCGGCGGATGAACTTGCGGACGCGGTAGCCGGTGCCGGGAGGGCTGGCCATCACCGGCTCGTGGTTCAAGTGCCGGCGGATGTCCGCGGCCAGCTCGGACGGGGACGGATAACGACGGGTGCGGTCCTTCTCCAGCGCCTTCATCGTGATCCAGTCCAGGTCGCCTCGAAGCTGCCGTGACAGGGCCGAGGCTTCGACGCGCCGCGTCCGGGCCGGGGACGGCGGGGCGGCGAGCCGGCTGACGCGCGTGCTCGGTCGCGGCGGCTCCTCCTCGCAGATCCTGCGTCGCAGCTCGGAGAAGCCGTGCTGGCGGAGCTCGCTGGAATCGAACGGCGGCAGGCCCACCAGCAGCTCGTAGAGCAAGGCGCCGAGGGCGTAGACGTCCGTCCGGGTGTCGATGTCGAGCTCGGCCATCTCGGCCTGCTCGGGGCTCATGTACTCGGGCGTGCCGATGAGCTGGCCGAGATTCGTGAAGAACGTCTTCTGGGTGAGGCGCTGGCCGATCGCCTTGGCCACGCCGAAGTCGATGATCTTGGGGACGGGCTTCCCGTCCTGGACCGTGACCAGCACGTTCGACGGCTTGATGTCGCGATGGATGATGCCCTTCTGGTGCGCGTGCTGGACTCCTTCACAGACCTGGATGAACAGCTCGAGCCGCTCCCGCGTGCCCAGCTCGTACTTGTCACAGTAGCGCGTGATGGACGCGCCCGGGACGTACTCCATCGCGAAGTAGGGCCGGCCCCGCTCGGTGGTGCTCGCCTCGAACACGTGGGCGATGTTGGGGTGGTTCATCAGGGCCAGGGCCTGGCGCTCGGCCTCGAAACGGCCGACGACCTGCTTGCTGTCCATCCCCTGCTTGATGATCTTGAGCGCCACCCGGCGACGGATCGGCTGTTCCTGCTCGGCCTCGTAGACCTCGCCCATCCCACCTTCGCCGAGCTTCTGCAGCAGGCGATAGTTGCTGATGGCTTCGGGCGGCGTCTCGGTCCACGGGATCTCCGTGTACGGGAGGTTCGTGGGATCCAGGCTCTCGTCGCTCATGGCTCGCACCCGAAGTGGCGGAACTCGGCTCAGTATACGGCGGTCGCCCGCCGGCTCGGGCTCGGCTCCAGGAGGCGGGACGGGCGGGCGCGCCCGTCACGCCGCGGCCAGTCGGTCGCCGTGTGTCGAGCCGAGCCGCGCACGGCAGGAACCTGGCGTCGCGAGCCGGCAGGTCCGCCACCGTTCGCCGGTCCCCGACCGCGCCGGCTGCATCGTCGGTCCGCCTTGCCCTCGCCGCCGAGGGCTCGCCGGAACCGGCGCCGGACTTCCGACTCGGGGCCCTACTAGAGCGTGATCCGGACGATTCCCCGGATGTTCCAGTTGACGCTCACGGCGAAGCGATCGTTGAACGGGGTCCAGTTGCCGTCCGTCGAGGAGAACAGCCAGTCGCCGTCGGGTACGGCGGGGCCCGGGTCGCAGCCGATCGTGGCCTGCAGGCCCGCGTGCGTGAACTCGATGCTGATCCACAGGTCGCCGTTCGGGACGGTCACGCCGCTCGTCAGGACGTGCGTGTTCCACCCGTCCGCCACGAGACCGGCCGTGACGTCCGGCGACGTGTACAGCAGTGCTCCGGGGGCGGTGGCCGTGTTCGCGCCGTAGATCTTGACCCTGCAGCTCGTGGGCAGGGTGTCGATGTAGAACCGTACCTCGGTCAGGACGCCGCCGACGAGGCCGCCGGTCTGGACCGTGGTGAACCGCGCGGCCGCTTCGTAGGTCGCGCCCGCGAGGTTGGGGGACGAGTCGTTGGGCGCGTCGTAGTGCAGCTCGACCGAGAAGGTGTCCCCGTCCGGGTCGGTGACGTCATCGTCGTCGCTGCAGCCCGATCCGACCAGGAGCAGCAGGCCGAGCACCAGGACGAACGCACGCCGGCGCGTCGCGAGCGGGTCGACGAGTCTCATCCGGAATCCTCTCCTGTCGAACTCTCGACTTCGACGGGCCAGCATACACCCGTCCGGCGCGCCCGATCAAAGCTCCTTCGGCCGCCAGATCGCGAGCAGCTTGCCGCGCGGGCCGGAGGCCACCTCGCGCCAGGAGCCGACCGAAAAGACGAGCAGCGCCAGTGACGCGGTCGGCATGCGCTCGGCGCGACCGGCGAGCCGCTCCACCAACTCCTCCAGGCAGGGGTTGTGACCGACCAGGAGCACGGTCCGGTCCTCGTCCTGCAGCTCGCCGAGCAGGGCGAGACACTCGCCGGGGTCCGCGCCGTACAGCCGTCGCGTCAAGACGATCTCCCCGCCGTAGCCACAGGCCTCCGCGACCTGCTCCGCCGTCCGGCGCGCGCGCACGGCGGTGGAGCTGACGATCCGGTCGGGCACGATCCGCTCGCGGCTCAGCAGCCGCCCCATGCGCGGGGCGTCGCGCTCGCCGCGGTCGTTCAGCGGGCGGTCGTGGTCGTCGAGGCCCGGCTCGTCCCAGCTCGACTTCGCGTGGCGCAGGATCAGCAGGCGCCGCATCCCGTCGATCATAGCCCGGCTTGACCGTGGAGGGGCGCGGGCTACCATGCGCCGCGTGCGGTGGGTGATCGGGGACGTCCAGGGCTGCGCGCGCGAGTTCGACGACCTCTTGCGCGCGATCCGCTTCGATCCCGGGCGGGACGAGCTGTGGTGCCTCGGGGATCTGGTCAACCGCGGGCCGGACTCGGCCGCGGCGCTGCGCTTGTGGCGCGACGCGGGCGGGCGCTCCCTGATCGGGAACCACGACGTCCACGCGTTGCTCGCCCGCGAGCGGCGGCGGCTGCTGCGCTCCGAGGACACCCTGCAGTCGCTGTTTCGCGCCCCCGACGCCGACGAGCTGCTCGAACGGCTGCGTGAGCAGCCGCTGCTCGTTCGGCTGCAGGGCCGGGACGTCCCCGATGCGTGGATCGTGCACGCCGGCCTCGACCCGCGGTGGCAGGACCTCGACGAGATCGCCGCGCGAAACGGGGCCGTGCCGCACGACGACGCCTGGCTCGAGAGCGAAGACGTGAGCTGCGCCACCCGGTTGCGCTGCTGCACCGCCGCCGGCCGGCGCAGCGGCCACGCGGGAGCGCCCGAGGACTGCCCCCCGCCGTTCCGGCCGTGGGACGAGTTCTACCGCGGCGAGACGCTCGTCATCCACGGCCACTGGGCACGCCGCGGCTACTACCGTGGCGCGCGCACGATGGGCCTGGACTCCGGCTGCGTCTACGGCGGTGCGCTGACCGCCTGGTGCCAGGAAGAGGACCGCGTCGTCCAGGTTCCCGCCCGCCGCCGCTGACCGCGCGGCGCGCTGCGGGGAGGATCAGGGAGAATCCTCGAGCCCGAGGGCGGCGAGGCGGTCGCCTGCGGCGCCGGACGGATCGCGGGCCAGCGCCGCGCGATAGACGGCGGCGGCCTCGTCGGGTCGCCCCAGTCTTTCGAGGGCCCGCCCGGCGTTGAGCTGCGCGTCGACGCGGGAGGAATCCAGCTCGATCGCCCGCCGGAACCGCTCGAGGGCCTCCGCGTCGCGGCCCAGGTCGAGCAGCGCCGCGCCCCAGTTGTTCTGCAGCGCGGCGCCGTCGGCGACCTCCGCCGCGCGCCGGAAGAGGTCGAGCGCCTCTTCGGCCGCCCCGGAGCGAGCGAGCGACGTGGCGAGCTGGGCGAGGAGCGGTCCGTCGTCGGGCGCCCGCAGCGCCGCACGCCGCAGATGCTGCAGCCCGGCGTCGCGATCTCCGCCGTCGATCAACAGGACGCCGAGCCGCCAGTGCGCCTCCGGGTCGTCGGCGATCGCGACCGCCTGGCGCAGGTGCTTGCGCGCCAGCTCGGGCTGCTCGGTGCGCAGATAGCAGACGCCGAGGTTGTACTGCACCGTCGCGCTCCCCGGCTTCCACGCCTCGGCGGCGAGCAGCAGCTCGATCGCTTCCGGGTACCGGCCACCGTCCATCGCAGCGCGGGCGCGCGCGGCGACGGCGGTCGCGCTCGTGTTCAGCTCCAGCACCTCCGCGCGGGCCGGATCGGGCACCGGGCGCGGCTTCAGCCGGCCGGCGAGATCCGCCGCCGCGCGGGCTCCGACCGGATCGCCCGCGAGCATCAGCGCGCGGGAAAGCGCGGCCTGCACGGCGCCGTCCGCCGGGTCGAGGGCGGCCGCCCGGCGCAGGTGATCGACGGCGCGCGGCAGCTCCCCGCCGTTGAGCAGGATCTGCCCCAGCGCGCGGTGGCCCGGAGCGAAGCCCGCGTCGATCTCGACGGCGCGCTCGAGTTGTGCGCGGGCAGCGGCGTGGTCCCCGCGGCGACTCCACGCCTCGCCCAGGCGGTAGGGGACCTGGGCGTACGACGGCTTCAGCTCCGCCGCGCGCTCGAACAGCGGCGAGATCTCCGCCATCGGCTCGCCCTGGACATCGAGCACGATCGCGAGGTTGTAGATCCAGGCGAAGGACGCGGGGTCGAGCGCGAGCGCCTGCCGGTAGCAGGTCGCGGCCTCGCGGTGGAACCCGTGAGCGTCGTAGACGTTGCCGAGCCGCCCCCAGGCTTCGGCCGACTCCGGGTCGTGCCGCACGCGCGACACGGAGTCGACGATGAGCTGCGCCACCTGGCGCTCCATGCCCGAGAGCTGCGGCAGGGGAGCCTGCTGCTGTGGCTCGGGGTTGCACCCCGCCGCGAGCGCGGCCCAGGCCAGCGTCGCCGCGAGCCCGGCGCCCGCGCCACGCGGCGCGGATCTCACCGGCTTCCCTCGCCGCGCACGAGCCGCCGAACTTCGCCTTCCGGCTCCGCCGGGAACGACTCGCGGGCGCCGTCCGGCCAGCGCACCTCGATCCGCTCCAGGCGGCTTCCGTCGGGCAGGCCGAAATGGGCCACCGCCGGGCTGCTCGACAGGTAGCTGCCCCCCGACAGGATCGTGCGCACCTGCCGGCCTACCGACGTGATCACGCTCACCCGCGCGCCGACGGCATCGCGCCGGAACCGGGGGTCGATCGCGTGCACGACGAGCGGCCGCCCGCGGCGCGGGGCATCGTTTCGATAGAGGCGTGCCGCCCCGTGGATGCTCCCGACGAGCAGATCGACGTCGCCGTCGGCGTCGACGTCTCCGGCGGCGACGCCCCGGCCGACCTCCACGCTCCGGCACAGCCCTCCCGCCTCGTCGCAGGACAGGGCGAATGCCCCGCGGCCGTCGTTGAGGTAGAACAGGGCGGGCTCGGCGAAGGCCGCCCACGGCTCCGGCAGCTCGCAGCCCGGCTGCGGCTCGCCGCGAGTGACGCGGCCGTTGGCCACGTACAGGTCGAGGTCGCCGTCCAGCTCGGCGTCGAACGCCACCGTCCCGAAGCCGGTCCGCCGCCAGCTCGCGACACCCAGGCCGACGGCATCGGTGACGTCGAGGAATCCGCCCCCCGCGCCGAGGTTGCGGTACAGCGTGTTGGTCTCGAGGTCGAGGTTCGTCACGAACAGGTCCGTGCTGCCGTCGGCGTCGAGATCGGCCGCCACGAGCCCCATCCCGGCCTCCGCCAATCCCCGCAGGTCGAACCCGGCTCCGCGGATCACCGCCTCTTCGGTGAACGTGCCGTCGCGCCGGTTGATCCACAGCAGGTTGGCGAAGCCGTCGTTGGCGACGTAGACGTCGGGCCAGCCGTCGTCGTCGAAGTCGTCGCTGACCACGCCGAGGCCGGGGGCCGCAACCGAGCGGATGCCGGAGTCGGCGCTGACGTCGCGGAACCGCCCCCCGCCCTCGTTGTGCAGCAGCACGTCGCGCTCGGGCGGAAACGCGGTCGGCCCGCAGTAGTCGGGTCGCCCCGAGGCCGACGCGCACTGCTTCGACGGGTCCCAGACCAGGTAGCGCGCGACGTACAGGTCGAGCAGGCCGTCGCGGTCGTAGTCGAAGAACGCCGCCGAGGTCGACCAGCCGTCGATCGCGATCCCGGACGCGGCCGTGGCGTCCTCGAAGGTGCCGTCGCCGCGGTTGAGGTAGAGCGCCGCGGGTCCGTAGTTCGTCAGGAACAGGTCGAGGTCCGCGTCGTTGTCCACGTCGGCGGCCGCCACCCCCATGCCGAACCCGCCGTGGCCGATCCCCGAGGTCGCGGTCGCGTCCTCGAAGCGCCCGCCGGGTCCCTGCAGATAGAGTCGGTTCTGCCCGCGCTCCTCGCGCGCGGTCGCGGGGAGCGCGCGGTTCTGGTTGACGAAGTAGAGGTCGAGGTCGCCATCGCCCTCGACGTCGAGCAGCGCCACGCCGCCGCCCATGACCTCCGGCATGTAGAGCTTGCCGGCGGCGCCGCTCTCGTGGCGGAAGTCGACGCCCGACGCGGCCGCGATCTCGCGAAACCACGGTCCGGGCGCGCCGACTTCCGTTGCCGCACCCACCGGCAGGGGCGCGATCTCGCCGGATCCGCCGTCGCAAGCGCCGAGCAGGATCGCCGCCGCGATCGGCACGATCGTCCCCGCGCGGGTCAACGCGGCGCCCGGGATGCGGGCAGCGTGGCCAGGGCCGGACCGCACGGCTGCAATTCGCCCGTCATCGGCGCTCGCGACGGGTGACCCCGCCGCGGAGCCGCGACGCGAGGACGCGTCCCCGGCCGACGCGCACGACCGTCTCCGCGAGCGGCGCGCGGAAGACGTCCCCGACGCGCGAAGCGGTCCTCGAAACCGGTCCTCGGAAGACGCCCCCGGCCGACACCAAGTCGACAAGGTAGCAACCGCGGGCGGTCCGATCAACCGCGGGCCGGCGAGCGGCGCCGCGGCCACGGAGGGTGAGTCGCCGCGCGAAATCCGGTAGGATACGCCGCATCGATGGCCGACCTGCACGACGAGGGACGCGACGTGTCCGAGGGGCGAACGCCGGACTCCGAGCGGGCGCGGATCGAGGCGGTCGAGGAAAAGGAATGGATCGAGTCCCTCGACTGGGTGATCAAGCACGGGGGGCCCGCGCGCGTCCTGCAGTTGCTGCGCGCTCTGCAGCGACGCGCCGCCGCCTGCGGCATCTCGTTGCCGTACACCGCCAACACGCCGTACCTGAACACGATCGGCGTCGGCCAGCAGCCGCGTTTCCCCGGCCACCGCTCGATCGAGCGCCGCATCAAGAGCATCATCCGCTGGAACGCGATGGCGATGGTGGTGCGCGCCAACCGGATGGAGAGCGGGATCGGCGGCCACATCTCGACCTACGCCTCGGCCGCCACGCTGTACGAGGTCGCCTACAACCACTTCTTCCGCGGCCCGGACGATCCGCAGGGCGGGGACCAGGTCTACTTCCAGGGGCACGCCTCGCCGGGGATCTACGCCCGGGCCTTCCTCGAGGGGCGGCTGAGCCAGGCGCAGCTCGAGAACTTCCGCCGCGAGCTGAAGCCGGGGGGCGGACTCTCGTCCTACCCGCACCCGCGCCTGGCGCCCGGGCTGTGGGAGTTTCCCACCGTCTCGATGGGGCTCGGCCCGATCATGGCGATCTACCAGGCGCGCTTCAACCGCTATCTGGAGGACCGCGGCATCCAGCGCCGGACGGGACGGGTCTGGGCCTTCATCGGCGACGGCGAGACCGACGAGCCGGAGTCGCTGGGCGCGATCACGCTCGCCGCCCGCGAGCGGCTCGACAACCTGATCTTCGTCATCAACTGCAACCTGCAGCGCCTCGACGGCCCGGTCCGCGGCAACGGCAAGATCATCCAGGAGCTGGAGGCGATCTTCCGCGGCGCGGGCTGGAACGTGATCAAGGTGATCTGGGGCGGTGACTGGGACGGGCTGCTCGGGCGCGACGAGGACGGGCTGCTGCTGCGGCGGATGGAGGAGGTCGTCGACGGCGACTACCAGAACTACAGCGTCAAGGGGGGCGCCTACACGCGCGAGCACTTCTTCGGCAGCGACCCGCGCCTGCTGCAGCAGGTCGCGCACCTGACCGACGAGGAGATCGCGAAGCTGCGCCGCGGCGGCCACGACCCGGAGAAGGTCCACGCCGCCTACCGCGCTGCGGTCGAGCACCGCGGCTCGCCGACCGTGATCCTGGCCAAGACGATCAAGGGCTACGGGCTGGGCGAGGCCGGCGAGGGCAAGAACATCACGCACCAGCAGAAGAAGCTCAACGACGACGAGCTGCGCGAGTTCCGCGCCCGCTTCGGCATCCCGATCTCGGACGACGAGGTCGGGCAGGCCCCGTTCTACCGCCCGCCCGAGGACAGCCCCGAGATGCGCTACCTGCGCGAGCGGCGGATGAAGCTCGGCGGCTTCCTGCCGAGCCGGCAGAGCCAGGCCCCGTCGCTCGCGGCACCCGACCCCGAGATCTTCTCCGAGTTCCACCACGGATCGGACGGCCGCGAGGTCTCGACGACGATGGTCTTCGTGCGGCTCTTGTCCAAGCTCTTGCGCGACGAGACGCTCGGGCCGCGCATCGTGCCGATCGTGCCCGACGAGGCCCGCACGTTCGGCATGGAGGCGCTGTTCCGGCAGGTCGGCATCTACTCCCACGTGGGGCAGCGCTACGAGCCGGTGGACCGGGAGACCCTGCTCTATTACAAGGAGGCGACCGACGGGCAGGTGCTGGAGGAGGGGATCACCGAAGCCGGCTCGATGTGCTCGTTCATCGCCGCCGGGACGGCCCACGCGACCCACGGCGTGCAGACGGTGCCGTTCTTCATCTTCTACTCGATGTTCGGCTTCCAGCGGATCGGGGACCTGGTGTGGGCCGCGGGCGACATGGGGGCCCGCGGATTCCTCGTCGGCGGGACGGCGGGACGCACGACGCTGGCCGGCGAGGGGCTGCAGCACCAGGACGGCCACAGCCACCTCCTGGCCTACACCCACCCGCACGTCGTGGCCTACGACCCGGCGTTCGCCTACGAGCTGGCCGTGCTGCTGGAGGAGGGGCTGCGCCGCATCGTCGTCGAGCAGCACGACGTCTGCTACTACCTGACCGTGGGCAACGAGCCGTACGCGATGCCCGCGATGCCGGAGGGCAGCCGCGAGGGGATCCTGAAGGGGCTCTACCGCTACGGCGCCACGCCCGGCGACGGCGCCGAGCGGATCAAGCTCGTGGGGTCCGGCGCGATCCTGAACGAGGTGCTCGGCGCCCAGCGCCTGCTGGCGGACGAGTTCGGCATCGACTCGGAGGCGTGGGCGGCGACCAGCTACCAGCAGCTCCACCGTGAGGCGCTCGACGTCGAGCGGCGGAACCGCCTGCAGCCCGACGCCAGACCCGAGGTCTCGCACGTCGAGCGCTGCCTGGGCACCGACCCCGAGACGCTCGTCGTCGCGGCCTCCGACTACGTCAAGGCCCTTCCGTGCTCGATCCGCCCGTGGGTCCCGGGGACGCTCGTCAGCCTGGGCACGGACGGCTTCGGGCGGAGCGACGGTCGTGCGGCGCTCCGCGACTACTTCGAGGTCGACGCGCGCCACGTGGCCTGGGCCACGCTCGCGGCGCTCGGGCGGCGCAAGCGAGTCGATGCCAAGACGCTGCGGCGCGCGATGAAGCGGCTCGAGATCGACCCGGCCAAGCCCGATCCGACGAGGGTCTAGCGGACGTGGGCGGGGGCGTGATCGAGTCGAGGCTGCCCGAGCTGGGGGAGAACGTCGCGACCGTCGAGGTCTCGGCCGTGCTCGTGGCCGCCGGGGACGCGGTCCGCGCCGACCAGCCGGTGATCGAGGTCGAGACCGAGAAGGCCAGCCTCGAGGTGCCGGCGGGTGTCGCGGGGCGGGTGCGGGAGGTGCGAGTACGCGGGGGCGACACGATCCGCGTCGGCGACGTCATCCTGCTGGTCGAGCCGGAGGCGGAGGAGGGCGAGCGATCGCGAGGCCCGGAGCAGGCGCTGCCGCCCGCGGCAACGCCTCCGGACGGGAAGGACGCCGCGCCCCGGCCCCCGGCCCCGCCGCCGGAGCCCGCCGCCGGCGGGACGGCCGCCGTCGTCGAGTTCCCCGGGCAGTCGAAGGACCCCGCGCCCGACCTCGGCCAGCCCGTGCCCGCGGCCCCGTCGGTGCGGGCCCTGGCCCGCGAGCTGGGCGTCGATCTTCGCGAGGTCACGGGCACGGGAGCCGGCGGGAGGATCTCGCGCGACGACGTCAAGGCGCACGCCAAGAAGAAGATCCGCGCTGCCGCCGCGGGGGCCGGCGGCGCCCTGCCGGCGGAGCTGCCGGACTTCACGCGCTGGGGCGAGATCGAGCGGCGTCCGCTCGCCGGCGTCCGCCGGGTGACGGCGGAGCAGATGGCCCGCTCGTGGGCCGCGATCCCGCTCGTCACGCAGTTCGACGGCGCCGACGTCACCCAGCTCGAAGCGATGCGCAAGCGCTTCAACCAGCGCCCCGAGGCGGCGGAGAGCAAGCTCAGCCTGACGGCGATGGCGCTCAAGGTCACGGGGGCGGCGCTGCGGCGGTTCCCGCAGTTCAACGCGAGCCTCGACGCCGCGGCGGGGGAGATCGTCTACAAGCGCTACGTCCACATCGGCGTCGCGGTCGGCACCGACCGCGGGCTGCTCGTTCCAGTGATCCGCGACGCCGACAAGAAGGGGCTGCTCGAGCTGGCCGCGGAGCTGGACGGCGCCGCCGCGCGCGCCCGCGCCAAGAAGACCGCTCCCGACGAGCTGCGCGGAGCGACGTTCACGATCAGCAACCTCGGCGGGCTGGGGACGACCTCCTTCACGCCGCTCGTCAACTGGCCCGAGGTGGCGATCCTGGGGCTGGGGCGGGCCGAGATCCGGGCCGTCCACGAGGAGGGCGCGTTCGTGCCGCGGCTGATCCTCCCGCTCGCGGTGTCGTACGATCACCGCTTGATCGACGGGGCGGACGCGGCGCGCTTCCTGCGCTGGATCGCCGAGGCCCTGGAGCAGCCGCTCGTCCTGCTGCTCGAGGCCCACTCCTGACTCGACGGGGCCCGGCGCGCGGTCCGGGTTTCGGCTCCGGCGGACGCTCGTCGCGCGAAAGCATGTCGCGCGCAACGAACTCCGTCGAGGGCGCGTGCGGGGGGGCTTCCTACTCGGGGTCTTCGGTGCTGTCGACCTCGCGGCGGGCACCGGGGTCGAGCACGAGGTTGCCTTCCGACGGGCCGGTTCTGGTTTCGTCGCTGACGATCGTGATGTCGGGGTGGGTGGCGCGCAGCGCGTCCAGGCCCTCCGGGGTCACCCCGGCGCAGCCGCGGACGTGCAGCAATCCCAGCTTGGGGAGCCCCCCGAGCAGCCGCAGGCCGGCGTCGGTCACGGCCGTCTCGCTCAGGCCCAGCTCCTCGAGCCCCTCGAGCGGCTGCAGCCAGTGCAGGCCCACGTCGGTGACCGCGGTGCGCGCCAGCAGCAGCGAGCGCAGCTTCTTCATGTTGCCCAGGTGCGCCAGGCCCGCATCCGTGACCTTCGTCCCGCGCAGGCCGAGCATCACGAGCCCCGTCGCGCCCTGAAGGTGGGCCAGGCCCGCGTCCGAGATCTCGGTGTCGCCCAGCTTGAGGATCCGCAGCTTGGGGTGGCGTGCGACCTCGGCCAGGTCCTCGTCGCGGATCTCGCGGCCCAGGAAGTCGATCTCGTCGATCGTGCCGTCCTCGTTCCAGAAGACGTGCATCCACTCGATGGCGATGTAGCGCTCGACGAAGCTCAATTCGATGCCGTCGATGCGCTCGACGAACGAGGACGGTGTCGCGACGCAGCCGGCGGCGACGACAGCCGCGAGGAGCGAGGGGGCGATGCGCAGGACCTGTCGCATTGCGGTGCGTCCCGAGCGGACGACCGAGGCCGGTGATCCGTCGGGAGGCGGGATTATATCGGCCGCGGCGGCGGGACGCCCCACGAGGCCGTCACCGGGGCCGGCGCACGCGCGAGCGGCCGGGACGGGGCCCGCGGCCGTCGGCTATCATCGACTGTCCGGGCGCCGCCGGGAGATCTCCCGAAAGCGTCGGGCTCGAGCGACGATCGGGGCCGCCATGAAGAAACATCTGCGGGCCCGGCCTTCGGTTTCATTCTCCGGGGTCGCGAGACCGGGTTGGACCGCTCGGACGGGATCGAGGGGCGCGCGGCGACCCTGCCCGCCACGGTGGGCGGCACTCGTGGGGCTCGCCGTGGTCTCGTGTGCCGGAGTGCCGGACGCGAGGGTGCCGGCGCGCCCCGACATCCTGTTGATCAGCATCGATACCCTCCGCGCCGACCACCTCTCGTGCTACGGCCACCCCCGCCGGACCACGCCGTTCATCGACCGGATCGCGGCGGAGGGCGTGCGTTTCTCGCGGGCCTACAGCACGACGTCGTGGACTGCCCCGGCGCTGGCGTCGATGCTCACGTCCAGCTACCCGACCCGGCACGGGGTCGACCAGACGGCGCGCGGCGACGATCCCGCGTGGGGGGTGATCCCGGAGGACCTGCCGAGCCTCCCGGAGCTGCTCCGGCAACACGGCTATCGGACCTACGGGCTGACGGCGAACTTCAGCCTGCCCGCCGAGCGCGGCTTCGGTCGCGGCTTCGATCGCTACCGCTGTGTCGGAGCGGTGGGCGTGGACAAGGTGCGCGAGGAGGCGGCCGGCTGGCTCGTCGAGCTGAGCGATCCCGCTCCGTGGTTCTTCTGGCTCCACCTGTTCGATCCCCACGCGCCCTACGAGGCGCGGGAGCCATGGCTGACCCGGGTCGAGCCGGCCCCGGCGGTGCGCCACGCGGACCTCGACCACCTCCCGGCGGAGCGGATCCCGGCGCTCGTCCCGGGCCTCGACGCCGGCCGCCTCGACTATCTGAAGACGCTGTACGACAGCGAGATCCGGGCCGTGGACGACTACCTGCACGAGCTGTTCGAGGCGGTTCCGCGGGCCCGGGAGGCGCTGGTCTTGATCGTGGCCGACCACGGCGAGGAGTTCCTCGAGCACGGTGGAACGCTGCACGGCAAGACGCTGTTCGAGGAGGTGGTCCGGATCCCGTTCATCCTCCGCAGCCCGGATCGCGCCCTCGCGGGCTCCGTCAGCGACCGGCCGGTGAGCCTGGTGGACGTCCTCCCCACCCTGGTCCAGGCCGCCGGCATCCCGGTACCGGCGGGGGTCGCCGGAGCGGCGCTCGTCGGGCCCGCCGGGCTCCAGGTCCCGGACGGGCGGCCGCTCGTCGCCGAGTTGTCCCGCGGGGAGGCGACCACCCGGGCCTGGATCGACGGAAACTGGAAGTTCATCGTCCGGGGAGGCCAGGGGGGGGGCCTGCTCTACGACCTGGATTCGGACCCGGGGGAGCACCGAGACCTCTCCCCGGAGCAGGCCCAGCGGGCGGAGCGGTACGCCGAGGCGATCGCGGCCTTCTCGAGCCGTCAGGAGCCGCCGTCCGGATCGATCCAGACCCCATTGACGCCGGAGCAAGTCGCGGCGCTCGAGGCGCTCGGCTACGTGGACTAGACTCCGGAAAACGCCGGGCCCGTGGGTGCCTCCCGAGGTCCGTCAGGGGAGGCTCGAGTCCCGGTTAAGCTATTCGAAGATCGCTGCCGACCCCTCCCGCCACGCCATCCGTTTTACCTTGACTGGACATGGCGATCCACGTACATGGAAGCACGTTGTCAGGGTTCAGCAGTCCGAGGCCCCCCTGCCGCGTTTGCGGCCGTGGCAAGTCGGGCGCGGACGTCAAGGCGTGGGGAGGCCGCGCGGAGTCAAGGGGGGAAGGTCCCAGGATGAAGAGCCAGGACACAAGGGGGTTGCGATTGGAACGACCCAGGAGGAAAACCTGATGCGAAAAGGCATCTTTTCTGTGATTGCGCTGGTGCTCGTGCTGGCGTTCGCGCCCGCTGCGACCCAGGCCGGCTGGTGGAACGACAGCGGCAAGGACGGGGGCGACGGGGCGAACGTCTGCAGCGACGAGTACGCGGACGAGCATCCTGACGTCATCGTCGACTGCGAGGTTACGAAAGTCTTCGTCGATCTCGACGGAGCGATCCCGACCGTCACGTTCTTCGGTACGTTCTGCGACTTCCCGACGGTCCTCGTCGGGCAGGAAGACGGAACGTACGCCCCGTTGCTCGTGCTGAGCGCGACCTCGGGCTTCGTGACGGCCGATCTCTCCGGGCACACGGACGATGCGACGCACGTGTTCCAGGTCGTCTGCCCGTGCGAGACCTGCGAGAACGACGTGACGATCGGCATCGTCGGCCCGACCGGTCCGCAGGGACCGCAAGGCAAGCAGGGCCCGCAGGGCAAGCAAGGCCCGCAGGGCAAGCAAGGCCCGCCCGGCGCCGACGGAGCCCCTGGCCCGCCCGGTCCGACGGGACCCAAGGGTTCGAAGGGCGCGAAGGGCGCGACTGGCCCGACCGGCCCGCAGGGACCGCAGGGCAAGCAAGGCCCGCCCGGCCCGACGGGTCCGACCGGACCTCCCGGTGGCGGTGGCGGCGGCGCGTGCAACTGCTGCACGGCGACCGGCGTCCCCGGTTGCGACAACGCCCAGTGCCAGTCGTGCGTGTGCGGTCTCGATCCGTTCTGCTGCAGCGTGGCGTGGGACAGCATCTGCGTCAGCGAGGCTCAGAACCAGTGCGCGGCGGCGTGCACCTGCTGCAACCCGCTTCGCTAGGTCTGGACAGGTCAGGTAAACGGTGTACGAATCGATGACGATGTTTAGGGGGATAATCGAAATGAGGAAAACGAAGAACTTCGCTTTGGTGCTCGGCGCGGTCCTGGTGCTGGTCGCTGGCAGCCTGGCTTCGGCCCAGACCGTGTTCCAGAACAAGACGGCCACCGACGGCGTGCTGAGCGTTCCGTCGACGGGCGAGACCCTCTACAGCCAGCTCGACGATCCGTCGGGCTCCGCCTTCACCGACCAGGCGTTCGAAGCGGCGTATGCCGCCTACGACGGCACCGGCGCCGACGACTTCATGGTCACCGCCGCTGCGGGTTGGGATATCTCGGTCCTGAACACGCCGGGCGCGTTCCAGCCGCCGGCGGGCCAGGTTCCGTTCTTCGTCAACAACGCGTTCTACGCCGACAACCCGGCTCTCAACGAGCCGGGCGCCGTGCTCCCGGGCTGCGACTTCCCGGGCAACACCGACTTCACGACGGACGGCACGGGCGACCTGTCGATCAACGTGGCCTGCAACGCGCCCAACGGGATCACCTGGGTGTCGCAGAACGTGCGGATCGACTTCAACCCGTTCGGGCAGCACTTCTGGGCGACCCGCAACGCGCCGCTCGGCACCGCGTACGTGTGGAAGAACCCGGGCGACGGGTTCGGCACGGGCTGCGTCGACTGGACGAACGGCGCGAGCTGCGGCTCGGTCGGTTCGGACACGCTGTTCGAACTGCTGGGCAAGGAGCGCACGACGGGGGTTCCGGGTCCGGTGGTTGGAGTCCCGGCAGTCGGTCCGCTCGGAATCGGCTTGATGCTGCTGGCCCTCGGTGGTGGCAGCGCCTACGTGCTCGGCCGTCGCCGCCAGGCGTAAGGTTCCGGCACTAGGAACGGTCTGTGAAAGCGCCGCCGCGGTGATGCCGCGGCGGCGCTTTTTTTGGTGCGACGGGGACGCGCGTAGCGCCGTGAGCCCGAGCCGAACCGCAACCGAGTCCGCTAGCAAGCCTCCGGCCCCAGACTACACGAGGCGCAATACGGGGCATCCCGCGGGTTGGAGAGGAACGCAAATACCCCAAGCCCGCGTGACCCGGACCCGGCGTAGAGACGACGGGTATGTGGAGCGAAGGTCACGTGTGTCGCCCAGGAGAACTGACTGTTGGTCGGTGAGGCGTGCCGACGAATGGCCACGAGTCGCCAAAGGCCGACAGCAGGCTGGGCACAGCGGTGAAGGGGCAAACACGAGGAGCCGAACCGACAAGCCGCTCGGTGGGTGGTCGAGTCAGACGCCGACAAGCGGGCTGAGATGTCCGAGCGGCCCTGGAGGTAGGCGTCAGAACCGCCGAGCTACCGAAAGATGCGGGTCGAGCGACCGCGGCAGTGGAGCAGGGCCGGGGAAAGGGGCTCGGGGGATCATCAGAGAGGTGTTGCGCCGTCAGAACGTCCTAGCGGCGCACCAGCGCGTAGTCCGCAACGACGGGCTACCACGGAGGGCGGCGCTCCAGAGGTTCTGGCACGGAGCAAGGAGACCGGCCACGAGGAGCAATGCGCGGCGTCGCAAGCGGTCCGTGGCCGGCCCGAGACTGCGGTGAAACAGCGGCAAATGGGCATCTTCCAGCGCTCAAGAACTCGGACGACCTTGACACCTTCGGGGGACTTGCGCCACGTGTGGGCGTCAAGTGTTCACATAGCGGTTCCGGCGTCACGGCCCGCAGGGAACGTGGAGAACAGTGTCGCGTGGAGAGGCGGGGTGGCGAAAAGTGACGCCCCGGCGGCCCGCCCCACCGACCCTAGCCTAGCCTAGCCTAGCCTAGTCGGACGAGCGATTCCCGTTGACCCGGCAGGATTCCGGTGATATGAAAGCGTAAACGGAGGTTGGTCAATGTGCAGTTTCACCCTTCGCCGATCCCTGACAGTCGCCGTGTTCTCAGGAATCGTCGCGACGCTCCCGTTACGCGTCGATGCCCAATCTCAGTGCCTACAGGGCCTTCCTGTCTGCAGCCTGCCGAAGACCGGCGAGCGACCTGGCTCCATGGTGATCTTCGACCTAGCCATGGAGCGCTTCATGTGTAGCAATGCCATCAATGCTGGTGTGCTGGCCATCAGTCGAGATGACACCGTAGTCTACCGACGAGCATTTGGGTGGGAGGACGAGGATCAGAGCCGCAAGCTGCTGCCTAACACGATGATGCGGCTGGCAAGCGTTACGAAACCCATGACGGCCGCCGCAATTCGGAAGCTGTTCCCGGGGCAGAGTATCCAGAGCAAGGCGTTCGATCTCGACGTCTGTACGACGCAGAACTGTGGCGCAATCTGTCCCGGGACATGTACGACAACTGGTGTACTCCCCGCGAAGAACGGTCAGGAGTGGGCACCTTTCCTTGAGGGCGACGATCCAGACGGAATAGATGCGAGGCTGTGCTGCGTAACCATCGAGGATCTGATTCAGCACAGGTCCGGCTGGGACAATGAAACCTGCGCTCTTAATCCTCCTGCTGGGCAACCCCCCCCAGCCGGCTTTTGTAACCCTTTTTCCGTGTCGTTTTTTAATTATGTTGAAAGCGTTGGTCTACCGCGGAGTTCAACTGGAGCCGCCCGTTGGATCCTTGGCAAGCAGCTTCCCTATGACCCAAAGGTCCTAAGCCCCGATCCGTGTTTCGATGGGATCGTTGGCGGCTGCTACGCGAACGCCAATTACCTCCTTCTCGGCGAGATCATCCGACACCAGATTGTTGACGACAATCTGCCGTACTCGGGATACCTCGACTACCTCCGGAAGGCGATCTTGGATCCGTCGCCGCCCCTGCCAGTCGACCGCTTGTGCGTACCAGCTTCTGAGGTCAATCAGGCAACCGCCGCCGTCACTAATCCACGGGAGCCTTGGTATCACGCGGGGGGGCCGTCGGACGTCGAGCTGTTTCTCTCCTACGGTGGACTCACTGCAACGGCTCATGCGATCGCAAGTTTTACGAACGACTACATGCTGTTCGGTGACGACGCGGGAGAAAGGGCGGATGTGGGCACAAACGCCCATTCGGGTGGCATGTTGGGGACTTCGACGCTCGCTCGGAAGCGCGACATCGGAGGTCACTCCTACGGGTACGCGGTGTTGCTGAACAGAGGACCGGGGCACGCAGAGCAGATCATGGGCATTCTGGACTGCGTGATGGACTCCTTCAATCAGTGGGGTACAGCACCGCTACCGGCAGTTGACTGCAACGAAAACTACCAAGACGACCTCTGTGAGATTCAAGAAGGACTGTTGGATAACAACCAGAACGGCTACCCGGACTTTTGCGAGATATGCGAGAGCTCAAGCCAATGTTCGGACGGCCTTCCGTGTACTCTGGACGTCTGCTACACGACTTGGTGCGAGCACATCGATGCCTGTCCCGCTGGGCTCGGTTGTCATTCCGTGACGGCGCAATGCGAGCGTTTCTGTAGCGTTGGAGGTGGCATCGGCGGGGGAACGTGGCTACCCTGCGACGACGGGGATCCTTGTACCCTCGATCAGTGCCTATCAGGCGTGGACTGGCCCACCGGCGTATGCCGGTACACTCAAACATGCTACTAGGGAGCTCTACGCGGCATCACAACCGAGATCCTGGAGTCAGCGAACGGAGCTCGGAAGCACGCTTTGTAGAGTCGCTGCACGAGGGCCTCACGCCGGTGGCAGCACCGGAGGTGCGGGATGACGGTGCTGCGCGCCCACGCGCGGCTGCAGGGCCGACGAATTAAGCGAGGGCTGCGGCGGTTCGGAACCACGACGAAAGCTTGCTCTAGTTCGTGCGCAGCGGGCGCGACATCGACTTCAAGTAGTCACGGTTCCCATGATCAACGCTGCGGTGGCATAGTGGACGGGACGGTGACAAACGAGGGCGTCCCCAAGACAGGTTGGCTGCGACAAGTCTTGGGCCACCGCAAAATCGTTGAACTTTGCGGCATCGACCTTCGCGCCCTCGCCGCGCTGCGGATCACCTTGGCGGTGATCGTGCTGCTCGACCTGGCGCACCGCGCGCCGGACATCCCGACGCTCTACGGGGGGGAGGGCGTGCTGCCGCTTGAAGCCGTGGAGGCGACGTCGCTCCACACGCTTAACGGCAGCGTCGTCTTCGTCGCCATGCTCTTCGTGCTGCACGGACTGTGCGCCGTGATGATGCTCGTCGGCTACCACACCTGGCTCGGCAACGCTCTGACCTGGTTCCTGCTCGTCTCGCTGCACATGCGGAACATGAGCGTCAACAACTCCGGCGACCATCTGCTGACCCTGCTGCTGTTCTGGGGCCTGTTCCTGCCGCTCGGCGCCCGCGCCTCGCTCGACTCCCGCCTGGCCCGGCCGCGCACTCCGGTTGCGCGAACCGTCGTCGGCGTGGCCACCGTCGCGCTGATGCTGCAGATCCTCTACCCCTACGTCTTCTCGGCGATCGCCAAGAGCTACGAGGTGTGGGTGACGGAGGGGCTCGCGATCTACAACGCGCTGAGCCTCGACGTCTACACCAAGCCCGCGGGCCGGCTGCTGCTGCGCTGGCCCCGGCTAGTCGAGGCGATGAGCCCGGTGACGTACTGGTTCGAGCTGTTCGGTCCGTTCCTCGCGTTCGTCCCGTTCCTCACGCCATGGTTCCGCGGGATCACGGCGTTGTTGTTCATCGGCTTCCACGTCAGCCTGCAGTTCAGCTTCGAGCTGAGCGTGTTCGCCTGGGTCTGCATGGCAATGTGGCTGGTCTTCCTCCCACCGAGTTTCTGGGACAAGCTCGCGGAATGGCGGCCCGCGGCCGAGTTCGCGCGGTGTCTCGGTGCGCTCTTCGACCGCGTCGCCCGCCGGCTCGAAGCCACGGTCCGCGAGCAGCCGTGGCTCGCCCCGCCCGCCGACGACGCCCGGCTGACGGCGCCCGGTCACGTGCTGGCGGGCGTCGTCGGAGCCTACCTCCTCGCGTGGAACGTCGGAAACTCGTGGGAGCCGGCGCAGATGCCAAAGGCGCTGCGCTGGCCAGGAGAGCAGCTCTACATCGGCCAGAAATGGGAGATGTTCGGCCGGCCGCTGATCGAGGACGGCTGGTGGATCATGCCCGCCCAGCTGGAGGACGGGACCGAGGTCGACCTGTTCACGGAAGCGCCCGTGCACTGGGACAAGCCCGAGTCCGTGATCGAGAGCTTTCCTGATCGACACTGGCACCGGTATCTGGAAGGGACGTGGCTAAACGAGGACCTGCGGCCGCGCCTCGCGCATTTCGCCGACTGGCTGCGCCGCCGCTGGGATTCCCGGCACGCCCCAGAACGGCAGGTGAAAGCAATGGAGATCTACTACGCGCTCGAGCTGACCCGGCCCGACTACAAGCCGCCGGCGCGCTCCGACCAGCTCATCTACTCGTGGAGCGGCGGCGGGCAGGAGCGGATCGTCACACGCCGGGAGAGCGTGGTGGCCCTGTCCCGGGACCTGGCCCGGGATCCCGAGCTGGTCTCCGACGTCCAGCGCGCGCTCGGCGCTGACGCGTCTCAGCCACTGACGGATCCCTCGTCTCACTCCCACTGAGCCGAGTCGCGGTCACGGGCCGCTCGACGGTCACCGCCGCGCGTCGAGCAGCTCGCGGAGGCAGGCGACGCCGCGCCGGACGGCGTCGGGAGGCGCCGACGTGAAACAGATGCGGACGTGGCTCGGGTAGGGGCCGAAGCTCGGCCCCGGAGCGAGGAACAGGCCGCGGTCGGCGCAATCCTCGAGGAACCCCGCGAGCCCGCGCGGCCCCAGGGCCCGGGCGACGTCGACGAACAGGAACGTGCTCCCGCCGGGCGCATCGACGCCGAGCGTGGCGGCGGCCTGGTCGCCGGCCTCGGTGTACTGCGGGCGGACCTGCCGCACCCAAGCGTCGCCCCGGCCGTCGAGGGCGCGGCAGGCCGCGAGCTGGGAAGCGGTCGGCGTGCTGTAGAAGGAGTGCGTGGCGACCTTGGACAGGTCGCGGATCACCTGCTCCGGACCGACGACGTAGCCGCAGCGGTTCCCCGCCATGCCGAAGGCCTTGGAGAACGAATGGGCGGAGAGCGTCCCCTCCGGTACCAGCGCCCGGACGTAGGTGTGGTCGCCGCGAAACACGTAGTCCTCGTAGACCTCGTCGGTGACGATCCACAGGTGTTCCCTCGCCGCCCAGGTGGCGAGCGCCTCGACCCAGGATCGCGGCAGCACGATTCCCGTGGGGTTGTTCGGCGTGCTGAGGTAGAGCGCGACGGTGCGCGGGCCGCGGTGCTTCCGCACGAGTTCCACCGCGGTCTCGGGCGAGTCGGCCACGCCGAGAAACGGCACGATCACCGGGCGGCCCCCGTGGCAGCGTACGATGCCCGTGATCAGCGGCCAGTAGGGCGCGAGCACGAGCACCTCGTCACCGGGGTCCAGCAGCGCTCCCATGACCGCGCCGAGAGCACCGGTCGCTCCCGCCGTCACGAGCACGTTCGCGCGCTCGGTCGGAACCTGCGTGCGGGCGCGCAAGCGCTCGACGACCGCGTCCAGGAGCCGCGGCAGCCCCTGGGGGGGACCGTAGCGGTGCATTCCCGGATGCTCCTCGACCGTCAGGTCCTGCATCCGGCAGCCGACCGCCGGCTCGAGCCAGGTGTCCCCGACGTGCAGCGGGAACACCTCGCCGCGGTGCGTCGCGACGCGGTGGGCCAGCGAAGAGTAGACGGACGACTCGATGCCGGCGATCGAAGCGGCGGTTCCGGGGAACGAGGGCATGCGTGATCTCCGGCTCCATCTTAACGCGGACCGCGGAACGCGCTCTGCGCCCGGAGGCGGACGGCGAGGGAGAGCCACGCCGGGGATCCGGCTCCAGGCTCGGGGAACCGTCGTGGGCCGTCGCACTGGGGCGACGGCGCGGACATCCTGCAGGCCGAAGCGGTCCAGCGCTGCGCCGTCGAGGGCCGCAAGCAGTGGCGGACCTCCGACCCGGGACACTAGAATCGCCGCTCCCGCCCCGGCTCGCGCGTCGGACCCGAAGGGTGATGCGCTTCGGCCGTGCGCCCGACGGAATCGCCGACGGCGGCTGGTCGAAAGCTTGAAGGTCTCGTTCCACGGCGCCGCCCGGGAGGTCACCGGCTCCTGCCACCTGGTCGAGTGCGGCCCACGCCGCATCCTGCTCGACTGCGGCATGATCCAGGGCGGGGAGGAGCGCCACGCCCGCAACCGCGAGCCGTTCCCGTTCGACCCGGCCGGGATCGACGCGGTGGTGCTGAGCCACGCCCACATCGACCACAGCGGCCGGCTGCCGCTGCTCGTGCGCGGCGGGTTCCGCGGCCCGATCTTCGCGACCGAGCCGACGGTCGACCTGTGCGAGATCCTGCTCGCCGACTCGGCCAGGATCCAGGAGGAAGACGCGCGGTGGAAGGCCGAGCGGCTGTCGAAGCGCGGCGAGGACGCGAGCTGGGTGGCCCCGCTCTACACGGCGGAGGACGCGCGCGCCGTCCACGAGCGGTTCGTCGCGCTGCCGTTCGGCGTGGAGCACGATCTCGACGGCGCGGGGACGTTCCGTTTCACGCGAGCCGGGCACATCCTCGGCGCCGCCCTCGTCGAGCTGGACCTCGAGGAGCGGGACCGCACGCTGCGGCTCGCGTTCTCGGGCGACCTCGGGGTCGCTCGCGCCCCGCTCGTCGGCGGCCCGGACGCGCTGCGGCGGCCCGACTACCTGCTGCTCGAGTCGACCTACGGCGACCGCTCTCGCGACGGCGGCCTCGATCCCGGCGAGCGGCTCCACGAGGTGATCCAGCCCACGGTCCGCCGCGGCGGCAGGGTGATCGTCCCGGCGTTCGCCGTCGGCCGCACGCAGGCGCTCCTGGCCCGAATCAACGATCTGGTCGAGAGCGGCCGTCTCTCCGGGCTCCCGGTGTACGTCGACAGCCCGATGGCGATCGAGGCGACCGCGGTCTTCGCGCGCCACCGCGAGGCCTGGTCGGACGAGGCGCGGCGCAAGCTGCGGTGCGGCGACGAGCCGCTCGAGTTCGAGGGGCTGCAGCTGACCGCCACGGTCGAGGAGTCGAAGGCGATCACGGCCCGCGACGGGCCGGCGGTGGTGCTGTCCGCCTCGGGGATGGCCACCGCCGGCCGGATCAAACACCACCTGGCACACGGCATCTCCGACCCGCGCAACACCGTGGTCTTCGTCGGCTTCCAGGCTCAGGGCACCCTGGGGCGCGCGATCCAGGAAGGGACGAACCCGGTGCGGATCTTCGGCGAGTGGCACCCGGTGCGCGCCGCGATCGAGACGATCGAAGGCTTCTCCGCGCACGCCGATCGCGACGGGCTGCTCGCCTGGTTCGAGGCGCTGGGCGGGCCGCCGCGGCGGACTTTCGTCGTCCACGGCGAGGAGCCGGTCGCGGTCGCCTTCGCCGGGGCGCTGCGCGAGCGCTTCTCCGCGGACGCCGTGGCCCCCAGGCTCGGCGAGTCGTTCGCGCTCGAGCCGGCGGGCGAGTGAGACCCGGCGCCGGGGCCGCCGGCGGGCCTCTCCGCGGTCCCGGCCGTACAATTCCCGGTGACGCCGGGTCGGGATCCTCGGGCGGACGGGACGTGCAAGCGATCGGGAAAGACAGGGAGATTCGCCGCGGCGGGCGCCTGCGCCGGTCCGTGGGGATCGGTCTCGTCGCCGCGACGATGGGTGCCGCGACGGCGCAACAGCCCGCGGTGAGCCCGGCGGCGGTCGAGGAGCCCGTGGCCGCCCCGCGGTCGAGCGCGGCCCCGCCCTCCGGCACGGGTGGGTCGCCGTCCGCGCTCGCGCTCGTCGGGCGGTGGCACTTCGGGCCCGTCTACTCGTCCGCGATCCACGACGGCCACGTCTACTTCGGCTCGGGAGGCGCGATCCGGATCCTCGCGACCGACGGTCGCGCCTGGCGCGACCTGGGATCGGTCGCGACCTCGGGCGTGGTGCGCGCCATGGTCGTCGCCGCCCCGCACCTGTACGTGGCGGACGAGAGCGGGGCGCTCCGGATCCTCGACCTCTCGACGCCGGAGCGGCCGAGGGAGGTCGGACAGATCGCTTTGCCGCGGCCGACGCGCGCGGTCTTCGTCAAGGGCGGGCACGCGTACCTGGCGTGCGGCTGGTCGGGAGTCGCGGTGGTCGACGTCTCGAGCCCCGAGCGGCCGCGGGTCGTCGGCCTCGGCCCGACGCCGGGCTACGCGACCGACGTCCACGTGCAGGGGTCGCTCGCGTTCGTCGCGAACAACGCCGACGGCCTGCGGATCCTCGACGTCTCCGACCCGCGCGCTCCGCGGGAAGTCGGGCACCACGACGTCCCCGGCCTCACGTACGGAGTCTTCGCCACGGAGCGCTACGCCTACGTGGTGGGGCTGGAGGACGGGAACGAGGCCGGCGGCCTCAGGATCGTCGACGTCTCGGACCCGGCGCGCCCCGTCCTGGCGGGGTACCAGCCGATGGTCTACGGGGCCGAGCGCGTGTGGGTCGAGGGAGCGCACGCCTACGTCGCCGGCGTGGCCACCGACGCCGGGCTCCAGATCGTGGACGTGTCGAATCCTGCCGCGCCGCGGGCGCTGGGGCGCTACCAGACGCCGACCTGCTCGGAATCGGTCAGCCTCGCGGGGCCGCACGCCTACCTCGCCCACGGCGACATGGGGCTCGAGGTCATCGACGTGTCGCGACCGACGGTCGCGCCGGTGATCCGGCACTTCGACGCCGCCGGCACGTCGCGCGGCATTCGCGTGCTCCCGCCTCGCGCCTATCTGGCCAACGGCTACACCGGCCTGCGGATCCTCGATGTCGCCGATCCCGCCGCGCCGCGGCAGGTCGGGTGGCTGCCGACCTACCGGGCGCTCGACGTCGAGATCGTGGGCGAGCGGGCATACGTCGCCGACGACGTCATGGGGCTGACCGTCGTCGACGTCGCCGATCCGGCCGCGCCGCGTCGGATCGCGAGTCTCGACACTCCCGGCGAGGCCAACGCGCTCGCCGTCGCGGGACGATCCGTCCTCGTCGCCGACGGGGAGGGCGGGCTGCGGATCGTGGACGCGTCGAGTCCCACGCCGCGGGAGATCTCGTCCGTGGATACTCCGGGCTACGCGCGCGACGTCTCCGCTTCCGGCAACTTCGTCTTCGTCGCGGACGGCGATTCGGGGCTGCGGGTGATCGACGCGTCGAATCCGGCGGCGCCGCGCGAGGTCGCCTGGCTCCTCCCGGGCGGCGGCGAGGCGCGGGGCGTCCACGTCGTCGGTCCCCACGCCTTCGTCGCCGCCGGCGATCTCGGCCTGGTCGTCGTCGACGTCTCCGATCCGGCGAGCCCGCGGGAGATCGGGCGCGGCGACACGCCGCGCAGCGCCGACGCCGTCTTCGTCTCGGGCTCCCGCGCCTACGTCGCGGACACCGAATGGGTGCGGGTGCTCGACGTCTCGCGGCCCGCTTCGCCGCGGGAGGTCGCGAGCTACGAGACGCCGAGCTTCGCCCGCGACCTGTGGGTCGCGGACGCCGTCGCCTACCTCGCCGCCGACCAGGCCGGTCTGATGATCTTCGCCCTCGGCGCGGGCGAAGGCAGCGAGGCACCGGCCGGTGCGGGGCTCGCCTCCGCCGATCCGACGTCCGCCCCGCCCGACGCGGCCGGTCCCACGGGAGCGGCCCCCACGGGAACCGAGCTGCTGGCGCTGCTCAAGCAGGCCGCCGAGGAGCCGGGGGCCGGGCCCCAGCCGAAGATCCGCTACGCGCGCTTCCTGCTGACGTGCGAGCCGTCCGACCTGCGCGACCCGCGGACCGCCCTCGACTACGCGCTCGATGCCAACCAGGCGACGGGGTTCAAGCAGGCCGTCTACCTCGACACGCTCTCGCTCGCCTATCACGCGAACGGGAAGACCGGCAAGGCGATCAAGAATCAGAAGCTGGCGCTGGAGCGCCTGCCGGAGAGCGAGGTCTTCCTGCGCTCCCAGCTGGCGGAGCGCCTCGTGGAGTTCGAGAAATCGCTGACGGCCGCCGGCCCGTGAGCCGCGGGCCAAAAACCGCTTGCCGGCGCGGCGGGTCCGCCGTACCTGGAAATCGAGCCCGGGAGGCTGCGGCAGGGGAGGTGTCGATGAGACGAGCGAGCGGAGGCAGGATGGCGTGCGGCCTGGCCGGCGCGATCCTCGCCGGCAGCTTCTCGGTGCCGGCCCAGGCCGGGACGGTCCAGATCGAGCCGCAGAAGGACAACACGCTGTTCGAGAGCGCAACCGGCGACTCGCTCAGCAACGGGGCCGGTGTCTACCTGTTCACCGGCCTGACCGCGCTCGACGAGCTGCGGCGCGGGCTCGTCGCTTTCGACGTCGCCGGCAGCGTCCCGCCCGGCGCCACGATCACGGACGTCAGCCTCACGCTGTACATGTCGAAGACCATCGCCGGGCCGACACCCGTCTCGCTGCACCGCGTCCTCGCCGACTGGGGCGAGGGCAGCGCGGACGCTCCCGGCGAGGAGGGCACCGGGACCGCGGCCGCCGGTGGCGACGTGACCTGGGTCCACACCTTCTCGCCCTTCCAGTTCTGGCTGACGCCGGGGGGCGACTTCGACCCGGTGCCGAGCGCCACGACGTCCGTCGGCGGGGTCGGGCCCTACACCTGGTCCGCTGCGCCCCAGATGCTGGCCGACGTGCAGGCCTGGCACGCCGACCCGTCGAGCAACTTCGGCTGGGTGCTGATCGGCGCCGAGACGACGCTGCCGTCGGCGAAGCGCTTCGACACGCGCGAGGGCGCGAACCCGGCGGTGCTGACCGTCAAGTTCGAAGAAGCTGCGGCTGTGCCCGCGCTGTCGGGCTGGGGAGCCGCGGCCGCGGCCCTCGGGCTGCTCGCCGCCGCCGCCATCCGCCGGCGTCGCACCGCTCCCTGACCCTCGCTCGTCTCTCGATCAAGGCGGGACTGCGCGCATCCCCAGAGGCGTGCCGGCGCCGTTCTCTTGCCAGCGCGTCGCGGCGGGCCCCACCTCACCGCCGCGACAGTGCGGCGGAAGCTTTGCGCCTGAGAGCATGTCGCACGCGACGCGCCCCGTCTCGCTACCGCGACTGGGGGCGTGGGGCGGTGGATCAGAGCTGGCGCAGGATGGTGCGGACGAGGCCGGGGCCCTCGTAGACGAGGCCGGTGTAAAGCTGCACCAGGCAGGCGCCGGCGGCGAGCTTGTCGCGGGCGTCGGAGGCTCCCATCACGCCCCCGCAGCCGACGATCGGCAGGCGGTCGCCGGCGCGGTCACGGATGCGCCGCACGACGTCGGTGCTGCGCGCGGCGAGGGCGGCGCCGCTGAGGCCTCCGGTCTCGGCGGTCTGGGGCGACGCGATGCCGGGCCGATCGGTCGCGGTGTTCGTGGCGATCACGCCGTCGATCCCGGCCTCGAGGATCGCTTCGAGCGCGCCCGCGAGCTGCGGCGGATCGAGATCGGGAGAGAGCTTGACGAGCAGCGGGGGGCGCCGGCCGGGCGATTCGGCGTCCCGGCGCGCGACGAGCCGCTGCAGCAGGGGGCCGAGACGGGCTGGCTCGTGAAGCCGTCGCAGCTCGGGCGTGTTCGGTGAGCTGACGTTGACGACGAGGTAGTCGGCCAGCGGGGCGAAGCGCGAGATCAGCTCCTCGTAGTCGCGGTGCGCCAGCTCGAGGGGCGTGTCGCGCTGCTTCCCGAGGTTGACGCCCAGGATCGGCCGCGGCCCGCGGCTCGTGCGCGACAGCCGGCGGCGCACGAACTCGGCGCCGCGGCTGGGGAAGCCGAGCCGGTTGATCAGCGAGCGCTCGGCCGCGAGACGGAACAGCCGCGGCCGCGGGTTGCCCGGCTGCGGGCGCGGCGTCACCGTCCCGATCTCGATGTGGCCGAAGCCGAGGCAGGCCAGGCCGCGCCAGGCGAGCGCGTCCTTGTCGTAGCCGGCGGCCAGCCCGACCGGATTCGCGAAGGTCAGGCCGAAGGCCTGGACGGGGCGGGTCGGGGGCGCCGCGAACAAGGCGCGAAGCGCGGCTCGCAACGGGGGAACGGTCCCGGCGATCCGGAGCAGCCTCACGGTCAAGGCGTGGGCTCTCTCGGGGTCGAGACAAAACAGCAGCGGCCTGAGCGCCCGGTACACCACTCCCTGGCGGCCCCTCGGCCGCGCCGCATGATGGCCCAACCCGGCCGTTCCGACAACGCGGCACGCCGGGCGCGAACACGCGGATGGACCCTCTCGATTTCCGGGGGTCCGCGTCCTCGCCGGAGAGCGAGGCGCGGACCGACCGCTCCACGTGGCCGTGGGAGCGGGTAGACGGAAGCGGCTCGCGGCCGTATCTAGGGGGACGGCGGCCCTCGCCGGCAACGGCGCGGGCCCGTCCCGCGTCGCGGGAGAGCGCTTCGAGCGGAGGGACGATGACGCAGCGACTGCTCCCCGACCCCGAGATCGAGGCCCTGATCCGCCGGCTCAACCAGGAGGCGCGCGTCGAGCCGGAAGGCGAGGCGGAGGCCGACGCGGCGCCTCCCGCGTCCCCCGCGCCGCGGGCGGCGGCTCGCTTCGCGCTGCCGGAGGCGAGCGACGAGGCGCGAGCGTGGCTGCGGCGCCTGCTGGACGAGGCGCGCGGCCTCCACGCCTCCGATCTGCTGCTCGCCGTCGGCTCCGCGCCGGTCGTGCGCGTCCACGGTCAGCTGCGTCCGCTGGGCGACGGGATGCTCGCTCCCCAGGCGACCGCCGCTCTGTGCGCCGCGCTCGTCCCGGCATCGCGCCGGATAGCGCTGACCGCGCGCGGCGTGGTCGACTTCGCCGTGACTCACGCCCGGCTGGGGAGGTTCCGCTGCAACGTCCACCGCGAGCGCGACCACTGGGCCGCGGCGGTGCGCCTGCTGCCGGAGAACGCCCCGGAGCTGGAGCAGCTCCACCTGCCGCCGGCGGTCGCGCGGTTCGCGGAGCTGGAGCACGGCCTCGTGCTCGTCACCGGTCCCACGGGCAGCGGCAAGTCGACGACGCTCGCCGCTCTCGTGCGGCGGCTCCTCGCGCGGCGCCACGTCCACCTGGTCACGATCGAGGACCCGGTGGAATACGCCCATCCCCATGCGGGGAGCGTCGTCGAGCACGTCGAGATCGGCCGGGACGCGGAGACCTTCTCCACCGCATTGCGCGCCGCGCTGCGCCAGGCCCCGGACGTCCTGCTGATCGGCGAGATGCGCGACGCGGAATCGATCGGGATCGCGATCACCGCGGCCGAGACCGGGCACCTCGTGCTGGCGACGCTGCACACCGGCGACGCGCCGCAGTCGGTCCATCGGATCCTCGACAGCTACCCGGGAACGCAGGCGGAGACGGTCCGCGTGCAGCTCTCGATCTCGCTCGCCGGCGTCATCTCCCAGCAGCTCTTGCCGCGCAAGGACGGGCGCGGCCGGGTGCCGGCCGTCGAGGTGCTCGTCGCGACGCACGCCGTGCGCAACCTGATCCGCTCGGGAAAGATCGCGCAGCTCCGCTCGCAGCTCGTGCTCGAACAGGGCGCCGGCATGCTGTCGCTCGACGCGAGCCTGGCCGACCTCGTCGGGGCCGGCCTCGTCTCGGCCGAGGAGGCGCGGCCGCGGGCCCGCGTTCCGGAGGAGTTCGAGAGCTTCCTGCGGGCGAGGCGGTGACGCGGGGCCGCGTGCCGGGTCTCGACCTGCCCGCGCGAGAGGTCCACCTGTGGGCCTTCGGTCTCGACCTGCGCGGGGCGGCACTGGCGCGGCTCGAGGCGCTGCTGTCCGACGACGAGAGCGCCCGTGCCGCGACGCTGCGCTCGGCCCGGCAGCGCGCGCGGTTCGTCGCCGGCCGGGGGACGCTCCGGCGCCTGCTCGGCCGCTACGCCGCCGGGGATCCGGCGCGGATCCGCTTCCGCTACACGGACCTCGGCAAGCCCGAGCTCGAGGGCGACGGCGCGCTGCACTTCAGCCTGTCGCACTCCGGCGGACTCGCCGTGTGCGCGGTCTCCCGCGGGCGCCTGGTGGGCGTGGACGTGGAGCGCGTTCGCGACGGTCTCGACGGCGTGGGGATCGCCGAGCGCTTCTTCGCCCCGGGCGAAGCCCGGCGCCTGCGCCGGCTCCCGACCCGCACCCGGCGCGCGGCGTTCTTCCGCTGCTGGACGCGCAAGGAGGCCTACCAGAAGGCGCTCGGAAAGGGAGTGTTCGCGGGCCTGGGCGCCTTCGAGGTCACGGTCGGGGCCCGGTGCGAGCCGCGCCTGGTGCGGGTCGACGGGCAGCCCGACGAGCCCCGCCGCTGGCGCCTGCGTGACCTCACGCCGTGCGCCGGCTACGTCGGCGCCGTCATCGCCGAGGGCGGGGACTGGCGGGCGCGCTGGCTGCGGAGGTGCCGGCCGCCGCGGCGCGATGCGCCGCCGAGCCGTTCGTGATCGGCAGCCGCCGGTCCTTGCCGAAGGCCTTGCTCGTGACCTTGGGGCCGGGCGGCGCCTGGCGGCGCTTGTACTCGCTGCCGTCGACCATCGCCACCACGCGGCGGACGGTCTCGCGCTCGTGGCCGCGGGCGACGATCTCGTCCTCGCTGCAGTCCTCCTCGACGTAGGCGGCGAGGATCGAGTCCAGCACGTCGTAGGGCGGCAGGCTGTCGCCGTCGGTCTGGTCCGGCCGCAGCTCGGCCGACGGCGGCTTGGCCAGCACCGCCTCGGGGATCGCCGGGCCGACGCGCTCGTTGCGGAAGCGACAGAGGCGGTAGACCCGCCCCTTCGGCACGTCCTTGATCACGGCGAAGCCGCCGGCCATGTCGCCGTAGATCGTGGTGTAGCCGACGGCCATCTCGCTCTTGTTGCCGGTCGTCAGCACCAGCCAGCCGAACTTGTTGCTCAGCGCCATCAGCACGTTGCCGCGGGCGCGACTCTGCAGGTTCTCCTCGGTCGCATCCGGCTCGCGGGCGCCGAACAGTCCCGACAGCATTTCCAGGTACGCGGCGTGGGCGGGCTCGATGTCCACGACTTCGAGGCGGATCCCGAGCCGGCGCGCCAGCTCGGCGGCGTGCTCGCGCGAGTGGAGCGAGGAGTAACGCGACGGCATCGCGACCCCGACCACGCGGTCGGCCCCCAGCGCGTCGACGGCGATCGCGGCGACGAGCGAGCTGTCGACTCCGCCCGACAGACCGACGACGACCGTCTCGAAGCCGTTCTTGCGCACGTAGTCACGGGTCCCGAGCACCAGGGCGCGGTAGATCTCGTCGTCGGCGTCGAGCCCGTCCGCGACCGGCGCCGCATCGAGCGGTACGGCCGCCGGAGGCTGCGGCTCGCAGGGCAGGGGCACGAAGCACGCGCCGTCGTCGGCCGCCGTACCGCGCCGCCGTGGATCGCGCAGCCGCTGCCGGAAGACGTTCGCCACCGGAACGTCGACGACGACCAGGTCCTCCTCGAAGCTGCGGGCGCGGGCCAGCAGCTCGCCCCGCTCGTCGAAGATCGCGCTCGAGCCGTCGAACACCAGCTCGTCCTGCCCCCCGACCAGGTTGCAGAAGGCGACGATCGCCACGTTGTCGGCGGCACGCGTGGAGAGCATCCGCTCGCGGGCGGCGATCTTGCCGCTCTGGTAGGGCGAGGCGGCGACGTTGACGAGCAGCTCCGCCCCGGCCGCGGCCTGGGCCTGCGGCGGACCGGTCGGGTGCCAGATGTCCTCGCAGATGCTGACGCCGAAGGGCACGCCGCGGATCGAACCGGCCTGCCGCTCCGGTGCGAGCCGGTACAGCCCCGCCGTCCGCCCGCGCGCGAAGTAGCGTTCCTCGTCGAAGACGGCGTAGTTGGGCAGCAGCGACTTGCGGTAGACGCCGGCCAGCCGGCCGTCGTGGAGCACCGCCGCGGCGTTGAACAGATCGCGGTCGCGATCGACGAAGCCGACGACCGCGGTCAGACCGGAGGTCTCGGGCAGCACGCGCTCCAGCGCCGCACGGCTGGCGGCGGCGAACCCCGGCTTCAGCAGCAGGTCCTCGGGCGGGTAGCCGGTCAGCGTCAGCTCGGGAAACAGCAGGAGTCGCGCGCCGCGGCCGCGCGCCTCGCGCAGCGCGCGGACCACCCTCAGCGCATTGCCCTGGAGGTCGCCGACCGTGGCGTTGATCTGGGCGAGCGCGATCCTCAGCGTCAGCATCGGACGACACCTCGCGTCGCCGGATTATAGGGTTCGCGCGCCGGCCCGGGCAAGCACGCGCCAGGCGGGGTGGGTCACTCAGTCTGAAGCCACGGGCGAGGCTGAGCCGGTGCCGGTCCGGATCGCGATCGGCCGGACGCCGTGTCCGAAGGGACCGCCGATCTCCGGCGGCGATCCTCCCGTCGAGCGACACTCCTTGTCCGCCGCCGCGGGGCTCGTGACGGGAAGCGATCGACGCGGATCCCGCCCCGCGCCGCCGGCCATCGTATAATCCAGGTATCCGATCGGACGGGATGGGGCCCGTGGTGAAGCTCTCCGGTACGATGATCCTGGCCGCCGCCACCGCCGCGGCGGCGGTCGGCTGCACCGATCCCGGTCCGCCGATCCGCGTGGTGGAGCAGCTCTCTCCGGTCTACGACCTCGATCGCGAGTACCGCTCGATGATGGGCCCGTCGAGCGTGCAGACGCTCGTGTTCGCCGAGGCCGAGGCCGATCCGCCGGAGCTGCTGTGGGTCGTCGGCTACAAGGCGGTGATGGTCGCCGAGGACGGCCGCTCGGAGCAGTCCCAGGACTTCATGTGCCACTCGAACCTGGATTTCGACGCGGGACGCCACGCCCGCCTGTTCGATCTGCCGATCTATCACACGAACCGGCTGTTCACGCTGTCGCAGGGGCAGCAGGAGATCCACTTCCCGCCGGGGTTCGGCCTGCCGTACTGGTCCGACGAGAGCCTGTCGTTGACGACGCAGGTGCTGAACCTGAACCCCGACGGCCGGCTCCACCGCGTGCGGCACAAGGTGAGCGTGGAATACGTGCGGGACCGCGAGGTCGATCCGGAGCGGCCGATGCGGCCGCTGTTCATGACCTCGGGCTGGGGCATGGTGCTGCTCGAGGGTCAGGACGGATACTACGGCGTGTCCGAGCCGGCGCCCGAGGCCCACGGGTCGGACTGCCTGCCCGGAGAGCCGACCGGCTTCGACAAGTACAGCGACGAGTTCGGCCGGCGGTTCGCCGGCCACTGGGTCGTCAAGCCCGGCCGCGAGGTCAACCGCACGCTCGTGACGCACCTGCTCGACATACCCTACGACACGACGCTGCACTACGCGGCGGCGCACCTCCATCCGTTCGCGCAGTCGCTGGAGCTGGTCGATCTCACCAGCGGCACCTCGATCTTCAAGGCCGACGCGACCAACCGCCCGGACCGGATCGGGCTCGAGCGCGTCGAGTCGTTCTCGAGCGTGGAGGGCGTGCCGGTCTACGCCGACCACGAGTACGAGCTGATCAGCGTTTACGACAACACGACGCCGACCGACCAGGACTCGATGGCGGTGATGCTGCTGTACCTCGAGGACCGGGAGTTCGAGAAGCGGGAGCGCTCGCCGGTCGAGGCGCGGGTCGCCCACGTCGAGCTACCGCCGCCCGACGGCGAGGAGCAGCTCGTGCTGCACACCTCGCAGGGCGAGCTGCGGCTGGCGCTGTTCCCCGAGGTCGCGCCGCGGCACGTCGCCCGCATCCTGGAGCTGGCGCGCCACGGGGTCCTCGACGGGACGCCGTTCTCGCGCATCGAGCCCGACTACCTGATCCAGACCGGCTATCCTCCCGCGCAGCGCTACGGCTCGTCCGATCCGCGCAAGCGCGAGCTGTTGACGCCGCTGGGGGCCGAGTTCAGCGACATCCCGCACGAGCGCGGCATGGTGTCGATGGTGCTCGACGACAACGCGGACCCGCACAGCGCCGTGGCGTCGTTCTTCATCGTGCTCGGCGCGGCCGACAATCTCGACGGCCGCTACACCGTGTTCGGCCGGATCGCCTCCGGCTTCGACACCATCGAGCGCATGCTCGAGGTGCCGCGCGAGGGGAACGCTCCGGTCGCGCCGGTCGTGATCGAGCGCGCCGAGGTCGTCTCCCGCGCCGCCGCCTGACGGGACCGGCAGCGCTTCCCGGAGTCGGTGGCAGGAGACGGCTTGGGCCCGGTCGGACCCTTGACGCCGGCGCAACGCGGGGTGCTGTGGACCACGGGCGCGAGCCACGCGCTGATCCACGTCTACGAGCTGGCGACCCCGGCGCTGTTGATCCTGATCCAGCGCGAGTTCGGCGCGGGCGACTTCGCGATGGGCGGCGTCGTCGGGCTGTACGGCGTGATGTTCGGGCTCGGGGCGCTGCCGTCGGGGATCGTGGCCGACCGGGTCGGGTCGAGGTCGCTGCTCGTCGCCTGCCTGTGGGGCGCGGCGCTGTGCCTGGCGGGGATGGCGGTCAGCCGGTCGCTCGTGGCGTTCGGCGCCTTCGCCGGCGGCATGGGGCTGTGCCTGAGCATCTACCATCCCGCCGGCACGGCGCTCCTGTCCCACTCGCTGCCGCCGACGGGCCGCGTCTTCGCCGCGCACGGGATGGCGGGCAACCTCGGGGTCGCCGGGTCCGGACTCGTCGCCGGCGGGCTGGGGGCGCTGGTCGGCTGGCGCGCGACGCTCGGCCTGCTGGCCGCGGCGGGCCTCGTGCTCGGCCTGCGGGCGACCGCGCTGACGACGCCCGGTCCGGGTGAGGTGCGGCGGCGGCCCGGGCGCGGGAACTGGCCGGGGTTCCTGCTGCTGCTCGTCGCCGCGGCGTTCCTCGGCATGGTCTACCGCGGCACCACGACCTTCCTGCCGAAGTTCTTCGCGAAGAGCTACGCGAGCGGGACGAGCGCCGGCGTCGCGCTCGGCGGGCTGCTGACGACGCTCGCGCTCTTGTCCGGCGTGGCCGGGATGTACGTCGCGGGCCGAGGGATCGATCGCGGCACGTCCTCCGCCCGCGTGTTCCTGGCGGGCGCGGTGGCGCAGCTTCCGTTCCTGGCGGCGCTCGGCTTCGCCGGCGGCCCCGCGCTCCTGCCGCTGGCGATGCTCGCCGCCTTCTCGCACTTCTTCACGCAGCCGCCGGGAAACCGGCTGGTCGTGGAGTTCACGCCGCCGCGGCTGCGCGGGCTGGGCTACGGGATCTACTTCCTGGTGGCGTTCGGCGCGGGCTCGCTCGGGGCGACCGTCGGGGGCTGGGTCAGCGAGCACCGAGCGCTCGAGTCCGTCTTCCCGGCGCTGGCGATCGTCGGCCTGCCCGGGGTCCTGGCGGCGCTCGCGCTCGCGGCGCGCCGGGACCGGGCGCCGGGCGTTCGCGGCGGCGAAGGCCCGCGGCGTGCCGCTAGAGGCTGAGGATGCCGTTCTCGGGGCGGAGGGTGCTCGCCTCCCGCTCGTGCAGGAAGCTGTCGAGCGCACGGCGGTCGCTGTCGCCGCCGAAGCGCTCGAACTCGACTCCCAGGCCCGGGATCCGCAGCTCGCCCTCGCCCCCCGTCTCCGCGTGAACGGTGCGCACGATGCGTCCGACGACGTGGACCTTGCCGTCCCGACCGGGCAGGGGAAAGGTCAGGGCGCAGCGCATGCCGACCTCGATGCCGGCCGTCGTCTGCACGAAGATGCCGCTGGGCGAGAGGTCGCGCGTGTAGCCGACCAGCAACGGGTCGGTCGAGTCGAAGTAGACCGGCACCTGCACCGGGACCCGCGGCCGCCGCAGGTAGCACCAGACCCGGTTGCGCCCCATCGCGCGCGCCTCGTCGAGCGCCTCGCTCGCGCGCTCCACGAGCTCCGTCCGGTCGGCCGCGTCGGCGGGGTAGGAGGCCGCGCCCAGCGAGATCGTGATCGGCACGCGCTGATGGGCCTCGTCGCTGGCGAAGAACCGGAAGCGCTCGACGGTCGAGCGCAGCGTCGCCGCCAGGCGGCGCGCCTCGCCCCGGCCGGAGCGGGGCAGCAGCACGGCGAAGTCGTCGCCGCCCAGCCGCGCCAGGCGCGATTCGTCCTCGACCGTCACTCGCAGGATGCCCGCCAGCTTCTTCAGGACGAGATCGCCGGCCGCCCGTCCGAGGCGATCGTTGACCTCCCGCAGGTGGTCGACGTCCAGCAGCACCAGCGCCAGCGGCTTGGCGCTCGCGGCCGCGCCGCGGAAGTCGCACGCCATTTGCTCGGCGAACGCCGCGCCGTCGAGCAGTCCGCTGAGGGCGTCGCGTGACAGGCGCTCGGCCGTGGCCGGGCGGGCCTCCGAGCTCGAGAGCGCGCGCAGCACGGTGACGAGCAGACGCTCGCCGGGGCCCGCGAGTCGGCGCACCGCGGCCTCGACGTCGATCCGCCGTCCGTCGCTGCAGTTCATCGTCAGCAGTAGGTTGCCGGCGAGCGGGCTGAGCGGGATCCGCCCCTCGTACAGCGGCGCCGTCTGGCGCGCCGCCGTTGCCGCGCCGTCGCGCAGTCCGAACTCCCTGCCGCTGCCGACGATCTCGATCGCCGGCCACCCGGTCAGCTGCTCCATCGACTCGTCGAAGCCGAGGATCGTGCCGTGACCGTCGACGATGAAGGAGCCGTGGTCCGAGCGCCCGCGGGCGGATTCCCTCATGGCCTGTCCTCCCGCAGGGAATCTAGGGTCGGCGGTCGTGGGCGGGCAAGGCGACCCGGGCCCCGCGCGTGGGCGGACGCCACATGAAGTAGTTCTTCACGCCGAGAATCCCCACCTCCGCGCGCGTCTCGAAGCCGAAGCGCCGGTAGAGCCGGACGTTCTCCGGCCGGTCGGTCTCGAGGTGCGCCGGCTCTCCCAGCCGGTCGACGTGCTCGCAGAAGCGCGCCAGGAGCCGGCTGCCGATCCCGCGGCGCTGGGCGTCGACCGCGACCGCGAACGGGCCGAGGTGCCAGTGCGTGGCCGACGGGTCGTGGGCGGCCCAGATCGCGAACCACTCCGCCACGCGGGGCGCCGCCTCGCCGAGCAGCGGGGCCAGCAGCGGCGCCAGCCGGCCCGTCCCGCCGGCGGGCTGCCGGCAGTCGGGAGAGCGAACCGTGCGCAGCACGCCCAGCACGCGGCCGTCGCGCCGGGCGACGAGCCGGCCGCCGGGGAGATCGCCGAGGATCACGGCGAACAGCCGCTCCTGCCTCAGGCGCGCCGCGTCGTCGGGATCGCCGAACGCGGCGCGGTGCATCGGGTTCGTGGACAGCGCGAGGCCGAGGAGCGCCGCCGCGGGTCCGATCTCCTCCGCGCGGAGCGGAGCGATGACGAGTTCCTGCGAGGCCATGCCGCGGAGGAGTATACGCGGCGGTTTGCCCGCCGGGAGCGCGGTCCGATACCATGGCACGCGGTCGGTGGCCCGGGATGCTCGGATGAGACGTCCGCTCGGTCCGTGCCTCGCGCTGGCGCTGTGCGCGGCCTGCGGGGAGAGCGGTCGCGCCCGGCCCGGGCCCGCGGCGGCCCCGCCGACGGAGCGCCGATCGTCGGCGAACGTGTTCGATCGCGCCGCAGCCGAGGCGGGTCAGGACACGGCGCTGGCCGACCTGCGGGCGGCGGCGGCGGCCGAGCCCGGCAGCGCCGCGGCGCAGATGCGCCTGGCCGTCGGGCTGCGTCGCGCCGGTCTCCGGCGCGACGCGCTCGCGCACTTCCAGCGAGCGGCCGAGCTGGATCCCGGGAACGATCGGTATCGACTCGAGCTGGGATCGGCGCTGACCGCGGTCGCGCGCCTCGCGGAGGCCGAGGCGACGTACCGCACGCTGCTCGACCACGCGGAGCTGCGGCCGATCGTGCTGCACAACCTGGGGAACATCGCGCTGCGCCGCAACCAGCTCGAGGCGGCGCTCCGGCACTACGAGCAAGCCCTGGCCGAACGCCCCGACTACCTGCTGGCGCGCTACCACCATGCGGTCACGCTGCAGCAGGCGGGGCGCTACGACGAGGCCTACGACTCGTTTCGCCGAGCGGCGCAGCTCGAGCCGACGGACGAAGCCGAGCGCGCGATCCACCACGACGCGATCTACCGCCTCGGAGTGCTGGAGATGACGCGGGGCGATCCGCAAGCGGCCGCCGACGCCCTGGCGCGGCTGCTGCGCGCCGTTCCCGATCACCCCAACGCGCTCTACGGCTACGGGCAGGCGCTGATGATGCTGGGCCGGGAGCAGGAGGCCCGCGAGGCGTTCGCGCGCCACCTGCAGCTGCCCGACCGCCAGAGCGGGCGCACCGGCTACCTCGGCTCTCCCGGGCTCGACGACCACGCCGCCGCGGCCGGCGAGGTCTTCCACTTCGAGGACGCGACGGACGAGGCCGGGATCGACTACGTCAACCTGTGCGGCGCGCCGCCGGGGTCGAAGCAGTGGATCAGCGAGACCCTCGGCGCCGGCGCGGCCTGGCTGGATTACGACGGCGACGGCGTGCTCGACCTGTTCGTGGTCAACGGATCGGCCCACGACCGGCCGGCGGGCGGCGGCGAGCCCAGCCGGATGTACCGCGGGATCGGCGGCGGACGGTTCGAGGACGTCACGCCGCGTGCGGGCGTCGGGCACCGCGGCTGGGGACACGGCGTCGCGGTCGGCGACTACGACAACGACGGCGACCCCGACCTGTACGTGACGAGCTACGGCCCGAACGTCCTGTATCGCAACGAGGGGAACGGCACGTTCCGCGACGTCACGGCCGTCGCGGGCGTCGGCGACGACCGCTGGGGGACCTCGGCCGCCTTCTTCGACCTCGAGGGGGACGGCGACCTGGACCTGTACGTCGCGAACTACCTCGAGTGCGACCCCGCCGTCGTGCCGCGCCCGGGCCAGTCGCCGCTGTGCGGGTACAAGGGGATCGACGTGCTGTGCGGGCCGAAGCCGCTGCCCCCGCAGCAGGACGTGCTGTACCGCAACGACGGGAACGGGCGCTTCACCGACGTCACGCGGGCCGCGGGGGTCTGGCTCGAGGAGCCGCTGTACGGGTTGGGCGTGGTCACGGGGGACTACGACCGCGACGGCGACCAGGACGTCTACGTGGCGAACGACAGCGTGCGCAACTTGCTGTGGAGCAACCGCGGCGACGGGACGTTCGTGGACCTGGCGATCGAAACGATGACCGGACTGGGGCCGGACGGTCGGGCGCAGTCGAGCATGGGAACCGACTTCGGCGATTACGACGGCGACGGCTGGCCGGACATCGCCGTCACGAACTTCTCGGACGACCTGAACACGCTGTATCGCAACGCGGAGGGCCGATACTTCGTCGACGAATCGAGCGCCGCCGGGCTGAGCGTGACCTACTCCGCGCTCTCCTGGGGCGTCGGCTTCCGCGACCTCGACAACGACGGTCGGCAGGACCTGTTCATCGCCAACGGCCACATCTACCCGGAGATGGACCGCTACGACCTGGGAACGAGCTACCGGCAGACGAACCACCTGTTCCACAACCAGGATGGAACGCGGCTGGTCGAGGTCGCGGCCGACTCCGGCCCGGGTCTCGCCGTGCGGCGCTCGTTCCGCGGCGCCGCGTTCGCCGACTACGACGACGACGGGGACGTCGACGTGTTCCTCACCGCGATCGACGACCGCGCGCTGCTGCTCGAGAACGTCGCACCGCGCCCCGGCCACTTCCTCGAGGTGCGTTTGGTGGGAACGCGGTCGAACCGCGACGGCGTGGGCGCCCGCGTGCAGGTCACCGCGGGCGGCGGCCGCCAGACCCGCGAGCGGAACGGCGGCGGCTCGTACCTGTCGGCCAGCGAGGGGCGGCTCCACTTCGGCCTGGGCGCGGCGGCGATCGTCGAGCGGCTCGAGGTCCGCTGGCCGAGCGGAGCGCTCGACGTGCTGGCCGGCGTCGCCGCCGACCGCACGATCACCGTCGTCGAAGGGCGCGGCGAGGAGCCCCGCCCCGCCCGCTCACCCTGACCGCCGTCCTCCGCTCAGCGGAGCTCGGACCGCGCGCCGAGCCCCGTCGAACCGCCGCGACGCGCCGGCACACGCGCGGTGCCGAGAGACGAGCGTGTCAGCGAGCGCCGGGCGGCTCCGGCGCGGCCCCGCCGGGGTCGTCGGCCGCGGCGGGGGAGTCGGCGGGCCGGACCCCGATCCGCGTGCCCTTCACGTCGCCCGTCGTGTGCGGCTCCTTGAGCTGTCCGACCAAGGTGTCGCCTTCGACCTTCGCCGAGAAGAACAGCCGGACCAGTGTCTGCGACGTGTCGGTGTAGAACCAGAACGTGAGCTGGCCTTCCTCGTAGCGCACCTCGTGCAGCTCGATCGACCCGGCCCGCATGTTCCAGCGGCCCGTCAGCTCGCCGCCCGGCCGTTCCTGGAGGTAGAGCACGGCCGCCCGCGGCTGGCCCCCTTCGTCCGTTCCCTCGAGCCTCCAGGCGCCGACGACGTCGGCGTTGCCCGCCGCCGAAGCCGTGCCGAGACCGAGCCCGAGCAGGGCCAGGGCGAGCGGGCGGCTCCCGCCGCGACCGGCCGTCCGGCTCCCGCGCGCCGCCCCCCTCCTGCCCATCACGCTCGCCTCCGTTCTAGTCGTCGCCGGGGTCGAGGATCCGATCCAGCAGCCCGGCCGTGCCCGCGCCCGCCTCGGAGCGGATACCGGCGAGGATCTCCCGCACGCGCGGGTGCGCGCGGACGTTTCGGACGAGCGACCGCCGCGCGGCGTCGCCGGTCAGGGCGAGAGCGTCGTTCGGCTCCTCGAGCAGGCGCAGCGCGTCCGCGACCTGACGCACGGCGAGCTCGCTGCCCGTCGCGTAGAACTGGGCCCACAGCACGTCGATCGCCGCCGGGTTCGCCACCGGCGTCGCGAGGACGTCGATCGGGGCCTGTTCCGCCATCGCGCCCGCGACCCGTTGCACCTCGAGCGATTGCCAGTCCTGCTTCGCGCGCTGCACGAGCGCCCGGCCGCGAGCGGTGCCGGCGAGCCAGAAGACGTGGAGGCCCATCACCCTGGCCCGCTCGCTGCCGTGCTCGGACAGGGAGGCGAACAGCGCGTCGAGCGCGGCGTCGTCGAGCAGCGCGGCGTGGAAGTGGGCGACCGGCATGCGGGTCGAGAGCTGATCGTACAGCTCGGAGTCGGCGTAGTACTCGAGGCCGCAGCCCAGCTTCTCCGGCGCCGGCGCACGGTAGTAGGAGTTCACCCACTGCTCGAATTGGTCCTCGCTTCCGAAGCACGGAACGGCCGGAGCCGGCGGCGCTGCGGTGCTCGCGGCCAGGAGCGACAGGCCTGCCATCAGCTCGAGGATCATGGAGCCAGATGATAGCGGCAGGGGGCGCGGCGGCACAAATCCGCGTGGGAACGAGAATCGCAGGTCTAGCGCCCGGCGGCCGCCCCGTCCGCGGACCGTGCGTAGAGCACCCGGCCGGGGCGGCCGCCCAGGTAGCGGCCGCCCGAGACCACGACCTCCCCGTTGATCACGACCCACGCGACGCCCACGGCCGGCTCGCGCGGGCGCTCCCACGTCGCACGGTCGGTGACGGTCTGCGGGTCGAACGCGACCAGGTCGGCCCATGCCCCCTCGCGCACGATCCCGCGGTCGCCCAGCCCGACGAGCGCCGCGGGCCGTCCCGTCATGCGGTGCACGAACGCTTCGAGCGGCGCGAGCGAGCGCTCGCGGTTCAGACGCAGCGCACGCACGAACGCTCCGGCGTGCGCCGGGTGCGGTGCGCCTCGCCCGTAGTCCTCCGCGTCGGAGACGATCGCGCCCGCGGGGTGGGCGAGGATCGTCTCGAGCACGCGGTCGCGCCCGTCGTCCCCCGAGATCTCGGCGACGAGCTGGCCGACGTCCCCGCGCGTCGCCGCCATCAGGTCGGCCACGACGTCGAACGGGTCGCGACCCGTCGCGCGGCCGATCTCCGCCAGGCTCCGCCCGACGACGTCCGGCGGGCCGTCCGGGCCGACGCTCGCGACGCGAATCCCGTCCCAGCCCACCGCTTCGACCAGGTTGTGCGGCCAGCCGCCCTCGTTCCACGGGGGCCACGCGGGAACCTGGCGCTCGATCTCGCGTCGCAGACGCGCCCGAAGCTCGGGACGTTCCAGCCGTTCGAGCAGCGCCGGCACGCCGCCCTCGAGCGACCACGGTGGGAAGATCGCCGCCATCATCGTCGCGGCGCGGGTGTAGGGGAAGACGTCGTGGCTGACGGGCAGTCCCGCCGCGCGCGCCGCGTCCTCCAGCTCGAGAACGGTGCGCGCTTCGGGCCAGAAGCGCTCGCCCACGGCCTCCAGGTGCGAGTGGTGGACGCGCGCGCCGCTCCGCCGCGCGATCTCGATCAGCTCCCGCGTGGCCGCGAGCAGCGTCTCGGAGGAGCCACGCACGTGAGCCGCGAGCAGCCCGCCGTGCGCGGCGACGACCTGCCCGAGCGCCACCAGCTCGTCGGTGTCGCTGTACATCCCCGGGGAGTAGATCAGCCCCACGGACAGGCCGAACGCTCCCTCGCCCAGTCCCCGCGCCACCGCCTCCCGCATGTCCTCGAGCCGGCGCGCGTCGGCCGGGCCCCGCTCGAGGCCCAGCGCCGAGATCCGGACGGGGCCGTGCGGCACGAGCGTCCCGGCGTTGAGCGGAACGCCGGCGCGCGCCAGCCGCCCGAGATAGCCGGCGATCGACATCGCGCCGGGCGCGCCACCGGCGGGCGCCATCCAGGCGTTGACCCCGGAGAGGATCTCCGCCGCCGGCGCGGTCGAGGGCGCGCTCCCCAGCCCGCAGTTGCCGACGAGGACGGTCGTCACGCCCTGCGAGATCTTCGCGGCGAGCAACCGCTCCGGCTCCCGGCCGGCGGCGAGCAGGATCAGATCGGCGTGGCTGTGCAGGTCGATGAACCCCGGGGCGACGACGAGGCCGCTGGCGTCGATCTCGCGCTCGGCGGTCGCGCCCGGAAGCGGCCCGATCGCGACGACGCGCCCCCCGGAGACGGCGACGTCGGCGACGCGCGGCGGGCTCCCGCTGCCGTCGATCAGCGTGCCGCCGCGCACGATCAGGTCGAACCCGGGAGCCGGGGCGCAGGCAGCCGCGAGGATCAGCGCCAGCGCCGCTGACAGGCTCCGCGGGCGGGATGTCACGACCCGCGGGCGACGAGCGCGAGCGGCGCGGCTCCGGGAATGCCGTCGGACGCCAGCGGGACGAGCCGGCGTCCGGCCGGATCGCCGTCCGGGGCGACCGGGGGCACGATGTCGTCGCCGTACGGATAGCGCGGCATGCCGTGAAACGGGATCGGGCCGACCAGGTCGCTCGCGGCGGAGTTCGGGTCCATGTCCTTGCCGAAGCCGTCGGCGTAGAGCAGATAGGTGCGCGCGTGGCCCGGCGGGACCGGTCCCGGCGCGTGGAACGCGAGCTCGATCTCGTCGCCGCTGCGCGTCGTGACGAAGCGATCGTCGGAGCGCGCCAGCAGCTCGCGCACGTCGCCGAACGCCGTGTACGAGCCGACGTGAGCCTTCCATCCTCCCTGCGCCGCGACCTGCTGCGGGTCGTAGCCGAACGGTTTGCGGCCGTCGGGGCTGACCGGCAGCGGAAACCCGCCGAAGCGCAGCTCCGCCGCCGCGGGAGCGAGCCGTCGGACTTCCAGCTCGGTCCGCTCGCCGCCGAGCATCAGCCGGGCGCGGTCCCAGTAGATCCGCATCGTGGTCTCGATGCGCAGCCGGCGATCCGCGGCGGGGAAGAGGCCGCTCAGGTCGGCGGTCATCGTCTTGGGCAGCCCGGCCGGGAAGCCCATCGGGCGCGGCGCCTCGACCCAGCCGCCGCGGCCGTCGGCGAGCAGCAGGCGGGGCGGGACGAGGCGCAGACCGGCCTGGTGGGCGGCGAGGTTGGACGACGAGTCGGCGTAGTCGATCCAGCCGTCGAGCAGCAGCACCGCGCGCCGCGCCGCCGGGAACGGGCCCAGGTCGATCTCGAGCGTGTGCGGCTCGGCGTACCCCTTCGGCGCCAGCGTGCGAAACCCGTCGACGAACCGGCGGTCGCTCTCGCGCAGCCGCTCGGTGACGTCCAGCCCGTCCTCGACGGAGCGGGCGGCGGCGATCGGCCGGATCTCGGCCGAGGCGAACAGGGCGAACTCGGGAAACGGCGGGCCCGGCATCAGCCGCTCGTCGGGATGGACCTCCGTGTCCGCCGGATGGTCGACGACCACGAGCTCGACCTGGTCGAACCAGATCACCTCTTCGAGCTGGTTGTTGAGGCGCAGCCGCAGCCGGCCTCGCTCGTCCGCGCTCAGACCGCCCTCGATCCGGACGTACTCGTCCGGGTCGGGCACGCCGAGCGCGCCCGGCGCCGGGCGGTAGCCGACCGCCGCCCCGCCGAGGAAGTCGGTGACGAAGCGCCAGCCGCCGTCGCGCCAGGCGTAGAGCAGCGGGCAGGAGGTACCCTTGCGGTCGAGCTGGCGGATCTCGACGCTCGCTCCCCCGCTCAGCTCGATCTCGTCCTGGAGCACGCCGCTCGGCCACAGGTAGCGGGCCGACTGCACCGCGTCGCGCCGGCCGAGCCCGGCGTGCAGGGGCAGCGGCGCCGTCAGCTCGAACTTCTGGCGCAACGCGCCGGCGAGCAGCTCGACCTTGGCGCCGACGCCGAAGCGGTTGTCTCCGACGCCACGGCTCACGAGGCGGATCCAGCGATTGGCGTTGCCGCCGTCGTTCGAATACAGCACGACGCGCGGCGGGCCGCCGCCGCTCTCGTACGTCGCGAGGTCGAGGTCGCCGTCGCCGTCCGCGTCGAGCGCCGCGAGCGGTGCCGCCGCCGAGCTGCCGACGCGCCCGACGACGTTCTCCCACCGGCCCTCGCCCGCGTTGCGCGACAGGATCACGCCGTCGCCGCCCGCGCGCGCCAGGTCGAGGAATCCGTCGTTGTCGAAATCGAACACGACCGCCGGCTGCGGCGCGGCGGACGGGCCGTCGAAGCGCGCAGCGGCCGGCTCGAAGCCGCGCCGGCGGTTCAGCAGGATCTCGACCCCCGGCCGCGCGACGACGAGGTCCATCCGGCCGTCCTTGTCCAGGTCGGCGACGCTCACCCCGCTGCTGACGACGGCGGCGCCGAGGCCGAGCCGGTCCGAGACGTCGTCGAAGCTGCCGTCGCGGAGGTTGGCGAAGACCCGCAGCCCCGTGGGCTCGGCGACGATCAGGTCGACGTCCCGGTCGTTGTCGATGTCGGAGAAGGTGACCGCGACCGCGCCGTCCGGGCCCGCGCCGAGGGCGAAGCCGTGCTCGCGCGAGCCGCGCAGCGCGAACGCGCCTCGACCGTCGTTGGTCCCGACCGCGCAACCCGCCTTGGCTCCGCTCCAGCAGGCCACGAGGTCGAGGTCGCCATCGTGGTCGCGATCGACGAGCGCGAGGTCCGCTCCGGCGCCGGGCGCGAGATCCGGCTCGCCCAGATCAGCGCCGGGATCGGCCGCGGCGGCGCCCGGCCGGTGCACGGCGAAGCCGAGCCGCCCGCCGCGGAGCTGCAGGGCGACCAGCTCCACCGTCCCGTCGTTGTCGACGTCCCCGGCGCGAATCGCGCGCACCTCGGACCCGACGCTCTCGCGCTCCCAGCCGGACGCGCCGCGCCGCCACAGGTCGGAGCCGGCGGCGACGACCAGCGTGCCGCCGCCCTCCGGCGCGGGGAGGGCGGTCCACGGCGGCGATCGCGGCCCGCCGCCCGCACGCGCCGCGACGGGCAGCGCCCCGTCGGCGGCCAGCCGGAACTCCAGCGGGATCAGGTCGGGCGCGGCGAGCGCCGCGCCGGAGTAGTCGATCCCGAGCGCGAACGGCCCCTGCTCTCCGTACTGTCCTCCGACCGCCTCGTCCAGCCCCGACCGCGCCCGCACCTGCTGCGAGCGCTCGATCAGGCGCGTGCCCTCCTCCCGCTCGCCGCGCTGCAGCAGCGTCCGCCCCAGGCCGTACAGCGCGGAGACGTGGTCGGGGTCGAGCGCGAGCGCCTTGCGATAGGCCGCGATCGCCTCGTCCTCGCGGCCGACGCGCGCCAGCGCGGAGCCGAGGTAGTACTGGGTGAACAGCTCGTCCGGGTCCGCGGCGGCGACCGCCTCGAAGTGCCGCACGGCCGGTTCGAACCCGCCCCGCCGGCTCTCGATCAGGCCCAGGTTGTAGTGCGCGAACGGGTGGTCGGGGTCGACCGCGAGCGCCTGCTCGAGCGCCGCCACGGCCTCGTCGATGCGGTTCGCCTGGTTGAGCGTGATCGCCAGGTTGGTCAGCAGCAGCGGATCGCGCGGCCGCCGCTCGAGCGCGCGCCGGAAGGCGGCCTCGGCCTCCGTCCATTTCTGCTGGCCGAGGTAGGCGGTGCCGACGATGTTCGCGGAGACGACCTCCTCCGGGACCCCGCGCTCGGCCGGCCCGCCGCAGCCGAGCAGCACGAGCGGCACGAGCGCGACCCCTCGCGGCCGCAGGCGGAGGCGCCGGATCACGAGAGGTGCACGCGGATCGTGCCGCACGGCGGTCATTCGAATCGCGTGAATTGCTCGACCGTCGATCGGTCGAGCCGCGTCACGAGCTCCAGCACCAGCCGGCGCGCCCCGACGTAGTCGTCCCACTGGATCAGCGTGACGTGGCTGTGGATGTACCGGCCGGGGATGCCGATCACGACGGTCGGGACGCCGGTCCGGCTGCGATGGATCGCGCCGGCGTCGGTCCCGCCGCTGCGCCGCACGGCCGACTGGATCGGGATGCCGCGCTCGGCGGCGACGTCCTCGACGAACCGCACGAGTCGGCGGTTCGAGATCGCGGTCGGATCGAAGTGGCGGATCTGCGGGCCGCGACCCAGCGCGGCCTGCCCTCGCTCCCGGCCCGGCAGGTCGTCGGCCGGCGCGCACTCGAGCACGAGCGCCACGTCGGGACGGGCGAGCTCGGCCGCCGTCCCCGCGCCGCGCAGCCCGACCTCCTCCTGCACCGCGGCGATGCCGATCAGCGTGTTCGGATGCTCGCCGTCGCCGAGCGCCGCGAGCGTCTCGCACATCAGCGCCACGCCGACGCGATTGTCCAGCGCCTTGCCGCTGATCACGCCCGCGATCGCCATCTCGCGGAACTCGGCCGCGGGCACGACCGGATCTCCGACGCGGATCCCGAGCCGCTCGACCTGAACGCGCTCCGAGGCCCCGACGTCGATGTACATCCGTTCCGGCTCGAGCACGGTCTTGCGCTCCTCCGCCGTCAGGAAGTGCGGCGGCGTCGAGCCGATCACGCCGGGGATCCTGCCGCCGCCGCCGAGGACGTCGACGCGCTGCCCGAGCAGGACGTGGCCCCACCAGTTGCCGAGGGCGACGAACGACAGCCGGCCCTCCTCGGAGATGCCGTGGACCAGGAACGCCACCTCGTCGAGGTGGCAGTCGAGCGCGACCCGCGGCGTGTCCGACCGTCCCGCCCTCTCGCACAACAGGCTGCCCAGCCGATCGTGGCGGATCGCGCCCGCACCGCGCAAGCAGTCGCGCACGATCGCGCGCACCTCGTCCTCCGCCCCCGGCGGCCCCGCGGCGAGGGACAGCCGCCGCAGCAGCTCCCTGGATGCTTCGTCGCTCATGCCGGTCGCGGCACTATAATCCAGCGACCGCGCGCGGGCCATCCGGGCGGCGTCGCGCGGGCCGGATCATCGATGGCCCACGATCCAGCGCCACTCGAGATCGCGCGCAACGCCTACACGCCGCAGCTGCCGTCGCTGCTGCGCGAGCCGCCCGCGCGTCTCACGCTGGTCGAGAGTGCGCCGACGTCCGCCGTCGCCGACGCCGGAGAGATCCGCTCGCGCTTTCCCCGCACCTTCGGCCGGCCGTCGTTGTCGCTCGTATCCGGCGCGGGGCCTGCGCCGCACGCGCCGCTGCGGGCCGGCGTCGTGTTCAGCGGCGGCCAGGCCCCGGGCGGCCACAACGTCGTCGCGGGGCTGTTCGACGGGCTGCGCGCGGCACACGAGCGGTCCGGCCTGATCGGCTTCCTGGGTGGGCCGCGCGGTATCCTCGAGCACCGCGTGCGCGAGCTGGACGCTCCGACGCTGCAGCCCTATCGCAACGCGGGCGGGTTCGACCTGATCGGTTCCGGCCGGGACAAGCTCGAGAGCGTCGAGCAGCTCGCGGCCTGTCGCGCGACGTGCGAGGCGCTCGGGCTGGACGGGCTGGTCGTGATCGGCGGCGACGACTCCAACACCAACGCCGCGCTGCTCGCGGAGTACCTGGTGGAGCAGGGCTCGGCGCTGGGCGTCGTCGGCGTGCCGAAGACGATCGACGGCGACCTGAAGGGCGGGGGAATCGAGGCCTCCTTCGGGTTCGACACCGCGACCCGCGTCTACTCCGAGCTGATCGGCAACGTCTGCCGCGACGCGCTGAGCGCCGGCAAGTACTGGCACTTCGTCAAGCTGATGGGGCGCAGCGCGAGCCACGTCACGCTCGAGTGCGCGCTGCAGACGCGCCCCAACCTGGCGCTGATCGGCGAGGAGATCGAGCGCGACCGGCTGACGCTGGAGCAGGTCGTGCGGCAGGTGGTGGAGGTCGTCGCCGGCCGCGCGGCGCGCGACCGGAGCTACGGCGTCTGCCTGATCCCCGAAGGGTTGGTCGAGTTCGTGCCGGAGATGCGCGAGCTGGTCGGTGCGCTGAACCGTCTCGTGGCACGCCGGCCGGCCGCCGTGGAGGACGCAAGCGCACGCGCCGCGCCGCAGGACGAGCTGGTGGCGGCGCTGCCCGGGCCGGCGCGCGCGCTGTTCGGGTCGCTCCCTCCGCGCTTGCAACGGCAGCTCCTGCTCGACCGCGACGCCCACGGCAACGTCCAGGTCAGCAAGATCGACACCGAGCGGTTGCTGATCGACAAGGTGACGGACGCCGTGAACCGGCTGCGCGCGGCAGGGCGCTTCGCCGGAGCGTTCCAGGTCCAGGGCCACTTCTTCGGCTACGAGGGGCGCTGCGCCGCGCCGACCGACTTCGACGCCGACTACGGCTACGCGCTCGGGCGCTGGGCGGCCTTGCTCCTGGCGCTCCGTCGCACCGGCTACCTGTGCGGGGTGCAGGGACTCGCCGCGCCGCCCGACGCCTGGCGGCCGATCGCCGTGCCGTTGACGTCGCTGATGCGCGTCGAGACCCGCAAGGGCCGCCGCGTTCCGGTGATCGGCAAGGCCCTCGTACGGCTCGACGCGGAGCCGTTCTCGACCTTCGCCGCCGAGCGCCCGCGCTGGGCGCTGGACGACGCCTACCGCTACCCCGGCGCGATCCAGTACTTCGGCCCACCCGCCGTGCGAGCGACCCCCCCGCTGACGCTCCAGCTCGAGCATCGCACCGTGCGTCCGTAGCCCCCCATCGTCGGTACCGGCCTGCGACCCCGCCCGGGGGCTCGGTCCGAAGCGCCCCCGCCCCGCCGTCGCCTCGTGTTCGGTCGGAAGCGCCCCCGCCCCGCCGATGCCTCGTGCTCGGTCCGGAGCGGTCTGCCCCGCCGTCGCCTCGTGTTCGGTCGGAAGCGCCCCCGCCCCGCTGATGCCTCGTGCTCGGTCCGGAGCGGTCCGCCCCGCCGTCGCCTCGTGTTCGGTCGCAAGCGGCCCTCCCCGCCGATACCTCGTGCTCGGTCCGAAGCGGCCCGCCCGCCGTCGCCTCGTATTCGGTCGCAAACGGCCCTGCCCCGCCGATACCTCGTGCTCGGTCCGAAGCGGCCCGCCCCGCCGTCGCCTCGGGTTCGGTCGGAAGCGCCCCTGCCCCGCCGATACCTCGTGCTCGGTCCGAAGCGGCCCCGCCCCGCATCAGCCGCGGCCGCGAAGCGGCCGTCGGCTGCATGGGGGCAGGGTAACCCCCCCGCCAAGCTTCGTTGTTAGTAGCTGTAGTGGTCGGGTTTGAAAGGCCCGTCGGCCGGCACCCCGAGGTAGGCGGCCTGCTGCGGCGTGAGGCGCGTGAGCTTGACGCCGAGCTGCCCCAGGTGCAGCCGCGCCACCTCCTCGTCCAGCCGCTTCGGCAAGCGCACGACCTGACGGCCGATCCGCGCTGCGTTGGCGCGCAGCTCGAGCTGGGCCAGCACCTGGTTCGTGAACGAGGTCGACATCACGAAGCTCGGGTGTCCGGTGGCGCAGCCGAGGTTGAGCAGCCGCCCCTCGGCCAGCACGAGCACGCTGTGACCGTCGGGAAAGCGCCACTCGTCGTACTGCGGCTTGATCGGCACGCGCACGACCCCCGCCGTCCGCTTCAGCCCGGCCATGTCGATCTCGTTGTCGAAGTGGCCGATGTTGCCGACCACCGCCTTGTCCTTCATCCGCGCCATGTGCTCGGCCGTGATCACGTTGAGGTTGCCCGTGGCCGTGACGAAGATGTCGGCCGTCGCGACCACGTCCTCGAGCGTGGTCACCTGGAACCCTTCCATCACCGCCTGCAGCGCGCAGATCGGATCGATCTCGGTGACGACCACGCGCGCTCCCTGGCCGCGCAGCGCCTGCGCGCAGCCCTTGCCGACCTCGCCGTAGCCGCAGACCACGGCGACCTTGCCGCCGATCATCACGTCGGTCGCCCGGTTCAGGCCGTCGACGACCGAGTGGCGGCAGCCGTAGACGTTGTCGAACTTGTGCTTGGTCACCGAGTCGTTGACGTTGATCGCCGGGAACAGCAGCGTCCCGGCCTGCTGCATCTGGTACAGGCGGTGCACGCCCGTGGTCGTCTCCTCGCTGACGCCACGGACGGACGCGGCGACCCTGGTCCAGTGGCCGGGTCGCGCGCCCTGATCGCGCCGCAGCAGCTCGAGCACGACACCCCACTCCTCCGGATCGCGTTCGGCATCGAACGCCGGGACCCGGCCGGCACGCTCGAACTCCGCCCCCTTGTGGACGAGCAGCGTGGCGTCCCCTCCGTCGTCGACGATCTGGTCCGGTCCTGCCCCGTCGGGCCAGGTCAACGCCTGGCTCGTGCACCACCAGTAGTCCTCGAGCGTCTCGCCCTTCCAGGCGAAGACCGGGATCCCGCGCGGAGCGGCCGGCGTGCCGCCCGTCTCGGGGCGGCCGACGACGACGGCCGCGGCCGCCGGGTCCTGCGTGGAGAAGATGTTGCACGAGGCCCAGCGCACGTCGGCGCCGAGATCGGCCAGGGTCTCGATCAGGACCGCGGTCTGGACGGTCATGTGCAGGCTGCCCATCACCTTCGTGCCCGCGAGCGGCCGCGCCCCGCGATGGCGCTCGCGCAGCGCCATCAGGCCCGGCATTTCCTGCTCGGCCAGCCGGATCTCCTCTCGGCCCCGCTCGGCCAGGCCCAGGTCGGCGACCTTGAACGGTTCGCGTCCCGAGCGGCGAGCGTCCTCGAACGGGTGCGTCCTGTCGTTCGTCAGCGTGGTCCTCATCGAGCCCTCCGTGCGCCGGTCAAACCGGCGAGGCGTAGTGAAGCTGAAGGTAGGTCGAGGCCGAACTTCGGCGCCGCCTGCACGATCCCGTCCCGGAGCAGGGCGCCTGGCTGCGCGCGGTCCTCCGTGGGCACGCCCGGAACTACGGTGTGCCCATGAACGGCACGGCGCTGGGCGCCTTCCGGATGGCGCTGGGCCGGCTGTGGCGACGCACGTCGCAGCGCCGCAGTCAGCGCCACAGCATCACGTGGGAGCGAATGATCCGGCTCACGGAGCGCTGGCTCCCGCCCGTTCGCATCCGCCACCCTTACCCGCATCAGCGCCTGGGCGTTGCCACCCGAGGCAAGAGCCGGATGCGGTGATACCGCATGTAGGGGGTGCTCAGCGATGGGCATTCCTGCTCCGACTGTGCGTCGTCATCGACGGTTCGATCTCGGTCTGCGCGCCGGTCGCACCCGGTTCCGCCGGCCGCGGAGCGGCCGCCGCGATCGCCGTTGCGACGAACAGCTCCGGGCCCCTGGCCTCGGGGTCCGCGGGGAGCGAGCGAAACGCTCCCGGCCGGAGTCCCGCCGGCACGAGCCAGCGCTCGAGTCCGTCGCGGGAGAAGCCCTGCCAGACGTGGCCCATGCTCTCGCGATAGTCGTCGCGGTCGTGGGGAAGCAGGTCCACGACGAGCAGCTTCGCTCCCGGCCTGAGGATCCGCCCCACCTCGGTCAGCACCCTTCCGGGATCGGGCAAATGGTGCAGCACCAGGACGAGCAGCGCGGCATCGACGCTGCGATCGTCGATCGGGAGCGACTCGAGGTCTCCCCGCCGGAGATCGACGTTCGAGCACGTGGCGAGGCGGGCGCGGGCCGCTTCGAGCATCTCGGGCGAGCCGTCGACGGCGATGACGCGGCCGACGTAGGGCGCGATGGCCGCGGCCACCGTTCCCGTCCCGCAGCCCAGATCGGCGACGGTCCACTCCTCCCCGGCGAGGGCGACGAGTCCGAGCGACAGCAGGCGCCGTCCGAACAGGTCGTCGCGAATCCGGTCCCAGTCCGCGCCGGCGCAGGCGAAGAACTCGCGCGAGCGCCGGCGACGCAGGGCGAGGACGTCTTCCAGGCGCCGCTCGTCCTCGGCATTCGCTGCGGCGAGGTGCTCCCGTGTCAGGAGCCACAGGTCCCGTGCCGGCCGGTCCAGGTCGGCGGCGACCACCCGGTACAGGCGCCGCGTGCCCTCCGGGCGGCTCTGCAGCCAGCCGCCGTCCGAGAGGAGCCTCAGGTGGCGGCTGACGGTAGACTGCGGCAGGTGCAGGACCGAGCACAGCTCGTTGACGGTCAGCTCGTGGCCTTCGAGGACCCGGAGGATGCGGCCGCGCGTCTCGTCGGCGAGCGTGGAGAGGAGTCCGAGGACGGGCGGGCGCGGCATGATCATCCTTCCATCCGGATGAAAGATACTACAAGACTCCTGCTCGGCGCGGCTTGACATCGTGCTCTCCGAGAATGATATTCGGATGGCAACTTTTAATACTTACACAACTTCAAGATGAAGGCCGTATTCACGACATTCGAGGCGGCGAAGCTCTGTCACGTCTCGCCGCTGTCGATCATCAACTGGGTGAATGCCGGGAGGCTCTCGGCCTTCCGCACGCCGGGAGGGCACCGGCGGATTCGCCGCGACGACCTGGTCCAGTTCATGCGAGACAACGGCCTCCCGGTCCCCGAGGAGCTTGGCGAGGGCGCGGGGCGGCGGCGCGTGCTGTTGATCCTGGAGGACGGCCCGGCCCGCCAGGCTGCGGTCCGGCACCTGTCGGCCGATCCGCTGCAGTTCGACGTCGCGGCCGCGGATACGGCCTTCGATGCCGGGCGTCTGATCGCGGCGCTGCGGCCCGACGTGGTGGTGCTGGACGTGAGGCTGCCCGGCCTGGATGGACTGCGCGCGTGCCGGACGATCAAGGCCGACCCGCAGACAGCGGCGGCCGCGGTGCTCGCGATCTCCGTCCCGCCCGTGGCGGACGTCGAGGCACGGCTGCGTGAGGCCGGCGCCGCGAAGTGCTTCCCCCGGCTGCCGGACCCTCCCGCGCTCGGGACGTCCATCGAGTCCGCGCTCGAGGAGCGGCACCGGCCGAAGCCGCGGCGCAACCGTCCCGCGCGCAGCTGATCTCCAGCGCGGGGCCTCGGGCGAGCCCGCGCGAACCGGCCCCGTGACCGTTACGACGCGAGCGCCCCGTCGTCGAACTCAGCAGCCGGCGACGGCCGACGAACTCGTGGACCGGCCGCAGAGGACGACGGGGACGTTGCCGCCCGCGGGAAGTTCGCACGTCGAGGTCTCGGGGGCCTTGTTCCAGACGCAATTGGACAGCGCGCCGACGTCGAAGTCCACCGTCACGAAGCTGGCGAGCCCCTCGAAGGTGAGCAACTCGGCCGGGCCCAGGTCCAGCTCGATCGTGAGGCTGTCTTCCAGCCGGACGTCTGCAATCTGCTCGCAGTCGACGCCGATCGGGTCGAGGGGATCCTGCCCAGGATTCGGCACCCAGGCACAGTTGTCCACGCTGTCGACCACCCCGTCTCCGTCGCTGTCGAGCGCCCCGACCGGCACGCCGAACACGACGAGGATCCCGGTACAGCCGTCGCCCGTGCCATTGCCGTCCGTGTCGGCCTGGGTCGGGTTGTCGGCGTGCGGGCAGTTGTCGTCGCAATCCACGGTCACCAGGTGCGGGCACGGATCGTCGGTCCCGTCGCCGTCGTCGTCCGGGATCCCGTCGCCGTCGAACTCGCAGGTTTCGCCCGCGCCCGCGTCGCAATCGCTGTCGCCGGCACAAGTGACGCCCGTACGCCCCATGCTCCCCACGCACTCACGCACGCGTGTCGGGTCCGCACGCGCCACCTGCATCGTCAGGGCGATGCTCAGCCGCATCGGGATCGGTTCCAGCGTCGATCCAACGACGAGGCCGCCGGCGCAGGCACCCGAGATCGTGGGCGCGGCGCCGGCGGTGTCGGTGAACGTGCAGGGCTCGCCGAACAGCAGATCGAACGTGGTCCCGCCGAGGTCGAGACGGGCCGTTTCCACCTTCCACGTCGCGAGCTGGAGCGTCGGGTTGCCGGCGACGGCGTCGGACACGGCCTGCGGGTCGAGGCCGGGCGCGACGAGCAGCAGCCGCGTCACGCCGATCTCGTCGACGAGCTGGTCGTCCGTTTCCGTGCAGCCGGCGCACAGTGCGAGAGCGGCGATCAGCGCCCCTCGCAACAGCCGTTCCGCTGCCATCGGCCCGCGCTACTGGATCGAGAAGACCTGCGGCAGGTGGTTCGGCAGGTTGAGCACGCACTCGTTGCCGTTGCTCGGGTCGTCGAGCGCGGCGAGCAGCTGTGCGGCGTCGATGACGAAGCGGAGCGAGTTGCGCTCGTCCGCTCCGACCCTGAAGAACAGGTCATCCTGGTAGGCGGGAAGGTCCTCGATCCGGGTGTCGAAGAACTCGCAATTCCGCTCGCTGCCGTCGGCCGCGATCAGCCGCAGCTTGCCGATCTGCAGCTGGGAGATTCGGTAGAGCCCGGGGCTGAGGATCAGCAGCGGAAAGTCCACGGCTTCCGGGTTCTCTTCCTGCGCGCACGGCTGGCCCTGTGCGGAGAAGTTGGCGTCGGAGATGCCGCCGGCGCCGGTGACCAGGATCGCCTTGCGGTTGAGGTCGTTCGCGGCCAGGGCCTGGTTGCACACGCCGCCGCCGCAATCGACCAGATCGAAGCAGGGTGCGCCGCCCACGGCACAGCTGCCGTCGTACGGCTTGATCAGCAGCTGCCCGCTGAACGACGCCAGCACGCAGGCCCATGCGTCGTCGTTCGTGGCCAGCGTCTCGAGCTTGAACTCGAAGGTGCCGGTCTCGAACACCTCCGAGTCGGGGCAGCCGGTTGCGGCGACCGCCGCGACGAGCGCCGCCGCAAGCCATGCGACTCGTCGTCGATCCCTTCGCATGCGGTGGATCCCCCTTCCGTGACGACGCGCACGGGCCCCCGGCGTCCCGGCGGCCGGCGACCATGAGCGCCCAACTATAGTCGAACCGTCCGGGGGAGACAACCGCGGCGCACCCGTTGCGCTGCACCTTCGCCGCGGCACTCACGGCCCCGCTTGCGGGCCGGGCTCCGCGCTGATCGACAGCTTCAGGATCGCGACCGGCTCGAGCGGCCGGCCGGGATCGTCCGGGCCGGTCGGCCGCCGCGAGATCCGCTCGACGACGTCCAGGCCGTGGGTCACCTGGCCGAAGACGGTGACCTGCGCCGTCCAGGCCGGCAGCGGCCGAACCGTGATGATGAACGCCGGCCCGTTCGCCGGAGGCGCGGCCCCGACCGGGTCGAACACCACGCTGCCGGGCAGCACGGGGGTGTCCGACTGCTCTCCGGGAAAGGAGAGCCGCGTTCCGGCCGCCGCGGATGGGCGCGGCTCGCTCACCACGTGAGAGCCGGGGTAGACGCGCAGGAAGCGCGCCCCATCGTAGAAGCCGGCGCGGGCCAGGTCGACGAACACCTTGACCGCCAGCGGAGCGACCTCGGGCATGAGCCGCACCGCGATCTCGCCGTCGGTCGTCTTGATCCGAGCGGCATGCGCGGCCTGCGGATCGTAGCGTGGGATGACGCGGATCTCGATCGGGTCCGCCGCCCAGCGCTGGGAGCGCCAGCGGATCCGGTACGCGCCGGCTCGACGCAGCTCCTCGACGGCGGACAGATCGATCGGCAGCTCGTGCGAGCCCCCCGGCTCCAGCGTGCGGGGCGCGGCCGGGCCCGTCGCGCCCGCGCCGCCGATTCGCTCGCCATCCGCGGTCAGGATCTCGAGCCCCGCGACGAGGTCTCGCTCGAGGGTGGCGCGGGAGCCCGCGCCGTTGTGCAGCGAGAGCCGCACCACGATCGGCTCGCCCTCGTAGTAGAAGCGCCGATCGCTCGCGAGCCGCGCCTCGAGCCCTTCCGGCGCGGCTCCGGCGGCGGCCACCCAGGCGCCCGCCAGCCACGCCGCTGCGGCCACGAGCCTGCGATCGATCGGGCGCAAGGGCAGGTTCCGCCACCCCTCGTCAGCCGCCTCGGCGGTCGCCGCCGGCGGCGGTGCGAGACAAGGAATACCAACCGCCACGGCCGCGGGTCAACCCGCACCCACCTCGGCGGCAGCCGGACCCTCCGCCGGCATGGCCGGCATTCCGCCTCGACGTCCTCGTCGCGGGCGAGTCGCCGGGACAGGCGCCGGATCTCCCCGGTCTTCGCGGGGAGCGTCTCGGCGATCCCCTCACGGAGAAGGAGATCGTGGGGACGTTCGCTCCCGACGCTCGTGGGCCGGACCCGACCATTCCGGAGGCAGGGTCCGGGCCCAGACCGCGATCCGGACCTCGGCGGCGCCGACTTCGCGCAGCGCGCGGGCGCACGCCGTGGCGGTGCTGCCGGTCGTCATGACGTCGTCGACCAGGAGCACGGTTTCGCCTGCCAAGCCGCCGCGCGCGAGGATCGCGTCACGCAGCGCCAGCCGCCGCCAGCGCGCGCCGAGGCGCTTGGCGCTACCCGCCGCGCGCAACCGCCGGCGCAGCAGGCGGCGCCGCAGGGGAAGGCCAAGCGCCCGCGCCACCGGCCTGGCCAGGATCCAGGCCGGCGAGAAGCCGCGCAACAGCGTGGCCCGGGGATGTGAAGGCACGGCGGCGACGAGCGTGCACTCGCGCGCGAAGCCGTCGATCTGCAGGCTGCGCGCCAGGCGGTGCCCGAGCGGGCCGAGCAGCTCCGGACGGCGCCCGAGCTTGGCGCGGAGCAGGAAGCTCCGCGCCACGGCATCGTAGGCGACGACCGCCCGGACCGGATCGCCGGCCGGCGCGAGCGCGCAGCGGGCGCAACGCCCGCCGCAGGGCCCGAGCAGATCGGTCCCCGGCGGCCGCGGCAACCCGCAGCCGGGGCAAAGCGGCGGCGGCAGGATCGAGAACGACCCCCAGCAGACGGGGCAGGCTCCGAGAATCTGTCGCCGGCCGAGCGGCCGGCAGCAGACGAAGCAGTCGGCGGGCAGCAGGGCGGCCAGGAGCGGGAACCCCAGCCGCCGGTGCGCGAGCCGCGCCAGCCGCAGCAGCCCGGCGGATCGATCCAGTCGGTCGCTCCTCGAGGCGGCGCGGACGAAAGCGGGGCGCTCAGCGCTCGGCGGTGTAGATCGGTGCCGTCGAGATCCCGAGATCCTCGAGCGAGATCTCCTCGCGGAAGTTGACCTCGACCGTGTTCCATTCGCCGCAGGTGGCGCAGCGATCGCCCCACTCGGTTCGCAGCTCGCCGCAGGTGCGGCAGACGAAGTCGAGCTGGACCAGCTCCGTCTCGCGGATCACCTTGCGGTACTCGCGCGTCGACTCCTCGAACTTGCGCCGCCGCTCGTGGATCCGGCCGAGCAAGTAGTGCAGCGTCGGCGCGTAGGCGGCGCGCCCCTCGAGCGTCCCGAGCATCGCGAACGCGTCGTCGAGCATCTCCAGGCGGAAGTAGAGCTTCCCCAGGTAGAAGCGCGGCAGCGTGTCCTTGCGCGAGTGGGCGACGCAGCGCTTGAGCGCCTCGATCCCCTCGAGCGGCTGCTCGCGCTCCAGGAAATGCTCCTCGAGCACGATCAGGAAGATCGGTGAGCCCGTGGCCTCGAAGCCGCGGAACCAGGCATCCACCGCCTCGGCGTCCTGACCGGCCTCGCGCAGCGCCTGGCCCAGGCCGACGTGGGCCGGGACGAACGCCACCTGCTCGGCCGCCAGCCGCCGCAGCTGACCGATCGCCTCCTTGGACTTGCCCTCGCGCAGCCGGGCCATCGCCAGCTCGTAGCGGATCCCGAGGCCGACCTGCCGGTCGGCCTCGTGCGGGGCGGCCAGCGTCAACTTCTCGACCTTCCGGTGCGCGTCCTGGGCCCCGTCCCAGTCCGCCTGCTTGACGTGCAGCGAGCGCAGCTTGCGCCACGCCGCGATCGAGTTCTTGTTGATGGCGATGATGCGCCCGAGCACCACGCGCGCGCGCTCGATGCTGCCCTCGGCCTCGTGGTCCTCGACCAAGGCGTACAGCGCCTGCGGCTCCTCCTCGCGCAGGTGCTCGGCCTTGCGGTGGAACTCGATCGCCTGGGAGTACTTGCCCTGCGCGCGCAGCACCTCGCCGATCTTGATCAGCGTGGGGAAGTGGCGGCTATCGCGCTCCAAGACGGCGCGGAAGTGCTGCAGCGCCTCGTCCGAGCGTCCTTCCAGCACCGCCACCAGGCCGCGCGAATAGAGGTCCTCGATCTCCTGGAACTTGCGCGATTCGCGTCGTCGCCGCCAGCGCTCGACGACGTAGCTGGCCTCGCGCACCGACAGCGCGACGAACACGAGCCCGCCACCGAGGACGAAGCACAGCACCAGCATCCATCCGACCTCGAGGGTCAGGTCGCCCCACAGCTGGAGCTCCTCGCGCAGCAGGTCGCGGTTCTGCTGCGTCAGGCCGGCGAGCGCGAAGACCGCCAGCAACACCGCCGCGATGACGAGGAGCGTCCGGATCCGCATGCAGGCCGACTCCGCTCGGAAGCCGCGGACGGATTCCGACCTTGGCGCGGAAGGTTAGTCCAGGCCCGAGCGGCCGTCAAGCGCAGGCCGACCTCGCCGCGCGTCGCTCCGGCGCGTGTCGCGCGGCGTAGACTCCGCGGCTGTTGCCGCCTGAAGGCCGAGCGCCGAGCCGTTCCTCCCCCGCAGGCCTCGGGCTGATGATCGTACAGCGTGCGATCGCCGCTCACGGCGGCACGGCACGGGCGAGTCTCGCCGACCCACGCGGGTCGATCGTCACGCTCGACCCGCCGGCGGCTCGTTGACATAGGCTGGATCTCGTTGCCGGCGTCGGTGCTCGGGGAGGGTCCAGGCTGCGGCCGGCGCCTCGCGGTTCCTACAGCGAGAGCGTGGCCGTCTTGATCCGGGGCGGGTCGCCGGCCTGCGTCCAGGCGAGGACGATCTCGTCGCCGAAGCGCACCGCCCGCGGAAACCCGCTCGCTCGCGCCTCGCTCGTCGAGGCCACGACGCGGGGCGGGAACGCCCGCGAAGGCGTGACCTGCCGAAGCAGGATCCGGGCCTCGCCGGCCTCGCGCTCGAGCCAGATCACCAGGGCCGAGCCGTCGTCGAGCATCAGGACGTCGACCCGGCCCAGCGGGCTGCCGAGGTCCACGCGGAGGGGGGAGTCGAAACTGCGGCCGCCGTTCCGCGAGAACGCCAGCTTGACGCGCGCGGAGCCTTGCGCCGCCGTGAACCAGGCGACGGCGACGTGGTCGTCGCGCGCGGCGACGGCCGGGCCGTTCACCGGACAAGCGAGGATCTCCCAGTTGTCGGCGCTCACGGTTCGAGGCGCGGACCACGTCGATCCCTCCAGGCGGGAGACCGAGATGTCCCGCACCTCGGCGGCGGTGCGGTCGCGATAGGCGGCGAGGATCGCGCCGTCGCCCGTGCGCACGGCGTCTGTCGAGCAGCAGTCGCAGACGCTGTCGTCGACTTCGGCCTCGTCCCGCAGCTCCCCCTCCGGAAGCAGGACCGCGTAGCGCAGCGCCGTCGCGCCGGGGGGCGTGTCGGCCGTCTTCCGCCCGTCGAGCCAAAGAATCCCGACGCCGTCGGACGAAGGGACCAGCGAGACGAAGCCGTGCTCGGTCGCGGTGCCGTCGCGGTGCGGGCGCAGAGGCGCGCCCCAGCTCGCGCCCTCGTCGCGGGAGAGGGAGACGACCACGTCGTAGGCGTAGGGCGCGTCGCCGCTCCGCACGAGCCAGTGGGCGGCGAGCGTGCCGTCTTCGAGAGCGGCCATCGAGGGGACGTCGGCCCAGTTGACGAACCACTCGCCGCCCGTGGCGACGGTCCTCGGGCTGGACCATCCGCCGTCGCTCCAGGTCGAGTAGCGGAGCGCGTGCTCCTCGCCGGCGGGCTCGATCCAGCTCAGGTAGAGGCGGCCGTCGAGACCGGCCGCGAGATTCGGTGCCTGACTCCCGGGAGCAGCCGGGCAGGCGATGACCCGCGGCTCGCCGGGACGGACGGCCCCGCCCGAGCAGCCCGCGGCCCCGAGCGCGCACGCGGCCGCGGTCAGGGCGGCGACTCGCAGCGATCTCATCTCCGTCGGCCCGCCTTCGACCCATCACGGCGCCGAGGCGCCGAGCGGACTCGGCCGCGACGACCCGCGTGGCCGGCGGCGAGCGCCGCGAGTCGCGCTGGGCGGACGTGCCTCCCGCGTGGGCGGAGAGGGTCCGGCCGCCTGCGGGCGCTCGTACCGACGGCGGGCAGGCGACGCACCGCCCGCCGCTCCTGTCGAGGCCGATTCCGGTCCCCCCCAGACGACCATCGCGTTGCCGGTCCGGACGGCGCTGGGATCGCGCCGTCCGCTCGGCGCGCTCGTCGATCGTGGGGTCCAGGCGTCGGCGATCGGATCGTGCTGCCCTCCCGTGTCGAGGAACGTCTCGAGCGGCAGCGCCCTCCTGGAGACGGGAATACGCGGCATGCTACGCCGCTGCGTCCCGCACGGTCAAGCACGGGCCCGACGGCGTGCCCGGGAGCCGCCGCAGCCAGCCGCTGCTGGGGGCCGCGGGTCGCGCCGGGCTACAATCGCACGCGATGTTGCGTCCTGAAGGCGGAGCGCCGAAGCGGAGTTCCGAGCGAAGAGGCGCGATGCCGTGCTGTGTCGTGCTGGCGGGTGGAGGTCCGTTGCGGTAAGCGCCGGCGCGCCGCGTGGCAGAGCCCGGGCGGATGGAGAGATCCGGCGGTCCGAGCGGGCGTCGAGGCCGTCGGCGGATCGCGAGGTCCCTGGGAGGGGGGCGACCGTGCGGGCCCAGCATCAAGCGAGCCTCGTAGCCCCGTGAGATCGGCCCCCGAAAGGGAGCGCATGCGACGTGAGACGACCATCGGCAGGTCGTGTGCGGGAAACCCGCACGCACGGCTCGAAAGGGGGCCCCGGGGAACGGGGCCGCACCGCGGCTCCCGCGCCTGAGGCCTACCCATGGGACGACGTCTCGCGCTCGTCTCGGCGGCCCTCGTGGCGCTGGTCTTCGTGATCCGGCTCGCGACCTGGCCGCTCGTCGCCGAGGACACGGACCTGTGGTACCACCTGGCGGCCGGGAGGTGGATCGCCGCCCACGGCGCCCTGCCGCACGACAGCTTCTTCTCCTACGTCGAGCCGCCGCGACCGCAGCTCGCGTATTCCTGGCTGTTCCAGCTGACGGTCCACGCGGTCCACGCGGCCGCCGGGTTCGGCGGTCTCGTGCTCCTGCGGGCCGTGCTGTTCGCCGGGACCGCGGCGCTGCTGATCGCCGGGCTGTTCCTTCCGCCGCGCACGGCCGGTCGCGCTCCCTCGCCGTTCCTGCTCGCCGCGCTGTCCGGACTGATGCTGGTCGTCCTGACCGCGCGCTTCCGGGTCCTGCGGCCCTACGACGTCGATCTGCTGCTGCTGGCTGCGATGACCCTCGTGCTCGACTCGGCGGCACGGTCGGCGGCGGTGACCGGCCGCGGGCTGAGCCGCGCGACGTGGGCCGTCGTTCCGCTCGTCGTCGTCGGGGTGAACGCGCACGGCGTCGCGTGGCCGGTGTTCCTGCTCGTGCTCGGCGCCCACCTCGCCGATGCGCTCCACGCGCGGGACCTGAGGCGGGTCGCGCCGCTCGGCGTCTCGGTCGTGGCCCTGCTCGCCACCCCGTTCGGAGTGCGGCTGCTCCCGATCGCGTTCACCGACACGACCTTCGCCGCTCAGTACATCGACGAGCTGCGCCCGATCACGCGGTCGCACCTCGGGCGCTTCCTGCTCGACGACCTCGCGATCGCCGAGGTCTCGGCCTTCAACTTGCTGCTCGTCGCGGCCGCGGCGGGGGCGATCCGGCTCGCTGCGCGCTGGCGCGCCGGCCCTCTCGTGCCGTGGCTGCTGCTCGCCGGCGGGATCGTGCTGCTGTCACGCGGTGTCCGCTTCATCCAGGAATGGCTCGTGCTCGTGGTGCCGCTCCTGCGCGAGGGTCTCGCGTTGCGCGGCGGTTCCCGCCTCCCCTCCCGCACCGTCCCGGCGCTGCTGTTGGCCGCCGGCGTCGGCGTCCCGATCGCGACGCTCGTGGAGCTGTTCCCGCACCGGCCGAGGTTCCCGCTGGCCGCCGCACAGCTGCCGGCCGGCACCAGCGCCTTCCTGCGGGCGGCCGCGCCAACGGGCGGCACGATCCTGAACCACGGGAACCACGGCGGCTACCTGGAGTGGGCGCTCGGCGAGCGCTGGCGCATCCGTGGCGATCTCCAGGCCCCGTTCCTGTTCCGCGACGCCGACGTCTTCGAGTGGACGCACGCGTTCCACGACGCGAGCGTCCTCGCTTCTTCCGTCGCCCGTGACCACCCCGACTTCCTGCTCGTCCCGCGCGCCGCGCTGCGGTTCCCCGAGGTCGCGCGCCGTCTCCCCCGCTTCGTGCCGGTCGCGTTCGACGACGTCGCGGTGCTCTACGTCGATTCCGAGCGGCGTCCCGACGTCGCCGCGCGGCGCCTGGCGGCCATCGATCCGTTCGCGCTCGCCCTGCGCCCGGGGGCCGACGTCGAGGCGGCGCGGCGCGAGGTCGCCGGACTGCTCGAGATCGCCCCCGACGTGGTCGAGGCGAACCTGCTGCGTGCCCGGCTCGAGCTCGCTGCGGGCGATCCCACGTCAGCCGCCCGAGCGGCGAGGGCCGGCGTGCTCGCCGGGCCGGAGCGAGCCGACGCGCGCGCCGCGCTGGCCGACGCGCTCGACGCCGCCGGGGACGGCGCGGGCGCCGTGTCGGCCTACCGCGCGGCAGTCGAGCGCGCGGCCGACCCCGAGTCTCGCGCGCGGATCCAGATCCGACTCGGTCGCTGTCTCGGCGGCCAGGGGCGGGTGCGCGAGGCGTTCCGCGAACTGCGCCGCGCGGTGCGCCCGTTCGAGCCGCGGACCGGATTCGACGACCTGTTCCTGCTCGCCGCGGCGGCGCTCGAGCTGGGCGACCCTCGGGCCTCGGCCTACGCCGACTTCGCGCTGGCCAAGGCGCCGGAGGAGGATCCGCGCGCCGAGTGGCTGCGCGAGCGGACCGGTCTCGGCGCAGCCGGGCGCTGAACGGCCGGGGCGCGATCCACGGCGAGCGTCAGGGCGAACCCTTGACCCCGCGACGGCGGGTGGCGCGCGCGAGGTCGAGGACCGGGGCGTCGCCCCACAGGCGCTCGAGGCGGTAGAACCGGCGTCGGGCCTCGACGAAGACGTGGACCACGAGGTCGACGTAGTCCAGCAGGACCCATTCCGCGCCGCGCAGGCCCTCGACGTGGGACGGCCGACGCCGCAGCTCGAGCCACAGCCGCTCCTCGATCGCCTCGGCGATCGCCGCGGTCTGACGCTCGGAGTTCCCGTGGCAGATGAGGAAGAAGTCCGCGACGTCGCTCAGGCCGCGCAGGTCGAGGACCACGACCTCTTCGGCCTGCTTGTCGAGCGCCGCCGCGACGCCGTGGGCGATCTCGGGCGGGACCTTCCTGGTCAGCGAGCGGCCTCCCGTCGGTACAGACCCGAACGTTGAATATACTCGGCGACCGGCGCCGGAACAAGACCCGCGAGGTCGTTGCCGCGCGCGGCGCGGGCGCGGATCTCGCTCGCCGAGATCGGCACCGGGGCCAGCCGCGGGCAGAAGATCCTGCCGCCGCGTCCGGGCTCGAGGGCGGCAACGGCCGCGGCGTCCGCCGGTACCTCGATCAATCTCCCGGCGATCTCCGGGTGCAGCTCCCCGCGGGACGTCTCCAGCGCGTGGCCGGCACGGCCGGCGAGCGCGAGGTCGAACTCGCGTACCATGTCGCGCCAGCCGCGCCAGCTGGGGAGCTGCGCCAGCAGATCCGAGCCCAGCAGGAACACCGGCCGCAGCGGCGGCTGGCCGCTGCGCAGCGATCGCAGCGTGTCGATCGTGTACGTGACCCCGCCGCGGTCCAGCTCGAGCGTGCACAGCTCCAGTCCGTCGCGCCCCCGAAGCGCCAGCTCCAGCATCGCCCGCCGGTGAGCCGCCGGGGCGATCTGGTCTCCGGACTTGTGCGGCGGGACGGCGGCGGGAAGCAGCAGCACGCGCGACAGGCGCAGACATCGGCGCAGCTCCTCGGCGACGTGGAGGTGACCGAAGTGCACGGGATCGAACGATCCTCCGAGCACGCCGCACGCGTCGCCCGGATCAGCCACCCAGCGGCTCCCGTGCCGGGCCGTCCGCCGCCGGGCGGTCGTCCGCCGCGACTGGTGCCTGCCGCTCGAGTACGTCGAGCGTCTCTCCAACGGCGCGCACCAGCTCGGGAATGCCGGCTCCGGTGACGGCCGAGACACGCAGGCAGCGCACGCGGGTCTCCGCCGCGTGACGCTCGACGGCCTCGCAGGTGGCCGACTCCTGGACCGCGTCGGCCTTGGTCAGCACGAGGATCCGCGGGCGCTCCGCCAGCTCGGGCCGGTAGCGGTGCAGCTCGCGCGCCAGGGACCGGATCCCGGCGACCGCGTCCTGCCGCTCCGGGTCGCCGGGATCGACCAGGTGCAGCAGCAGGCGGCAGCGCTCGATGTGCCGCAGAAACCGGTGGCCGAGCCCGGCTCCGCGGTGGGCGCCCTCGATCAGGCCCGGCAGGTCGGCGACGACGAACGAGCGGAACTCGCCGCGGTCGACGACTCCCAGATGGGGCTCGAGCGTCGTGAACGGGTAGTCGGCGATCCGCGGTCGCGCGGCCGAGATGCGCGAGATCAGCGTCGACTTGCCGGCGTTGGGAAAGCCGACGAGCCCGACGTCGGCCAGCAGCTTCAGCTCGAGCCGCAGCTTGCGCAGCTCGCCCGGCAGGCCCGTCTCACGCCGCGTCGGCGCGCGGTTGGTGGACGTGGCGAAGCGGGCGTTGCCCCACCCGCCCCGCCCGCCCCGCGCGGCGACGAATCGCTGCCCCGCACGAGCCAGGTCGGCCAGGCAGCTCACGCCGTCCTCGTCGAGCACCACGGTCCCGATGGGAACCGCCAGCGGCAGGTCCGGGGCCGAGCGGCCGGTCCGGTTGGAGCCCGTGCCGTGGCCGCCGTCCGCGGCCCGGAACTGGCCGCTCTCGCGGAAGCGCAGCAGCGTGTTGAGCCCTGCGGTCGCCACGAGCACGATCGATCCGCCGTGACCGCCGTCCCCACCGTCGGGCCCGCCACGCGGGACGTACTTCTCGCGGCGGAACGACGTGCATCCGGCGCCGCCGTCCCCGCCCTTGACGGTGATCGTCGCCTCGTCGACGAACATGGCACGATCCCATCCGCAGCGCGGGCGTGCGCCGCCGCTGCGCGCGGCCGGAAGGTCAGTCGACGGGATCGATCTGGACGAAGCGGCCCTTCCGGCCGCGGTCGCGAAACGCGACCCGCCCGGTGACGAGGGCGAACAGCGTGTCGTCCTTGCCGCGCCCGACGCCGGGTCCGGGCTTGATCGGGGTCCCGCGCTGGCGCACCAGGATCGAACCGCCGCTGACGAGCTCCCCGCCGAAGCGCTTGACGCCCAGCCGCTGCGCCTGCGACTCGCGACCGTTTCTCGAGCTGCCGCCGGCCTTCTTGTGTGCCATGGACGCCTCCGCCGCCTTCAGGCCTCGATCGCCTCGATCCGCACCGAGGTGAGCGCCTGGCGGTGGCCGCGCGTCTTGCGCTCGGAGTTCTTGCGCTTCTTGTAGGTGTAGATCACGATCTTCCGACCGCGCTCCTGCGCCAGGACGCTGGCCCGGACCTGCGCGCCTGCGACCGTCGGCGCGCCGACCCGCACCTCGCCCTCGCTTCCGACCAGCAGAACGCGATCGAAGACGATCTCGCCACCGACCTCGCCCGGCCGGCGATCGACGCGCACGACGTCCCCGACCTCGACACGCAACTGGCGGCCTCCGGCATCGATGACGGCGTACATGGCGGGTGATTCCGGGCGAAAACGGGCACTATAGACGGCGCCCCAGGGGGTGTCAAGCGGGCGTCCGGGGGCGTGCGGGGGTGGTCGCCGCCGGTGCCTCGGCCGCTTCCTCGAGTCGCCGCCGCGGCGTGTGGACTCCCGCTCCGTTCCGGATGCGTGGCGGTGGAATGGAGGGTGCGGCCGCGACCTGCGCCGCGGCGGCGGATCGCGCCGCTTGGCGTCAGCGACTGCGCAGGTCGGTCAGGATCTGCTTGACGATGCCCTTGAGCGTCTCGAACACGCCCTGACCCTGGCTGGCGATCGCCTCGAACACCGGCGCGTCGCGGAAGGCCAGGGCGCGGTTGATGTCCGCCGTGGGGAGCGCCGTCGGCAGGTCGCGCTTGTTCAGCTGCAGCACGTAGGGGATCTTCAACGGCTCGAAGCCGTTCTCGCGCAGGTGGACCTGCAGGTTCTCGATCGAGTCGACGTTGGCGTCGAGCCGCACCTCCTGCGAGTCGGCGACGAACACGACACCGTCCGTCCCCTTGAGGATCAGCTTGCGCGACGCGTCGTAGAACACCTGTCCGGGCACGGTGTAGAGGTGAAACCGCGTGCGGAAGCCGCGGATCGTGCCCAGCTCGAGCGGCATGAAGTCGAAGAACAGCGTCCGATCGGACTCGGTGGCGAGCGAGATCAGCTGCCCCTTGGCCTCGGGCCGCGTGCGGCCGTGGATCCACTGCAGGTTCGTCGTCTTGCCGCACAGGCCGGGCCCGTAGTAGACGATCTTGCAGTTGATCTCGCGCGCGGCGTAGTTGATGAAGCTCATGCGCGGCGGCTCACCCGAACAGGGCGTCGATGTCGGCCTCGGTGATGCTGGAGAAGACGTCGTCGATCTCCTGGGACGCCGGCTCGTCCGCCTTGCGGGTCAAGAGCGCCTCGAGATGCTTCTCCAGAATCGGCCGGTGTTGGTCCGCGCGCAGCCGGACCAACCCCAGAGACGAGCGCGCATCGAACACGATCAGCAGGATCAGCCGCTTGCCGACGACGGAGACGTGCAGGCTCTCCTGGCGCCCCTCGTGGTACAGGCTCGTGAACTCCGATTCGCCGACGAGCGCGGCCACGCCCTCGGTCGCGGCGACGTTTCCCGCGGTGAGGGAGGCGAGCGCCGTCGGATCGACGCCGGCGAGCTCGCCGCAGCCGGCGATCTGCTGGCCCGCGCGGTCGATCAGGAACACGAGCTTGGCGTTGGCCTCGCGGCCGATCGCCTCGAGCTCGGCGAGGAAGCGAGCGTGTTCTTCACCGGTGACGACGAGGTTCGGCGCGGACATATCCGTTCCGGGGCGGGGGAGTCCGTCGCCCCGGGTCAGCGAAATGTATAGGTTCCGCCGTCGGCGGCGGCAACCCGGGCCCCGGAGGGGCGGGCGGACCGTTCAGTACTGGCGGCGCCCCTCCAGCGCACGGCGCAGGGTCAGCTCGTCGGTGAACTCCAGGTCGCCACCGGCGGCCAGCCCCTGGGCCAGCCGCGTCAGGGAGGGGACGATCGGCTGCAGCAGGCGCGACAGGTAGACCGCCGTCGCCTCGCCCTCGACGTCGGGGTTGGTGGCGAGGATGATCTCGCGGAAGGCCCCGTCGCGCACACGCTCGACCAGCTCGCGCAGGTGGAGGTCGTCGGGGCCGACGTCCTTGAGCGGGGAGAGCGCGCCGCCCAGCACGTGGTACAGCCCGTGGAACGCTCCGGTGCGCTCGAGCGCCAGCAGGTTGCCGGGGTCCTCCACGACGCACAGCAGGCTGCGGTCCCGGCGCGGATCGCGGCAGATCGCACATCGTTCCTCGTCCGACAGATGGAAGCAGTCACGGCAGAAGCGGACCCGCTCGCGCATCTCGACGATGGCGGCGGCCAGGGCCTGGGCCTCTTCCCGCGGGGCTTGCAGCAGATGGAGCGCGAGGCGCTGGGCCGACTTGCGGCCGACGCCCGGGAGCTTGCCCAGCTCGTGGATCACCCGCTCGAGCGGCGAGCCGCGATCCTCCACGCGCGCCTTCAGGAGAGTCCGGGCAGCTTGAGCCCGGCGGCCAGCCCCTGGGTCATCCGCGCCACCTCGTCGTCGACCTTGCGGCCCGCGTCGTTGACGGCGGCGACGACGAGGTCTTCCATCAGCTCGTGGTCGTCGGGAGTGATCGCCTCCGCGGCGAGCTTCAGCCCCAGCAGCTGCTTCTTGCCGTTCATCCGCGCCGTGACGACCCCGCCGCCGGCGCTGCCCTCGACCTCGAGACCGTCGAGGTCGGACTGCATCTTGGCCTGCATCTGCTGCAGGTCCTTCATCATCTTTCCGAGGTTCATCGCTCCTCCGCCGGAGCCTGCAGCTCCGCATCGTCGTCTCCGGGCTCGGGGGATGCTCCGTCGAGCGCACGCACGTCGACGACCTGCGCCCCGAACGTGTCGAACAGCTTGCCCACGCCCGGCTCGCTGCGGATCCGCTCGAGCAGGCTCGCGGTGACCGGGCGCGCCCCGCCGCCGCCGCGCTCGCCGGTTCCCGGCGCGGAGCCGCCGCCCGCCGCCGCGGGCGGCGGCTGGCGGTCGACCTCGACGCTCACGGCGAGCGGCGCTGCGCCCGGAGGGGCGGCCTCGCGTCCCACGAGCTCGCGGCAGCCCGCCTCCTCCAGCCGGCGCTTCAGCGCGTCGGACCCCGGGCCGAGGCGGATGTGGAGCGTCTGGCCCCGGACCTCGAGCGACCGCGCCTCCTCCAGGATCGCGCCGACGAGCGGAGCGGCGCGACCGATGCGTGCCAGCAGGTCGCCGCCCGAGGGCTCGACGGCCTTCTTCTTGGGGGGCGCGGTCGGCGGCCGCACCGTTTCCGGCGGGCGCGCCGTGGCACCGAGCGGCACGGCCCCGCCCCCTTCGAGCGCGGTCAAGAATTCCTCGATCGGACGGACGGCGCCGAGGCTCGCGAGACGGATCAGCGTGGCCTCGAACAGGAAACGCGGCTGGCTCGAGGCCTTGAGGCCGGGCTCGAGATCGGCCAGCACCTGGAACGCGCGGCCGAGGTCCTCGCGCGACAGCCCCGTCGCCGCCCGCTCCAGACCGCGGGCCTCCTCCTCCGAGCGTCCCAGCAGATCCGAGCGCGCCGGCAGCGCACGCAGCAGCAGCAGATCGCGCAGCGCCGAGATCAGCTCGCTCCAGAAATGCACCAGATCGTGGCCGTCGTCCACCAGCCCGTCGAGCACGGTCAGCATCGCGCCCGCGTCGCGGGCGGCCAGCGCCCGGACGAGCCCGTCGAGCACGTCGGCGCGAACGGCGCCGAGCAGCCGCAGGACCTCCTCGTCGTCGATCGCGTCGCCGCAGAACGCGCGGGCGCGCTCCAGCGCGGAAAGCGCGTCGCGCACGGAGCCTTCACCGGAACGGGCCAGCCGCTCGAGCGCCGCATCCGAGGCGCCGATCCCCTCGGCCGCGCAGATCTTGCGCAGCTGGCCGGCGACCTCCCGCGGCGGCACACGGCGGAACTCGTAGATCTGGCAGCGGGAGAGGATCGTCGGCAGGATCTTCTGGAACTCGGTCGTCGCCAGCACGAAGACGACGCTCGGCGGCGGCTCCTCGAGCGTCTTGAGCAGCGCGTTGAACGAGGCCTTCGACAGCATGTGGACCTCGTCGATGATCAGGATCTTGTGCCGGTCCCGCACCGGGGCGTACGAGACCAGCTCCAGCAGCTCGCGGGTCTGATCGACCTTGGTCCGCGAGGCGGCGTCGATCTCGAGCACGTCGAGCGCGCGGCCCTCGGCGATCTCCGTGCAGGAATCACAGCGGCCGCACGGCGTCGGGGCCGGACCGCTGTCGCAGTTGAGACATTTGGCGAAGATGCGCGCCACCGTCGTCTTCCCGGTGCCGCGCACGCCGGCGAACAGGTAGGCATGTCCCAGCCGCCGGTCCGCGATCGCGTTGCGCAGCGAGCGGGCGACGTGGGCCTGGCCGACCAGCTCCTCGAACGTCGCCGGGCGCCACTTGCGGGCCAGTACCTGGTACATCCTCCCGTCCGTCCGCCTCGCTCGCACCGCGCGGGTGATGGGGCCCAAGTGGACCTGCGGCGCCTGCGGTGGGTCGCTTACCGTTGCTCCCTTCCGGGCCTGGCGGGGTTCGTGACGCCGCAGCGCACAGGGCTTGGGCCCCCCATCTTGCTCGTTTCGACGTTCGTGGCGGAGAGAGTGGGATTCGAACCCACGGTGCGGTTTCCCGCACACACGCTTTCCAAGCGTGCACCTTCAGCCACTCGGTCATCTCTCCATCGACCGGGGCGCGCGCGCGCCGGGCCCTTGCGGGTCACGCGGCGTCGCGCTGGCGGAGAGGGTGGGATTCGAACCCACGTGCCTGCTCACGCAGACAAAGCGCTTTCGAGGCGCCCCCGTTACGACCACTTCGGTACCTCTCCGTTTGCCGGCGGCGGCAGCGTCGCCGGCGTGCGTTGAACCGTCCGGCACTCGCGAAAGAAATCGAGCAACAGCGCCGAGGCCTCGGCGGCGCGCACCCCGCCGACGATGTCGAAGCGATGGTTGATCTCCGCCCCGAGGTCGCGCAGCTCGGCCAGCCGCGTCGTCGCCGAGACCCGGCCCTCGGTCGCCCCGAACACCAGCCGCCCGATCCGTGCGTGGAGCAGCGCGCCGAGGCACATCAGGCAGGGCTCGACCGTACAGTACAGCGTGGCCCCCACCAGGCGGTAGCTCCCGCTGCGACCCGCGGCCTCGCGGATCGCCACGATCTCGGCGTGCGCGGTGGGGTCGGTCGTGGTGATCGAGGCGTTGTGCCCGCGGCCCACGATCGCGTCGCCGGCGACCACGAGCGCGCCCACCGGGACCTCGCCGGCCCGGCGCGCCACGCGCGCGAGGTCCAGCGCGATCCCCATCCAGGCCTGATCGTGTTCCGGCAACACCGCTCGCTCCCCCTTGCGCCTCGTGCCGCGGCGCGAGAGGCGTCCATGGTCGGACCGGAGGGACTCGAACCCCCGACCTACTGGTTCGTAGCCAGTCGCTCTATCCAGCTGAGCTACGGTCCGCCGGCTCGCCGCCGGTCCTCCGGGCGCGCGCCGCGCCCCGACCGGCCGGGCGAGCCACGACACTAGCATCCGGGCTCGCGAGGTGTCAACGAAAAGGGGCGGATCCTCCTTGCTTTCAACGAGTTGGGTCGCGAGAGCCGTTGCCGCGGCGATGGTTTGCACCCCCCAGGGGCGGAACCTATATTCGCCCGGCGCGCGAAAACACCGATAACGCCGACAGGGCTGCCGGAGCGACCATGCCGAACGACCACGATCAGGGGCGCCGGTTCTTCACCACCTCGGAGGTGGCGCAGTACTGCGCCGTGACCAACGACGGCGTCCTCAAGTGGATCAAGTCGGGGAAGCTCCGCGCGTTCTCCACGCCGGGCGGCCACTACCGGGTGAGCGCCGAGGACTTCCGGGCGTTCCTCGACAAGTACGAGATCCCGGTCGACGAGTCGTTCTTCCGCGGGGGCGACCGCCGGCGCACCGTGCTGGTCGTCGACGACGAGGAGAACATCCGGGACATCGTGCGCCGGTTGCTCAAGGAGCTGGAGCCGGACCTGCGGATCGAGGAGGCTTGCGACGGCTACGACGCGGGCATCAAGATCGGCAGTCTCCATCCCGACCTGATCATCATGGACGTGATGATGCCGCGCGTGGACGGGATCTCGCTCTGCCGCTCGATCCGCGACAACCCGGAGACCCGCCACGTCAAGGTGCTGGCGATCACGGCCTTCCCCGAGCAGGACAACGTCAAGAAGATGTACGACGCCGGAGCGGATCTGTGCCTGATCAAGCCGCTCCAGTTCGAACACTTCCGGCTCGAGGTGATCCGGCTGCTCAACGAGCGCGGGACGGCGGCCTCGACCAGCGCCTGAGCCAGCGCGGCGCGAAGGCCGGGTGTCCCGGCGCGGCGCGCAGCCGTGGCTCGAACTCAGGCCACGACGCCGAGCTCGCGCAGGCGGCGGAGGGTCTCGGCGACGTCGGCGATCGCCCGCTCGAGATCGACCTCGTACCGGCGCGCGACCTCGCGTGCGACGTCTTCCTCGGAGCGGCTGCCGTCGAGCAGCAAGAAGATCTCGCGCGCCGTCCCGTTCAGCACGTGGACCTGATCGCGCTCGCGGTCGTAGAACAGGTATTCGTCGCCGAGATCGGTGCCGTCGAACGTCCCGCTCGGGCGCGGGTGGGGGGCGGGAGGCATGAGAGGCACTCTAGTGCCCCGAGACGGACGCGCGCCAGCGGCCATGCCGGCCGCGGTGGCTGGATCCCACGCCGTTCCCTCGCCGCTCCGCCCCGCGGTCGCCGCGGGATCGCCCCGGAACGCCGCGTTCACGGACGTCGGAGGCCCGATCGGCCGGCGGGAGCGATCAACCGCCACCGCCCGGGGCCCCGTCGGCGGGACGCTCACGGACCAGCCCCTCGACCAGCGCGGCCGTACGCTCGCGGTCGCCGACACGGACGCGCCAGCACGCGGCCTCGCGCAGCGCCCCGGCGAGGTGAAAGAACAGCGCGGTCACGCTCCCGCCGTGGCGCGCCAGCAGTCTTCCGCCGCCGCGGCGGTTGAGCAGCTCACGCCCGAGCATCTCGGTCGCCTCGCGGCGACCGACGCGGATCGCCGCCGGCTCCGCGGCGAAGTCGGGCCGCCGGTCCCACGTCTTCTCCGCGAACAGCACGAGATCGCTCTCGATCACGCGCGACAGTGCCGCGGTCGGCGCGCCGCGATGGTCGGCACGCACGACCCAGTGACGCAGGCCGGCCCGCTCGTCGCGGCACTCGACCGTCACGCCGGGAGCATCCGCCAGCCGGGCTTCGACCTCCGGCGCGTCGGCCGGGCGGCTGGCGAGCCGGACGGAGGTGTCGAGCGGGGCGCGGGGCTCGAGGCTCGCCGCCAGGAGCACGACGGAGCGCAACCGTGCCCGTTCGCGGACGATCCGCTCCTCCCCGAGGAGCTCGCCGACGTCGACCAGGGCCTTGCCCAACAGGCTCGGCCGGGCCGGGTCGAGTGCGGCCGAACGGAACGGCTCGCCCAGGATCGCGGCTCCGCCGGGAGTCACGCCGACGGCCCGCGGGTAGGGGTGGACCCAGGCCCCGTGCAGCTCGAGCGGGGCGTAGTCGTCTCCCAGGAAGCCGTAGCCGCGTCGCACGAGCTCCAGCGTCAACGAGCTCTTGCCGTGGCCCGAGGGGGCCGCCAGCAGCAGGACCCCGCTCCCCGGAATCGACAACGCCGCGGCGTGCAGCAGCGCGTGCGAGCCGAGCCGGTCCAGCAACGTACCGAGGAAGACCTGATACAGCCGCGCGCTGCTGTCGATTCCGGGGACGGGGTCCACCGTGCGTTCGTCGACGGCCGCGTACTCCACGGCGTCGCCGTCAGGCAGCTCCTCCGCCGGCCCGTCGAGGAAGCGCCGGTAGGCGTGGGCGATCGGCGCCAGCACGGTGCGTGGCGCGGTGAGCGTCACGTCTGCGTCGAGGATCCGCAGACGCTGCCGCACCATCGGCGTCGAGGAGCCCCCCGGCCCCGCGCGGTCAGCGCGCACCCGCTCCGAACAGCACGACCTTGAAGGTCTTGAGCACGATCCACAGATCGAGCGCCAGGTTGTTGTTCTTGATGTAGTACAGGTCGTACTTGAGCTTCTCGAGGGCGTCCTCCTCGGAGGCGCCGTAGCGATAGTTGACCTGGGCCCAGCCCGTGATCCCCGGCCGGACCGCCATGCGCAGTCCGTAGTAGGGGATCGTCTCCTCGAGCTGCACCACGAAGTGCTCGCGCTCAGGCCGCGGCCCGACGAAGCTCATCTCCCCGCGCAGCACGTTGACGAGCTGCGGCAGCTCGTCGAACCGCGACGGACGGAGGATGCGGCCGGCCACCGTGATCCGCCGGTCGAACTCCTCGGTCCAGGTCGGACCGCTCGCGGCTTCGGCGTCGTGGATCATCGAGCGGAACTTCAACACGTCGAACTCGCGGCCGTTCATCCCGAGCCGCGTCTGGCGGTAGAGCACCGGACCGCGGCTGGTCAGCCGGACGAGGGCCGCGATCACCAGCATCAAGGGCGCGGCGAGCAGCAGCAGCAGCCCGGCGAGCACGACGTCCACGGATCGCTTGAGCATCGCCCGCAGCGCGGACGACTTGAAGCCCTCGGAGTAGATCAACCAGGAGGGCAGCATCGCCTCGACCGGGATCTTGCCCCCGATGCGCTCGAAGAACGTCGGGGCCTCCTCGATCTCGAGCCCGATCAGGCGCAGCCCCATCAACTGGCGCACCGGGAGCCGGCCGCGCTTCTCGTCGAGGGCGACGATGACGCGGTCGGCGCGCCCGGGGGCGAAGCGGGTCAGCGATTCGTAGTCGGTCTGGATGCGCACGCCCATCGCGAGCACCGTCCCGAGGTGGGAATCGTCCTCGTCGGCGAAGCCGACGACCGCGTACTCGGCCGCGTGGTGGGAGAGGATCCAGCGACAGACCTGCCGTGCGGACTCGCCGGTTCCGACGATCAGGACGCTCTCCCGCGTCACGTTGAGCACGTCGAAGCGCAGGGACAGCCAGCGCCACAGCCCGACGATGGCGGGAACGGCGACCGCGCCCTCGAGCACGAGGAGCCCCGCCGGGTGGTCGGGCCGGGAGGCCACGACCCAGATCGCCGCGAAGCAGAGGATCCCCGCCGCGAGCGAGAGGAAGCCGAACAACACGACCTCGCGCACGATGCTGGCCTGATCGCCCGGGTTGGTCCACTGGGTCGCCAGCAGCACGGCGGTGAAGAGCAGGCCGGCAGGGAGGGCCATGCGTCCGGGGCTCGGCTCCCCGCTCGCGTCGAGGGCGGAGGTGAGGTACGCCAGTCCGACGAGCAGGGCGAAGATCAGCGCCCCCTCCAGGGCGAAGTACAGGAGGAAGCGCGGCTTTGCGATTCGAAACGGAGCCATCGTTGCGACGATCCGCCGCCCACGCCGCCGGCTCGTGCCGGCACGTGCGGCAGCGTGGACTGCCCGTGGAATCGGCTCTACTCTACGGATCGGTCCCGGGAGTGTCAACGCCGACAAGGCCCACACCGGGCGCAGGGGAACATCCCGGCACCCATCGTCCGGGTCTGTTCGGCCTTGTTCGTGGGGTTTCGCTTGACACCGCCGCGGAGGAGACGGATAGCTAAGGGTGGACGGCGGAGCCGCAACCAACCGGCAGACCCCGAGAGGTCCCGACCATGAGAACTCTTCCGATCGCCCTCGCGGTCCTCACCGCGTCCGCCGTGGCCGGCCAGGCCCCGCCGCCGTCGGCCGCGAGCGACGCGCCGGCCCCGTACCGCTTCGGGGTCGAGGACGTGCTGCGGATCTTCGTCTGGGGGGAGGACGACCTGAGCGGCCGCTTCCAGGTGCGCCCGGACGGGAACATCACGGTACCGCTGGTCCACGACGTGGCGGTCGCCGGCCGGACCGTGGAAGAGGTGCGGAGCGCGGTGACGGCGGCGCTGGCGAAGTACGTCCGCGACCCCAACGTGACGGTGATCGTCGAGGCCATCAACAGCTACCGGGTGTACTTTCTCGGCGAGATCAACCGCCAGGGCGCCCTCCAGTTCTATCGGCCGACGCGGCTGATCCAGGGCATCGCCGCCGCCGGCGGATTGACGGCGTTCGCCAAGAAGGAGATCACGCTGATCCGCGAGCAGGACGGCGTCGAGAAGCGCATCGGGATCGACTACAAGCGGCTGGTCGGCGGGGACGAGGCGCAGCAGAATTTCCACCTGCAACCCGGGGACACCCTGATCTTCCACTGACCACGGGCCCGGGACCGGGCACGAGCGAGGGGATCGATGCGGCTGTTTCGAGCGTGCGCCATTCGAGGACTGGCCTTCGCCTGCGTGGCGCTGCCGGCGCCGGCGGTCGCGCTGGCGGCGCAGGACACGTTCGACATGTCGGTCGAGCTCGGCAACGGCTACACCGACAACGTCCGGTACATCGGCCCGGATCCCGTCTCCGACCAGTACCGGGTGGTGCGGCTGAACCTGCCCTACGTCCGCCGGACCCCGTCGCAGCGGCTGCGTCTGGGCTACCGGCCGGCCTACGTGCGCTACTCCGACACCGACGTCCTGGACCACGACGAGCACCGTCTCGAGTTCGACCTCGACACCCGGCCGAGCCGGAAGAGCCGGCTGCGGAGCCGGGCCGGGTTCACGCGGACCCAGATGCGGGGCACGCCGGAGAGCGCCACCGACCCGGACCTGTTCCTCACCCGCCGCAGCGACACCGACCTGCTGCTGTTCAACGTGGCGCTGCAACGGGAGGTCAGCGCGCGGTGGAGCTGGGAGGCCACGCTCGGCGGCTCGGCCCAGCTCTACAAACCGATCTCGGGGGTCGAGGGCTCGGGCTCGGACGTGGAGGATCGCAAGCAGTACAGCGGTGGGATGCACGTCTCGCGCACCGTCTCCCGCACGTCGTCGGTCGGGCTGCGCTACGGGTTCCAGCGCTTCGACCTCGAGGACAGCGGAGAGGAGGACGCGCACCAGTTCGAGGCGACCTACGAGAAGCGGCTGGCCGAGCGGATGTCGTTGCTCACGGCGCTCGGCGGGTTCCAGGCCGAGGGAGAGGGCGCCGACGGGCGGCGGACGGGGACGTCCGCCCAGGTGACCCTGTCCCACCGCTACGAGACTCTCCAGCTGGACCTGAGCGCTTCCCACGCTCCGTCGGCCGGCGGGGCCCTGCGAGGCACGGCGACCCAGACGCGGGTCGGCCTCGCGCTGTCGTCCCTGGGGGGCCGCCAACGCTGGCGGTGGTTGGCCGCGCCCTACTACGGGCGGCGCGAGTCGTCGGCCGCCGGCCGGCAGGCGATCGACGCCGTCGGCATCCGCGCCGAGCTCGAGCGCCGGTTCGCCTGGCGCTACGGGGTGCGGCTCGGTACGCATTGGTTCGATCAGACCGACCGGGATTCGGTCTTCAGCGGCAACGCCTCGTTCCTGTGGTATCCGCTGGGAGCGCGCCCGATCGGCGGCCGGAGCGGGTGATGGCACTGGGGCCCGAGCAGCGCAAGGCGATGGTCCTGGAGCTGGCCGACGCCGTGCTCAAGTCGTGGTGGACGGTGGTCGGGGGGATCTGCGCCGGCCTGATCGGCGCGGTCGTCGCGCTGAGCCTGGTTCCCAAGTGGTACGAGGCGACGGCCAAGATCTACGTCACACCGGAGATCTCGCGCGAGCTTGGCCGGCCGCTGGTCGCGGAGGACATGACCCGTCGCATGGCCGCGTTGAAGGAGGCCGTGCTGACCGACGAGTACAAGCTGCGCTTGGTGCAGCGCGTCTACCCGCAGGCCGAAGGCGAGAAGATGATGATGCGGCTGCGCGGTCTGCGCACCAGGGTCCGGATCACGCCGACGACGCTCGGTCCGACGCCCGGGCCGGAGTCGCTGTTCGCCTTCGACCTGACCTACCGCGACGTGAATCCGGAGCGCGCGGCGCAGGCGGTCAACGTGCTGGCCGAGCTGTACATCGAGCAGAACGAGCAGTTCCGCGGGGGGCAGGCACGCGAGGTGCTGCAGGCGGCGGAGGACCAGGCCGCCGCGGCCAAGCAGGAGCTCGACGTCGCCGATCGCAGGCTGATCGAGTTCCGCGGTCGCAACCGGTTCGAGACCGAAGACCAGCGGGACGCGAACCTGCGCCTGATGGAGCGTCGCCAGGGAGACCTCGAGAGCAACCTCGCGAGCCAGCGACTGGTCGGGGAGCGGCTGCGCGACCTCGGCGTCCGCCTGGCCGAGCTCGACGCGGGCGGTGCCTCCACCGCGGGCGAGGTCGCCGAGCTGCGGCGGCAGCTCGAGGGGTTGCTGGGGCGCTACTCGGAGTCGCATCCGGAGGTCCTCCGCGTGCGCCGCAAGCTGCAGGACCTGCTGGCCAAGCCGGGGACGGCGGAGCCGGCGAGCGCGGACTACCCGCCGGATCCCCAGGTCACCGCCCTGCAGAAGCAGGTCGAGGCGTCGCGTCGCGAGATCGAAGCGCTCGCCGAGCAGGAGGCGAAGCTGCGCGACGAGATCGCCGAGTACGAGCGCCGCATCGCCGCGGTCCCGCGCGTGCAGCCCGAGCTGTCCCGGCTGCAGACCGAGCGGGCGCTGTTGTTCCAGCGCTACCAGGATCTGCGCGGCAAGGCCGACCAGGCCGCGCAGGCGCTGTACCTCGAGGAGACGCTGAAGGGCGAGCGCTTCGAGCTGGCCCAGCGGGCCGAGCCGTCGTTCAAGCCGGTCTCGCCCCAGCCGACCCAGTTCTACACGCTCGGCGTCGCGCTGGGCCTGGGCCTGTTCGTCGGCCCGCTGCTGGCCCGGCACTTCCTCCGGCCGCGGATCACGTCCGAGGCCGGGCTCAAGGCGCTGGCCGACGTTCCGGTGCTGGTGACGATCCCGCGGATCGAGACCCCCGCCGCCCGCGCGCGGGGAGTCCGGCGGATGCTCGCGAACGTCGCGCTGTCCGCGGTCTGCGCGGCGACCACCGTCGCGGTGTTCGCCTGGTTCAGCTAGGGAAGGCAGGACGGCAAGTGCTGGGCGAACGAGCAACCGTCGACGACCTCCGGGACGCCGTCGACACGAAGACGCGGATGCGACGCCGGCAGGCGTGAGGAGGCGCGATGTCCCGCGACCGATTGAGAAGTCTGGATGGGGGAGTGCCGCGATCGAGCCCGATGGCGCGAATCGGCCCGCCGATGCGCGGGGGGGAGCCGGGACCGCCGGCGCGGAAGATCACCGAGGGCGTTCCGCTGGCCAAGCTGATCAAGCGCCGTCTGGCGGCGGACCCCGAGCTCGTGATGCTGAGCCAGAGCCGCTCGATCGCCGCCGAGAAGTTCCGCCGGCTGAAGACGATCCTGACGAACCTCCGCACGCCGAACGCGCAGGCGATCGTGGTCACGAGCGCGGGTCCGGGGGAGGGCAAGTCGCTGGTCTCGATCAACCTGGCGCTGGCGTTCGCGGCCGACGGTGACGGCGAGGTGCTGCTGATCGACGCCGACCTGCGCCGCCCGGCGATCGGCCAGTGGATCAGCCCGGCGCCGAAGCTCGGGCTGGCCGACCTGCTGTCCGAGCAGATCGAGTTGGACCACGCGCTGCTCGAGCTGGAGAACTCGCCGTTGAGGATCCTGCCCGCGGGGACGCCACCCGACGATCCGGTCGAGCTGCTCGGCTCCGATCGCGCCCGCGACCTCGTGGGGACGCTGCGCAAACGCTTCCGCCGCGTCATCATCGACACCCCGCCGAGCGTGCCGTTCACCGACGCCGACGCCATCGGCGCCCACTGCGACGGCGCGCTTTTGGTCGTCCGCGCCCGCGTCGCTCGCGCGGCGAGCTTCATCCAGGTCACGGAGTCGCTGACCTCGACGCCGATCCTGGGGATCGTGCTCAACGACCTCACCTTCAGCCTGGCGGACAGCGACAGCTACCACGGCTACGAGCAGGGTTATCACGAGTACTACGCCGCCGAGCGGCGGAAGGCGAAGGCCACCGGCCACGAGCCGAAGGAGACGAAGCCTTGAGCCCCGGGTCGCCCGAGGGGGAGCCCGCGGCCGCGGGCGCCGGGTTGCCACGGCGCGTCGTGGCGCTGGGCGGGGGCAGCGGATTGCCGGCCGTGCTGCGCGGCTTGCGACGGTTCGCCACCGGCGGGGAGCTGAGCGATCTGATCGCGGTCGTCGCGATGAGCGACGACGGTGGCAGCTCGGGCCGGCTGCGCCGGGGTCGCGGCCTCCCACCCCCCGGAGACGTGCGGAACTGCCTGGTGGCGCTGGCGGAGGAGGAAGACCTGCTCTCGGCCCTGTTCCAGCACCGCTACGACGGCGACGGCGAGCTGGGCGGGCACAACCTGGGCAACCTGATCCTGGCCGCGCTGGCCGAGCAGACCGGCAGCTTTCTCAAGGCGGTCGAGGTCTCGGGCCTCGTGCTGCGGATCGCGGGGCGGATCCTGCCGGTGACGACGGACGACGTGACGTTGACGGCGCGTCTCGAGGACGGCAGCGAGATCTGCGGCGAGTCCACGATCGGCTCCTGCCGCAAGCCGATCCGCAGCGTCGCGCTGCACCCGGCGACCGCCCGTCCGACCCCCGGCGTGGTCGAGGCGATCCGCGGCGCCGACCTGATCGTCCTCGGGCCGGGGAGCCTGTTCACGAGCGTCGTTCCGAATCTGGTCGTGGAGGAGGTGGCGCAGGCGCTGCGCGGAGCGCGTGGCGTGAGGGCGCTCGTGGCGAACCTGGTGAGCGAGCGGGGCGAGGCTCCCGGCCTCACGCTCGAGAGCCACCTGCAGGTGATCGAGGAGCACGCGGGTGGGAGGGTGGTCGACGTCGCCATCGTCCACGATGGTCCCGTCGCCGCGGATACGCTGCGCCGGTACCACGACGAGGGATCGAACCTGCTGGCGGCCGCCGGGCCCGTCCTCGGCGGTCGGCCCGTCGTGCGGCGCAACCTGCTGGCGGATGGCGACAAGCTGCGCCACGACCCGGTGGCCACCGCGGACGCCCTGCTCGAGGCGTGGAGGACCTGTCGCGCGGCGAGCGGAGCGCTGAACCGGGCCTGAGGGGGGATGACGATGGAGATCGGTCCGAACGAGCCGCGCGGGGAGATCCTGACCAGCCGGGAGGCGATGGACCTGCTCAAGATCGGGCGCACGAAGCTGTGGGAGCTGATGCGCGACAACTCGCTGCCGGCCTACCGCGTCGGGAACGGCAGGACGTCGGGGCTGCGCTTCAAGCGGACGGATCTGATCGCGTGGCTGGAGAGGAACCGCGTCTGACGCGGACCGCGGTGTCCGGCGCTCCCCGATCCCGCCTCGTCTCGCTCGTCACCGCCGGTGCCTTCGGCGGCGCGATCGTGCTGATCTGGGCGCTCGGCCCGTCGAGCGGGCGGCACCTGCTCGCGAGCCTGCTCGCCAGCTACCTGCTCGGCTGGGCGGCGCTGTTCGCCGCGTCCTCCCGCGATCGGTCCGAGCTGCACCTGCGCTTCCTGCTCGTCGCGGCGTCGCTCGCGGTCACCCTCGTGCTCGTCGAGGCCGCCGGTCTCGCCCGGCTCGTCGACTACCGGATGATCTTCGGCAGCCGTCACCCCCATGCGTGGATCAGCGCGGGCAACCGTTTCGACCCCGAGCTGCTGTCCGTGCGCCGCCCGCACCTGCAGCTTCGCGGCCGGCGGGACCGCGGCAACCTCGCGGAGAGCTGGTGCCTGCCGCCGAGCGGGGCCGGCTACCAGCACGAGCTGGCGTACGATCGGAACGGCTTCCGCAACCCGACGGACCTCACGCGGGCGGAGATCGCGGTCGTCGGCGATTCGTACGTCGAGGCCGTGGAGAGCCGGCAAGAGCGGACCCTGACCGCGCTGCTGGCGGAAGCGACCGGACTTCGGGTGGCCAACCTGGGGCGGGCCGGTTACGGTCCGCAGCAGGAGCTGGTGGTGCTCCAGCGCTACGCGCTGGCGCTCGAGCCGGAGGTCGTGCTGTGGGTGTTCTACGCCGGCAACGACCTCAAGGACATGGATCGCTACGAAGAGATCATGGCCGGCCTGGATCGGTTGCCGAAGCGAGCCTCGCTCGTGGAGCGGACGTTCTCCTACAACGCCCTGCTGCGGCTGTTCTCGTGGTTCGAGCGCTGCGAGCCGAGCGACGAGGCCCGGCGTCGCAGCGGGTTGTTCCGCGCGCGGTCGGGCGAAGCCGTTCGGATGTACTTCGGCGAGGAGGTCCGCCCGCTCGATGCGGCCGACCTGGGGGCGGTCGAGCGCTTCCGGGAGATCCTGGCCGCGGCCTGGCGCGAGAGCGCCGGGCGAGGGGCGCGCCTGGTGCTGGTCGTCGTTCCGGAGAAGTTCCGCGTCCACCACGGGCTGCTCGAGTTCCCGGAGCGGTCGGACTGCGCGCACTGGGTGCCGGACGATCTGCCCGCCCGGCTCGAGGCGCTGGGCCGCGAGGTGTCGCCGGAGATCGGGTTTCTCGACCTCACCCCGGCGCTGGCGGCCGAGGCCGCGCGCGGCGAGATCGTCTATTTCCCCGACGATACGCACTGGACCGACGCCGGCCACCGCGTCGCGGCACGCGCGATCGACGGCTACCTGCGAGAGAGAATGCCGGACCTCGCACCGAAGGTGCGCGTCGCGCCGGAGAGCCTGCGGACTCGGCCCGCGGGCGGACCCACGCCCTCCGAGTGATCGGAGGAGCGGCTCGCCCGGTCGGCGAGTGGGGCCCGGGCGAGCGTCCCGAGCCGGCGAGGTGAGGAGCGGTTCCCGGCTAGTCGCCGGCGTACAGCGCCTGGATCTCGCCGGCGTCGAGCGCGCGGTCGTACAGGCGGACCTCGTCCATCGCGCCGCGCAGCGACCGCGTGCCGTTGTCCTGGGCGCCGAGCGACAGCGCCAGCGCGTTGGCCCCGATCACGAGCCCCGCCGCCGGACGCGTCCCCTCCAGCGCGCCGTTGACGTAGATCCGGATCTGGCTGCCGTCGAAGGTCGCCGCCAGGTGGACCCACGTGATCCCGTCGAACGGATAGTTGCCGGTCGAGTCCAGCCTGTAGCCGTCGCCCGCGCTCGCCTGGTTGAAGCGCACGAAGAGCTTGCCGCTCGAAGCGAGG
>Ga0187892_10000529_pt1 | contig 99401 bp, 70 predicted proteins | sample MA1701073metaG_FD_139345 | JGI IMG/M metagenome (GOLD analysis project Ga0187892, IMG submission 139345) | Bio-ooze microbial communities from a basaltic lava cave in the Kipuka Kanohina Cave System on the Island of Hawaii, USA - MA170107-3 metaG ... | reverse complement strand
TAATAGTCAAATGTATGCAAAAAAAGCAAAGCTTTTCGGTACACAAAAACAAAAGCACACAAAATAATTTTTGTGCTCTTTCAATTTTGTGTCCTGTTTGGTTTCGGCTTGTCCGAGTTAAGATTTAGCTCTTTTATGATTTTATCCACCTCAGTATTCCGGCCATTCTACAAAATCTCATACAAGACCTTCTTCTGCCAGTGCTTGTTCAAACTTCGGATCAAGCTTGGAACATTCTTCAGCAAGCCGATTTCCGTTAAAACGGCTCAACTTCTCGGCAATCGCTATCTGAATTGCTTTACTGCGGCTGGGAAATACCCGAGTTTTCACCAAACGCTCGAGTTTTTTCACAAGCGCTTGTTCCAACGTGATAGCAATTCTTGTTGTATTCATAGCACGCCTCGTTTGTTTTTTTATTTCGGAAAATCTTGTTCAATATCACTCATTCATCATCGGAATCTTCACGTCCTTTTCCTTCGCGACTTTCCGAGCAAGATCATAGCCTGCATCAACATGCCGCGCGACGCCGATGCCGGGATCATTCGTCAACACGCGCTCCAGACGGCGCGAGGCGTCTTTCGTGCCGTCGGCGACGATGACTTGGCCGGCATGAATCGAGTAACCGATGCCGACGCCGCCGCCGTGATGCACGGAAACCCACGAGGCGCCGGAGGCGGTGTTGAGTAGCGCGTTGAGAATCGGCCAATCGGCAATCGCGTCGGAGCCGTCCAACATGCTTTCCGTTTCACGATTCGGCGAAGCGACGGAGCCGGTGTCGAGATGATCGCGGCCAATCACCATCGGCGCTTTGATTTTGCCTTTGGCAACCAACTCGTTCAGCGCGACGCCGAATTTCGCGCGCTCGCCGTAGCCCAGCCAGCAAATGCGCGCCGGCAGGCCTTGAAATTTAACGCGCTCACCGGCCAGTTGAATCCAGCGCCGCAGCGATTCATTTTCCGGAAAAAGCTCGAGCACGAGCTTGTCGGTGAGGCGAATATCTTCGGGATCGCCGGAAAGCGCGGCCCAGCGGAACGGACCTTTGCCTTCGCAAAAAAGCGGGCGGACGTAAGCCGGCACGAAACCGGGAAAATCGAACGCTTTCTCGACGCCGGCTTTTTGGGCTTGCGCGCGAATGTTGTTGCCGTAATCAAAAGTCACCGCGCCGCGTTTTTGGAGATCGAGCATCGCTTGCACATGCACCGCCATCGACTCATACGCGCGTTTGATGTATTCTTGTGGATTCGATTGGCGCAATGCAAGCGCTTTTTCATACGGCATGCCGTGCGGCACGTAGCCGTTCAACTCATCGTGCGCGGAGGTTTGATCCGTCAAAATATCCGGCATGATCTTGCGGCGAATCAGCTCAGGCAAAACCTCGGCGCAATTTCCCACCAAGCCAACTGACAGCGCGTCGCCTTTTTGCTTTGCGGTTAAAACCAGTTGCAGCGCGTCGTCGAAATTTTCTGAGAGACGGTCGCAATAACGTGTCTGCACGCGACGCTCGATGCGCTGGCGATCGACTTCGATGACGAGGCAGGCGGCGCCGTTCATGGTGGCGGCGAGAGGCTGCGCGCCGCCCATGCCGCCCATGCCGCCGGTGACGACGAGCTTTCCTTTGAGCGAGCCGCCAAAATGTTTTTGCGCCGCGGCGGCAAAGGTTTCATACGTGCCTTGCAGAATGCCTTGCGTGCCGATATAAATCCAACTGCCGGCGGTCATCTGGCCGTACATGATGAGGCCGCGATCTTCCAGCTCGCGAAAATACGCGGCATTGGCCCACGCCGGCACTAACAGTGAGTTGGCAATGAGCACGCGCGGAGCCTCGGTGTGCGTGCGGAAAATTCCGACGGGCTTGCCGGATTGTACGAGCAACGTCTCATCATTTTCCAACTCACGCAAGCTGCGAACAATCGCGTCGTAACAAGCCCAGTTGCGCGCGGCCTTCCCGCGACCGCCGTACACCACCAACGCGGCGGGGTTCTCGCCGACTTCAGGGTCGAGATTGTTCATCAACATACGCATCGCAGCTTCCTGCGCCCAGCCTTTGCAGGTGAGCGTGTTGCCGCGCGGCGCGCGAATTTGGCGAGGTTCGGATGAGGTGGGCATGGCCAGTCGTTCTCACACGAAAAATTAGACGCGAACAGAAGTTTTCTCGGTAGATTTCTTTTTTGTTGTTTTAATTACCGGCTTCTGAGTTGTTAACAATGCGCGTTTTATCGTCTGAGGCAAATCCAGCACGATAAAACGTTTGGCAGAATATAAATAATCTTCGCCGCTTTCATCGACAATGCGCAAATCGCCATCTGCTGCGGCATTTTCGTCAGGCATCACACGATAAATTTTGTGTAATTCCAATGATGCCGGATAACCGGAGTTATTAACGCAGACAGCAAATAATGGGATTCCGTTCTTTCGCTGTTTCATGGTGCTAATCCAAATAACGTTTACGTTTCATTTCTCTTTTGCCTATGCCGTGCGCTTCATACCAATGCACCTCGGCTTTGCGTATCTTACCATTAGAAAGGCGAATCGTAGCGACTCCTTTTAGTTTTCGCCAACGGCCATAACCATATAATCGTCGCAAGCGCGCAACATCTCGAATCGAGCTACCAACCGCGATTGGTTCGATGTTCGTAACACTGCCTATCATTTCAAAATCGTTGTCGTACATCCAATTTCTTTCCCACTTGGCCTACGCACAACCAGATTTAATAATGGCTTTTGTGATACTCATTAAAAACTCCAACAATTTCAAAGTGGCAAGTAAAACCTTTACGCCGGCACCGCTTCAACAGCTTGCTGATTAGCAAACGGCTCGTAATGTAACACCATAATTTGATCTGGACGCAAGCCTAACGATTCATAGGTACGCCCATCCCGGTCACAAAATTCGACTTCAAACGCCTTGCCGCCAGCGAGAATTTCAACGACAGTGCCAACTTGCCCACGCCATAAATTGTATTCTGGCAAATCAACCGTGAGCGCCACCACGTCAAGCAACTTGATTTTGTTTATCATTTTTACCTCGCGACTTTAAAGTGGATAACAAGTGGTCAATTTAAGTACGTCTGAATCATCTTCAATGATCCATCCGCTCCGAATCATTGTCCGCTTGCCTTGCCATTCAAACATGAAATCCACAGTGAAGCGTTGTCCAAATTCATCGCGCCGCCCTAATTGTGCCTCGTGTGTTTTAACAGCTTGCAACAGAGCCTCACACAAATCATTAGCATCGTCGGCGGTCATCCCCAATGCTGCCGAAAATAAACGCGCCTTATGCTTGCCTTCGTCATGCAATGGGTTAAGACAGTAATCGCGCAATTTGCGAATATCAACAAAAGCCCGCGCGGCGTTCGGAATTTTCATGTCATTTATCCAGACGAATTCGCTAATCTAAAACGCTTTTCGTTGTTTTATGACACTAATCCAAATAGTGTTTACGCTACATAATATAGCAATAAATAAACAAAAAAGCCAGCGCGGCCTCCGACTTCTCATTCTCTTGGCGGAGTCTGAGGGAACGCCGGAATTCGCTCTGGCTTCATAGTTCCGAACACGCAGCACGTGTAAAGTTATTTTTCCTCTTCCTGTTTCGCTTTTTCCTTCTCACGTTCGGAAGCGGTTTGTTTTTCGCGTTTCTTGCGTTCGGCGCGTTTTTCAAAGGCCTTTTGCTGCTTTTCGACTTGCACGCTTTCGTAACCGACAAGCTCGATGATCGCCAGCTCGGCGCCGTCGCCCTGTCGGCGTCCTAATTTGATCACGCGCGAGTAACCGCCGTTGCGGCCCGAAAACTTGGGAGCGATGTCATCAAAAAGCGTTTTGACCGCTGTGCGCCGGCGCAATTTGCTGAACACCAAGCGCCGCGCCGCCACCGTGTTTTTCTTGGCGTGCGTAATCAAACGCTCGACAAAACGGCGCGTCTCTTTGGCCTTGGGGGCCGTGGTGCGAATCTGTTTATGCTCGATCACCGCCACGGCTAAATTCGCCAGCGTCGCGTGACGATGGCTCGCGGTGCGGCCCAATTTTTTTACGTCTTTTAAATGGCGCATTGTTTCCTGGTTTCAAATAGTCTATTTCTGGCCCACTAAAGACACGAAAAACTATTCGGCAGAATCATGAAACTTAAAAGGCAACCATTTCGTGTGTTTAGCGTCTTTCGCGGGCTACTCGTGGCCGTTGCTCAAATATTTCTCAACTTCCATGCCGAAGCGCAAGCCCTTTTCTTCGAGAATTTGCGTCAGCTCTTGCAGCGACTTGCGGCCAAAGTTGCGAAACTTCAGCATCTCCTGCTCGTCACGGCGCACGAGATCGCCGATGGTTTTGATGTTGGCGGCCATCAAACAGTTGTACGAGCGGACGGACAATTCCAGCTCGTCCACCGACATCTTCAACAGCTTGCGCACGCGCAGCACCTCTTCGTCGACCTGCGCCGGCTCTTCTTCGACCTCCGGCTTGATGTCGAAATTGATGAAGAGATTGACGTGATCGCGGAGAATTTTGCCGGCGTAGGTCAGTGCATCGTCGGGCGTGATGCTGCCGTCGGTCGTAATCTCCATGATCAGCTTCTCGTAGTCGATGCGCTGCTGCACGCGAATATTTTCGACGCGATAGCTGACGTTCTTAATCGGCGTGTAAATGGCGTCAATCGGAATCGAGCCGAGTGGCATGTCCGGAATTTTGTTTTCTTCCGCCGGCACGTAACCGTGGCCGCGGCCGATGCGCAGCTCGAGATTGACTTCCGCGCCTTTATTCAGCGTTGCAACGTGATGATCCGGATTGAGAATCTCAAAATCCGTTGTGCCGTTTTGAATATCGCCGGCTTTGAATTCATGCGGCCCCTTAAGCTCCAAAAGAACCCGATCCGGCTTCTTGTTGATCAGCTTGAAGCGGATTTCCTTGAGGTTCAAAATCATTTCCGACACATCTTCGACGACGCCGGGAATAGTTGAAAATTCATGATGAACGCCGTCGACTTTGATCATCGTAATGGCCGCGCCCGGCAGCGACGACAACAGAACCCGGCGCAAGGCATTGCCAATCGTGGTGCCAAAGCCGCGTTCCAAAGGCTGCACAATAAATCTGCCGAAAGTGCTCGAATAGCTCGACTCCTCAAGTTCGACACTGTCCGGCATTTGTAAATTGGGCCAAGTCATAGTAAGCATCTCCGATCTTGGTTCAATCCCGTAATGGGATTCATTACTTCGAGTATAATTCAACCACGAGGTTCTCGTTGGCCTCGATGGGAATATCTGCCCGTCCTGGGATCTCGAGAACCGTTCCAGCCATATTCGCTTTATCCAGCTCCAGCCAGGGCAGCAGGCGTCCTTCTTTCATTTTGCGCATGCTGGCGTGGATCAATTCCATTTTGCGGCTTTTGTCGCGAACCTTGATGACATCGCCGGGACGCAGGGAGAAGGATGGAATATCAACCGAACGGTTATTGACCATAAAATGGCGGTGCCGAACCAGTTGCCGCGCCGCATTACGCGACGGGGCAAAACCGAGGCGATAAACAATGTTGTCCAAACGTCGTTCCAACAAGCGGAGCAAGTTCTCGCCGGTCACGCCTTTGATCTTCAGCGCTTTCTCATAATAGTTGCGGAACTGCCGCTCAAGCAAGCCGTAAATTCGGCGGATTTTTTGTTTTTCACGCAATTGAACGCCATACTCCGAAAGCTTCGTGCGGCGCGTGCGTCCATGCTGCCCGGGCGCGAACTGGCGCTTTTCCAACGGACATTTCGGCGAAAAACATTTTGCGCCTTTGAGGAAAAGTTTTTTCTCCTCGCGGCGACACAGTTTACAAACTGGCCCTGTATAACGTGCCATATTCGACTCTTAAAGCCTCCGTAATTCAACAGGACAGACCTGTCATCAAAATTACTTATATGATTTTTAAAATTGTCAAGTCACACAGCAAGCGATATCATCTTGTCGCGGCACCAATTTCCCTAAATCAGACGCGGCGACGTTTGGGTGGCCGGCAACCGTTGTGCGGAATCGGCGTGATGTCTTTGATCGCAGAAATCTCCAGGCCCGCCGCTTGCAAGGACCGCACGGCGGCTTCACGTCCGGCCCCGGGCCCGCTCAACAAAACTTCGACCCGGCGCAAGCCCATGTCCATCGCGGTTTTTGCGGCATTTTCCGCCGCCACTTGCGCGGCGAACGGCGTGCTTTTGCGCGAGCCTTTGAAGCCGACACGGCCGGCGGAGGCCCAGCTAATCACATTGCCATACACATCGGTCAGCGTCACAATCGTGTTGTTGAAAGTCGATTGAATGCGCGCCAATCCGACCGCTTCGACTTTTTCTTTTTTCTTGCCGCGCTTTTTCTTGACACTTGTTGCCGTAGCCAAAGGAATTTCTCCTAATTAACCTTCTCTGTTCAATCGCAGCGAAAGCCTTTTGCGCCCGGCGGGCTTGATCTAAAGGCGTTGCTGCAAAAAAAATTTTTCTTATTGCTTGCCGACGACTTTCTTCATACCGCCGATGGTTTTGCGGCGACCGCGTCGAGTGCGGGCATTCGTGTGTGTGCGTTGGCCGCGCACCGGCAAACCGCGACGATGCCGCAAACCGCGATAACAGCCGATATCCATCAGCCGCTTGATGTTCATGCCGATCTCGCCGCGCAACGCGCCTTCGACTTTGTGCTCCGCGGCAATGGTCGAACGAATCTTCGCGACTTGCTCGTTGCTCAAATCTTTCACCCGAATATCGGGGCTGACTTCGGCCTGCAGCAAAATAACTTTGGAACTGTTGCGGCCGATGCCATAAATATAGGTCAACGCCACTTCGACACGCTTTTCGCGTGGCAGGTCGACGCCTGCAATACGCGCCATCTTTTGTCTCCGTTAGAAATTAGGCATAGAGCATAACGCAAAGAGCATGAAGCAATTCGCTTTGCGCTCTGCTCTATGCGCGATGCGAGATTTCATCCTTGCCGCTGCTTGTGCTTGGGATTGCTGCAAATAACCATCATCTTGCCTTTGCGGCGGATGATTTTGCATTTATCGCAAATTTTTTTAATCGAGGAACGAACTTTCATATCAAACCTCACTGGAACTCGTTGTCGCCCCGCCTTTACGGATGACCATCAAACTTCGGGTTCGCATATCACTTCACAAAACTGCATCCGTCAAGGATCGAGACGACGCCAAACATTATTTTCCGTGTTACGTTTTACTCGTTATTATTTATATCTATAAGTAATTCGGCCACGCGAGAGATCATAAGGCGACAATTCCACCGTCACCTTATCGCCGGGAAGAATCTTGATAAAGTGCATGCGCATCTTGCCGGAAATATGCGCCAACACTTTGTGGCCGTTTTCGAGCTCGACGCGGAACGTGGCGTTCGGCAAGGTCTCGATGATGGTTCCATCAACTTTGATTGATTCTTCTTTCGGCATAAAGCTACAAACCTTGTGTTAAGATCTCCGCTTCTCCTTCCCTTATGACAATCGTATGCTCAAAATGAGCCGACGGTTGTTTATCGGCGGTTAAGACGGTCCATTCGTCCTCCGCAGTAATCACTTCGTGTCCGCCGGCGTTGACCATCGGCTCGATGGCCAGCACCATTCCGGGTTTCAGCTTCGGGCCTTCGTTGGGCTTGCCATAATTCGGAATTTGCGGCTCTTCGTGCAAATGGCGGCCAACGCCGTGCCCGACCAAATCCCGCACCACATTGAATCCGGCGCCTTCGACATGTCTTTGAATCGCGTACGAAATATTGTTCAATCGGTTTTTGGCGCGAGCCTGCTCGATCCCTTTGTACAACGATTCCCAAGTCACTCGCATCAAACGTTGCCGCAACTCGTCGATTTGGCCAATGGCAAAAGTCTTCGCCGCATCGCCAAAAAAATCGTTGTACTCAACCCCGACGTCAACACTCACGATCTCGCCCGCCTTGAGCTTGCGCTTGCCGGGTATTCCGTGCACGACTTCCGACTCAACCGAAATGCAACTGCTGGCCGGAAAAACCTTGTCATTGACCTTATAGCCTTTAAAGGCCGGGCGCCCGCCGAAACCACGAATGAATTTGTCGATTTCGTTATCCAATTCAACGGTCGTCATGCCCTCGGCAATGATCTTCTCAATGAACTTAAAAGTCTCAACAACAAGCCGGCAGCTTTCACGAATCAGGCCGATTTCACGTTCACTTTTGGTACGACTCATGTACGTTCAACTTTGCTCTTGATGGCCTCACCTGCAACGCTGTCAAGACGAAATTTTTTTCCACCTCTCGAACTGTGCCAGCGCTTTTGTCACCCGGTTCACGATTTCTTCATGAACTTTTTCTATGCTCAAGCTGCCGTCGATTGGAATCAGCTTGCCCTGCGAGCCATAATACGCTTTGAGCGGGCGTGTGGCCTCTTCGTAAACTTCCATCCGATGCAGAACCGTTTCGGGCTTGTCGTCCGAACGCTGATATATATCGCCGCCGCACAATTCGCAGAGATTATTCGCCGGCGGCGGGTCGGTGCTTAGATTGTAAAGATGACCGCATTTGCTGCACACCCGGCGGCTGGTGAGGCGCTGGATCACTTTCTTCTTTTCAATTTCGAGACTGATCACACCGGCGATGGGGCGCTTATAGTTCAACAGCACACGATCCAGTTCCTGCGCTTGATGAATGTTGCGCGGAAAACCGTCGAGAATATAGCCTTTGGCCGAATCCGGCTCGCTAATGCGTTGCACCACCAGATCGATGATGAGATTGTCGGGCACCAGCTCGCCCGCATCCATGAACAACTTCGCCTTGAGTCCCAGCTCGGTTTTGGCCGCCACCGCCGCCCGCAAAATATCGCCGGTCGAGATTTTTGGAATGTTGTTGAAATGCTGGCTCAACAAAGCCGCTTGCGTGCCTTTGCCGGCGCCAGGATAACCAATAAAAATCAACTCCATACGTCTCAAAGAAATTTTCGGATATGACCGGCACAATCAGCTCAACAAGCGCTTTATGCCAAACGCCTGCCTTTCACTCGGCCTCCCTTCATGAAGCCGTCATAATGGCGCATCAAAAGATGCGACTCCAGATGTTGCAGCGTATCCAAAGCGACGCCGACGATGATCAGCAGCGAGGTGCCGCCGAAAAACGAGGCGAAATTATAGGATACATTCATCGTGCTCGTAATCAGATGCGGAAAAATGGCGATCACGGCCAAAAAAATCGAACCCGGCAATGTGATCTTCATCAAAATATTGTCAATGAACTCCGAAGTGTGCTTGCCAGGCCGCACGCCGGGAATGAAGCCGCCGTGCTTTTTCATGTTATCCGCCACATCGACCGGATTGAAGGCAATGGCGGTATAGAAATACGTGAAAAAGACGATCAAAATACCATAGACAACCCAATAAACCGTTGACTGCAAATCAAAAACCCGCGCCACCGACAGCATGAATTCGCTTTTCGGAAAAAACTGCGCGACGGTTCCCGGAATAAACATGATCGACTGCGCGAAGATGATCGGCATCACGCCGGCAGTGTTGACGCGCAGCGGAATGTGCGTGCTTTGCCCGCCATAAACCTTGCGGCCGACCACGCGCTTGGCGTATTGCACCGGAATCTTGCGTGTGCCTTGCGTCAGCGCCACCACGGAGGCGACGCACGCGACCATGATCGCCAACAGCAAGACTTCTGACAAAATATCGCGGTTGCCGCTTTGAATTTGCTGCGCCTCATCCAGAAGCGCGGTGGGCAAAAGCGCGATAATCCCGATAAAGATGATCAGAGAAATGCCGTTGCCGATGCCGCGCTCGGTGATTTGCTCGCCGAACCACATGATCAAAATCGTGCCGGCGGTGAGTGTGAGCATCGTCAACAAACGAAAATCCCAGCCTTTGTCGGCAACCGCCGCAATGCCGTTCAGCTCGATCGACTCCAAAAAAATGCTCACGCCATAAGCCTGCAACGCCGCGATCATCACCGTGCCGTAGCGGGTGTATTGCGTAATTTTCTTGCGCCCCTCCTCGCCTTCCTTTTGCAGGCGCTGGAAAAACGGCATCACCGCGCCGAGAAGCTGGATGATGATCGACGCCGAAATGTACGGCATGATGCCGAGGGCAAAAACCGTCGCCCGGCTGAACGCGCCGCCGGCAAACAGATCATACAAACCCAGCAGCCCGCCGCCTTGGGTGCTGCTAAAATAATCCAACAACACACGGCTGTTGATTCCGGGAACCGGCACATGCGTTCCAATGCGCTCGACGAGCAAAATGAGCAGCGTGAAAATAACCCGTTTCCTCAGCTCCGGAATCTTGAATATATTCTGAATGCTTTCGAGCATGTGGTTTCGCTTTACAAAACTTTCGTTGCTGTTCTCTTTTCGTTGCCAGTCAAACTATTTCGCTGCCGCGAGCACAGCCGTTTTGCCGCCGGCCTTTTCAATTTTTTCCAGCGCGCTCTTGCTGAACGCATGCGCGTGCACCGTCAACGCTTTCTGCAAATCGCCGCTGCCGAGAATTTTCACGCGCTGATTTTTTTTGCCGATCAAACCGTTTTGATAAAGAACTTCCGGCGTAACTTCTTTCACATTCTGCAAGCGCTCCAGGCTCTTGACATTCACGGTTTGATACTCAATCCGAAAAATATTCGTGAAACCGCGTTTCGGCAGGCGGCGCTGCAACGGCATTTGCCCGCCCTCAAATCCCGATCTGACCTTCATGCCCGCCCGCGAGAGCTGGCCTTTGTGTCCTTTGGTGGACGTGCCGCCGTGTCCCGAGCCTTCACCGATGCCGAGCCGTTTCCGATTTTTGCGCGAACGCGGCGCGTAATGCAAATTTCCTAAATCCATCTCAAACCTCTTCGACGCGAATCAAATGAATGACTTTTCGGACCATGCCGCGGATTTGGGGCGAGTCGTTGTGCACGACGGTATGCCGAATCCGGCGCAAGCCCAGCGCTTGCAGCGTGGCGCGTTGATCGGCGGGATGGCCGATGTAACTGCGCGTTTGCGTAATTTTCAGTTTCTTGTTCGTGCTCATTTCTAAAAAACATTATTTCGTCGTAGCCCTGCGGGCATAGCCTTCAGGGGCAAAGTTTTTGATGACGAGTGAAAGCGCCTAAAGGCACTACTACAAAAAATCACCCTTCGACCAGGCTGCGGTTGAACAACTCCTGCGTCGTCAGGCCGCGGCGCCGCGCAATCGCCGGCGCGTCCATCAAGCTTTTCAACGCTTCCATCGTCGCTTTGACGACGTTATGCGGATTCGAGGAGCCGATGGATTTCGACAACACATCCTGCACGCCCGCAGCTTCCATGATCGCGCGCACCGGGCCGCCGGCAATCACGCCGGTTCCAGGCGACGCGGGTTTCAAGAACACTTTCGCCGCGCCGTATTTGGCTTTCACCTCATGCGGCAGCGTATGGCGCAAAATCGGCACGCGCACCAAGTTCTTTCTCGCGTTATCCGTGCCTTTGGAAATCGCGTCACTCACTTCATTCGCCTTGCCGAGTCCGTAACCGACGTGGCCGTTGCGATCGCCGACAACAACAATCGCGTTAAAGCCAAATCGCCGGCCGCCCTTGACGACTTTGGCGGTGCGATTAATCGCCACCACATGCTCTTTTAATTCAAATTCAGTCGAACTGCTTCTTTCTTTACGCACAATAATTCTCCATCGCCAGCACGATAAATGCAGCGTCAAAAACTCATCTTCTTCCGGACCAACGGTGTTTAGGCAAGATTAAAACTCCAAACCGCCCTCACGCGCGCCTTCGGCCAACGCCTTGACACGGCCGTGATAGACATAACCATTGCGGTCAAAAACGACGCGCTTGAAGCCCAACGACTGGGCCTTTTTCGCCATCGCCTTGCCGACCAGTTTGGCGACTTGGCTCTTGTCCGGATGATTTTTCATCTCTTCCAAAATTTCTTTGGTGCGGGATGAAACGGTGGTAATGGTCTTCTTCACAGTATCATCGACCAATTGGCCGTAGATATTTTTCAAGCTGCGAAAGACCACCAAACGCGGGCGTTCTGTCGTGCCATACACCTTTTTGCGGATCATCCGCTTCTTTTTGAAACGCCGTTCCCGCTTGTCCACACGGTTGAAACCCATAAACTTCCCTTCTCCCGACGGTTTGTCTTTTGAGTACCTGGAATCCCGGTCTCGATAATCTTTTTTGTACGGCTTGTAATCTTTGCCATACTCTTTTCTGTACGGCTTGTAATCTCTTGACTCTCTCACAGGCTTACCCTCTTAGCTTCCAGCCGTCTTGCCGGCTTTGCGGCGGACGACTTCGTCGATGTACTTGATGCCCTTTCCCTTATACGGTTCGGGGGGCCTGAATTCGCGGATTTTCGCCGCGACTTGTCCCACCAATTCTTTGTCAACGCCGCTAACCGCAATCATCGTGGGGCTTTCACAAGCGATATTGATTTCCGGCGGGGGCGCGAAAACAATCGGATGGGAAAAGCCAATCTGCAACACCAGGCGCTTGTTCTTCAACTCGGCCTTAAAACCAACACCGACGATTTCCAGTTTTTTCTCGTAGCCTTTCGTCACGCCTGTGACCATGTTGTTGAGCAAGCTGCGATAAAGGCCGTGCAGCGCCTTGAAGAACTTCTCCTCGCCGGGGCGGGTTACCGTAAGCGTGCCGTCTTTTACGGTCACGCTCATGCGCGGGTCGATCTCGCGTTGCAATTCGCCTTTCGGCCCCTTGACTTTGAAGCGGGAGCCGTCGACGCCGACCTGCACTTCGGCGGGGATTTTGATCGGTTTTTTACCTACACGTGACATGATAAATTCTAATTTTTTGCTTTAACAAAAAAATCGCCAATTACCAAACGTAACACAAAACCTCGCCGCCGACATGAAGCCTTTTGGCATCGCGTTCGGCCAGAAGTCCCTTGGGCGTTGACAAAATCGCCAGGCCCAAATTGTTGAACACGCGAGGCAACTCATCGGCGCCGACGTAACGTCGCGCCCCCGGCGTGCTCACTCGGCGCAAGCCGTTGATCACCGGCTTTTCGTTTTCGTCGTACTTTAGATAAATCCGCAAGACGTTTTGCTTGTTATCCTTGATGATCAGATGATCTTGAATGTACCCATAAAACTGCAAAAGCCTGGCGATTTCCGTTTTTATTCTTGACGCCGGAACATCGACTTTCGGATGCCCGGCCCTGCCGGCATTGCGAATGCTTGTTAAAAAATCGGCAATGGGATCGGTTTGCATTCTTTAAGTTTCCTATTGATCTGATATGTTTGCCTGTTAGCCGGTTCGCCAGTTGGCCCGTTTACCGGTTAACTGTCAACGGGATAACAGGCAAACTGGCTAACCGGCCAACACTTTTTTCACCAGCTTGCCTTGGTCACGCCGGGAATTTTGCCATCGAGCGCGAGATTGCGGAAGCAAAGGCGGCACAGGCCAAACCGGCGATAAACCGCGCGCTGGCGGCCACACTGCAAGCAGCGATTGTATTTGCGCGTCGAAAATTTCGGCGGCCGCTGCTGTTTTTCCCGTAAAGCTTTTCTTGCCACAATAAATTCCTTCTTCGTCAAATTTTCGGATGGCTTTTATCGGCTTCGCTCTGCGGATGTCATCCGAAAAACTGTTGTTTGCTATCCGCAGCCGTTAGCGCTTCCGGAACGGCATGCCCAACGCCGAGAGCAACTCGTGGCATTCCTCGTCGGTTTTTGCCGTGGTGACAAAGGTGATGTTCATGCCGCGAATTTTGGCCACTTTGTCGTAGTTGATTTCCGGAAACATGATTTGCTCTTTCAGGCCGATCGTATAATTGCCGCGGCCGTCAAACGAGTTGTCCGGCAAACCGCGAAAATCACGAATACGCGGCACCGCCAGGCTGATAAAGCGCTCCAAAAACTCGTACATGCGCCAGCGGCGCAGTGTCACCTTGCACCCAACCGGCATGCCCTGGCGCAATTTGAAATTCGAGATCGATTTTTTGGCGCGGCGAATCGCCGGTTTTTGCCCGGTGATGATTTGCAAGTCTTCAATGGCGTGGTCGAGATGCTTTTGATCTTCCACCGCTTCGCCGACGCCCATATTCACCACGATGCGGTCCAAGCGCGGCACTTGCATCACGTTTTTATAATTGAAACGCTTTCGCAACGCCGGAACGACTTCGTTTTTATACATATCGCTCATGCGCGGCTTATAGCCATTCAACGGGCGCTCAACAAGCTTTTTGCCGCCCTCCCTGTCCGCCGCCTGCTCTGCTTTGCCTTTGCCGCCCTTGGCTTTGGCTTCGGCTTTCGCCTCGCCTTTGGGCGCTTTGTCGGCTTGCGCTTTAGCGGCTTTTTTCGGGTCGGGCTTCTTGCCTTCGCCTTCCGCTTTTTTGCTTTTTGCCTGGTCTTTTGCTTTTTCTTCGCTCATGACTAAATCTTTTTGTTTGCCGGTTCGCCGGTTGTTTCTAACTCGGCTGACCTCGGGCAAACGGTTTTATCCTTTTGCCGCCAAAATCATTTCACCGCAATTTTTGCAAATGCGCGTGCGCTGGCGCGAGGCCTTGCCTTCCGCGGAGCGGATTTTAAAATTGACGCGCGACGGCGTGCTGCATTTCGGGCAGACCAACATCACATTCGACGCGTGAATCGTGCCCTCCTTTTCAACAATGCCGCCTTGCGGATTGCGCTGTGTTGGCCGCATGTGCCGTTTGATCAGGTTGACGCCTTCCACGATCAGGCGGCTTTTTCCCGGATAAATTTTGAGCACGCGCCCCTTTCTGCCGCTCTGATTGCCGGATATGACTAAAACTTGATCGTCCTTGCGGATGTACATGTTTGTTTCTTTTAAAATTTTATTCTTGAAAATGGCCGCGCTGATTTCACAACACTTCCGGCGCGAGCGAAATAATTTTCATGTATTGCCGGTCACGCAATTCACGCGCTACCGGGCCGAAAATGCGCGTGCCCTTCGGCTCTTTTTTTTCATCGATCAAAACCGCCGCGTTATCATCAAAACGAATATACGAGCCGTCCGGGCGCCGTATCGGGCGCGTCGTCCGGACAATCACGGCGTGACTGATATCGCCTTTTTTCAATGAGCCTCCGGCCAACGCCGTCTTGACCACGACGACCACCGTATCGCCCACCGTGCCGTAACGCCGCCGGCTGCTGCCTAAAACGCGGACACACATGGCTTTCTTGGCGCCGGTGTTGTCCGCGACGTTGAGTCGAGTATATTCTTGAATCATGGCCGTGTCTTTCTTCTTCTAAAAATTCTTACTTTGCCCGTTCTAAAATTTCCAGCAACCGCCAGCGCTTCCTCGTGCTCAACGGACGCGTTTCCATGATCAAGACGGTGTCGCCCGCTTTGGCGTCATTATTTTCATCATGCGCCATGAACGTGGAGGTTTTCTTCACATATTTGCCGTACAGCGGATGTTTCACCAGCCGCTCGACGCTCACCACCACGCTCTTTTGCATTTTGTTGCTAATGACTTTTCCAATCTTGGTCTTGCGTTGCGCACGGCCGGATTCTTTTTTCTCTTGTACAGTCGTTGCCACGTCGGTCATAACTATTTCGTTTTTTAGTTGTGGTTTCTTTTTTCGTTCTGACTCATTACACCGCGGCCTGGCGCGGTTGCCGCTTGCCGCTTTGATATTCCTTCAAAAGCGTTTTGATGCGCGCTATATCGCGGCGCACGTAACGCAAACGCAAGGGATTGTCCAATTGCCGCGTTGCGTGTTGAAAACGGAAGTTTTGATACTCTTCCATCAAATCTTTCAAGCGATGCTCCAGCTCTTTGGGCGGGAGTTCTTTGAGTTCGTGTATCTTCATGTTTGTCTGTTTGCTTGTTTGCCTGTTAGCCGGTTTGCCTGTTAGCCGGTTAACCGAGCAACGGGCTAACTGGCAAACCAGCCAACGCTTTACTTTCCAAAATCCGTCACACTCACAAAGCGCGTGCGAATCGGCAGCTTGTGCGCCGCCAGCCGCAGGGCTTCACGCGCCGTCGCCTCATCCACGCCGCCCAACTCGAACATAATGCGGCCCGGCTTGATCACCGCCACCCAATATTCCGGATTGCCCTTGCCTTTTCCCATGCGGGTTTCCGCCGGCTTCTCCGTAAACGGCTTGTCGGGAAAAATACGAATCCAGACGCGGCCGCCGCGCTTGATGGCGCGCGTCAACGCCACGCGCGCCGCTTCAATTTGCCGCGCCGTAACCCACGCCGGATCGAGCGCCTTTAAACCATATTCTCCAAACGCGATATGCGAGCCGCGCTGGGCTTTGCCCTTCATGCGGCCACGCTGCTGTTTGCGGAACTTAACGCGTTTTGGCATTAACATAAAACGACAATCCTCTCAAAATCTGAACCGCAGTAATCAAAGCAATATTTTTAGGGAACCTGTCATTTCGGAGAAATCTTTTTTCAATTCAATTATGTGCCGGATGTTAAAAAGATTCTTCCAGAATGACATCGAAAGAAAACATCACTCACGCACTCCCGCTCACCGTTCTACCGTCGCCCAAAATTTCACCCTTGCAAATCCACACTTTCACGCCAATGGCGCCGTAGGTGGTTTTGGCGGTAGCCCGGGCGAAGTCGATATCCGCGCGCAGGGTGTGCAGCGGAATGCGGCCTTCTTTATAGCCCTCGCGCCGCGCCATTTCCGCGCCGCCGAGACGGCCCGAACAGATGATACGAACGCCTTCCGCGCCCATGCGCATCGTGCTCATGATCGCTTTCTTCATCACCCGCCGAAACGAAGTTTTCGCTTCAAGCTGGCCCGCGACGCTTTCGGCGACGAGATAAGCATCCAACTCCGGACGTTTGATTTCATTGACATTGAGCTGAATCTCTTTGCCGGTCAAGCGTTTCAATTCTTCCTTCAACTTGTCAACTTCCGCGCCTTTGCGGCCGATGACGATGCCCGGACGCGCGGTATGAATCGTCACCGTGATGCGCTTGTCGGACGGATCGCGCTCGATTTGAATCATCGAAATGCTCGCCTTTTGCAGACGGCTGCGAATGTAACGGCGCAAGCGCAAATCATCTTTCAGCTTTTCGCTGAACCGGCGGCCTCCAAACCAGTTGGATTCCCAGTCCCGGACGACGCCCAAACGAAAACCGATGGGATTTGTTTTCTGGCCCAAGCAAACTCCTAAGCGTTACTGACTGTTTCAGATGGTTCGTATTCGGAAACGACGATGGTAATGTGACACGTGCGCTTGCGAACGCGCGAGGCGCGTCCCATTGAACCGGCGCGGAACCGCTTCATGGTAAAACCGCCGTCGACGAATGCGGTTTTGACATAAAGATTGGCTTCATCGACTTTTTTCGCGTCACGATTGTTCAGCATGTTCGCCACCGCCGACCGCAGGGTTTTCTCGATCGGCAGCGCCGCGCGCTTGCGCAGAAAATGCAAGGCGTTCAACGCCGCGTCCACTTCCTTGCCGCGCACCAGATCGATCACGCGACGGACTTTGCGGGGAGACATACGGACATATCGAGCCACCGCTCTTGCTTCCATTCTATATTCCTCAACGCGAGTAATTTATTTTCAAATTTAAGCTGACTTTGGCGCCGGCGCTGCTGCCGCCACGGCTTTGACCGCGGTCTTTTCCGCCGTCGCCTTGCCGGCATGACCGCGAAAAATGCGGGTCGGCGCGAACTCGCCCAGCTTGTGGCCGACCATGTTTTCGCTGATGTAAACCGGAATGAATTTATTGCCGTTATGTATCGCCAGCGTGTGGCCGACAAAATCCGGAATCACCATCGACCGGCGCGCCCAGGTTTTCACAACGCGCTTTTCGTTGCGGCTGTTCATCTGCTGAATGCGTTTCTGCAGATTGGCGTCGACATAAGGGCCTTTTTTTACGCTACGTGGCATGAACGCTTCCTATGACGCTATTTCGTTCGTTTCGACACAATGTATTTGCTGGACGGCTTGCGCTTTTTGCGCGTTTTCAAGCCTTTCGCCTTTTGTCCCCATGGCGAGGTCGGATGCCGTCCACCGGAGCTTTTGCCTTCGCCGCCGCCCATGGGATGATCGACCGGATTCATCGCGACGCCGCGCACATGCGGGCGCCGTCCTCTCCAGCGATTGCGCCCGGCTTTGCCGAGCGAAATGTTTTCGTGCTCGAGATTGCCGACTTGTCCAATCGTCGCATAACATTCGACGCGCACGCGGCGCATTTCCCCGGAAGGCAGGCGCAACTGCGCGTAGTCGCCTTCACGGCCCATCAACTGAATCAACGCGCCGGCGCTGCGGCCAATCTGTCCGCCGCGGCCCAGGCGCAGCTCGACGTTGTGCACCGTCGTGCCGATGGGCATATTCTTCAACGGCAGCGAGTTGCCGACGCGAAAATCGGCGCTCTCACCGGCCACAACCGTGTCGCCGACATTCAAGCCGATCGGCGCGAGAATATAACGTTTCTCACCGTCCACGTAATGCAACAAAGCGATGCGCGCCGTGCGGTTCGGGTCGTATTCAATCGCCGCCACTTTTGCCGGAACGTTGTGTTTGTCGCGCTTAAAATCAATGCGGCGATACCGGCGCTTATGGCCTCCGCCGCGAAAGCGCGAGGTCGTTTTGCCGAGATTATTGCGACCGCCGCTTTTGGACAGCGGCTCGGTCAACGCGCGCTCCGGCTTGGTTTTGGTGATTTCCTCGAACGTCGGAATCGCGGTAAAGCGCAGGCTCGGCGTTAAAGGACGAAAAGTTCTAATGCCCATGAAAATCCGTTTGCGAAATTGGAGCTCTATTAATTAGCCAAAATCATTCTTATAACAAATTCGCCGCCGGCGTCATTTTCCGGCAAAGAAATCAATCTTCTGTTCTTTTTTCAGCGTCACAATCGCTTTCTTGCGGTCGCTGCGCCGGCCGGTCGTCATGCCGCGCCGCGTGCTCATGCGCTTGGTTTTGCCTTTGACGTTGATCACGTGAACGGCTTCCACCTGCACGTTAAACCTCTTTTCAACAGCGCGTTTAATATCTGCTTTCGTGGACTCGGAACTCACCACGAAACCATACTTGTTGAACTTGTCGGAAAGATTCTGGATCTTCTCGGTCAACACCGGCTTGATCAAAACATCTTCAGTCAGCCTCACGCCAACACTCCTGCGATGGCTGAAATCGCGCTTTCTTGAATGAGCAACTTCTTGCAATCCATCAATTCATACACCGAAGCATTGGCCCCGATCTGAGTATGCAGCTTGGCAATATTGCGGCCGGCCTGCAAAACCATATTATCGTGCTTGGGCAGCAAGATCAGCGACTTCACGTTGGCCGCGCCCAAGCTTTTCAAAATTGCCACCATGTCTTTGGTCCTGCCGCTTTCAATCGTAAAATCTTCGACAACGGTAAGCTGGCCGTCTTTTATTTTGCTCGACAACACAGATTTTCTGGCCAAGCGGCTCGTCTTTTTATTCACTTTTTGGTCGTAATCATGCGGCACCGGGCCAAAGACGCGGCCGCCGCCAACCCACAGCGGCGAACGAATCGTTCCGGCGCGCGCCACACCGCGGCCCTTTTGTTTCCACGGTTTCTTGCCGCCGCCGCTCACCAGCTTGCGGTTTTTCGTCTTATGCGTGCCTTGACGCTGATTCGCCTGATAAGCTTTCACCGCCAAATACACCACATGCTCGTTCGGCTTGATGCTGAAAATATTGTCCGGCAGCTCGACGGTTCGTCCCGTCTTTTCACCGGCCTTGCTATAAACGTCTACTTGCATGGTTTATTAAGGTTTGTAGTAGCCCCCTTAGGGGCCGAATTATCCGACATGCACTTTTATACATTTCAAACAGCAGACGCCTGAAGGCGTTACTACGAAAAACTATTTCTGAATCACAACCATTCCATTCTTCGCGCCGGGAATGCCGCCGCGCACCATCACGATATTGTTCTCGGCATCGACACGCACGACTTTTATGTTACGGACTGTGACGCGATCACCGCCCATGCGTCCGGCCATGCGGGTGCCTTTAAACACGCGAGAAGGATACGAACTGCCGCCCACTGAGCCTGGTGCGCGCATACGATCACTTTGACCGTGCGAGACCGGGCCGCCGCCGAAATGATGGCGCTTCACGACGCCCTGAAAGCCCTTGCCCTTCGAGATGCCGATCACCTTCACTTTATCGCCAACCTGAAAGACATCGGCTTTGATCGCGTCACCGAGCTTGAACTGGCCGACATCAAAGGTGCGAAATTCGCGCACGACACGCATCGGCTTGACGCCGGATTTCGCAAAATGGCCGCGCTCCGGCTTTTTCACGCTTTTTTCACGCTTTTCCTCGAACCCGAGCTGCAAGGCGTCGTAGCCATGACGGTCTTTAGTGCGGATTTCCGTGACGTAACACGGGCCGGTTTGAATCACACTGACCTGCACATCATTGCCCTTTTCGTCAAAGATGCGGGTCATGCCTAATTTTTTTCCTATCAATCCACTCATGCTCGTTATCAGACTTTAATCTCGACATCGACGCCGGCCGGCAATTCGAGCTTCATCAAGGCTTCAACGGTTTTCTGCGATGAATTGAGAATGTCGATGAGACGCTTGTGAATGCGGGTCTCGAATTGCTCGCGCGATTTCTTGTCCGCATGCGGCGACCGCAAAACCGTAAAAACGGAACGGTTTGTCGGCAACGGTATCGGGCCGGAAATCATGGCGCCGGTTTGCTTGGCTGTACGAATGATCTTGTCGGTTGATTTGTCGATCAACCGGTGATCATAAGCTTTGAGTTTAATGCGAATCTTTTGCCCAACCACGGATATGTGCTCCGAGTTTCTGAGCGAAGCCAGGCTTACGCAAAAAGTTTTTCATCATGCCTAAAATCGTCATGCGTAAGTTCGACTTCACCCTACACAACTTTACAAAACAATGGGCATCGCTGTTAGGCAATGCCCAGTTTTTATTTGGGCCATCTCCTATTCGAGATTCAGCCCTTACGCTAATATCTTCGTCACCACGCCGGCGCCGACGGTGCGTCCGCCTTCACGAATAGCGAAGCGCAGGCCTTCTTCCATGGCGATAGGCGTGATCAACTCGATTTCCATCGTAATGTTGTCGCCGGGCATCACCATTTCCACGCCTTGCGGCAGGTTCGCCACGCCGGTCACATCCGTCGTGCGGAAGAAAAACTGCGGGCGATACCCGTTAAAGAACGGCGTATGGCGGCCGCCTTCTTCTTTCTTCAGGACGTACACTTCGCCCATATACTTGGTGTGCGGCGTAATCGAGCCAGGAGCGCAAATAACCATGCCGCGCTCCAACTCTTCCTTTTCAACGCCGCGCAACAGCAGGCCCACATTGTCGCCCGCCTCGCCGGAATCCAGCAGCTTGCGGAACATTTCCACGCCGGTGACGACGCTCTTGCGCTTGGCGCGAATGCCGACGATTTCAACTTCGTCGCCGACCTTGATCTTGCCGCGCTCGATACGGCCCGTGCCGACGGTGCCGCGACCGGTGATGGAGAACACGTCTTCCACCGGCATCAGGAACGGCTTGTCGATTTCGCGCTTGGGTTGCGGAATATAGGCGTCAACCTTTTCCATCAGCTCGACGACGGATTTGTTTTTTGTCGGATCGTCCGGATGCGTCAACGCTTCCAGCGCGCTGCCGCGAACGATGGGGATATCATCGCCGGGAAATTGATACTCTTTCAAGAGATCGCGCATTTCCAATTCGACGAGATCGAGCAATTCCGGATCGTCAACCATGTCGACTTTGTTGAGATAGACGACGATATACGGCACACCGACCTGACGCGCCAGCAGAATGTGCTCGCGCGTTTGGGGCATGGGGCCGTCCGCCGCGCTCACTACTAAAACCGCGCCGTCCATCTGGGCGGCGCCGGTGATCATGTTCTTGACATAATCAGCGTGGCCGGGGCAGTCGACGTGCGCGTAGTGGCGCTTGTCGGTCTCATACTCGACGTGAGCCGTGTTGATCGTAATGCCGCGCGCCTTTTCTTCCGGAGCGTTGTCGATGGAATCATAGCTGCGGTAAGAAGCAAGACCGCGTTTCGAGAGCACCAGCGTGATTGCAGCGGTCAACGTGGTCTTGCCGTGGTCGACGTGACCAATCGTGCCGATATTTACGTGCGGCTTGGTGCGTTCAAATTTTTGCTTAGCCATGAGATTCAGCCTCCCGATAAAAGCTGTTGATATTTTCCTGTTTCAAAATTTATTAATTGCCGTGTCGCTTATCTTACCGCTTTAACCTTGCTGGTCTCCGTAAGACCTTCAGCGATGTTTTGCGGCACCGGCTCGTAATGAGAAAACTGCATGGTATAAATCGCGCGCCCTTGGGTCAACGAACGCAGCGTCGTGGCGTAACCGAACATCTCCGCCAACGGCACCGAGGCCGCTACCACCTGCGCCTCACGCCTGGGCACAAATCCGCGAATTTTGCCGCGCCGCGAATTGAGATCGCCCATGACCTGCCCCAAATATTCTTCCGGCACCACCACCTCGACATCCATCATCGGCTCCAAAAGCACCGGACTGGCTTTTTTCGCACCGTCCTTGAACGCCATCGACCCGGCGATTTTGAACGCCATTTCGGAGGAATCGACTTCATGATAAGAGCCGTCGAGCAACGCCACTTTAATATCGACCATCGGATAACCGGCTAACACGCCGGTTTGCAAGGCCTGTTTGATGCCTTCCATCGTCGGCTTGACGTATTCTTTGGGAACGACGCCGCCAACGATCCGGCTCTCAAACTCGAAACCCTTGCCCGGCTCATTCGGCTCCATTTCGATCACCACATGCCCAAATTGGCCGCGGCCGCCGGATTGATGCACAAACTTGCCTTCCGCTTCAACTTTGCGGCGAATCGTTTCTTTATAAGCGACTTGCGGTTTGCCGACATGCGCGTGAACTTTAAACTCGCGCAACAGGCGGTCAACGAGAATTTCCAAATGCAACTCACCCATTCCGGAAATCAGGGTTTGGCCCGTCTCTTCGTCGGTGCGAATTCTGAACGTCGGATCTTCTTCCGCGAGCTTGTTCATCGATTCGCCCAGCTTGTCTTGATCGGCTTTTGTTTTCGGCTCAATCGCCACCGAGATAACCGGCTCGGGAAAGTGCATGGATTCGAGGACGATTTGCTTGTTTTCGTGACACAGCGTATGCCCGGTTTTCGTTTCCTTCAACCCAACCGCCGCGACGATGTCGCCGGCCTTGGCGACTTTAATATCTTCGCGCTTGTCGGCATGCATCAACAGCAAGCGGCCAACGCGCTCTTTTTTGCCGGTCGCGGTGTTGTAAACGTAACTTCCCGCTTCAACCGTCCCGGAGTAGACACGAAAATACGTCAGCTTGCCAACATAGGGATCGGTCATGATTTTGAAAGCGAGCGCCGACAATGGCGCATCGGGATCGGGCTTGCGAATAAGCTCTTCGCCGGTCTTGGGATGAGTTCCCTTGATGTCCGGCATATCCAATGGCGAGGGCAGATAAAAATTGACTGCGTCTAATAGCCGCTGCACACCCTTGTTTTTGTATGAAGCGCCACACATCACTGGCACCATGCTCACGTCAATGACGGCTTTGCGAATCGCGGCGCGAATTTCATCTTCCGTAATCGGCTGGTCGTGCAGGTACTTTTCCAGCAAACTGTCATCGTATTCCGAAACTGCTTCCAGCAGATGCGTGCGATATTCTTTTGCCTTGGCTGCCAGTTCATGAGGAATATCAATTTCTTCCCATTGCGCGCCGAGCGTCTCATCTTTATAAACCACGGCCTTCATGCCGATCAGATCGATCAGGCCGGTAAACAGATCGCCATCGCCCATCGGAATCTGGATCGGCACGGCATTGGCGCCAAGCCGCTCGCGGATCATTTTAAGCGCGCTATAAAAATCCGCGCCAACACGGTCCATCTTATTGATGAAAGCAATTCGCGGCACGCGATAACGGTCGGCCTGCCGCCAAACCGTTTCCGATTGCGGCTCGACACCGCCGACCGCGCAGAACAGCGCGATCGCGCCATCCAACACGCGGAGCGAACGCTCGACTTCGATGGTAAAATCAACGTGGCCGGGCGTATCAATGATGTTGATATTATGATCTTTCCAGGCGCAGGAAATGGCCGCGGAAGTAATCGTAATCCCGCGCTCTTTCTCCTGCTCCATCCAATCCGTCGTCGTCGAGCCATCGTCGACATTGCCGAGGCGGTGGATTTTCCCGGTATAATACAAAATGCGCTCAGTCGTCGTCGTCTTGCCGGCATCGATGTGCGCCATGATGCCGATGTTGCGCGTTTTGGTTAGGTCGAATTTGTCGTTATTTTTAGACATAAAAAAACTCCATAGTCATCAAGAGAACACCATGAAGCGAACCTCTCCTGAGGGTATGGAGACAATGGTTACACTCTTCGATGTTACTTCTTAAACAATAAAATTTCTCGAAGTCAATCGTTCAGCCAATCAAAATATTAAATTGAATCCCGCCTTTGCGGGATAAAACTTAAAATGCCTTTGGTTAACTTACCAGCGAAAATGGGCAAATGCCTTGTTGGCCTCCGCCATCTTGTGCGTATCTTCACGCTTTTTGATGGCGCCGCCTTCGCTATTTGACGCGGCGATGATTTCAGATGCCAGCTTATCTGACATCGTTTTTTCGCCCCGCTCCCGCGCGTAGGCAATCAGCCAACGAATGGCCAGCGCTTGCCGGCGCTCCGAAGAAACCTCGACCGGCACTTGATAATTGGCGCCGCCGACGCGACGTGACTTCACTTGCAGCATCGGCTTGACGTTATCAATGGCTTTCTGAAAAACATCCAAGCCCTGCTTGTTCGTGCGCTCACCAATCACGCTGATGGCGCGATAAAAAATCCGCTCGGCCACGCTGCGCTTGCCTTCATACATCAAGACATTGATAAATTTTGTCACCAGAATGCTGTTAAACTTCGGATCTGGGAGAACTTCTCTCTTGTCAGCTTGTTTTCTTCGCATACGTTTTCTTTAATCGTATTACGCCGCCGCAGCTTTCTTGCGCTTGGTTCCATACTTCGAGCGGCCTTGATTGCGGTCATTGACGCCGCCAGTGTCATACACGCCGCGCACGATGTGGTAGCGCACACCGGGCAAATCTTTCACACGGCCGCCGCGAATCAGCACGATCGAGTGCTCTTGCAGGTTGTGGCCTTCACCCGGAATGTAGGCGGTCACCTCGTAACCATGCGTCAAACGCACGCGCGCCACTTTGCGCAAAGCCGAATTGGGCTTCTTGGGGGTCGTCGTATACACACGTGTACAAACCCCGCGACGCTGCGGCGCTCCGGTTAGAGCCGGCGCCGTGGTTTTACGCTTCAACTGCTTGCGACCTAAACGCACTAATTGATTGATAGTTGGCAAACAACATCTCCTTCAATTACACGAGCAAAAAATATAGTCAACTTTTACAAAAAAAGCAATAGTTTTCTTAACTTTTTGCACAATGTTTGCAGATTCAACCGACTCTCCTGCTTTTTTAATCAAAAAATTACATTTGTGCAAAAATTATTAAGCACCTCGAACGATTCGCATAAGCCGAAAAAACTCGCTCAGCAAAAAAAAATCGAGCTTAACCCACCGCCGTCTGCAGCGCCTCACCCATTTCGTCAACCTGGCTATCCGCATCGATGCGCAGGCGTTTGAACTTGTTCAAGCCGGTGCCGGCCGGAATCAAGTTGCCCATGATCACGTTTTCTTTCAGGCCGAGCAAGTTGTCAACTTTGCCTTCAATCGAAGCTTCGGTCAACACCCGGGTGGTTTCTTGGAACGAGGCGGCAGAGATGAAGCTGTCGGTCGTCAACGAAGCCTTGGTAATGCCGAGCAGCAACGGCTGGAACGTCGCCGGTTGCGCCGGGCGAAATTCAATCTCCGCCTTGTTGCTCTTTGCCAGCTTCTCGTTGATTTTGTCGATTTCATCGCGTTCGTGCAGCGTTTCCATTTTCAGCTTTGAATCGCCCGGATTGGTGACGACGACCATGTTGCGAATTTCTTCGTTGTGCTGCAAGAAACGAATCTTATCCACTTGCTCGCCTTCGAGATAATTGGTGTCGCCGGGATCCTCGATCTTTATCTTCTGCAGCATCTGGCGCACGATGACCTCGATGTGCTTGTCGTTGATGCGCACGCCTTGCAGACGATAAACTTCCTGGATTTCGTTCACCAAATATTCTTGCACGCGGTTCGGGCCCATGATGTTGAGAATATCCTGCGGCGCCACCGAGCCTTCGGAAAGTTTCTCGCCGGCGGTGACATAATCACTGTCATGCACGAGCACGTGCTTGCCGTAAGGAATCTGATACACCTTCTCTTCTTTGCCGTCGTGCGAGACGATGCTGATCTTGCGCACACCGCGCTTGATCTCGCCGAATTTCACCACCCCGTCGATTTCGCTGACGATGGCCGGCTCCTTCGGGCGGCGCGCTTCGAACAGTTCCGCGACGCGAGGCAGGCCGCCGGTGATGTCGCGGGTTTTCGCAATTTCGCGCGGAATTTTCACCAGCACGACACCGGCCTTCACCCGCTCGCCGTCATGCACTTGCAGATACGAGCGCGTCGGCAGAATGTAGCTGCTCAGCTTCTTGCCGTGATCGTCGACGATTTGAATCTGCGGGCTGAGATTGCGCAGCCGCGTATCGATAATCACGCGCTGCTTCAAGCCGGTGGTTTCGTCCAACTCTTCGCGCATCGTGACGTTTTCTTTGACGTCGATGAATTTGACGTAACCGTCATGATTCGAGAGAATGCTCGCGGTATACGGGTCCCAACGGAACACCAACTGGCCCGCTTGGGCACGATCACCTTCCTTCACCAAAACATTCGCCCCATAGGGAATGATGTATTGGGCGGTAACGCGGTTGTTCTCGTCGATGACTTTCAGCTTGCCGTTGCGGCCGACGGCGATGGTCGTGCCGTCGTCCTGCACGATAAACTTGAAGTTCTCAAAATTCACCCGGCCTTCGGTTTTGGCTTGCACTTGCGATTGCGCCGCAATACGCGAAGCCGTGCCGCCGATGTGGAACGTACGCAACGTGAGCTGGGTGCCAGGCTCGCCGATGGATTGCGCCGCCATGACGCCGATCGCTTCGCCGTTATCGACCATCTTGCCGGAAGCCAGATTGCGTCCGTAACATTTGGCGCAAATGCCGCGCTCGGCTTCGCAGGTCAACACCGAGCGAATATAAACCGTCTCGATGCCGGCCGCGGCGATTCTATCCGCCACCTCTTCTTCGATCAATTGGCCGGTTTCGATCATCACATCGCCGGTATCGGGATCATACACATCTTCCGCCGCGACACGGCCGAGAATGCGATCGCGCAACGGCTCGATGATTTCCTCGCCTTCTTTCAAATCGCCGATGCGCAACCCGAGAATCGTGCCGCAGTCTTCCAGCGACACGATCATGTCCTGAGCCACATCGACGAGGCGGCGCGTGAGATAGCCGGCGTCGGCCGTTTTCAATGCGGTGTCGGCCAAGCCTTTGCGCGCGCCGTGTGTGGAGATAAAGTATTCCAGCACCGACAAGCCCTCGCGAAAGTTCGCGGTAATCGGGTTCTCGATGATTTCGCCCATCTGTCCGGTCATTTTCTTCTGCGGCTTCGCCATCAGACCGCGCATGCCGGCGAGCTGGCGAATTTGTTCCTTCGAACCGCGCGCGCCGGAATCGGCCATCATGAAAATGGGATTGAAACCCTGCCGGTCATTCTTCAAGCGATTGAACATTTTGTCCGCCACATCGCTCGTGGTATGCGTCCAAATGTCGATGATCTTATTGTAGCGCTCGCCGTCGGTGATGACGCCCTTTTCATATTGCGATTGAATCGTTTGCGTTTTCTTAAAGGCGCTGTCGAGATACGATTGCTTTTCTTCCGGGATGATCACGTCGCCGACGCCGACGGTGATGCCGGCGCGCATCGCGAAATTGAAACCGATCGTTTTCAGCTCGTCCAAAAACATCGACGTGCGGTAATTGCCGAGCTGTTTGTAAATATTCGCAATCAACTCCTCCATCCGCTTCTTGGTCAGCAGCTCGTTGACGTAACCGATCTCTTTCGGAAGAATCCGATTGAAAATCACGCGGCCAACCGTTGTTTCGACGAGCTTGCCGTCGATGCGGACCTTGATGCGCGCGTGCAAACCGACTTTGCTGTCATCCCAGGCGATATTCACCTCGTCGGGATTCGCAAAAATTTTGCCTTCGCCGAGATCGCCGTTTTTAACTTTCGTCAGATAATAAATGCCCAACACCACGTCCTGGCTCGGAATCGCGAGCGGGCGACCGCTGGCCGGCGAAAGAATGTTGTGGCTCGACAGCATCAGCAAACGCGCTTCAACTTGCGCGTAATACGAAAGCGGCACGTGCACCGCCATCTGATCGCCGTCAAAATCCGCGTTGAACGCCGCGCAAACCAGCGGGTGAATTTGAATGGCCTTACCCTCGATCAACAGCGGCTGAAACGCCTGAATGCCGAGACGATGCAGCGTCGGCGCGCGGTTCAACAAAACTGGATGATCTTCGATGATCTCCTCGAGAATATCCCACACCGCGGTGTCGCGCCGATCCACCAGCTTCTTGGCGCTTTTCACCGTCTTCGCAATGCCGCGCTCCACTAATTTGCGAATCACAAACGGTTTGAACAATTCCAGCGCCATGTCTTTCGGCAGGCCGCATTGATGCAGCTTCAGCTCCGGACCGACGACGATCACCGAACGGCCGGAATAGTCGATACGTTTTCCGAGCAGGTTTTGGCGGAAACGGCCTTGCTTGCCGCGCAGCATGTCGGAGAGCGATTTGAGCGGACGATTGCCGTCGCCGCGCACCGCCGCGGTTTTACGGCCATTATCAAACAACGCATCGACCGCCTCTTGCAGCATGCGCTTCTCATTGCGCAAAATCACTTCCGGCGCTTTAATCTCTTTGAGTTTTTTGAGGCGGTTGTTGCGGATGATCACGCGCCGGTACAAATCATTCAAATCCGACGTCGCAAAGCGGCCGCCTTCCAACGGCACCAGCGGGCGCAGTTCCGGCGGAATCACCGGAATCACCGACATGATCATCCATTCCGGTTTGTTGCCGCTCTTCTTCAGCGCTTCAATGACTTTCAGACGCTTGAGCGCATCGGCTTTGCGCTGGAACGAGGTTTCTATTTTCACCCGCGCGCGCAATTCGACGGAAAGCTGGTCGACGTCCGTTTGTTTCAACAGGTTCAAAACCGCCTCGCCGCCGATTTTCGCCACAAAACGGTTCGGGTCTTCTTCCGCGCCCTCAGGCGCTTCCGGCATCTCGCTGGTGATTTTAAAATACTCTTCTTCGGTCAGCAGATCTTTCTCTCGATAACCGCTGTTGCCGGGTTGAATCACCACGTAGGATTCGTAGTAAATGATTCGCTCCAAATCTTTGACGCCAATGCCCAGCAGATAACCGATCTTCGTCGGCAGCGACTTCCAATACCAGATATGAACCACCGGCACCGCCAGACCGATGTGTCCCATGCGCTCGCGCCGCACCGACTTCGTCGTCACTTCGACGCCGCAGCGGTCGCAGACGATGCCTTTATACCGAATGCGCTTATATTTGCCGCAATGACATTCCCAGTCGCGCACCGGGCCGAATATTTTTTCGCAGAACAAGCCGTCTTTTTCCGGCTTAAAAGAGCGATAGTTGATGGTTTCCGGCTTGGTCACCTCGCCCTTCGAACGCTCCAGAATTTTATCCGGCGAAGCGAGTTTGATGGCAATCGAGCCGAAATTCCGGCGCGCCGCCGTTTCTTGTTTGGCAAATAAGTTCATAGGTATATACTGAAAATTTTGATTCGCAGCATCGGCTTATGCAGCCTTTGAGCTCATAGCTCCCCTCAAGTAAAACGTAATGCGTAAAACGTAATTACGCATTACGTTTTACGGATTACGCCTTACGTTTCACACCTTGCCGTTTTCGTCCAGCAACTCCACATCCAGGCCGAGACCTTGCAGTTCACGAATCAACACGTTGAACGATTCCGGCAGGCCCGGTTCCGGCAAATTGTCGCCCTTGACGATGGCCTCGTAAACTTTCGAGCGGCCGCGGACATCGTCGGACTTCACGGTCAGAATTTCTTGCAGCGCATGCGCCGCGCCGTAAGCTTCCAGCGCCCACACTTCCATTTCTCCGAAGCGCTGGCCGCCGAATTGCGCCTTGCCGCCCAAAGGCTGTTGCGTGATCAGCGAGTACGGGCCAATCGAGCGCGCGTGAATCTTGTCTTCGACCAAGTGCGACAGTTTCATAATATAAATCTGTCCAACCGTCACTTCCTCGGCAAACGGCTCGCCGCTGCGGCCGTCATAAAGCTGAATCTTGCCGCTTTCCGGCAATTCGGCTTTGCGCAATTCGCCGAGAACTTCGTCGTGCGTGGCGCCGTCGAATACCGGCGTTGAATATCTTACACCCAGTTTCGCCGCCGCCCAGCCGAGGTTGGTTTCAAAAATTTGGCCGAGATTCATGCGCGACGGCACGCCAAGCGGATTGAGCACGATATCGACCGGCGTTCCATCGGGCAAGTGCGGCATATCTTCAATCGGCACGATCTTCGCGACGACGCCTTTGTTGCCGTGGCGCCCGGCCATTTTGTCGCCGACCATCAGCTTGCGGCGCTTGGCGACGTACACTTTCGCAAGCTGCACGATGCCCGGCGGCAATTCATCGCCGACGGTGATTTTCATTTTGCGCCGCTCGTACTCCTCGTTGAGATCTCTGGCGGTTTTCTCGTACGAATCAAAAATCAGATCGACGCTTTCATTCACTTTTTTCTTCTCGGTCCAGCCTTCGGCGCGGTCGAGTTTGTCAAAATCCAATTCCGCCACGCGCTCGGGCGTCAGCTCGGCGCCGGCGCGCAAAACCACTTTGCCGTCTTTGATATGGCGAATCGTCGCGGAAATTTCGCCGGTTAAGACTTGCGTGAGCTTTTCGTCGCGGAGCTTGTAAATGCGCTTGCGCTCGCTCTCAAACCACTCTTCGATCTCGTCGAGCTTTTTCTTGTCCTGGCGTTTCGATTTTGTATCTTTCTTTTTGCGCGAAAAAAGTTTCGCATCGATCACGATGCCCTTCAAGCCCGGCGTCGCTTTCAAGGAGGCGTCTTTCACATCGCCGGCCTTCTCGCCAAAGATGGCTTTGAGCAACTTTTCTTCCGGCGTCGGATCGGTTTCGCCTTTCGGCGTGACTTTGCCGACGAGGATGTCGCCGGCTTGCACCTCGGCGCCGGTGCGCACGATGCCGTTTTCATCCAAATCTTTGGTGGACTCTTCCGAGACGTTCGGAATCTCGCGCGTCAATTCTTCTTCGCCGCGCTTGGTGTCGCGAACTTGCAGATCGAACTCTTCGATGTGAATCGAAGTGTAAATGTCTTTTTGCACGACGCGCTCGGAAATCACAATGGCGTCTTCAAAATTGTAGCCGCGCCACGGCATGAACGCCACCAGCACATTGCGGCCGAGCGCCAAATTCCCGCCCTGCGTCGAACAGCCGTCGGCCAGCACATCGCCTTTCTTCACTTCCTGGCCAACCTTCACAATCGGGCGCTGATTGATGCACGTGCCCTGGTTGGTGCGCATAAACTTGGTGCAGCGATAGGACACCAAATCATCTTCATCATAATTCATCAAGCTTTCAGGATCGAGACGCTTGCCGCGGCCCGACGGCGATTCACGGCGGATGATAATGCGATCAGCCTCGACATGCTCGACAACACCTTCATAGTCGGAAATGATCATCGCCCGCGAGTCGCGCGCGACTTTCTCTTCCATTCCGGTGCCGACCAGCGGCGCTTCGGGCGTCAACAACGGCACCGCCTGGCGCTGCATGTTGGAACCCATCAACGCGCGGTTGGCGTCGTCGTGCTCCAGAAACGGAATCAGCGCCGCCGCCGCGGAAACGATCTGATTCGGCGACACGTCCATGTAATGAATCTCTTCCGGCGACGCCACCGGAAACTCGCCCTTGATGCGCGCTTTAATACGGTCGCTCTCAAAATGGTTTTTGCTGTCGAGCGGCGCGTTCGCCTGCGCGATGACGTGTTGATCCTCATCGTCCGCGGAAAGATATTCGATTTCGCTCTGCACGCGGCCATTGATCACTTTGCGATAAGGGCTTTCGATAAAACCGAAATCATTGATGCGCGCAAACGTCGTGAGCGACGAGATCAAACCGATGTTCGGACCTTCCGGCGTTTCAATCGGGCAGAGACGGCCGTAATGCGTGTAATGCACATCGCGCACCTCGAAGCCAGCTCGCTCGCGCGTCAACCCGCCGGGGCCGAGCGCCGAAAGACGCCGTTTGTGCGTCAGCTCAGCAAGCGGATTGGTTTGATCCATGAATTGCGAAAGTTGGCTGGTGCCGAAAAACGTGTTGATAACGGAGATGATGGTGCGGGCATTGACGAGGTCTTGCGGGGTGAGCTTCTCGCTGTCGCGCAGGTTCATGCGCTCCTTAATCGTGCGTGCCATCCGCGATAGGCCCAGGCTCATCTGCTGCGCCAATTGCTCGCCGACCGTCCGAATGCGGCGGTTGCCGAGATGGTCGATGTCATCGGCAGAACGCTGGCCGTTGCGCATCTCGAGCAAATGCTTGATGATCGAAATGATGTCTTCTTTCGTCAACACCAACGTTTCCAGCGGAATGTTCAAGCCGAGTTTCTTATTCAAGCGATAGCGTCCGACGTCGCCGAGGTCATAACGTTTCGGATTAAAGAAGAGCCGCTCCAGCAATTGCTTGGCGGTATCCATATCCGGCGCGTCACCGGCGCGCAGTTGGCGGTAAATCGTCTCCAACGCATCTTCCTGCGATTTCGCATTGTCACGCCGCAGCGTGTTGGAAATCACTTCGGGGTCGGCGGCGTTCGACGCCCGCAACAATCGCATCGATTCGATCTTGGCTTTCTTGAGGCGCTCAACGATTTCTTCGGTGATTTCGACGTCTTTTTCCAACAAAATTTCACCGGTGTCGTGATCCACCACATCGGCGATCGATTGGCGTCCGAGAATTTTCTTGGCTTGCGAACCGGTAAGCTCGACTTCGTCCACGAGATCGAAAAGCTGAAGCAGATCGCGGTCGGTGGAATAACCCAACGCGCGCAACAGCGTCGTCACTGGAAATTTTTTGCGGCGGTCGATGTACACATACATCACGTCGTTGATGTCGGTGGTGAACTCGACCCACGAGCCGCGCAGCGGAATGATGCGCGCCGCAAACATTTTCGTGCCGTTCGGATGCTTCAATTCATCAAAGAACACGCCGGGCGAGCGATGCAACTGGCTCACCACGATGCGCTCAGCGCCGTTGATGATGAACGTGCCGCGGTTGGTCATGTACGGAATATTGCCGAGATACACCACCTGTTCGGTGGTCTCGCCGTACGAACCGCTTTCTTCGTCCTTCACCGACAAGCGCAGCTTGGCTTTCAGCGGCACCGAATAGGTGACGCCGCGCTCCTGGCATTCGTCCACATCGTACTTGGGTTTTTCGAGATAATACTCGACGAACTCCAGGCAAAAATTTTCGCGGCTGTCATAAATCGGAAAAATGCTGGCAAACACCGCCTGCATGCCTTTGTTGGCGCGCTTGGCCGCATCGACTTCCGCCTGCATGAACTCGTTGAACGACTTGAGCTGAATATCCAACAAATCCGGCAGGTCAATGACCGCATTCAACCGGGAAAATGAACGGTGCTCTAAGTTTTGAAACATCGTAGGCTCGCGTTAAATGAACTCTTCCTTATTTGATTTCGACGGTGGCGCCGGCTTCCTCAAGTTTCGCCTTCATCTGCTGCGCCTCTTCCTTGTTCGCGCCTTCCTTGATCGCCTTCGGCGCGCCGTCAACGAGATCTTTCGCTTCTTTCAGACCGAGATTGGTCAACGCCCGCACGACTTTGATGACGTTGATTTTGTTCGCGCCGGCATTGGCGAGAATGACGTTAAACTCGGTTTGCTCTTCAACAGCCGGTGCTTGCGCGGCGCCGGCGGCGGGCGCCATGGCCGGCATCGCCATCATCGGCGCCGAGGCCTTCACGCCCCAGCGCTCTTCCATCGTTTTGACGAGATTGACGAGATCGAGAACCGACATCGTCTCAATTGCTTGCAGGAGATCTTCCTGCTTCGGGGACACTGCGGTAGACACTGTGAATCCTCCTTTTGACGAAAAGTTGCTCTTGAATAAATGCTGCGTTATTATCTTGCTTTATTGATAGACAAAACTATTAAGTGACAAAATCTCTTGTCATCAAAATCATTTTGTCTTTATGCCTGTTGTTGTTCCGCGCCGGCGCCTTCCTTCTCTTTCTTATCAGAATACGCCTGCATCACATAAACAAAATTGCTCAACACCGCCTGCAGGCCGCCGACCAAATTCGTCAGCGGCGCATTCAAACCGCCGGCCAACTGCGCCAGCACTTCCTGGCGGCTCGGCAATTTGGAAATCGTTTCAGCCTGCTTCGCCTCAAAAAACTGTCCTTCGAAGATAATCGCCTTTATCGTCGGCTTTTGGTTGGCCTTGAAAAAATCCAAAATCACCTTCGCCGGCGCGCCGGCATCTTTCATGCCGAACGCCAACGCCGTCGGACCTTCGAGATACGGCACCAGCTTGTCGTAACCGGCTTTTTCCGCGGCGAGACGCACCAACGTGTTTTTGCTCACCACGTAATCCACTTCCGACTTGCGGAAATTGCGCCGCAAATTCGTCACGGCTGCAACCGTCAAGCCGGTAAAATCGGTGAGGAAAACGCTTTTGGCGCTGGCGAATTTCTCGCTCAGCAGGGCAACCGCCTCGGCTTTTTCGGGCCGAATGACTTGTGTTTGTTCCATGATAATTTATTCTCAGATCAGTCTTTTATTTCTATTTCAAATTTTAAATTGAAAATTTTCAATTTAAAATTTTCAATGAATTCAAGTGCGGCTAAACACCAAGCTATGCCTTCGCTTCAACCGTCATCACATTGCGATCGATTGCAATCCCCGGGCCCATCGTGCTCGAAATCGTCACGCTGCGAACGTATTGCCCTTTCGCCGACGCCGGCTTCAAGCGCACGACCGTATCCATGAACGTGCGGATATTGTCAACCAACTGCGGCTCCGAGAACGAAGCCTTGCCGACGTTGACGTGCAGAATGCCGGTTTTATCGACGCGAAATTCGATCTTGCCGGCCTTGACTTCTTTCACCGCTTTGGCAACGTCGAGCGTGACCGTGCCGCTTTTGGGATTCGGCATCAAGCCGCGCGGCCCAAGAATCTTGCCCAGCTTGCCGACTTCGCCCATCACGTCCGGCGTGGCGATCATCACGTCAAAATCAAACCAACCTTCATTGACCTTCTTGATATATTCATCAAAGCCGACGTAATCGGCGCCGGCATCCTTCGCCTCTTTCTCTTTGGCGCTTTTGCACAACACCAACACGCGCACGCTCTTGCCGGTGCCATGCGGCAACGCCACCGTGCCGCGCACCGCCTGATCGGCATGACGCGGATCGACGCCGAGACGCACCGCGACTTCAACGGTTTCATCGAATTTCGCCGTCGCGGTTTTCTTCAACAGCTTCACCGCGTCTTCCAGCGAGTATTCCTTGTCCAGCTCAACGTGTTTCTGCAATGCTTTAAAACGACGACTCTGTTCTTTCATATTTGCCTTTCATTTTAAATTGGAAATTGCCAATTTTCAATTTAAAATTTTCAATGCGCGCTGCCCTATGCAGCGATTTCGATGCCCATGCTGCGGGCGGTTCCTTCCACCATCCGTATCGCCGCTTCAATATCATTGGCGTTCAAATCCACCATTTTCGTTTCGGCAATCTTCCGCACATCTTCCTTGCTCACCTTGCCGACTTTGTTGCGGTTCGGCTCGCCCGAGCCTTTTTCAACGCCCGCGGCCTTCACCAGCAGAATCGAAGCCGGCGGCGTTTTCAAAATAAACGTAAACGACCGGTCGGAGTAAATCGTGATGATCACCGGAATGACCAGGCCGGACTTGTCGGCAGTTTTGGCGTTGAACTGTTTGCAAAACTCCATAATGTTCACGCCGTGCTGGCCCAGCGCCGGCCCGACCGGCGGCGAAGGATTCGCCTGTCCCGCTGAAATTTGCAATTTGACTTGGGTAACGACTTTTTTTGCCATTTTTTAATCTCGCTTTAGTATCGTAGTCCTGTCCTTGTGGGGCACTCTTCCAACACGAAAATTTTGAGCATCGACAGCGACCCACAAGGGGTCGGGGCTACTTTTCCAATTCTTTTTTTGCCATTTTTTAATCTCGCTTTAGTATCGTAGTCCTGCCCTTGTGGGGCGCTCTTCCAACACGAAAATTTTGATCATCGACAGCGACCTACAAGGGTCGGGACTACTTTTCCAATTCCACCTGCAGAAAATCCAACTCCACCGGCGTCGAGCGCCCGAAGATGCTGACCATCACCTTCACTTTTTTCTTCTCTTCATTCATCTCTTCAATGAAACCGGTAAAATCCGAGAACGGCCCGTCGATGACGCGAATCGGGTCGCCGACGCGGAACGGTATCGAAATCACCTCACGCTCGCGGCTCTCCTGCACGCGGCCGATGATGCGATCCACTTCCTCCTGCCGCAGCGGCGCCGGCGTATTTTTCGGCCCGACGAAATTGGTGACGCCCGGCGTGTTGGTGACGAGATACTGGGTTTCCTTGTCCAACACCAACTCGACCAGCATGTAACCCGGAAAGAACGTTTTGCTGCGCGTGCGCTTTTTGCCCTCGCGCATTTCCGTCACTTCTTCCGCCGGGATCAAAATATTCGTTATGCGCTCCGTCAAGCCCAGGGCTTTCGCTTCATTTTCAATGTAGGTCTTAACTTTGCGCTCATGGCCGGACAGCACGTGAATGGCGTACCACTTCGTCACTGGCGGCTCTTTTTTTTCAGTCGCTTCTTCCACAGTTTCAACATTCACGATTTTAATTGGCCGACAACAGCAGTTTGACCAACATTTGCAATATTTGGTCGGCCCCGAAGGTGTAAACGGCGAATAAGAGTGAGAATACAATAACCACACCGGTTGACCCCCTCAACTCGTCGCGGGTAGGCCAACTCACCTTGGACAACTCCAGCCGAACATCCTGCACAAACTTTTTAACTTTGCCAACGAGAGCCATTCTTGGTCCTCAGATCCACCTGTAAATTTTCAACACACAAAAATTTAAAATTTTAAATTGAAAATTTTCAATTTAACGTTGCTATCAATACTTATCAGCAGGCCTGGAGGGATTCGAACCCCCAACATCCGGTTTTGGAGACCGGCGCTCTAGCCAGTTCGAGCTACAGGCCTGTGCAAGCGGCAAATGGCAAATCGTAAAAGGCTTTTGATGCTTGCAACTTGCCATTTGCAATTTGCTACCTCGTCTCTTTATGCACCGTGTGCTTCTTGCAGAAAGGACAATGCTTCTTGAACTCCACGCGCGCCGTGTGCGTCTTCTTATTTTTAGTCATCGAATAATTCCGGCGCTTGCAATCGCCGCATTCGAGGGTGATAATTTCTCTCATTTATATATTCCATTCTAAAAAAATAAACCGCCGTCAATTTTTCTTTCTGAGCGGGAGACGGGACTCGAACCCGCGACCAACAGCTTGGAAGGCTGTGACTCTACCACCTGAGTTACTCCCGCCTATTTTTTCCAAAATTTTCCCGAACCCCGCGGGATGCCTCTACCACCCGCGTTACCCCCTCTGCCATTTGATGAGCTCACGACCGGGATTGAACCGGTGACCTCTTCCTTACCAAGGAAGTGCTCTACCGACTGAGCTACGTGAGCGAGCAAGAGACAAATTGCAAAAGGCAAAAAACTACTGGCATTCTTTTTTGCTCCTTGCAACTTGCCCCTTGCAAACTTGCCCGTGGAGAGGGAAGGATTCGAACCTCCGAAGGCATAGCCAGCAGATTTACAGTCTGCCCCATTTGGCCACTCTGGAACCTCTCCGTGCAAACGGCAAAAGGCAAACTGCAAATGGCACCTTGCAAGCTGCAAAAAAAACCGTTTACTCTTTGCGCGGAAAGCTCATTTGCTACTTGCCTTTAGCCCCTTGCAACTTGCCCTTTGCCTCGAGAGCCACCAGCAGGAATCGAACCCGCGACCCCCTCATTACAAGTGAGGTGCTCTACCAACTGAGCTATGGTGGCGCGCCATCAAGGCGAAAAGCTATTAAATTTCTGTAATTTACAACAGCGTTTTTAAAAGGCACAGCTTTATAATATACAAACTTTTAGTTTTTTGTCAAGTTTTTTTTAAACTTTTGCGGAAAATTATTTCAGGGTATTGCAATTTGGCAAAAATTTTGTACTGCGCCCGACGGCGAGCCGCAAGGCAGGAAAGAAAACGCCACGCTTCGGTGGGGAGGGAAAACCACGATTTTCAAACCAACAATTCCTCATCCTGAGGCGATGCAATCCTTAATCCGAATTTAGCACTTTTATTTAAAAAGGCAAATTAAATTTTTGTCTTAAATAATTAAAAAAAGAGCTTGAGAATGATATTGCGAATGTGTAGATTGATGAAAACAACGCCCGAGTGAGGTACTGCCATGTTTGAAACGTTGGAATCCATTCGCGAGCAAATTCTTGCCGGCGAAGATTCTTTTGCGGAATTTAAAGAGCTGCGTTACGGCGACCGCTCGGTCATCTCGCCGAACTCAGAAGACATTGCCGGTGAAATGGTCGCTTTTGCGAACGCCGAAGGCGGCGCGCTGTTTCTCGGCGTGACCGATCAAGGCTTGATTCAAGGCATACCGAAAGAACGCGCCAATGTGGTCGAAAATTGGGCGATCAATATCGCTTCAAATAATTGTGACCCGCCGATCCGGCCGTTGATTCGCAAGGTGGTTTTGCCAAATCCCGACGGCCAGGGCGCCGAAATTCTGCTGGTCTTGATTAAAAAAAGCCTTTACGTTCATCGCACCTCAGCCGGACGCTGGTACGTTCGCGTTGGATCGACCAAAAGAGACATGACGCAGCACGAGCTGGCGCGTTTGTTTCAGCAGCGCGGGCGCAGCTTTGTGTTTGACGAGATGCAAGTTCATGTGGCCACAGAAGCCGACTTGGATCGCGCCGCGCTGCAAACATTCTTTGGATCAGCTTCGATCGTGCCTTGGGAACAATTGCTGACCAACACCCGGGTCTTGACCAAGGATGAGGAGGGAACGCTGCGCCCGACCGTGGCCGGCCTTTTGATTTTCGGCGCGAATCCGAAAATGCATTTGCCTTCGGCATTTATCGAGGCGGCGATTTATCGCGGGATCGAGCAGGATTCCAATCACCTCATTCATTCGGAGCAAATTGACGGGCCGCTCGGCAGGCAAATTGACGGCGCTGTCGCTTTTGTGAATCGTTTCATGCTGAAACCGGCGAAAAAAGACGCCGGCCGGATCGAATATCCGCAATTCGCGATCTCGGCGGTTCACGAAGCGATTGTCAATGCCGTTGCCCATCGCGACTATTCCATCTCCGGCTCGAAAATTCGCCTCTTTCTTTTTGACGACCGGCTGGAGTTGATGAGTCCGGGGGAATTGCCCAACACCATCACGCTGGAAACTTTGCCCTACCGCCAATTTACCCGCAACCAGCTTCTCGTCTCTTTTCTCGCCAAAATGCGCAGCCAGCGCAGCGGCCGCGCGTTCATCGAAGCGCGCGGCGAAGGGGTTCGCAAAATTTTTTCCGAAAGCGCAGCGCATTCCGGGAAACGCCCGGAGTATCGCCTCGCCGGCCAGGAATTGCTGTTGACGATTTGGGCCAAACCCTCGCCGCACGAACAGGCTGTTTAGCGCCACAGATTTTGCGTAACAGATTAAAAAACCTTGCTTTTTCATTTTAAGTTTGGCATATTATGCCGGAATTGGGCAGCAAGGTCAAATCTGGGCGACAAGACAATCTTCTATGACTTTGAATAAAACCTTGGGTCTTTTGGCTTCCCCAGAGCCGGCCTTCGCCCGGGGTTTTTGTGTTTTGCCGGCACGTTTTCTGAGAAAATGCGCCAGCTTTTGATCATTAGGCCGAAGCAAAAATCTCGTACCCAAAATCGCTAATTTTCGTTGTTTTGTCTATAGTTAACTGCGGCTGAAAAAACATTTTCTGTCGTATAAACCAAGTTAGAAATCTTGAGATCGAAAGGAGTTGGTGCAAATAATAAAATATTGTGGTGCAGCAAAAGTATGGCATCGTGGTACAATCATAAATATCGTGGCGCAACAAAAGATGGCATCACAGTGTACACAGAAATATCGTGATGGTCCGAACGTTTTTTCACCCCCGTTTTAAAAACCACAGAGGAGAAATAGAATGGGCATGTTCAAGAAGAAGGTACGAGTCGCCAATAGCAAGAATCCAAATCAATTCTTTGAAGAAGAGTTCTGGGTAGATACAGGAGCTCTCTACTCCTTTGTCCCAGAAGACTTTCTTGAAAGAATAGACATAGAGCCGTCAGTGAAAAGAAATTTGATACTTGCGGATGGCCGGCAAGATACAAGACTGCTTGGTTTTTGTGACTTTCAAATCGAAGGTCTCGAAGGCACTATTCCTTGTCCGGTGATTTTTGCACCAAAGGGTTCTCTTTTCTTACTCGGTGCAACAGCCTTGGAAAACTTTGGAGTCGATGTGGATCCGATTCAGAAGAAGTTGAAACCGATTTTGGCAGTTATAGGCGGTTTTTTAGCATCGCACTTATAAGCGCTGATACCAGCAGATATTAAACAGTAAGTTCGAGCTGAGGTTGCAAGTCCGAACGTTTTCCCCCATTATAAAAGCCGCACAGGAAGCAAAGTATCGTTGCAAGGAACAAATTATCGTGAAGGGGCGGACATAAAACGTATCGACAAAGAATGAAAGTTGGGTGACGAAGACAACGTTGAAAGAGCAAAAAGCAAGTTCGTGGAAGAAACAAAAACTGTACTTGAACTCGAGAATAAAATCTTGGTAAATGCAAACTATGATTTCTAACACAGTTTCCACCGGACTGCGGGGCAGAGCATGAATTTCGTGAAGTGGTAATTCCAACGGCTGTCCTTCGATCAAACTTTCTCTACGCCCCGCAGCCGGTGAAACTGGTGTTATGTGGTTAACCTTAATAAAGGGGATTGAGGACCTCTATGCAAGAGCAATTGTGGAAAATCTTCGATAATATTAACTTTTGGCTGGATTACGCAGAGCGTAAGAACTCTCTTTTATTAACTATACTTGGTCTTCAAATTACGGCGGTTAACGTTCTTCCTGTTAAGATTGACTGGTTAATGCGGCTGAGCATAGGTTTGCTATTCATTTGCTTCTTGGTCACCCTTTTTTCATTTTTTCCAAGAACAAAATACAAAATCAATAATTTTGTAAGTAGTCGAAAGCAAATTAGCCCATCGGATAATTTGCTCTTCTATGATGATATAGCGAAATACTCGGCGGAGGAGTATTTTGCTGAGATTGGAAAATGCTTTACAAATCAAGTAACAGACAATCGATATTTGAAAGATTTATGCTTACAAATCATCGTAAATTCTAAGATCGTATCTTCCAAGTTCAAAATTTTTAAGCTGACAAGTTGGCTAATGGTTATTGGTCAAGCTGTTTTTTTTCTCTCAATACTGATTTAAGGATAGTACAACCATCGAGGAGTCAACAAAATGCCTGAGTATAAAGCAGTTGTAAGAATCGACCTCTGTGGTTCGAAGAGTTTTTTTGATCGGTATGGAGCAAACGATGAAACGTCAAGGGTGTCTCTTTTGCAAGAGCTGATAAAGACTGTGAAAGAAATGTATCCATATGCAGATCAGTCTTTCCCAGAAGGAAGCCTGCATGATACCCAAGGAGACAGCGTTTCAATAATTCTCGACAAGCCGACTGTTGCAGTTAGAGCAACCATTGAGTTTATGAAAGCCTGGTCAAGTAAACTTAATGCTCTCCCAGACTGCAGAACTGTTATTGACTACGGAGAAATTCAGACTGTTAAGGTGGGGAATCATATCAATTTAGTAGGAACAGTTTTCGAAAACCTAAATGCGATTGAAAAACACTATAGTGATGGACAAATAGGTGTAACTGAATCGGTCATGAAACAATCGGACAGAACCATAGTCCAATACATCAGCGGAAAGTCGATTTCAATCTCAAAAGAAAGAAAAATCAATACATGGCTTGCAAACTATGAAAACCCTCGGATTATCGAAGACTCAAGTCTTGTCCATGCGCTTTTTATCGCCGATCCTTCTGGAGACGAAGTTCGACTAAGAACCTTTGAAGCATTAATGATTGAATGCATAGTTGAGAATAATTCTTCAGAAGTTACTTTGGAATCTTTCAATTCATATCTGCGAGACAAAAATTGTCCTATTCCGGAAAAAACGACTCTTGATGAGATTCTGAATAAGTCGAAATTCCTGGAAAGAAACAATGATTTCATCTCGTTGCGAAAAGAAAACTATAAGCGAATAGATGAAATCAAAAGCGAATTCCAAACTGCGCGCCAAGAAGCTATTGATGAAGTCACGAGTGCATTTAGTAGCAGATTGGGTGTTTCAAAAGAAATTGTGGCCCAAAAATTGAATATAGGGAAGCTAATAGAGGAGTACTTATGCGCTGCCTTCTTGGAAATTAGAATGATGGCAAATTATTTCCGATCCACAAGCTCATTGTTCCAGCGACTTGCGGATTCAAATGAATTTGATTACATCATATTCAAGAATTTGGAATCGTTCATTGACAAGCAAGGAAAAAGCAAGGAGCAATACACCTTAATTAAAACTATCTTTGTTAGATCTTTGGTTGATTTGGCGGAGCAACAAAATAAGTATATTGCTGCCGTCTTTCACAATGTCTTGGCACTGTATTATTTGAATAGAAATTCAAAATATGCCCATGGACAACTTTCTAAAATCAGAGAAAAGGAGATTTTTCTTGATACGAATTCTTTGTATGCATATCTGTGTGAAGCAAGTAATTACTTTAGCTTGCTGCATTATTCGTTAGAAAAACTTGCTTTAATGGGAGCAAGGGTCAAACTGTTCGACAAGAGCCTGGAAGAGTACAATGAATCGTTAAATTTTGCTTTGAAAAAGTATCAAGGTCTTAAACAAACCGGCTTTTTTTTGGATCCGGAAAGACCATGGATTTGGGAGGAATTTCAACGAAACTTGAATAAGTACAAAAACAATTTTGAATATTGCATTGCACTTCACAAGATTCCTCAAGGAGCAAATAAGGCCTCGTCAACGACAGAACAAATAAACAAGGAGCTTGCTGACAAAGGAATAGAGTTGGTGGAACTAAAACCCATCTATGATCAAATGGGATTAGGCTCTCTCTATGATGAGGTATACGAAGCAAAAAAACGCCAAGACTCATCTGCAACTAGTTTCCGGAATCTGGCAAGAGACTACGAGTATCGCCTGCGTGTATTGCATGATGCTAATTGCTTAAGGTACATAAAAGACAAATTTGCCGCTGATGCAACAAGCCCTTTCGATGCAAAAGCATTGTTCGTCACTTGCGATTTTCGTCTAGCTAGAGTACGTCGAAAGACTCAAGATCGCTTCAACTTCTTAGTCACAATCGCAGAATTTTATGAATACATGCTTCCATACCTATTTCTGGAAGACATAATGGTTACAAATCCAATAGAAATGCCAAATTTTCTTCTGGCTTCAACCTTGTCTAGGGAACTCTATATTAATACTTCAAATTTTGAATCTATATTTGGTAGTTTTCTTGCTAGTAGAAATGAGAGGAAAGGCTCAAAAGACTATCAAATTCTGAGCGAACTTTCAGCAACGGAGAGATTCAAAAAGGTTCAAGAAAAGCACAAGGCCCTTCCACATTTAGAAAAAATGGAGAATCCTGAGGAGTTCGCAGGTGATTATATTAAGAACGTCACAGAATTATTTGCTGAATATTTGAACAACGTCAAAGAATCAGTTGCAGAGACATTGATTCAGGAAAAATTATATACGACGCAAAAGGAATTGGATACATCTAAAAAAGAAAACGAGATGCTAAGAAAGAAGATTGAGGTTATAGAACAGAAGAGAAGAAAAGGTGAAAAGTACAAACAAAAGCAAAGGAAAAGAAAAAAATAGAAAGGCAGAGAGGCAAGATATAAGATCTGCCACATAACAGTGTTTGGTGCGGATTCGGGGGTGTGGCATGAATTTCGTTCGGTGGTAACTCCAACGTCCGTTCTTCGATCAAACTTTATCTTCTGCTGCGCCGCCGCTGAAACGCGCGTTACCCACTCGTTTGTTCCACTCATTCCCAAAAAACAAAAGCGCCTCAGTGAATCACTGAAGCGCTTTTTTTAACAAATCAAACCAAAGTTACTTCGCCATCAACATCCGCTTCGTCATCGTAAAGCTCCCCGCCTGAATGCGATAGTGATACACCCCCGGTCGGCGCGAGGCGGCCGGCGTTGTCGCGGCCGTCCCACACGGCGGTGTGATAGCCGGCGGGTTGCTGCGCGTTGACCAGCTTGCGCACTTCCTGGCCGAGCAGCTCGTAAATAACCACATACACTTTGACCGCTTTAACACAACCGCTTTAACACAAATACCTCTTGTTTGCTGTATTAAAATTCATATATTATGAGTGTAGATCAGCTATTCGGAAGATCTTTATGCCGAGGGAAAATGTGGGCGAAAAACAGTTTCTGGACTTTCTCGGCGCCTTTGCCGAAGATCGAATTCGCTGTGTCTTTGAAACCCGCCGAGGCAAGGTTATCAATATCAAAGTTGTGCAATATGAAACTCTCTTGCACGGCAAATGGATGCCGGTCATTCGCTATGACACCGCCCATGGATTTTTTCACAAGGACGTTTATTTGTTCGGCGGCAGAAAGCGTTTAAAAGAGTTTATTTTCAAATCCAGCCTTGAAGAGGCGCTGACTTTTGCGATTCAAGACATTCGCATGAACTGGCCGACTTACAAATCAGCATTCTTGGAGCATGAAAATGGCAAAGAAAAATTTTAAAAAAGATAATATGATCCAACGCCATGTGGATCGTTGGGCCGATTTGATGATGCGCATCGTCAAAAATCCTGAAATCGCCGATCGTATTCCCGATCAGGCCAATCTGCTTTTTGGCGAGGGCGATTTGATATTTATCAATGGCGAACCCCGGCGCTATAGTGAGTTGGTTAAAGTTCGCGCAAGGAAAAAGGCCGTTGCAAAAAGCAGACGACAAGAACAAATAATGGAATGAGCTGATGCTATTCGATGAGCTTAAAAAAGAATCGGGCTTGTAAACGCTACGACAAATTTGCAACAACAAAAAACGCCGCTTGTTTTCACCATCAAACAAGCGGCGTTTTGTTTTTCCACTTTTACGTTTTACGAATCACGTTTTACAACTCTACTTCGCCATCAACATCCGCTTCGTCATCGTAAAGCTCCCCGCCTGAATGCGATAGTGATACACCCCGGTCGGCGCGAGGCGGCCGGCGTTGTCGCGGCCGTCCCACACGGCGGTGTGATAGCCGGCGGTTGCTGCGCGTTGACCAGCTTGCGCACTTCCTGGCCGAGCATGTTGTAAATCGTCAGACTCACTTTCGACAATTTAAGCGCAATCAGCTTCTCAATCTCTTCTCGCTAAAATTCGCAGCCAACGCCCGGACATTCGTTTACGAGTGTTCTTCATCTCAGGCCGCAACCAGCTCATTAGCAACATCACGAACGCGATTTTGGTCTGCCTCAGATCCAACCGTTAAATCCCTCAATTCATATCCCATGGCGCCCAGGATCTTTTGCAGCGTCGAAAAGGCGATATCGTGTTTACCATGCTCAATTCGCGAAAGGCTTTGCGGCGTGATGCCGGCGCGTTCGGCGAGATCTTTGCTCTTCATGCCGCGACTTTTCCTTAATTGACTTATGCGACGCCCGATTTTTTTTGCCTGCTCTTCCGCCACCTTCGCGAGATGTGCGCTATATGCCGCATCCGTCAGCACGCGTAGGGTGGACCAGGAGATTTCAAGCGCACCCTTTTCCGTCGGAACAATAATCTCATACGGATTAAAGCGCAAGTTCTCCCAGCGCGGCTTGACGATATCGCCCGGCAGAATTTTGTGCGATTCGATCTCGGCGGTTGTGCCATCCTCAAAGCGAACCCGCAAATTATCGAGATCGGCTTTGGCGGAACAGATACGCTGAAAGCGCGGGCTGTCCCACTTTTTTATTCCATTTTTTGCTCGCATCGTTTACACCTTTGATTCACTTATGGGTTTAGTTGATACCAAGCCTTCAATATTTTTTCCAAGTTGTCGGCCACTAATTTTCTGGCGTCACGCGGCAATTGCCCGCCCGCAATCACATCCAAAGTCGGCAGCGCCACCACGACAGAGCCATCAGCCCATCGCACATGGCAATGCGGCAAGTGATGAACGCCGCCAATTTCGCGATAGACGTAGATGGCATATTTTCCTAGTTGCGCAACCTTCATGAAAACAATTTAGGCAAATGCCCGGTTAGAATCAAGAAAAAATTAACGTAAATGTTAATCGCTTGTTTGCGCCTATTTCTCGTTTAAAATAAAAACGCCGCTTGTTCTCACCATCAAACAAGCGGCGTTTTGTTTTTCCACTTTTACGTTTTACGAATCACGTTTTACAACTTTACTTCGCCATCAACATCCGCTTCGTCATCGTAAAGCTCCCCGCCTGAATGCGATAGTGATACACGCCGGTCGGTGCGAGGCGGCCGGAATTGTCGCGGCCGTCCCACACGGCGGTGTGATAGCCGGCGGGTTGCTGCGCGTTGACCAGCTTGCGCACTTCCTGGCCGAGCATGTTGTAAATCGTCACGCTCACCTGCACCGCTTGCGGCAGTTGATAACGAATCTGCGTCGTGGGGTTGAACGGATTCGGATAATTCTGGCTCAGCTCAAAGGTTGCCGGCGCGGCGACATCCACGACAATCGGGCCGTGAGTTGTAATGTTGCCGCGGGTGTCGAGCGCTTCCAATTTATAGTAATATCTCGCGCCGGCGTCGGCGGTCGCATCGACGAAGCTGTAGCTGCCTTCGCGATTCGCCGGGATGAGCTTGTCGTTCAGCTTCGCGTACGTTCCAGCCTGGCTGCGGCTGCGCAGAATGTTGAAGCCGGCGTTGTTGATCTCGCTGCCGGTTTTCCAATTCAGCTTCACGCCCGGACCGTCGCCGGCTTGCGCGGTGAAGCTCGCCAGCTCGACCGGCACTTTGATGCTCCACACCGTGCGCACCGTATCTTCCTGATCGAAAACCCTGGCTTCGACGGTGTTCCACGCCAGCTCGCCGCGAAAATCAAACGTGTCAAAAACCGATCCCGCGAATTTGCCGTTGACGTACCAGCGATAGCTCAGCGCGTCGCCGTCGGGATCTTTCGCCACGACTTTCATGCGCAGCGGTGTGCCCGGCTGCAGCACGGTCGTATCCGGCTTACCCGGATGATTGCCCAGCGGAATGCGGCCGGTGATCACCGGCGCTTGATTGCGGTTGATCACGTCGATGGTGACGACTTCTTCATCGACGCCGCCGCGCGAGTCGAAGGCGAGAAAACTCACTTCATACTGCCCGGCGCTGTTTTGATCGGTCTGCCAGGTGAAGATGCGCGTGCCGAGCGAATCGAACACCGCGCCGAGCGGCAGATTCTTCGCGCCGTAACGAATCGGATCGTTGTCCGCGTCGGTGGCGCTCACGATAAACTCGATGCGATCGCCTTCGCGTTTTTGCTGATGCGGAATTTTGGCAAAAACCGGGAAGTTGTTGTCCGTCACGCCGGTGGCCTCGAACGTGACCGGCGGCGTCGACAACCCGACGGCGCTGGCCTGCGCCTTGTTGGCGCCGCCCTTGATCGTCCATTCGATTCCCGCCACGCCGTTGCTGTTGGTCAACACCAGCGCATTCAACGCGCCGCCCGGAAAATAGCCGGTATTCTGCGTCACCGTGAAATTGATTTGCGCGCCTTCCACCGGATTGCCTTGATTGTCATACGCAATCACTTGCAACGGAAAATTCAGCGGCTTGTTGGCGGTGCCGCGCTGGTTGTTGGTGCGGCTCACCGCGGCAATGGTTTTCACCGCGCCGGCGCGGCCGTAGACGGTAAACGTCAACGGCGAGCCGCGCAATGAGGCGCCATTGGCATTCAACGCGGTGAGGCGAATTTTGCGCGGCCCGATTTCCGGCCCGAAAATAATTTTGGTGGCGGCAAAACCGCCGTTCGCCGTGGTCACGTCGCGCGTCGTCGCATTGCCAACGCCGCCGCTGAGCGTGCCACTGCCTTGAATCAGCTCGAAGAAAACGTGCACGCCGTCGGCGCCGTTGCCGTTTGCATCGGTAACGCGCGCGGTGAGCGGCGTCGCCAATTCCTGATTGACCTGGCCGGAAGCGCCGTCGCCGCTGAAAGCTGCGAGCGCCGTCGCCGTGCCCGAAGCCGCGATGGCTTGGAAATCAATCGGCGAGCCGGTCAAACCGGCCACCGAAGCGCGGACAGTATTGACGCCGGCGGTGGCGCCGAGCTGCCAGGTGACGCGCGCCTCGCCGTATTCATCGGTGCTCGCGGTGACGCTGCTGCGGCCATCGACATTGCCGCCGCCAAAATTCACCGCGAAATTCACCGCAATGCTGTACACCGCGCGTTTGTTGGCGTCAGTGACTTTGACGACGAGAGGCTGCGAGAGAATTTGCCCGGCCGTGGCTTGTTGATTGTTGCCGCCGACGTATTCCAAATTCGCCGCGCTCGCGTTCGTCGCCGTCGCCACAAATGTGATCGGCGAGTTCGCCAAACCGCTCGAAGCGGCGCGAATCCGATTCTCACCCGGCGTCGGGCCGAGCACGTATGTCACGCTCGCGACGCCGGTGGAGTCGGTGAGAATCGGCGATTGTCTGAGCAGGCGGCCATTGCCGGCTTCGATGATGAAATCAACCGGATGATTCGGCACGCCGTTGTTGAATTTGTCGAACACATTTACCGCCAGCGTTTTCGGCAGCGCGGTGTTGACGTTGCCGGTTTGCGCCTGGCCGCTGACCATATTCATTTGCTGCGCCGCCAGCGGCGTGAAGATTACACTCGCGCTGCGGCCAACAACCGCGCCGTTAATTTTTAATGAAACCGTTTTGCGTCCGGCGCGCGTCGTGGCGAATTTAAATTCGGCTTTGCCTTGCGCGTCGGTGTTGGCGGCCGGAAAAGTTTGCGATTCGCCGGAAATCTGAATCGTCACGGCGACATTCGCCACCGCATTGCCAAACGGATCGCGCACAAAAACTTTGATATTAGTCTGGCTGGCGCCGTCGGCGGGAACCGGCCCGCTGGCTTCAACATAACTCGTCGCGTTGCTCGGCGAACCCGGCGAGGCGTAGGCGACAAAACCAATCGGCGAGTTTTGCAGTTGATCGACGCCGTCATTCGAGCTGGCGAAAACGATTTGGCTGTCCGGCTGCACCAACCCGCCGAGCGTCAAAACCGCCCGCGCCAATCCGCTGGCGTTGGTGTTGACGGTGGTGTCGGGCTTGCCGTTGGCAAACACACCGCCGCCGCGCACGACGCGGAAATTCACCGGGTGCGTGGCGACGATATTGTTGCTGCGATCGACGACTTTCACGACCAGCGCATTCGCCAGCGCCGCGCCGGCTTTGCCGAATTGGCGATTGCCGGATTGCAGCGCCATCACCCGCGCGTTGCTCAACGTCGACGAGGCGACAAAAATCATCGGTGAATTGGCCAGCTCCAGCGAGCCGTTGAAGGCGCGCGCTTCCACCACGTTGTTGTATCGCCCAATCGAGTTGCCGGCGGTCAGCGTGATGTGCGCATAGCCGTTCGCATCGCTTTTCACCGTGTCTTTGGTGACGCCGTTGAAACTGCCGCCGCCGCTCTTGACGGTGAAAATCACCGGAATATCCGCCAGGGCATTGCCGTTTTTGTCGGTCACTTGCGTAACGAACGGCGCCGGCAGCGGATTGCCCGCGACGCCGGAGAGGCTGTCGCCGGAGATTTCTTTGAGCGCCGCCGGCGGGCCGACTTTCGCGCTGGCGACAAAAAGCAACGGCGAGCCGGTCAGCGCCGGGTTGGTTTCGGCGCGAACTTGATTGTTATTCTGTCCCGGTTTCGGACCGAGCGTCAGCGTCGCCGCCGCGATGCCGAGGCTGTCGGTTTGAATCGTTCTCGTGTTGACATTGCCGCTAAGTTTGCCGCCACCGGCGACAACGGTAAACGTCACGTTTTGCGCTTTTATGCCGTTGCCCAGCTCGTCTTGAATTTTGGCTTTCAGCGTTTTCGGCAGCGGCTCGCCGGCGAGGCCGGTTTGTTCATTGCCGGAAGCCAGCAGCAAATCTTTGAGCTTGGCGGCGGTCACGGTAAAATTAATTCCCGAGCCTTGCAGCGGCTGGCCGTTGTTCGTGGCCGTCGCCAAAACTTTATTTTGCGCGCCGGGAACCGGGCCGGGCACGAGAAAGGCCTTGGCTTCGCCGTCGATGTCGGTGGCAATCGTCGCCGTGGTTTGGTTGTCAATTTTGCCGCCGCCTTCTTGCACGGTAAACACCACCGGAAAACCGCCAATGCGATTGCCGCTGTTGTCGGTCACGCGCACGGTTAGCGGCGTAGCAACCGGATAACCGGCCGAGCCTTGCGTCGCGCCGGCAACTTTTTGCGCCTGGCTGGGAATCGCCGCGATCGCATTAAAAGAAACCGAAACGCCGGGCAAGCTTTGCGTGGTGGCAACCGCCGTATTCGTCGCGCCGGGTGTCGGCCCCATGGTCAACGCCGCTTTTGCCGAACCGGTTGAATCCGTCGGCACCACCAGCGCTTGCTGGCCATTGAAATTTCCATTGCCCACCGCGGCGGTAAACGTCACATTGATTTTCTCAATGCCGTTGCCGAAATTATCCGTGACTTTGACCGCAAACGGCGCGCGCAGCAATTGACCGGCGGAGCCGATTTGGCCGTCGCCGCTGACAGCGGCCAGTGTTTTCGGCGCGCCGGCTTTGGCGGTCGCGGCAAAGGTAAATGGAAATCCTTTCAGCGTGCCGCGGCTGTCAATCACCGCGCCGTCATTCACTACGACTTTTTGCGCCATCGCGGTATCGCCCAAAGTCCAGGCGAGGTTCAGCAGGCCGTCACTATTGGTGTTCGGCAGAACTTTGACATCGTCAATGAGAAACTCCGCCGAGCCGTTGGTTTTGAAAAAGAGCTGGCGGGAACCGGCGGCGCCGTTTGGCGCAGCGATCATGTAACGCTGCCAGGCGTTCGCGAGATTGATATCAATTTCTTTCTCACGCAGATTGCCGTCGGCGTCATTCGTGCGCACCGTTACGCGCGCGGCGCCGCGCTTGACTTTGATCCAAAACGAAAAGGTATAACTCGTGTTCGCCGCCAGCGTCAAATTTTGCGAAACGCCGACGCCGCCGCGCGTGGAATTGACCTGCAAGCTTTTCGCGCCGTTAGAAGCATCGTTCGACAGCGCCACTTCGCTCGCGGTCGGGCTGCTTTCCAAATTCCAATTCGCCGGCAAATTGCTGCTGGCGGTTTCAAAGCCGCCGTTGCGCACCGGATTCGACGGCGAGATCGAGCCGCCGCCGCGCGTTACGATAATATCCACCGGATAATTGGCCACGGCTTTATTGCCGGCGTCAACCATTTTCACCACCAGCGGCGCCGAAACTTTTGTGCCGACCGCGCCGGTTTGATTGTTGCCGGAGACCACATTCATGGCGTCGGCAATGCCGGAAGAAGTTGTTGCGCTAAACTCGACTGCTTTGTTGGCGTAGGCCGCCAGCGCCAAAACTTTATTGACGGCGCTGCGATTCCCCGGCGTGAAATTCGTCGTCGCCATGCCGTCCGTGTCGCTGGTGCTGACATAATTCTCCAACTGGCCGTTGCCCTCCGACACCACCCAGCTCACTTGTTTGTTCGCGATCGGATTGCCAAAACTATCCGTGACTTTCACTTTCAGCGGCTGCGAGAGCGCTTTCCCGGCCGGGCCGGATTGCCCGGCGCCGCCGGCGAGAACCAAACTGTCCGGCAAACCGACGGTGGCGGTGGCCGTAAAAATCACCGGCGGCAAATTGCCGTGCACGGCGTTGATCTGAACGTTGCCGATCGTCGCGCCCAGCGTGACTTTTGCCGAAGCGACGCCGGCAGCATCTGTCAGATAACCGACTTCCTCTTTTCCATTCGGACTATAGCCGCTGTCGTTGGTGATGAGAATTTTATCGAGCTTGGTGTCTTCCCAGCGCGCTTTAAATTCGATGGTATGCGTTCCGGCGGAAAAATTGATGACCTTCGGATCGAATTGCGGCACGGTCGATCCGCCGTTGCCGCGGTCGGACAACAAATCCCACGTCCACGAACCGTTCGTCGTGCCTTGAAAAACGTCGTAAACGAAATCCGCTTTGCCGTCGACGCTGATCGTCCAACTGCCGGGCTGCGATCCGGTTTTCGCGCTGCGCGTCCAAATGCGGTAATCGCCGGCCCGCGTGATCGCGAACGTAAAGGTCGCCGAGGCGTCTTCATTGCGGCCAACCGGATAAACGATATATTTCCCATTCGCCGCCTCGGGATCGTTGCGCGTCTCGAGAGGAGAAGTGATTTGCGCGTGTTCCGCTTCCAGGCGAATATGCTCGTCGGCGGCCGGCGGGTTGTTCACCGTCGCGCTGCCTGCAGTAACAACAAAATTGACGATCTGCCCGGGCATCGGATTGCCGAGCTTATCCAGCAGCGTCACCACCAGCGGCTGCGGCAGTTGCTGGCCCACCGGTTTGGTTTGATTGTCGCCCGATCCTTTGACCAGAACGCCCGGCGCCGCCGGCAAAACCCCGGCGGTGAAACTGTCAATCGCATTCAACGAATCGAGCGTGCTCTCGACGTAAAAACCGGCGTACAAGGTGCTGGCGTTGCCGGTCAGTTTTTGTTTATCACTCAAACTGCGATCAAACACGTCGTTGATATAAACTTCGAAATGATGGCCGCCGGCATCCGAGCGCATGACGACTTTCATTTCCGAGCCGGCTTTCGGCGCCGGCGCGAGGGCATTTCCCTCGTCCACGACGCCGGCGAATTGGCCGTTGGACACCCGCCACAAGCGCGTCTTGCCGCCTTCGGGATAGCGCTGAACCATATAACCGTCAACCGTGTTGGGGTTGGTGCTGTTCGCCATCACCAGCAAGCCGCACCAGTTGGTGCCGTAAGTCGTCGCCTGCGGCCCCCAACGGAAACTCGCCGTCAGCGGATTTTTCACCGCATTGTAAATCGCCGCGCTCCAAATATCGGCCGCAGCTTTGTTCTGCACCGTGCCTTTGACGATTTTCATGTCCGGCGTCGTCGACCACTGGCTGCCAAGCTCCGGCCCGGTTCGGTTGAAATTGTCGCTGAAGGAATTGAGCGTCGGCGTCGCGGCAGAGGCGACATTCGAGAGTTCGGAAACGTTGCCAAATTCATCAGTAGTTTTGAGCGCGAAATAATACGTTGTGCCGCTGTTCAAGCCGCCGAGGGTAAAATTTTGCTTGGTTCCGGCGGGGGCCGGCGGCGGCAGATTCGGCGCCGGCGTCGCATTGTTAAAATTGTTCGATGAAATCGGCGAAGTGGAATACCGCAAATTATAGCTTCTCGCCGTGCCGGTGTTGCCGTCATCGCCCGGCGCGGTCCATTCCAGCATCATCGCCAGCGCCGCGACCTCTTTCACTTTCAAATCCGTCACCGCCGCCGGCGGCGTCGAGTCGGTGACTTTCGCGGTGTAAAAATCGTCAATCGCATTATTCGAATTGCCGTTGATCATCACGCCGGCGTAGAGCTTGGCGGCGTTGCCCTGCAATTTGTTCGCATCGTTCAGGCAGACGTCGCGCACGCCGTTGATATAAACGCAAAAATGGTGGCCGTCGTTGTCCGTGTTCCATTCGACGCGAAAAGCGTCGCCGGCATCCGGATCGGGCGCTTGCGTGTCGGCTTCGTCAACTTTGACTTTGGGAATGCCGTTTTCAATGGTGTAGAGCCGCACCATTTTAAATTCGGAATTATGAAAAATCAGATAACCGTTCGCGGTCGTCGAAGCGGCGTCCAGCATCAACGCGGCGCCGGTGTAGGCGCGGCCGATGAAATCGGATTGTGTCCCATATTTAAATTCCACCACGTTGGCGTTCGTAATCACGGTCGGCGCAGCGATGAACAGATCAAAGGCATCCGTCGACGAGGTGTTGCGCAACTCGCCGCTTTCCACTTTATACGCCGGATGCGCCGCCCACGCCGTGCTCAACACGCCGCTGTTGAAATCGTCGGCAAATTGCGTCACATTGGAGCCGGAATTGGTCACGTAGCTGCTGAACCATTCCTGCGCCATCAAGCCGTAGCCCGCGTCGTTCGGGTGCAAATTATCGCTCATCAAATCGGTTTTCCAATTCGGATTGGCTTTGAAGCGCGCCGCATGATCGACCAGAAAAATCCGGTATCCCGCCGAGGATTTAGCGCTGACCAGGCCCGGCAGCGAGGCGTTGAGCGCATCCGTCACCGCCTGCTTGGCGTTGTCGTCCTTGCGCGGAATCAACGTGCCGAGATAAATTTCGATCTTGGCGTCGAAGTTGTGAATCGCATCGACGACAGCCTCGATATCGGTTTTCACCTGCGCCGCGCTCTCGGCGAACGAAATATCGTTCGTGCCGATTTCGAAAAAAACAGCATCGGCCGGATTGTTGGTCAAATAAGCTTGCACGTCAAGCTGGTCGGCGCGAAAGCCGCCGTGGCCTTCGTGATCTGTATCCGCAAAGCCGGTTCCGCCTTGCAGCGAGCCGACGAAATCAAAATCGAGGTTGGCGTTGCTCAAGGCGTTATATAAATGAAAACGATACCCGCCGCCGTTCGACGAGCCGTCGCCGTCGGTGAGCGAGTTGCCCAGCGGCATGATACGAACTTGGCCCACCGCGGCCGTCGCCAGTCCGAGGCAAAGCAGAATAGTCCTTAAAAAGAATCGTTGCGTTTTCACGTTTTTACACTCCGTTTGAAAAGACGACTGTAAGATATCGAGAGATTGGCCCAACGGGCATAGCCCGACGGGTGTAGCCCACCGTTTGGAGGTGATGAGTGAACGAAATGAAACAAAGGCAGGCAGAATCTCCTCCTTGAGTTTGAAGTTAGCCTCCCGACGGGCGCAGCCAGCCAAGACAGCAAACGCACCAGCCAAAATTAACTTCTCAGCAAGAAATCAACCGGTCGTTGAATCTAAATTGGTTTATGGCAAACAAACGGCCAGTCAATCTTACTTTTTTATAAGCCATTATGATAAAACAAAACACGCTCGAAAAAAGGCAAAGGATATGCCAGGAGGCGGGTGGTTCTGGTGGAAAATGTTAAACTCTGAGTTTTATGAAACTTATTCCGTCACAACGAGGTCATATATTTTCTTAAAATTGTTTTTAATTGGACAGTCTGTTTCAAGAATGAACAAAAAAAGAAACGGTTGTAAGACGCGGTAGACAGCCGATGAGTGCAGGTGGTTGATCGTCATATATGAGAGTTTAGTATCAGCGGACTATACATGTCATACTGGAAGTATCTTTTTTCAAACCAGCGCGGCGCTTGATCGCAACAAGATGCTTTCAGCATGACAGCTTAGTTTATCCACCAATAACCGAGGCTCTACGATAATAAAATTTAAAACGCCGCTTGCCCATCATCGAACAAGCGGCGTTTACGTAAATAAAACGTAAGGCGTAAAACTTAAAACGTAATACGTAAGTAAGCATTACGTTTTACGAATTACGTTTTACAAATCTATCTCATCAAAACAACCTTCCTCGTCGCGACAAACTCACCCGCGGCGCGGCCAAGCTTGGCGCGCAGCACGATGAAATAAACGCCGGATTCCACCGGGCGGCCGCGATCATCCTGTCCGTTCCAAACCACGCGATGCGAGCCCGCCGGCTTTTGCCCGGCGAACAATTCCCGCACCTGGCGACCGGTTACGTCCAGCACGTTCATTTCAACATCGCCGGTTTCCGGCAAATCAAACCGAAGCGCTGTTTCGGGATTTCCCGCAGAGCGGGATGTCGCTTCGCTCCAAAATGGATTCGGGAAATTCTGATGCAAAGCGAATTGCTGCGGCACCGCGTTCGTCTGCTCGTCCACCGCGCTGGGAATGAAGGCAGTCGCTTTGAAAACCACCGGCGTGTTGCGCAAATTTTTATTGTTGAACACCGCTTTCGCTTCCACCTGCTGCACGCCGGCAACGCTGCCGAGCTTCCAGGCGGTTTTCGCCAAACCGCTGTTGTCGGTATTCACCGTCGCTTCGGTTTGATTGTTGCCCAGGATTCCGCCGCCGGAAACGATGCGAAACGTGACCGGATAATTCTTCACCGGCGCTTTGACGGCGTCGAAAATTTTGACTGCCAGGCTTTCCGGCAGGACGGTGTTGCGCGCCGCGGTTTGGTTGTTGCCTTTGAACAGTGTCGCCGAATCCGGCCGCGCTGCGACGATGAAAAATTTTGCCGTCAGCGTGGTCGCGCCGCTGCTGCTCTTCCAGGTGGCGTCGATTTTGGTGGTGTCGCCATACACGTTGCTCGCTGCGGCGCGCGCTGAAGCTTCGCCTTTTCCGTCCGTCAACGTTTGATAAGTTTTTCCCACAACATTCTGGCCGCTGAGAAAATCGCCGCCGCCCGAGGTGATTTTGAACACCACGGATTGGCCGGCATTAGCGTTGTTATAGCTGTCAACGAGCCGCGCCACGAAAGATGAGAGCGCCGGTTGGCCAATCGAAACGATCTGGCCATTGCCGCTCGCCACGCTCAACTTCGCCGGCGCCGCGGCTTTGGCGGTGGCGGCGCAGTTTTGCGGCGACCCATTCAAACCGGTGGCGCGAATTTCCACGGCTTGCGATCCGGCGATTTTTCCCAGCTTCCAGGTGGCTTTGGCTTCGCCAGAAGCATTAGTATTAACCGTTACGCTGCTCTGGCCCTCAACCGTGCCGTTGCCGCCGGCAACAACAAATTCGACCGGATGATTGCTCACGTCACCGCCGTTATTATCCGTCACTTTTGCGATCAGCTTCGCCGGCAGGTTTTTGTTCACTTCGCCGGTTTGATCGCAGCCGCCAGCCAGCGCCAGCGTGGTCGCCACCGCGTCGCTCGTCGTGCGCGCTTTCACGAGATTGGAAACCGGGCTGGCGTTGCCGACTTCGTCGAAAATTTTTAGCGCGAAATAATAGGTGGTGGCGCTGTTTAAATTTTTTACCGTAAAAGTTTGTTTTTCACCGGAAGCCGCCGGGCCGGGAAGATTCGGCGCCAATGTCGCATTGGCAAAATTCGCCGAATTGATCGGCGAGGTGGAATAGCGCAACTCCAAGCGATCCGCGCTGCCGTCATGCCCGTTATCGCCGGTCGACGTCCATTCCAGCGCGATGCTGCTCGAGGTCGAATCGATGGCCCGCAAATCTCTAACCGCCGCCGGCGCGACGACATCGCCTTCGAGCCAGGAAACGGTGAAATCGTCGATTTGGTTGTTCAATTCCTGGCCGTGAATGAACGCGCCGACGTACCAGGTGTCGCGGTTCGCGTATTCTTTGGTCACATCTTTGACCGTGCCGTCGAAACTGCCGTTGGCGTAATAATCGAAATACACCGCATCGGCTTCGTTGCGAATGTAGGCCGTGACCACGTCGCCGGCGACCGGATTCGACGAAAGTTGGCCGGGAGCTTTATCGACTTCCTTGCCTTCGCCGGGAGTGTATTCCCACGTGCCGTTTTTGATGATCCACAGCCACACTTCAAACCAGTTGGTGCGATGCCACAGCCAGTAGCCGCTGGCGTCCGGACTGGCGCTGTCGATCATCAACGCGTGCGCCGCCTCGCGGATACCCAATTCATCCGCATGTCGGCCCCAGCGATACGACACCGAATGAATCTTGCGCTCCGGCGTGTTGTTAATCGGCTGGAACACGGCAAGATAACGCCACTCGTGATCGGCCTCCGCTGTGACGTCCAGCTCGCCGTCGAGAATTTGCCACTTGCCGTCCTCATAAGTCCAATCCGAGCCGATCTCGGAGCGGTTGAAATCATCGGTGACGCTCAAGACATCGACGCCGTTTTTGCTCGTGGCCCAGTTGAGCTTCAAATGCGGCGACAATTTGAGCACGCGCCGCAATGAATCAACATGAGGCGCGCGCCGGGTGAGAGCGCTCGGCGATTGGCTTTGCAATGTTTGCGTTGAACCGGCTTCCGTCCATAGAACGCCGATTATCGCGGCGAATAGAATCCAATTGCGCATAAATGTAGCTCCTGTGATAAACGTGAAGATTAAAACGTAAAGCGTGAATCGTAAGTTATTCGAGCTAAGACAGATGCTCGTGCGTGGAATCTGCGAGAACGGATTCGGATCGTTCTCAAATTTTTCTTGAATATGATTTGCAAATCCAGTATATTGGCTTAACATCAAAAGAGTTATACCTGGAGATTATTTATGTCTCAAGTGACAATCAATCAAGCACAAACTCAGCTTTCGCGATTGATTCGAAAAGTTCTTGCCGGCGAAGAAATCGTTATTGTGAAAGGAAAAGTGCCTTTGGTCAAGCTGGTGGCCGTTGGTAACGGCAAAACTGAAAGAAAAATTGGCTCGGACAAAGGCTTGATCGAAATCGCCGAAGATTTTGATGCGCCTCTCGAAGATTTGCCGTCGTAGAAACTTTGCCTTTGCATCATCGCGATCCTTTTGATCGCCTGATTATCGCGCAAAATATTGTCGAAAATCTGCACATTCTTTCCGAAGATCAACTCTTCGATTCCTATCCAATTCAGAGGATTTGGTAAAAGCGCCACGCTCTCTGCTCTTTGCTACTTCACCACTGCCATCCGATTTGTTTTCGTAAAAACCACCTCGCCCTGCTTTCCAGTCACTGTCATCCGGTAAAAATAAACCCCGGCGGCAACGGCTTTGCCGGCTTGGTTGCGGCCATTCCAAGACAACTGATGCCGGCCGGCGGCCATTTCGTGATCCATGAGTGTTCGCACAAGCTGCCCGGTTTCATTATAAATATTTACCGTCACGTTGCCGCCTTCGAGCAAAGCAAAATTGATCATCGTGCTGGGATTTCCCCCGTTAAGGCGGGGAATCTGCGAAAACGGATTCGGATAATTCTGTTCTAAAACGTAATCCGTAACGACCACGGACTTCGCGACTTCGGACGTCTCAACTTCGGACTCTTCAACCTCGGACTCCTTCGCAACAGCATTGCCAGCCACCACCAGCACCGGATCGGTGTCGGCAGCTTTCACATCATGATTATCACCAACATTGCTGAACGGCGAATCCCCGCTGGCTAAAATCGAGCGGCCTTTTTCGTTGGCAACATAAATTCGCGGGCTTAAAAGCGCTTGCGGGCACGACGCCACATCAATGCCGCACAACGCGCCGAAACGAGCTTCGCCCTCCAAATTCACCTTCAAGCCGGCAGCGGGCGGGGCGAGCGTGCGCTTGATCTTGCCGTTGTTGATATTCAAAACTTTGATGGTGCGCCGGGTATACTGGCTGACGAAAACCTCGCCGCGGGTGGTGTCGATGGCAACATCCATCGCCCGCTCGACCACGGTGCTGTCCGCTGTTTTGCCCGCCGCGTTCACGCGATAGACTTTGCCTTTGCCGGCATCCGCGATCCAGATCGAGCCATGCTTGCCGATATCCAGGCCGGCCGGGCTGCTGGCGCCGACAATCGGCACTTCGCCATCGCCGTCCAAGCCGCCCTTGCGTGAAGGAATGATCGCCTCGCCGGCGCCATCGCTCAAGACAAAGCGCTCCAAAGTTTTATCGAGGCGATCGGTGGCGTAAACCGCCAGCTTGCCTTTCTCGCGCCGCACCGCCACACCTTCACAAGCCGAGAAACCGGAAATCGTGTGCAGCGGTGGGACTTGCAGATCGGCGTTATAAACTTCGATTCTGTCGCCGAGCGCCAAATACACCCGGCCTCGATCATCGGTGGCAATGTCGCGCGCCGGCTGGCTGCCGGCAGGCAGAATCAATTGCGCGACCACGGCGTTGTGGTTGTCCGCCGGATCGGCCACGCTGAGATCGATCTTGCGCACGATATATTTGTTCAGGATATAACTGAGATAAAGAAAGCGCTCATCCGGTGAAAGCGCCAGGCCGCGATTATTGCGCGGCGCCGTGCTTTGATTGAGGCCGACAACGACGTCATCCGCATCCACGATGTGAGCCACGGCCCAGCCGGTGGCCGGAACGTTCACAGTGAGGCTGTCCTGGGCAGAAAAACCTGTCGCAATTTCTGTAACAGTAACCGTGTAGGTGGTGGTAGTTTGCGGCGCGGCGGTTGGATTGGCAGCGGTGGGATTATCCAACCCGATTACAGGCGTCCAACTGAAGCTAAAAGGACCGCCATGGCCGCCTGAGCCGGTGGGATTGCCGCCGATTGGCACGGAACTGCCGGCGCAAAGCATTTTTCTGTCCGGCCCGGCCTCGGCAAGCGGAATCAGGGTATACTTGATCGTCACGGCAAATTGCTCGAGAAACACGCTTTCATTATGAGCGGTATCGACGGCCGTTACCGAGACATAGTAGGTTTCCCCAGGTTTTAAATTTTGAATGAAATATTGCGTTTGGCGGCCAACATCGATGCGATTGCCATGTGGCCGGTCTTTGGTTCCATAATAAACAAAATAGCCGGCAAGATCGGGTTCGGTGTTCGGCTCCCACGTTATCGTCAAACTATCCGCCATCGCCGAAACAATGCTCAACAACAAAATTCCAAACGTGATAATCTTCACAACAGTTCCTCTCCTTGAAAACGCAAAGCGCAAGGCAGAAATTTTGAGCCTTACGCTTCGCGTTTTATGAATGAGCATGAAGTTTTATTATTTTCCATCCCGCCAATTGACTTCGGACTTCCGACCTCGGACTTTACTTCGCCATCAACATTTTCCTCGTCGCCACCACCTCGTCGCCGGCTTGCAAACGATAATGATAAATTCCGGAGGGCACGGGCTTGCCGCGTTGGTCACGGCCGTTCCACGTCACGTGATGATAGCCCGCCGGCTGCACGCGGTCAACCAAACGCCGGATTTCCTGGCCGAGGGAATTGTAAATGATCACGCTCACGTGTGCGGCCTTCGGCAGCTCGTAGCGAATCTGCGTCGTCGGGTTGAACGGATTCGGATAATTCTGCTGCAACGCAAACGCCTGCGGCGCAGCGACTTCGATATTAATCGGCCCGTGTTCGGTGAGATTGCCGCGCAAATCGACGTCTTGCAATTTGTAATAGTAACGTGCCCCGGCTTCAACCTCGGCATCGACAAAAATGTATTGGCCATCATAACGCGGCGGAATCAGATCACGATTGAGTTTTTCGTATTGGCCTGCACTGGCGCGGCTTCGCAGCACATTGAAACCGAAATTGTTGGTTTCCGAACCCGTCGTCCACCGCAAGACGACACGCTTAGCGCCTACACCGGCCTCGCTTTCGAGCGCCGCGCTGAAGCTGCTCAATTCCACCGGCACTTTGACAATCCACTGAGTGCGCGTGGTATCATCTTGATCGAACACAAATGCCTCAACCGTACTCCAGGGCGCTGCGCTTTTGAAGAAAAACGTGTTAGTCGCGGAGCCGGCATATTTGCCGTTGACAAACCAGCGATAGCTCAACGCGTCGCCGTCGGGATCGGTGGCGTTGACGCGCATCAGCATCGTGCCGACGCCGTTGACATATTCCAGCGTGGTGTCGATCTTGCTCGGCACATTGCCCACCGGAATGCGGCTGCGAATCACCGGCCGCTGATTGCGATTTTTCACCTCGATGACGACGATTTCCTCATCCACGCCGCTTTTGTTGTCGCGGGCGAAGAAGCTCACTTCGTAACGCCCGGCGCTGTTGAGATTCGTCGCCCACCGGAACACCCGGGTGTTGAGCGAATCAAACTCCGCGCCCGCCGGCAGATTTTTCGCGCCGTATGTAATCGGATCGCGGTCGGCGTCCGTCGCCGACACGACAAATTCAATCACGTCGCCTTCGGTCGCGCGGCGATCCGGCAGATCGGCGATGATGGGAAAATTATTGTCGAAGCCGGTCGCTTTGAAAACAATCGTCGACGGCAGCAAGCCGTTGCGCACCACCGTGACTTCGTTCGCCGCCGCAAATTTTCCCAGTTTCCACGGCGCCGAGGCGACGCCGTTGCTGTCGGTTGGCACGGCCAAAGGATTGGCGCCGTTGAAATCGCCGCCGCCGGCGGTGATCAAAAAATTGATGGTTTCATTCGGCGCGGGATTGCCGAGGCGATCTTTCACCAGAACTTGCAGCGGGAAATTCAACGGCAGGCCTTTGGTGCCGCGCTGGTTGTTGGTGCGCTCAATCGCCTCCATCGTTTGCGCCGCGAGCGAGCGGCCGTACACCCGGCACAGCATCGGCGAGCCGCGCAAGCCTTCGGAGCTGATGCGCACCAGACGATAGCCGGCCTCGCTGCCCAACGTGATCGGCGTCCAAGCCAGGCCGCCGTTCTTCGAGGTCACTTGCACGACGCGAACTTGATCGCGCGAGGAGAACGAGCCGGAGCCTTGCAGCAGCTCGAACAACACCTCGACGTCATCGACGCCGTTGCCGCTAAAGTCGGTGACGCGCACCGTCAGCGGCTCCGAGGTGTTTCCGCCCGCCGGCCCGGAAACCCGGTCGCAGTTTCGGCCTTCCATAACCGCGGCGACATCAGCGCTGGACTCGGCGCGAAAATCGATGGGCGAGCCGGCGAGGCCCTCGGCTTCGAAGCGCAGGGTGTTGACGCCGGCGCGCGGTCCGAGCCGCCAATTCGGCCGCACTTCGCCCAGCTCGTTGCTTTTCAACGTCACCCCGCCGGGCGTAGCCAAATTTTGATTTTCAACCAAGCCGCCGCCGAACGTCACGCTGATTTTAACCGGCGCGCCGAAAACCGCCCGGCCGAATCCATCCATCACGCGCACGACCAGCGGCTCCGGCAGAAGTTGATTCACCAGCCCGGACTGGCCGTTGCCGCTGATCTCCTGCAGGCGATGCGCCGCGTTCTTCGTCACCGTCACGATGAAAATCACCGGCGAGTTGGTCAAGCCCGGGGCTTCCGCCCAAATCTGCATCTGCCCGGTGTTTTGCCCGGCGATGAACGTGGCATTGGCCTGGCCTTTGTCGTCGCTTTTGATCGGGCCGCTTTCCAAGATGCGGCCCTGGCCTTTCACCGTGAAATGCACGTCGTAATTCGGCACGCCGTTGCCGAACTGGTCGCCGATTTTCACCGTCAGCGGCTTCGGCGTCGCCGCCTGCGCGTTGCACGCTTGATTGTTGCCGGTCACTAAATTGATGTTGCGCGCTTCATTCGGCGTAAACAAAATGTCGATGCCCTGATCGAGATCGATGCCGCCGATGATTTTGGCGGTGACGGTTTTCATTCCGGCGCGCGTCGAAGAGAACGTGCAGGTCGCCGCGCCGTTTGAATTGGTCAATCCCGAGGGCTGCTCGATGGAATTTGGCCCGTTCGAAACCATGAACGTCACCGCCAAGCCGGACACCGGATTGCCGAAGCGGTCGCGCACGAAAACCGTCACTTTGCATTTGGTCGCGCCGTCCGCCGGCACCGGCGGCTTGGGGCTGATCACTTGAAAAACCGAACTCGCCGCGCTCGGATCGCTGCCGTTCACATTCGCGGTGAAAATGAGCGGCGAATTTTCGAGATTGCCGCCGCTGTTGTTGGCGCCGCTGGCGCGAACTTCCTGCGCCTCGTTTCCGACCGCGCCGCCGAGCCTCCAAAACACTTTCGCCTCGCCGTTCGCGTCGGTGATCGCCGTCGTGTCTTTGCCTACGGCCGTATGGCTGCCCGTGCTAAATTGGCCGCCGCCGCGCATCACAAAAAACCGCACGCGATGCCCCGGCACCGGATTGCCGAGGTTGTTGCTGCCGTCGATCACCCGCACCACCAGCGGATTGGGCAGGGACTCGCCGGCGCGGCCGTTTTGTTTATTGCCGGCCTGAATGCTCATCGACCGCGGCGCGCTCGCCGTCGCGGTCGCCGTAAACATCGCCGATGAATTCGTGTTGTTGATTGCAGCGCGCGCTTCGAGTTTGTTATTGAATTTTCCCGCCAGCGGGCCGAGCTGCCAGGAAACTTGCGCCTTGCCCTCGGCGTTGGTTTTCACCACCACCGTGTCTTTGCCGTTCACTTTGCCGCCGCCGGCTTTTATGATGAACGTCACCGGAATATTCGCAAAGCCGTTCGTCGCGCAATTGTCGGTGACGCGCACGACAACCGGCGACGCTAAACCTGTGCTGGCCGCGCCGGCCAAGCTGTCGCCGCTGAATTTGCGCAACACCGAGGCGCTGCCGAGCCGCGCGGTGGCGGTAAATGTTTGCGGCGAGCCTCTTAAAGATGACGCGGCACTGGCAGTCACTTGATTGGCCACGGCTTTATCACCGAGGGTCAACGTTGCCGCCGCAAATCCCAAACTGTCGGTGAAAAATTCTCTTGCACTGGCCCCATTGAAATTTCCACCGCCGGCAGTGACGGTAAATTTAACCGCCTGGCCTCCGACGCCGGCATTGAGCGAGTCGATTATTTTAATCCTGAACGGCTGCGCCAACGGCTCACAGGTGTTGCCGGTCTGGCCGCTGCCGGAAACCGCCGTCATCTCTTTCAAACCCGCGGCGCGAACGAGAAAGACAATCGGCTGGCCCGGCAAAGTTTGATTGTTGTAGGTGATCGAAGCTTCGATTCGATTCAACCCGCCGGGCGCCGCGCCCAGCTCGGGATAGGCTTTGGCCTCGCCATTGGCATCGGTGACGATCGCCGCTTGCGTCCCGCCGTTGATTTTGCCGTTGCCCTGGCGGATGAAAAAATTCACCGGATAACCCGAAATGGTTTTGCCTTGGGCATCCGCGACGCGCACAACCAGCGGCGTTTTGAGACGAACGCCCGCCGAACCGAGGGTTGGCGCGCCGGAAACTTTCGTCACTTGATTCGGCACCGCGGCGACGATGTTGAATGTTGCCGCTTGCAAACCAGGCGAAGCCGCCTCAACCAACAGCGCGCCTTTGGCCGTTTCGCCTAATTTTAACATAGCCGGCGCAAAACCGTTCGCATCCGATGTCGCTGTGAAACTCGACAAGTTGTTGCTGAACTTCGCGTCACCTGATTTGATGGTAAATGTCACCGTGCGATTGGCGATGCCGTTCACATAATCATCCGTCACCCGCGCCACCAGCGGCAAGCCCAACGCCTGGCCCGGGGAGCCGTTTTGATTGTTGCCGCTGTACGCCACGACTTTCTTGGCCGGGCCGGCATTTGCAGGCGCAGCAAAAGCTGCCGGCGAACCGGCAAGCGAGGTGTTGCCAGCTTTGGCTTCAGCCCGCACCACTTGCGTCATCGCCGTGTCGCCCAGCGTCCAGTTGACGCTGATCTGGCCGTTGCTGTCGGTGTTGCGGGAAATTTTCACTTCGTCAATTTGAAAATTTCCGCCGTTCAAAGTTTTAATCGACAAAACCCGCGTTCCGGGCGTGCCGATATTCGCGGTGATCACATACGGCGTCCAGGCATTGCCGGCTGCGCCCGTAGCGGTCGCCAGCGGCGTGAGGTCGATGATTTTGTCAGCCAGCGCGCCGTTGGCTTGCAGCAAACGCCAAATCACCCGGGCCGCGCCGCTGTTGACTTTCGCATAAAAGCTCAGCGTGTAATTGCCGGCGGCCGGATAATTCAAGGGCTGCGAAACGCCGACGCCGTCGCGATTCGCATTCACTTGCAAACTTTTCGCGCCGCGGTAAGCGCCGTTCGCGATCAGAGAAACTTCCGAGCCGCTCGGGCCGCCTTCCAAATCCCAATTCGCCGGAACCGCTGAACCGCTCTCGAAACCTTCATTATTAGCAGCGGGATTCGGATTCAAACTGCCGCCGCCGCGAATGGCTTTAAACTCAACGGGAAAATTGGGAATCCCCTGGCCGGTGCTCGAAGTAACTTTCACCACCAACGGCTGCGGCAGCGTCGCGCGCACCGTCGCGCTTTGGCCGTTGCCGGCAATGATAGTTGCCTTCGAAGCCAAACCTGAAATGGTGGTGGCGGTGAAAACAGTTTTGCCCGCGCCGCTGAGCAAATTCGCGCGCGCTTCGACCGTGTTGGTCGCCGCAATATTGCCGAGCGTCAAAATCGTTTCTGCGCTGCCGTCCAGGCCGGTGCTGCTCAGGTATTGACTCAACGTCCCGTTGCCGGTGGTCACGACCCAAGCGACGGGTTGTCCCGCCACTGCATTGCCGTTTTTATCTTTCAATACGATTTTGAACGGCTGCAATTGCTGCCCGGCCGGGCCGGATTGCGACATGCCGGCGAGGGCGTTGATCGTTTGCGGTTTCTCATTGCTGATCGGCGTGATCTTGAACGTCACCGGCCTCAAGTTGGCGTGCCGGGCTTCAACCGTCACCGGCTGCAGCGACATGCCGAGCTTGACGTTGGCGCTGGCCTGGCCGTTAAAATCGGTGAGAAAACCGCTTTCCTCTTTATCCTCAGGCACAAACTCCGAATCCCGGCTGAGAATGATTTTATCCAGGCGGGTGTCTTCGTAGCGCGCGTGGAAAATGATCTTATGTTCGCCGGCGGTGAAATTGATGATCTTCGGATCGAATTGCGGATTGGCAGTGTCGCCGTTGCCGCGCTCCGACATTTCATCCCACCCCCAACTGCCGCGCGTGCGGCCTTGAAAAACGTCGTAAACAAAAGATTGGCCATTGTCAATTTGAATCCTCCAGCTTCCCGGCGCGGTTCCGGTTTTCAAGCTGCGCGTCCACACCCGGTAGTTGCCCGGTTGCTTGATGTCAAAAATAAACGTGGCGGAAGCGTCTTCGTTTCTCCCGACCGGATAAGTGATATACTCGCCGGCTGCGGCGCTCGCATCTTTGAGCTTCTGGATCGGCGCGGTAATTTGCGCATCTTCGGCTTCGATCCGCAAATTGCCGTCCGGCGAAGGCGGCAACGGAATCATCGCCGAGCCGGCGGTCACCGTAAAACGAACTTGCGCCCCGGCCAGCGGGTTGTTGAAACTGTCGATCAGCGCCGCGGTCAACGGCAGCGGCAGCGTGTTGCCGATCTCGCCGAGCTGGCCGTCGCCGGAAATCAAGCTCAACGTCTTGGGTTTGCCCGGCGCGGCGCTGCACGTAAACTCGTCGATGGCGTTGCGGTCGCCGAAGCCGTTGCGCAGCATGAAACCGGCGTACAAACCGTTATAGGTGTTGCGCGGATCGGTCAACACCCGGTCGAACACGCCTTCGACATACACATAAAAATAACGCTGTTCGAGATCGATGACGCGCACGGTGATTTTGTTGCCGCCGCGCGGCGAAAAACCGCAGCGCGAGCGCCCCTCCTCGATGAGCTGGTCGACCCGACCGTTTTGCACCAGCCACAGCCGCGTCCGGTCATCGTCGATGCTGTTGAGATCATCGCCGTTGTCGTGTTGCAGCAAGTAGCCGTTGATATTGCCGCTCGGCGACGGCGCCAGCATCAAAATCCCGCTGGCGCTGACGCCTTCCAGCGTCGCCGTCGGCGCGTATCGCACCGAGGCTTCGACGACGTTGCGGGTGTTTTGATAAATCACCCCGCTCCACCCGTTGATGGCGGCGAGATTTTGCGCTGCGTTGCTGCGGATTTGGATGTTCGCCAGATCGCCGTTCCAGGCGCTGCCCAAGCCGCCGTTGGCGCGATTGAAATTGTCGCTGAACGGCAGCAAGGCCGGCACCCGCGCCGAAACTTCGTTGGAAAGATCGGAGAGGTTGCCGGCTTCGTCGCTGGTTTTCATCGCGAAATAATACGTCTTGCCGCTCTCCAGGCCGCCAATGATCAGCCTTTCCGAGCTGCCGCCGTCGCTCGGCTCGATCGGATCCGGCACCTTTTCGGCGGCGTTAAAATCGGCGTCGCTTAAAATGCGCTTGGTCGAATAACGAATGTCGTACTGTTTCGCCCGGCCATCAAAACCGTTGTCGCCCGGCGCCGTCCATTCCAGCGTCACGCTCGCCGCCGTGACTTTGGAGACTCTCAAATCCGCCACCGCCGCCGGCGTGAAACCGTCGCCTTGCAGCCAGGTGATTTTGAAATCGTCGACTTGATTGTTCAGGCTCTGGCCGTGAATGAACAAACCGGTGTACCACTTGATGCTTTGGTTCGTCGGAAACTCTTTATTGGGATCCTCCACCGTGGCGTCAAAGCGCTTGTTGATGTAATAATCAAAATAATTCGCTTTTTTTTCTGGGCGGATGATGACGGTGACAATATCGCCGGCCACCGGATTGTGCGTTTGCGCGTTGGCTTGGTCGATTTCCCGGCCTTCTCCCGGCGTGTCTTCATAAGTGCCGTCGCGGATGACCCACATCCACACCTGCTCCCAATTGGTGCGATGCCAGATCCAATAACCGGTCGAGATATGCGAAGGCCGGTCGAGCATGATCGCGTGCGCGCCCTCGCGAATCCCCAGCGCGTCGGCTTTTCTGCCCCAGCGATAGGACACCGAGTAAATCCGCCGCTCCAAATTGTTGTGGATCGGCAAGTACGTGGCGAGATAGCGCCATTCCGAAACCGCTTCCGAGTTCAGCACCAGCTCGCCGTCTTTGATGGCCCAATAATAGCTTTCGATGGCCCATTCGTCGCCGATTTCAACGCGGTTGAAATCATCGAGTACCGACAGCGTGTCCAGGCCGGCGACGCCGGGAATCCATTCGAGCTTGACGTGCGGCGCCAGCCCGAGCGTCCGGCGCATGGTCTCGAGGTTTTCCGCCTTGCCGGCGTTGGGCCGGAACGTCTTAGACAACGCCGAGGTTTTAGGAAGAGAAAATTTTTCGGGTTGCGCTAAAAGCGCGCCGACCCAAAGCAAGCTTGCGAGGGAGGTAATCAAAACCCGGTTGCGCATCGCGTGAGGCTCCCTGTTATAAAAAATTTTATCAATTTCCTGTTCTTACTCTTACTCCTACTCTTACTCTTACTCGCTTTTAAAGGGCTTGGAAGGCGAGTAGGAGTAGGAGTAGGAGTAGGAGTAAGAGTAAAAGTAAGAGTAAGAGTACGAGTACGAGCAGGAGTAAGAGTATCCAGCTTTACTTTGCCATAATCATCTTCTTCGTCGACACAAAATCTCCAACCTGCAAACGATAATGGTACACGCCGCTGGGCACTGGCTTGCCGTTTTGATCGCGGCCGTTCCAGGTGACAAGATGATACCCGGCCGGCTGCGCGCGGTCAACGAGACGGCGCACTTCCTGGCCGAGCGAGTTAAAAATCGACAGCGCGACGTGGCCGGCTTTCGGCAGCTCGTAACGAATCTGCGTCGTGGGATTGAACGGATTCGGATAATTTTGCTGCAACACAAACTCGGCTGGTAAAGCGACATGCGTAGTCGCGGTAGTCTCTATAGAGCGTTGTTGAGAAAGAGTCGCATTAATGCTCACTCCTCGTACACCCCAAAACCAGGTTTGGGGTGGATTGCGCGTGTTATCAAAGATTAGGACGTTGGTGGCGGTGTCATTAACGAGCGTATCCGGCAAAACAATCGTACGAGTTGTGCTCCACTCATTGTCGAAGGTAATGGGAACATCTTGTATCTTAACGCTATTGAGAAAAATGTCAAGCTCATAATCATAATCAATGTCATAGACCTGAAAAGACAAGTGGGGAGTACCTGTCTGTCCCCCAAAAAAATAAACCACTTTATCCGTGTGATTTTGATCACCACCGAGAATTCTTCCATAAGTCGCTGCCGAAGGCAGCGTAAAATATTTTTCAACCGAAACTTGTCGTACGCCCCACCAATCAGTTCTGGGAGGATTTTGAGTATTGTCAAAAATAACAATATTGATGCCGGAATCTTTGATCAATGCGTCCGGCAAGAGCACACCAAGATAACCGCTCCATTTATTATTTCCAGTGGACGGAACATCAAGAACTTTAACGCCATTAAGAAAAACATCCACTTCATTTATGCTATCAATATCATAAGCCTGATAAAGCAGATACAAGTCACCAGGCTGACCCCAAAAACCATAAACCACTTTATCAGTGTGGAATTGATCGCCCCTCTGTATCTTTCCAAAAGCAGCGGTTGCGGTCAGTCGGAAACAACTTTGGATCGAGACCTGACGCACACCCCACGAATTTGCACCGGGAGGATTATTGGTATTGTCAAAAATAACGATATTAACACCGACATTGTTGACCAAAGCATCCGGCAAGTATACGCCAAGATTGCCACTCCATTCATTTTTCGCTGTGAGTGGAACGTCCTGAACTTTGATGCCGTTAACAAAAATTTCCACTTCATTCATACTGTCAATGTCATAAGCCTGATATGATAGGTACATATCACCAATACGGCCCGGAAAACAATAAGCCACTTTATCCGCATGGGATTGATCCCCGCCTTGGATTTTTCCATAAGCAGCTACGGAGGGAAGCGGCAAACAACTTCCGACTGAGACCTGACGGACGCCCCACCACCATGAATTAGGAGGATTTTTGGTATTATCAAAAACCACTTCGTTGGTGCCAACATCCTTGACTAAGGCATCCTGCAATAGCACACTAAAATTGCCACTCCAAAGATTGTCGCCGGTAACCGGTACATCGAAGACCTTGACGCCGTTGAGAAAAATATCCGCTTCACGGTCAGAATCAATGTCATAAACTTGGAAAGACAGAATCACATCTCCGGGCTGGCCCGAAAAGCAATAAATGACTTTATCCGGGTGAGATTGATCGCCGGTTTGGATCAATCCATACGCGGCAGGCGCGGGCAAGGGAATACAATCAGTTGCGCGCGCAGCAACAGCGGGATCATCCGCCTTTTGGTTTAAAACACCAGTAGTAAGAAAGCCGTCCTGAGCGAAAATCAAAAGGGCGAAGACGGCCAACATGATCATAATTTGCTTAAGCCTGCGCATAAATCACCTCCTATTTCGCTATAATCATCTTCTTCGTCGACACAAAATCCCCAACCTGCAAACGATAATGGTACACGCCGCTGGGCACTGGCTTGCCGTTTTGATCGCGGCCGTTCCAGGTGACGAGATGATACCCGGCCGGCTGCTCGCGGTCGACGAGACGGCGCACTTCCTGACCGAGCGAGTTGAAAATCGACAGCACGACGTGGCCGGCTTTCGGCAGCTCGTACCGAATCTGCGTCGTTGGGTTAAATGGATTCGGATAATTTTGCTGCAGCACAAACTCCTGCGGCGCGGCGATTTCAACGCTCACCGGGCCGTGCAGCGTGATTTGGCCGGTGTTATCGATATCTTCAAGCTTGTAATAATAACGGCCGCCGGCTTCGACTTGATCGTCGACAAAAACATATTGCCCGTCGCGGCGCGCCGGAATGAGCTGGCGATTGATCTTTTCATACCGTCCCGCGCCTGCGGCCGTCTGGCTGCTGCGGCTCCGGAGAATGTTGAAGCCGGTGTTGTTGATTTCCTCCGCCGTCTTCCATTCCAATCTCACGGCTCTGCCGCTTCCTCCCGACGCCGCCGAATTTTCCAGCACGGCGCTGAAGCCGGACAACTGCACCGGCACTTTGATGATCCACGAAGTCGAGCTGGTGTCCTCCTGATCGAACACCAAAACCGTGACGGTGCTGAAGGGATCCTGATTGGTGAAAAGATACGTGTTCGTGGCCGAGCCGGCGAATTTGCCGTTGAGAAACCAGCGATAATTCAGCAGATCGCCGTCCGGGTCGCGCGCCGTCACGCGCATTTGCAGCGCGGTATTTTTCCCGATCACCGTATCCGCCTGGCTCGGGATGCCGCGCCCGACCGGCAGGCGGCTCTCGATGATCGGACGGCTGTTGCGGTTCTTCACGTCGATAACGACAAGCTCTTCATCGCTGCCGCCTTTGTTGTCGCGCACGATGAAGCTGATCTCGTATCGCCCGGGAAAACTCGCGCCGGTTTCCCACCTAAACAGGCGGCTGCGCAGCGAATCGAAACTCGCGGCCGGCGGCAAATTCTTCGCGCCGAACGTCAACGGATCGCCATCGGGATCGGAGGCCAAAACCACGAATTCGATTTTATCCCCTTTCTTCACGCTGCGATCCGGCACATCTTCAAAAACCGGGAAGTTGTTGTCGAAACCGGTGGCTTTGAAAACAATCGTCTGCGGCTGCGCGTTGCCGCTGCCGACGGCGTTGGCCTCGTTGTCCGCCGCAAAACGGCCGAGCAGCCACGGCGCCGAGGCTATGCCCATCGTGTCGGTTTTGGTGGCATACGGATTCGCGCCGTTGAAACTGCCGCCGCCGGCGGTGATCAAATACGTCACCGTAAAATTCGGCACCGGATTGCCGAGGCGATCTTGCACGAAAACTTGCAGCGGGAAATTCAGCAGCTTGCCCTTGGTGCCGCGTTGGTTGTTGGTGCGCGCCACCACTTTCATCGTTTGCGCAGCCAGGGCGTGGCCATACGGCCTGAACACCTGCGGCGAGCCGCGCAGGCCGGGCGAGCTGGCGATGACGCGGCGATAACCCGCCTCCAACCCGAACGTCACCGAGGCGCAAGCGAAGCCGCCGTCGCGCGTGGTTCTTTGCAACACCGGCGCCGGGCCGTTCGGCGACAGCGAGCCGGTGCCGCCCACCAACTCGAAGAGCACGTCGACGCCGTCGACGCCGTTGCCGCTGGCGTCGGTCACCCGCACGCACATCGGCGACGAGGCGCCGCCGACTTCGCCGGAGGCCTCCTGGCCGCTGTGAATCACCAGATTTTGCGGCCGGCCGGAGGCGGCTTCGGCGCGAAAATCAACCGGCGAGCCGACCAAATTGGCCGAAGAAACGCGCACCGTATGCGGTCCGGCGCTCGGTCCGAGTCTCCAAGCCACTCTCGCCTCGCCGAACACATCGCTGTTGATCGTTATCGTGCTGCGCTCGTCCACCGCGCCGCCGCCAAACGTCACATCGAAGCGCACGGCCTTGCCCGCCACCGGGTTGCCGTCTTTGTCGGTGACGCGAACGAGGAGCGGCTCCGGCAGAATTTGTCCGGCTTCGCCTTTCTGCGCATTGCCGCCGGCTTCCTGCAAATTGCGCGCGGGATTGTTGATCACATTCGCAATCAAAATCACCGGCGAGTTGTTCAACGCGGCGTTGCCGGAATTTTTCGCCTCGGCCCAAATCTGGCTCTGGCCGGTGGCGCCGCCGCCGACGAACGTCGCCGAGGCGATGCCGGTTTCGTCGGTGCGAATGGGCGTCGGCTCATGAATACTGCCGCCGCCGCTTTGCACCGTGAATTTCACTTCATAATTCGGCACGCCGTTGCCGTTGCGATCTGCCACTTTCACGCGCAGCGGTTTCGGCGCCGCCGATTGCAGATTACCCGTTTGATTATTGCCGCCGACCAGCGACATTTGGCTCGCGGCCAACGGCGTCACTTGCACCGTTGCCCCCTTGTCAAGCTCGGCGCCGGTGTCCAAAACTTTGGCGGTGATGGTTTTCATGCCGGCGCTCAACGAAGCGAAACCGCCGGTCACCAGACCTTGCGCGTTCGTCAAGGTCGTCGGCTGATCGATGAAATAACTTCCCGGCGGCGAAATGACCAGCGTCACCGCTTTGTCTTTCAGCGGATTGCCGAATGCGTCGCGCACGTAAACCGTCACTTTTGATTTCGTCGCGCCGTCCGCCGGAATCGGGCCGGTGGCGGTGATCTGCGAGCCTTCGGCGCTGGGCGGCCCGGTCGTGGCCGTCCCTGTAAAAATCACCGGCGCGCCTTCCAGCGAGGCCCCGGCATTGGTCGAAGTCGCGCGGACTTCCTGATTGTTGGCGCCCAACGCGCCGCCGAGCGTCCAAAAAACTTTCGCCACGCCCGCTTGATCGGTGTTCACCGTCATCTCGTTGTTGCCGTTGTCAAATTTGCCGCCCTGGCCGGGCAGGCCGCCTTTCGTCACGCTGAATTGCACTTTATGCCCCGGCACGCCGTTGCCGCTGCCGTTCGGGCCGTCGCTCACTTTGACCATGAGCGGACCGGGCAGCGTCGTTCCGGTTTGGCCGCTAAAATTCGTCGCGCTCGCGGCTGTGATCGACCGCGCCGCATTCGGCGTGGCGCTGGCGTAAAAGATCGCCGACGACAACTCCCCGGCGCGCGCTTCGAGCCGGTTGTTGAACTCACCGGCGACGTTGCCGAGCTTCCACGTCACTTGCGCCTTGCCGTCGTTGCCCGTCGTCACCGTCACCGAGTCTTTGTCATTCACCTTGCCGCCGCCGGCTCTGATTTTGAATTTCACCGCCGCCCCGGCAATCACGTTGCCGCATTGATCTGCCACCAAAACCACTTGCGGCTTTGACACCACAGTGCCGATCAAACTGAAGAGGCTGTCGCCGGAAAATTTATTCACGCTCGCCGCGGGCCCGACGCGACCGGTGGCGGTAAACGTCAGCGGCGAGCCGGTGAGCTGCGCCGCGCTTTGCGCCCTCACTTCATTGGCCCCGGGTTTCTCGCCCAACGTCAATTTGCTCTGCGCCACGCCGTCGGCGTCGGTGGTGGCGTTCACCGAGTTCAAATTCGTGTTCAATTTGCCGCCGCCCTTCACCACCGTAAAGGTGACAACCTGCCCGGCAACGCCCACGCCCAGCGAGTCGGCGACTTTTGCTTTGAACGGCTGCGCCAACGGCTCACACGCCGGCCCGTTTTGATTCTCGCCGCCGGCTGCCGTGAAATTTTTCAGCGGCGCAGCCCGGACGCTAAACGTCAACACCGGATTCGGCAGCTTCTGGTTGTTGAACGTGACATAGGCCTCGACGCGGTTCATGACGCCCGGCGACGGCCCCAGCGTGAGAAACACATTCGCGACGCCGTTGCCGTCGGTCGGCAGCGAAATTCGCGCGCTGTCTTGATTTAATTTGCCGTTGCCCTGTTTGATGATGAACGTGACCGGATAGCCCGAAATCGCTTTGCCGCTCGCGTCCGTGACTTTCACCGAAAGCGGCTGGCTCAATTTCTTCGTCGCCGAACCCACGAGAGGCGAAGACTGTTTCGTGACATTTCTCGGAATCGCCGCGAAAGAAACGAACGTCAGCGTATTCAAGCCGGTCGAGGCGGCAGTGACTTTGTTCGTATCACCGGCAGTCGGGCCGAGCTTGTACGTCACCTGCGCCAGGCCTCCGGCATTGGTTTGCAGCTTGACGCTGTTCACCGTGCCATTAATTTTGCCGCCGCCTTGCGTCACCGTGAACGTCACCTCGCGGTTGGGAATGCCGTTGCCAAATTGATCAACCACTTTCACCGCCAGCGGCGCCGCTAAAAACTGCCCGGCGGAACCGCTTTGGTTGTTGCCGCTGTCAATTTGCTGATTCTTGGCCACGGCGGCATTCGCTTGCACGGAAAACGTCTGCGGCGAGCCGCTCAAATTGACGCCGCCGGTCTGCCCGGACAGGGCTTTGGCCTCGGCTTGAACTTTTTGCGTCATCGCCGTATCGCCGAGGGTAAAGTTGACCGCGATCTGGCCGTTGCCGTCGGTGTTGCGAAGAATTTTCACCTCGTCGATGAAAAAATTCCCGCTGCCGAAAGTTTTGAAGCTCAGGCTTCGCGACCTCGCCGCGTCATTGTCCGCCGATAGTGTGTACAGCGTCCAATTGCCGCCGGTGCTCAACGAAGTGATGTCAATCGTTTTTTCAATTTGATTGCCGCCGGCGTCGCTCAAACGCCAAACCGCCTGCGCCGCGCCGCTGAGAACTTTGGCGTAAAAACTCAACGTGTAACTGCCGGCGCCCGGGTAATTCACCGACTGCGACACGCCGACGCCGTCGCGGCTGGAATTGACCTGCAAGCTTTTCGCCCCGGCGCGCGGCGCTGAGCTGGAAAGCAAAACTTCCGACGGCGAGGGCAAGCCTTCCAACGTCCAAAACTGCGGGGCGCTGGTGCCCGGGCTCAATGTCTCAAACTCGCCGTTGCTCGCGCCGAAATTCGGCGTCAGGCTGCCGCCGCCGCGGGTCACGCGAAAATCCACCGGAAAATTCGGCACCGAAAGCCCGTTGGCGGTCGTGACTTTGGCGATCAGCGGCGTCGGCAGCGCCGTGTTCACCGTGCCGCTGGTCGGATTGGAAACGGCGACAATGTTGGCCGCCACGCCGGAAATCGTCGTCGCATTAAAAATGAGCGGCGAGCCGGGCAGGCTCGAGCGCGCCTCGACCGTATTCGTCGGCGAAGCGTTGCCCAGCTTCAAAACCGTGGAGGCGATGCCGCTGAGATCGGTGATGCTTTTGTATTGGCTGAGCGTGCCGTTGCCATTGGTGACGACCCAAATCACCGTCTGCCCGGCGACGGGATTGTTGTTCGTATCTTGCACCAAAGCTTTGAAAGGCTGCAGCGTTAAGCCGGCCGGCCCGGACTGGCCGGTTCCGCCATTTATGGATACCTTCGAGGCCTGCCCGCCGGTTGCAATCGCGGTAAATCTCACCGGCGGCAAATTGGCGAGCGAGGCTTGAATCGTCACCGTGCCGGAAGTGCTTCCCAACGTCACCGCGGCGCCGGCTTCGCCGTTGGTATCGGTGATGAAACCTTTTTCCTCCTTGCCCGACGGCGTAAACTCCGGATCCATCGTCAGCAAAATTTTATCGAGACGCAGCTCCGCGAAGCGCACGCGAAAAACCAGCTTGTGCGAGCCGAGATTGAAATCGAACGTCTTGGGATCGGAGACGGGCTGCTGCGGCGTGCCGCCGAGGCCGCGCTCGCGCAGGCGTTCCCAGGTCCACGCATTGTTTTTGCCGCCGTAAAAAACGTCGTAGATAAAAAAGCCGGCGTTGTCGGCGCGCACATCCCAGCTCGCGTTCTGCGACCCGGTCCAGATATTTCTCGTCCAAACGTAATATCTCCCCGGCTTGGTGATGTCGAATGTGTACGTGACCGTGGCGTCCGCGCTCTGATTGCTCGGATAAACAATGAATTTGCCGCCGCCGGCATTGGCGTCGTTGCGGCTCTCCAGCGGCCCGGAAACATCGCCGTCTTCCGCCTCCAGGCGAAGGTGGCCGTCGGACGAAGGCGGCGGCGAGATTTTCGCCGCGCCGGAGATCAATGAAAATTTCACCGCCGCGCCGGCCAGCGGATTGTCGAAGCTGTCGATCACCGCCACTTTTAACGGCAGCGGCAGCGGCTGCAAAATCGAGGCGATCTGATTGTCGGTCGCCGCGATTTTCGTCATGGTTTTCGGCCCGCTCGGCGCCGAGCCGAAGGTGATTTCATCAACCGCGTTTTGATCGCCGAGCTTGCTTTCCACCACAAAACCGGCGTACAAACCGTTGAAGCGCTGATTCGGATCAGTCAAGACCCGGTCGAAAACGTCGTCGACATAGACGTAGAAATAACGGATGCCGCCTTCTTTAATGACACGCACCGTGATCTTGGAGCCGGCTTGCGGCGCGATGCCGCTGCGCGAGCGGCCGCTGTCGATGGTGTTCAAAATCCGGCCGTTCTGCACCACCCACAGCCGGGTTTCGTCATCGTCAACCTCCGGCGTGTTGCCGCTGTAATGTTGAATCATGTAACCGCTCGGCGTTGCGCCCGGCGATTCCACCATCACGAAAACGCCGCTGAAGCTGATGCCGTAGGCCGTGGCGCGGGGGCCGTATTTGACCGAGACTTCGACGACGTTGCGGCATTCTTTAAAAACCGCCATGCTCCAGATGTCATTCGCCGCGACATTCTGCACCGCGCCGCTGCGAATTTGCAAATTCGTCAAATCGCCGGCCCAGCTCTCGCCGAGATTTCCATCGGGCCGGCCAAAATTGTCTTTGCAAATGACCAAATTGGCGGTGGTGGCGGAAACGCTGTTGGAGAGCGGCGAAAGATTCCCCTGATCATCTACTGCCTTCAAAGCGAAATAATACGTCGTGCCGCTTTCGAATCCGCCGGCGGTCAGTCGTTCCGGCGTTCCGGATTCGCTGGGAGTGATGATTTCCGCTATCGGCTTGGCCGCCGAAAAATCCGCATCACTTTGAATGCGTTTGGTCGAAAAGCGAATGTCGTAACTGGTGGCCTTGCCGACCTTGCCGTCGTCGCCGGGCGCCGTCCATTGCAGGGAGATGGTGGAATACGTTGCGGCGGTCACGGCGAGATCGGCAACGCGCGACGGCGGCGACAGGTCGCGATCGTCGAGGCAATAAAAGTGATTCACGCCGTTGCTGGTGTTGCCGTGAATCATCATCCCGCTGTACGGACCGTTGTAGCGCTTTTCCGGATCGACCAGCGTCGCCAGCTCGTTGCCGTTGCGAAAGACTTTGAAGTGATGCCCGGCGGCGTCGGTTTTCATTTCGACGCGCAAAATGTCATCGACCTGGGTTTCGGGAAAGCCGTCGACCTGCGCGATCAGCTCCGTCGGCGCGCCGTTTTTAACCACCCACAAGCGCAACTTCTCATAATTATGATGCAGCAGATAGCCGTTCGCGTCAGTACGGTTGTCGGTCAATTTCAGCGCCAGCCCGGTAAAAGCCCGGCCCTCGTGGCTGGAGAGAAAACCATAGCGCAGTTCCACGATTCGCGGCTCAAGCACGACGTTGCAGATCGCCATGAATCTATCCCATTTGTCGTTGGCCCCGCCGCCGGCGGTGTTGACAAGCTGCTCGTTTTGAATCTTGAACGCCGGGTGCGTGGTCCAATCCTCACCGATGGCATCGCGATTGAAACGGTCAAAAAATTCCTTTTGCGTCGGCTTCACAATCCGCTTGATGGTGTCGAACCATTGGGCGGCCATGACTTGGTAGCCGCGGTCGTTCGGGTGCAGCGGATCGTCCATATAAATGAGCTGCCAATCCGGGCGATCTTTGAGTTTCCGGTTGTGCTCGACCAAATAAATTCTATAATCGCTGGCAAAGCGGCTGTTGACGACTTCGGGAAGCAGCAAATTGGTACGGTCGACTTCGATATCCTTGCTGACGTCGAACTGCGGGGTCAGCGTGCCGAGAAGAATAGCGGCCTCCGGCGCGGCGGCGTGAATCCGATCCACCAGCTCGGCGATGGCAGTCGCGGTTTGTTCCGCCGGGCGACCGTTGGCGATATCGTTGGCGCCGATTTCCAACAAAATCAAGTCGGCTTCATTGTCGCGCAGATAATTTTCTACCGCAAGCTCGTTGATAAAAAAACCGGGGTGGCCTTCGTGATCCGGGTCGTCAAAATCGCCGCGACGCTGGCTTCCGACAAAATCGAACGGCGGAATGTTTGGATCGGCCTTCATCAGCTCGTACAGCGGCAGGCGATAGCCGGCGCTGTTTGTGGAGCCGATTCCCTCGGTGATCGAATTGCCGAGCGGCATAATCCTAACTTGGGCGAATAGCTCGCCAAACGGCAACAAGCAACAGGCAACGAGCAAAGGGCAAATAGCAAATAAGCGCTTTTTCATTGGAGTATCAAATGGATGCAGTTCATGTGGGCTTCTCTCCGGCCCTGGCCTGCAGCAGGTTACGCCCGCCGGGGCAAGGCTTGCCCGGAAAATCGCATTAACAATTTTTTAAAGTCGGCCTGAAAAGCAAAATCCAGAGGTGTCCCTAAAAACCAATGAGGCTGATGCGGCAAAAAAGAAGGGATGCCGGGAGGTGAAGCTCGGCTTGCGCAGCCATTTAAAAAATATGCCTTAATCTTCCGTGCAAGCCAGGCTTCATGTCGCTCCAATGCATCCCCTTCAGGCGTCTGCCTTCGGGCGCAGCCTACAGCCGTAGACCATCAGCCAATCATTGCCAGCCGAATCCCTTCGGCGTTTGATCATGATCTTTCGTAGTCACGCCTTCAGGCGTCATGCTTTGGAATAGGAAAACGCTTCAATCGCATCAACAGGCTGTTGGGTTCACACCAAACCGTTCGTAGTTACGCCTTCAGGCGTCAAACTTTGGAATAGGAAAACGCTTCAATCGCATCAACAGGCTGTTGGGTTCACCTCAAGCCTTTACGCCTGAAGGCGTTACTACGGGCGTCACGACGAAATTTCACTTCGCCAAAACCATCTTCTTCGTGGCGGTAAAATCGCCCGCTTGCAAGCGGTAATGATAAACCCCGGAAGGCACGGCGCGGCCGTTTTCATCTTTGCCGTTCCAAATCAGCGTGTGGTAGCCCGCCGGTTTGAGGCCGTTCACCAAACGCCGCACTTCCTGGCCGAGGCTGTTATAAATCGCCAGCGTCACCGGCGCCGCTTTCGGCAATTCAAAGCGAATGTGCGTGCTCGGATTGAACGGATTCGGGTAATTCTGGCTCAGCTCGAAGCGCTGCGGCAAGGCCATGGTGATCTGAATCGGGCCGTGCAACTGAATCTGGCCGTCGCGGTCGAGGCTTTCGAGCTTGTAGTAATACTTGCCGCCGGCCTCGACTTTGTCGTCGGAAAATTCATATTCACCGTCGCGGCGCGGCGGAATGAGCTTGTCGTTCAGTTTGACGTATTTGCCGCGCTCGACCGAGCTGCGCAGAACATTGAAGCCGACATTGTTCTCTTCGCTCGCGGTTTTCCAATTCAGCAGCACGCGCTGATTTTCCGCCACCGTGGCGCTGAAGCTCGACAGCTCCACCGGCACTTTGATGGAGAAACGCGTGAGCAAGGTATCGCGCTGATCAAAGACAAACACGCTGACGCTGGAGAACGTGGTTTTGGTAACGGCGCTGTAATTAAATTCGTAAGTGCTGGCGAAGATGCCGGTGAAAACGCCGTCGCGATACCAGCGATAGCTTAAAACGTCGCCGTCGGGATCCTGCGCAAAAATCCGCATGAGGAACGAGCCGCCGGCGCCGGGGTTTGCAATGACGGTGTCCGCTATCGCCCCGTTGCGAATAAAAGGAACGGTTCGCGTCACGCGCGGCCGCTGGTTGCGGTTAAGGACGTTGATCACCACGATTTCCTCATCGGCGCCGCCCTTGCTGTCGCGCGCCAAAAAGCCCGGCTCGTACACGCCGGCGCTGTTCAAATCAGTCTGCCACGTGAACGTCCGCGTCAAGGCATCGAACGACGAGCCGGAGGGCAGATTGCGGGCTTGATACGTCAGCGGGTCGCCGTCATCGTCCGTGGCGCTGATGCTGAAACGAATCACATCACCTTCGACCGCTTGCACGTCCGGCACGTCGGCGATGATCGGAAGATTGTTGGCGACGGCGGTGGCCGTAAAAGTAATCGGCGAGCCGACCAGGCCGCTTTTGTTGGCTTTGGCGGTATTGGCGCCGGTGTTCGCGCCCAGGCTCCACGGCGCCGAAGCAATGCCCGCCGAATCCGAGACCGCATTGAAGAAACCGCTGCCGTTGAAATTGCCGCCGCCTTCGGTGACGACGAATTGAACCTGCACGCCCGGCACCGGGTTGGTCAAATTATCCCGCACCAAAACTTGCAGCGGGAAATTCAACGGCTTGCCTTTGGTGCCGGTTTGCTTGTCGGTGCGCGTGACCGCCACCATGCTCACCGCGCCGAGCGGCTCGGCATACGCCGAAAGAATCACGGGCGAATTATTGAGGCCTTCAGCGGAAGCGCGCACTTTCACCAAACCGCTCTTCGGGCCGAAACGCACGCGCGTCGAGGCAAAACCGCCGTCGCCACTCACGGCGTAACCGGCCGTCAGCGAGCCGGCGCCCTCGATCAATTCAAAGATCACGCCGACGCCGCGAACGCCGTTGCCGAGCGGATCAGTGACTTTCACGGTCAGCGGATCGGACAACGAGTTGACTTTGCCGTAGACTTCATTTCCAGTCCTATGCAAATGCGTGGCCTGATCGGGATTGGCTTGCGCCTCGAAGTCAACCGGCGATCCGGCCAAACCCGGGGCTTCGGCGCGCAGCACATTCAACCCGGCTTCGGCGCCAAGCCGCCAGCTCACTTTCGCTTCGCCGAAAGCGTCGCTGGTGATAATCGCTATCGTTTGATCGTTGATCAAACCGCGGCCGAGAGAAATGCTGAACTTCACCGGCGCGCCCGAAACCGGGCGATTATCGGCGTCCATCACTTTCACGCCGATGGGATTGACCAAAAAGCTGCCGACCGTGCCCTCCTGGCCGTTGCTGCCGTCGAGCATTCTGATTTTCGCCGCCGGCGCGTTTTTAATCGAAGCCAAATACAGCAGCGGCGAGTTCAGCAAATTGCCGGAGCTGATGCGGATATGATTTTCACCGACGGTGGCGCCGCAGATGTACATCACTTTTGCCAAGCCGTCCTCGTCACTCCGCACGCGGAGCGAGTCAAAAAGCTCGCCGGTTGCCAGATCGTATAGCTTGCCGTCGCCGCGCTCGATTTTAAATTTCACTTCGATATTCGGCACGCCGTTGCCGTAACGGTCGCCGACTTTGACGCCGAGCGGATTCGCCAGCGCGGTGTTGACATTGCCGGTCTGGCCGTTGCCGCCGCTCTGAATCAAGCTGTTCGCGGCCAGCGGCGTTACCCGCACCGTCGTGCCGCGCGAAATCGTCAACGGCGGCGAGCTGATGACGCGGGCGGTGACGGTTTTATTTTCTGCGCGCGTGGTCGTGAAGCTGCCTTTCGCCGCGCCGTTCCTGTCGGTCGGCGTCGCCGGCTGCGTCACTTTCACGCCGTCGCCGGAAACGTCGATCGTCACCGGCACGCCTTGAATCGGATTGCCGAAACGATCGTACACGTAAACCGTGACGTTGGAGCGCGTGCTGCCATCCGCCGGCAGCGTCAGCGGCGCAGCATCGACAAACGAAGTTTGCACGCTCGGCAAGCCGGGCGAGGCATACGCCACAAATTTGAACGGCACATTCTGCAATTTATTGACGCCGTCGGTGGCGCTCACTTCAACGACCTGGCTGTCCGGTTGGGTCAACGGCCCAAGATACCAATTGGTTTGCGCGAAGCCGCCGGCTTCGGTCGGCACCGTGATGTTGGTTTTATCGTTGCCGAAATTCCCCCCGCCCGCCATGACTCTGAAAATGACCGGATGATTGGCGACGCCATTGCCCTCTTTATCCTCAACTTTGATGCGCACGGGTTTCGGCAAAGCCTCTCCCGCCGGCCCGGTTTGGCGATTTCCCGACGGCAAGCGCAGCGCATGCGCCTTGCTTGAGGTGCCGGTAATCCGATACGTCATCGGCGAGCCGGCCAAATCCGCGCCGTTGAACATGGCCTTGATTTCAATCACGTTGATGTACGCGCCCGCGGTCGAGCCGAGCAGCAACGTCACCGTCGCCTGGCCATTTGCCTGCGATTGAACCGTCGCCGTGTTCGCGTTATTGACTTTGCCGCCGCCGGATTTGATGGTGAACGTCACATTCACGCTCGCTTTCGGATTGCTGCCGATGTCGGTGATTTTAACGGTCAACGGAATGGCGCTGCTCACCATGCCGGAGCTGCTGTCGGTTGTGACTTTCACCAAATTTTTCGGCAAGCCGGTCTCCGCGCTCGCTTGAAACGTCACCGGCGAGCCGCTGAGCGCCGGAGTTGTGGACGCTTGGACTTTATTGTTGTTTACCCCCGGCGTAGGTCCAAGCGTCCACGTGACGCTTGCTACCCCACCCGTATCCGTCTTGACGATAACCGTTGACAAGCCATTGACTTTGCCGTTGGCGGCGGTCACGGTGAAAATGACGTTTTGATCTTTGATGCCGGCGTTGAGCGAATCTAAAACTTTCGCTCTGACCGGCAGCGGCAACGGCGAGCTGACCACGCCGGATTGATTGTTGCCGGAAGACAAACTCAGCGATTTCAAACCGACGGTGCGCACGACAAAACTGATCGGCGAATTGGTGACGGGCTGATTGTTGTGCGTCACCGAGGCCTCGAGGCGATTTCTCCCGCCGATGGTCGCGCCGAGCACCGGATAAGCTTTGGCGTCGCCGTTCGGATCCGTCGGGATAACCGCCGAGGCGCCGCCGTTGATCGTGCCGCCGCCTTCTTTGATCGTAAACGTCACCGGATACCCCGCGATGATTTTGTTGCCGGCGTCAAAAACCCGCACCACCAGAGGCGACGCCATTCTGCGCCCGGCGGAGCCGGTTGTCGGCGCTGTGCCAGGGCCTTTGGTGATTCGGTTTGGAATCGCGGCTTGCGCCGAGAACGTGTCCGCCTTGGCAAGGCCAACGGCAGAGACTCGGACTTTGTTGGACACGCCGGATTGCGGCCCGAGCGTCAATATCGTTTCCGCCGTGCCGTCGGCTTTGGTCGGCACGGTTTGCGTCGTCGCATTGTTGGAAAGCTTGCCGCCACCGCTGAGCACTTGAAAGGTCACGTTCACAGCCGGCACGCCGTTGATGCCGCCGGCGTCAGCGACTTTCACCACAAACGGCGAGGGCAGCGGTTGATTGGCGGCGCCGGCCTGATTATCGCCGCTTTGCTTGGTCATTCTCGCCGCTGCGCCGGACCTGGCGGTCGCCGTGAAATTCAGCGGCGAGCCGGCAAGATGATTCGCGCCGTTCAAAATCAAGGCCTGGCCTTGCTGCGTCATCGCCGTGTCGCCCATCGTCCAGTCAAATTGGAGTTGGCCGTTGCTGCCGGTGTTCGGCAAAATTTTAATGTCGTCTATGAAAAAAGCGCCGGTGCCGTTCGTCCTAAAAGAAAGCGCGCGATTGCCGGCGGTCGGGCTGTTCGCATAAATCGTGTAAAACTGCCAAGTGTTCTTCGTGCTCGCCGGCGTCATGTCGATCACTTGCTCGCCTCCCATTTGCCACGTCATCCGCGCCGCGCCGCCGGTCACTTTTGCATAGAACGACAGCGTGTAACCGACATTCGCCTGATACGAAATGTTTTGCGAGACGCCGACGCCGTTGCGGTTCGCATTCACGCTCAAGCTGCGGCTGCCGGCTCTGGGCGAATTGGTTGAGGCTTGAACTTCGTTGAGGGTCGGCGAGCCGTCGAGCGTCCAATTCGCCGGCGCCGCCGTGTTGCCGACGGTATTATCAAAACCGGAATTCGTCACGCGATTGGAAGCGCTGGAAACGCCGCCGCCGCGCGTGATGACAAATTCAACCGGATAATTCGCCACCCCGCCGCCGTTGCCGTCGGCGACTTTAACGGAAAGCGGACTCGGCAATACCGTGCGCACGGTCGCTGATTGACCGTTGCCGCCGGCAATGCTGGTGGATGTCGCCAAGCCGGAAATCGTCGTCGCCGTAAAAACCGGCAGCGTTGCCCCGGACAACTCCACGCGCGCTTCCACTTTGTTGGTGGGCGATTGATTGCCCAGCGTCAAAAAGGTTTGCGCCTTGCCGTCCAACCCGGTGACGCTGCGATAAGCGCTCAGCTTGCCATTGCCCTCAATCACCACCCAATCCACCGCGAAATTGGCCACGGGATTGTTGTTGGCGTCGCGGACCGTCACGACAAAGGAATTCGCGAGCTGCTGGCCGGCCGGGCCAGTTTGATTGTCACCGGCCGTCTTTTCGAGCTTGGCAGCTTTGCCGCCGGTGGCGGTAAAATTAAATGTCGCCGGCGCCAAATTGCCGAACTTCGCCTGCGCCGTGAAAGTCCCGGCTTTTTTCCCCAGCGTGATCACCGCGCGCGCCACGCCGTTTTTATCCGACACGAATCCCAATTCTTCCTTGCCGGTCGGAACAAAAGCCGGATCGGTGGTGAGAATGATTTTATCCAACCCCAGCTCGGCGTAACGCACGGCGAAAATAATTCTGTGCTTGCCGGCTTCCCAATTGATCGTCACCGGATTGATTTCCGGATTGGAAGCGGAGCCCGCGCCGCGATCGGACAGCAATTCCCAATTCCAGCCCGAGCGGTCGTTGTTATGATAAACATCGTAAAGCATCGGGGGATTGTTGTCGACGATCACATCCCAATTGCCAAAGCTGCCGGTTTTGAGGCTGCGCACCCACATATAATAGGCGCCGGCCTGCGCGATGTCGACGTGGAAAGTATCGGCCGCGTCGGCGGTGAAGCCGTCAGGATAGATCACATATTTGCCGCCGCCGGCGTTGTCGTCGCTGCGCGTTTCCATCGGGCGATTGAATTTTCCCAGCTCGGCTTCCAGACGAATGTTGCCGTCTAAAATCGGCGGGCTGTTCACCACCGCATCGCTGGTGGCGCCGACCTCAAACGAGACCGCCGCATTCGGCACCGGGTTGCCGGTGCTGTCGCTCACCACAACCGCGAGCGGATTGGGAAGCGGCTGCTCGACGGAACCGATTTGATTATTGCCTTCGAACACGCTCAAACTTTTTGGCCTGCCCACCGGCACCGCGACGCTAAACTCGTCAATGGCATTTTGCTCGTTGAGCTGGCTGTCCAACATAAAACCGGCATACAGCGGCGAGCTCAGCCCTTCGAGCTTGTTGGGATCTTTGAGCAGCCGCGCCGGTTGGTTGTTGAAATAAACTTGAAAATTGTGGCCGCCGGCATCGCTGCTGATTTCGACTTTCATCACCGAACCCGCGGTCGGCCGTTTGCCGGCGGCCGGGCCTTCATCAACCGCGCCGGTGAGCACGATTTGGCCGTCGGTCACGCGCCACAACAAAAACGTGCTGTCGGGATCGACATATTGAATGAAATAGCCGTTGCTGTTGACGCCGCCGCTGGCCATGACGACCATGCCGCTAAACTTCCGGCCCTCCGGCGTGGTGCCCGGACCCCACTTCATCGAAACTTCCGTCGGATTTTTCACGGCGTCAAAAATGGCGATGCCGAAGCCGCCGGCGGTCGAAGTGTTTTGCACCGCATTGCCGACAATTTTCATGCTGGCGCTGGCTTTCCACGTCGGGCCGAGGCCGGGGCCGGGCCGATTGAAATCATCCGTCACCACATTCACCGTGATCGTCGTCGCAGAAACGACATTCGACAAGGCCGAGATATTCCCGGCTTTATCCGACGTTTTGAGGGCAAAATAGTACGTCGTGCCGCCGCTCAAACCGCTCACCGTGGCGGATTGCGCCGTTCCCGGCGCGGCCGGCTTGGGCGCGGTGGCGACCGGAGTCGCCTCCGCAAAATTGTCGTTGTTGATCGGGGAGGTGGAATACCGCAAATTATATTTGTCGGCTGTGCCCTGATTGGCGTCTTCGCCCGGCGCTTTCCATCTCAAGATCGCCGCCGAAGCCGAAACCGACGCCACAGACAAATCCGTCACCGCGCTCGGCGGCACGTTGTCGATCGTGCGCGCCGAATAAAAATAATCCACGCCGTTGGTGGTGTTGCCGTTGATCATGAAACCGGCGTAATACGTTTTGCCCGGATCTTTGCCGCGCACTTTGTTGGGGTCGTCGATGATGCCGACTTCCTTGCTGTTGATCGTCACGCGGAAATGATGGCCGGCGGCGTCGCTGGTCGTTTCAACGCCCAGCGTATCGCCGACATCCGCCGTCGTCAATTCCACGTCTACTGAGGCAATTTCTTCGGCAGGAACGGCTTTCGTCATTTTAAAAAGACGAAGCTGGTTGCGCACGCCTTCAGTATAATGGAAAAGCAGATAGCCGTCGGCGGTGGTGTCAGGCTTGTCCAACATCAAGGCAAAGCCGGTAAACACGCGGCCAACCGGATCGGCGTTGTCGCCGAAAACGATTTTGACGATATTGGGGTTGGTAATGGTTTTCGGAATGGCGACGAATTTGTCCCAAAAGTCGTTTTCCAGGCCGATCGCCGTGTTCACCGCCTGCCCGAGTTTCTTGGCGCCGACGGTTTTGACTTTGATTTTGTAGGCCGGATGCGCGAACCAATTGGCGCTCAAATTCGTGCTGCCGCCGTCGAAGTTGTCTTCGAACTTCGCGGTGCCGGCGATGCCGGCGCCTTCATTCGTTTTGCTCAAACGCGTTTGGGCGACAACCCCGACGGGCGTAACCGCAGGAACGGCAAATGAAAGGATAAAAAGGAATGCTCCCAGAACGAACCCTCTTGCCAGCCAGTTGAGAAGAAGCGACGAGGGCCAAATCTCGTCTTTTTTCCCAACCAGGGTCTGCCGGCAACTTTGCAGGCGAATGCCTTGCAGCTTTCCACAGACCCGCTCCCGTAACGTGTGAGTGACGGATGAAATTCTCACGATGCAAGCTCCATGTCATAAAATCTCTCACACCGCTTGTGCAGTGGCCAAAACGATTTGGACAAAGCGGGGCGGCCAGGTTTAGGATTTGGTAACTGACTTTTTCACTCATTACAAACGCCATGCCAACGGCGCTGCGGAGACGCAACGATTCGGAATTGAAAAAACAAGGCTCTAATGCCATTACGAAAACGGAATGAAAATGAAACGCGCAAATAATAACGGCGGCAGCGGACAGTGTTTCGCCGGCGAACAAGCGGTCCGTTTTTTAAAATGCAATTTTAACCGCTTAAATAAAGAAAAAGCTTGCCTTCGCTTGTTTTTATGACTATCTTAATGGCGTTTGAGCCTGATTTCAAGCGGTCGAAACGAGGCCATGGTTTTGGCCGGCGCGGCCAGCCGGAAACAACGCTTCGATAACTCGCAGTTTGTTTTTACCTACATGATCTATCACCTTCTATTAGAGGAGAAAAACGCATTATGGCAGCAAAAAAAGGGATGACGAAAGGACAGCTCGTGGGACACTTTGCCGAGAAGTTCGACCTGACGCGAGCGCAAGCGACCGAAATCTTCGCGGAACTCGCGAGAGTTGCGGCTAAAGAAGCCAAGCACGGCTTCACGATTCCTGACATCGGCAAGCTGGTTATGGTCAAGCGCAAAGCCCGCATGGGCCGCAATCCGCAAACCGGCGCCTCCATCCACATTCCGGCCAAGACCGTGCTCAAATTCCGCATCGCCAAAGCGAGCAAAGATGCCGTTCTCGGCGGCAAAAAATAAAGCCGGGAGGAAGTAAAATGAAAAAAGGCGTGCCCCGGCGGGTGCGCCTTTTTTGTTGCGAATCAAAAGCGTTAGCCGGTTTGCCTGTTTCCCGGTTGCTGGTTTTTAGCCGAAAACAGGCGAACCGGCTAACTGGCTAACGAGAAAATCGACATGATCGAACGAGACTACATCATGCGCATGATCGCGCAGCTTGCCGCTGTTTTGGCCAAAATCTTCGGCGCCAAGAATGCGCAAAATTATGCCGAGGCGCTGCAAATCGCCCAAGGCTCTTATGAACAGCTTTTGGGATTGAACGGCGAGCTGGTCGATCAAATGGACGCGGCGACTTTGATCATGCTGCTCGGCGAAAAAGAAAAAATCAAAGCGCTCGCCGCCCTGCTGCGCGAAGAAGGCGAAATTTTGCATTTGCAGGCGAAGCCTTTCGAAGGCAACGCCAAATATGAAAAAGCGCTGGCGCTTTTTCAGGAAGCGCGGCGCATGTCGACAACCGGGGATACTGAATGCGAAGCCGCGATTCAGGCGTTGCAAACGAAGTTGAAGACGAAAACTTAAATCAACAAAAAGCTTTTTCAAACACGGAGCGGCGGAGTTCACGGAGTGTCACAGAGAAAAGCTTTTAATTGGAAATATTGGTCTCCGCGCCATCTCAACGCGCTCAGCTTCTCCGTGTTAAATTTGGTCGTGAGTTAACAAAGAACGCACAGAATTTTTTTGATAAGGAGCTGATCATGATATCCGAATTTAAAAACACCGCATTTCTCGATTTCTCGCAACCTGCCAACAAACAGGCGATGGAAGAGTCGTTGAAATTCGTCGAGAGCCAGTTCTCGCGCGAATATCCGCTGTTCATTAACGGCAAAGACGTCAAAACCGGCGACCTTTTCAAATCGTACAATCCCGGCGAAAAAATGCAAATCGTCGGCGCCTTTCACAAAGCCGGCAAAAAAGAAGTCGACCTGGCGATGGAAGCCGGCTGGCGCGCGTTCGCCTCGTGGAAAAACGTCGATCCGAAAGAGCGCGCCATCGTGCTCTTCAAAGCCGCGGAAATCATGCGCCGCCGCCGGCTCGAGCTCGCCGCGTGGATGATCATGGAAGCCAGCAAAAATTGGAACGAAGCCGACGCCGACGTTGCCGAGGCGATTGACTTTCTCGATTTTTATGGCCGCGAGATGCTGCGCTATTCCGAGCGCCAGCCGGTCACGCCGGTGCCCGGCGAATACAACGAGCTGATCTACATTCCGCTCGGCGTCGGCGCGGTCATTCCGCCGTGGAATTTTCCGCTGGCGATTCTCACCGGCATGGCGAGCGCCGCGATCGTCACCGGCAATCCCGTTCTCTTAAAACCCGCCAGCGACACGCCGGTGATCGGCTACAAACTCGTCGAAATTTTCCAGGAAGCCGGCTTGCCCGAGGGCGTGTTGAATTATATTCCGGGCAGCGGCGGCGTAATCGGCGATCATTTGGTGGCGCATCCAAAAACGCGCTTCATCGCCTTCACCGGCTCGATGGAAGTCGGCCTGCACATCAACCAGCTCGCCGCGACGCCGCAGAAAGGGCAAATCTGGGTCAAGCGCGTCATCGCCGAGATGGGCGGCAAAGACGCCATCGTCGTGGATGACGACACGGATGTGGCCGCGGCGGTCGAGGGCGTGGCGTTGAGCGCCTTCGGTTTTCAAGGGCAAAAATGCAGCGCCTGCTCGCGCGCGATCGTTCACGAAAAAGTGTACGACGAGTTCGTGCAGCGCCTCGCCGAGCGCGTGCGCAAAATCACCGTCGGCCCGGCGAAAAATCCCGCCAACTGGATGGGCGCGGTGATCAGCGGCAGCGCGCAGGAAAAAATTATGGAGTACATCGAGATCGGCAAAAAAGAAGGCAAGCTCGTGGCCGGCGGCGAGAAAGGCCCGGACTCGGGTCATTTCATCCAGCCGACGGTTTTCAAAGATGTTCCGGCCACGGCGAAAATTTCGTGCGAAGAAATCTTCGGCCCGGTGCTGGCGGTGACCAAGGCGCGCGATTTTGATGAAGCGATTAAATTTGCCAACGCCACCGATTTCGGCCTCACCGGCGCGGTGTACACGCGAGATCGTTCCAAATTGGAAAAAGCCAAACGAGAGTTTCATTGCGGCAATCTTTATTTGAACCGCAAATGCACCGGCGCGCTGGTCGGCGGCCACCCGTTCGGCGGCTTCAACATGAGCGGCACCGACTCCAAAGCCGGCGGCCGGGATTATCTGCTGCTGTTTTTGCAGGCGAAAGTGATTGCGGAGAAATTTTAAATCTTTATTTATCTCTTACTCTTACTCTTACTCGTACTCCTACTCTTGCTCGCTTTTGCAACTTTAGCTTCATCAAAAGCGAGTATGAGTATGAGTATGAGTACGAGTAGGAGTAGGAGTACGAGTAGGAGTACGAGTAGATTAGATTTAAACCCCACAGGCGGAACATGCAAACTTCAACCTTAAAGAAAGAAATTCTTCATTGCGGTACGGCGTCCACGCCATAAATCGAAAAGATAATGAGGATGGCCTTGCGGCGAATCAAGCCTGAGATCGTCAAATTGAAAATTCGGCGCGGGCGTGTGATTGAGGTTTGAATAAAAAATAGTCGGGGTGAGAAGGCAAAATGTGAAGCTCAATGCAAATAACTCACGTCCGCCCGCCCCGAGTTTCTTAAATATTCAGTTTGTTCTTCGACCGTTTTGAAACGCGACAGATCAATTTCCTCAAATTCATCGGGCATGGTATGGGTTCGCCGCTTGATGCCGTGGACGATGTCCATCAGTTGATCTTTCGGCACCTCCGGCACCTCGGTGACGTGTTCTTTGCTTGGCACGCCATTTTCGATCTTGAAATTGTAGGCGACCAGCGCCAGATTGCCATCGGCTTTTTCCTTGGTAAAGATCCGGTACTCGAATTGTTTGTGCCTTCCGGCGTGGGGACGGAAAAAGAAAAACTTGTAGAACCGCTCGTCTTTTTCCAGATTCATCATCGCGCGAGGTTTTGGCATAGGCTCACCCGGCAAACAAAGGTTTTTTGAATCGGCTAGAAAGGAAGTTTAGAAAACATTAATGCCAGCATAGCAATTATTTCCTGAAAAGTCAAATATTTTTTCACGAAACTTCATGCTTGAAGCGACTCTGATCGACGCCGTCACACAGTACCGCCTGGCCCGCACGATTTTAGGCAGAAATCTCTATCACGTGGCGGCGTATTTCGTCGACGGCCTGCTCATCGACACCGGGTTTGATTATTTGGCCGAGCGCTTTTATCAAGCTTTGCAAAATCGGAACGTCGAGCAGATCGTCAACACGCATCATCACGAGGATCACGTCGGCGCGAATTATCTTTTCGAGCAGCGCCAGGGCCTCAAAGCGTTGGCGCATCAACTCGCGCTGCCGTTGATCGAAAAACCTCCGCGGAAACTCAAACCCTACCGCGATGTCGTTTGGGGCGTGCCGAAACCCGCGCATCCCGCTGCGATCGGCGCGACAATTTCCACGCCGAAATACTCGTTTCACGTTTTGCCTCTTCCCGGCCATTCGGCGGATCACCTCGGCCTTTACGAGCCGCAGCAAGGCTGGCTGTTCAGCGGCGATTTGTTTTTGAGCGTGAAAGTCCGCGTCCTGCGCTATGACGAAGACGTTCTGGCGGCGATGGATTCGCTTCGCCGCGTGATCGCCCTGCCCTTGCAGCGCCTGTTCTGTGGCAGCGGCAAAATTTTCGACAACCCCGGCGAGATGCTGAACAAAAAACTCGCGTTTTATGAAGAAATTCAGCAGCAAGCCCAAGCGCTGCATCAAAAAGGCTGGGAGCCGGAAAAAATTCGCGACGCCGTGCTCGGCAAGGAGGGTGTCTGGCCGTGGATGTCGCAGGGGGAGTTTTCGAAGCTCAATTTGGTGAAGGCGCTTTTGAAACGTAAAACGTAAAGCGTAATGCACAAAACAAAGAAAGTGAAAGACAGAAAATGTCATTCCGGAGGAATGCTGTTGTAATCGAAGACGAAGTCATTTGGCAAAACCTGCGCCGCGAGGTGAAAGCGATCTCGCTCGATTTATGGGGAACGATTCTCGACGACAAGCAGGCGCCGTCGGATACGATTTTGTACAGCGAAGGCCGGCAGGATTTTTTGCGCGACGAATTGCAACGTTGCGGTTACGCAATCTCACCGGAGCAAATGCGCGCCGCGTACAAACGCGCCTGGCAATATTTCGACGATCTGTGGGCCAAACAAATCGCGTTCGGCGCGGGAGAAGGCTTGCGAGAAATGTTGCGTTATCTCAACGCCGAATTGCCAAAAGAAAGTTTCGAGCGCGTGCAGCAATATTTTGAAGAGGCGTATCAAGATCCGCCGCCAATGGATGGTGCGCTCGAAGCGGTGCAGCGGCTTGCGGAAAATTATCCGCTTGCCCTGATCTCCGACACGGCGTGGACGCCCGGCCGGGTGTTGCGGCAAATCTTCGCGCGTTACAAAATTCTCGGCTGTTTCCGCGCGCTGATTTTCTCCGGCGAGATCGGCAAAACCAAGCCGCATCCGCAAATGTTTCACCTCGCGCTCGCGGGCCTTGGCGTTCAACCGCAGGCGTGTTTGCATGTCGGCGATTTGCAGCACACGGACATTGCCGGCGCGAAAGCCGCGGGCATGCGCAGCGCGTGGCTTCGCCGGCCGGTGTATGCCGGAAATGAACAACACGATCACGGGCCAGAGGTGGTGGTGCAAAGCGTGCGAGAAGTGGCGGAGAAACTGTTGTCTTAAAATCAAGCCAGTTAAATCCGGAATTTTAGCTTGCTTTTTATCACAAATTGTGCTAACCTCTTTTCAAAGGCGATGAGGCGCAAATGTGATCTGAGGAGGGTTAAACCACCGAACAATTCAATGCGGAAAAATGGACACCGCTAACTCGAGAACAAGCGCTGGCGGCGATGGAAATAAGAATGTTTAGTGGCGTGGTTGAATTTATCTTCGGCCATTCCCAACGAATAATCTACGGTGATGAGGGCCAATTTGGACTTGAAATTGGTCGCGATAAAAAAAGCGGGGAAATTATTGCCTTTATGAGCTTAGATTTTCCTGAAATCTATCATCTTACAAGGGCCAACGTTTTAAAAGATAAGGAGGCGATAAACTGACAAACATTTCCTAAGCGACTGCAGTCATGCAAGACCCTGACCCTTAGGGGCCGAGCCTTGGTGCGCAGCCCATTTTTTTTGGCGAGAAAATTTTTTAAATAATCTTCAATCCGGAGGAAGCTATGCGTCTGAACCAGCTCTCATGGATGACCGGTGGCGCGCAGGGCAGTGGTGTCGATTCTGCCGCCAACATCTTCGCCAAAGCCTGCACCTACGGTGGTCTCCATGTTTACGGAAAACGGGAGTATTACTCCAACATCATCGGCGAGCACAGCTATTTTCAAGTTCGCGTCGCCGAAACAACCGTGCGCTCGCACGTCGACACGGTTGATATGCTCGTTACCTTCGATGCCGAGACAGTGATCCGTCACGGCCACGAAGTGGCGCCCGGGGGCGCTATCATCTTCGATCCTGCCTTACGCGATACCCCGATCAACAAACTTAACACCCTCGAGCCGCAAGTCACCAAGCCGCTGCTGGAAAAATTGCGCCGCGAAGAATTGCCGGCCACCATGGCCGGCGCGCTCAAAATGGCCGAGCGCCGCGGCGTGAAAATGTTTCCGGCGGCTTATGACGACTTTGTGAATGCGCTCATCCAGGAACTCAATGTCGATAGCGGCCGCGCCAAGAAAACGCTGAACACGCTGTCGGTGGCGGTTTCGCTCGGCATTCTGGAATATGATTTCGAGATGCTCGGCCCGGCTCTCGAAGCGCAATTCAAAGGCAAGACCAAAGTCATCGCCATGAACATCAAAGCCGCGGAGCAGGCTTATGATTTTGGCCGCAGCCAATTCGCCGCGCAATTTCCTTGCAAATTGCGCAAAGTCAAAACGGCCGAGCGCCGGCTTTATCTCACCGGCTACCAAGCCATCGCGCTGGGGAAACTCGCCGGCGGCTGCACGTTTCAAACGTACTATCCGATCACGCCGGCGAGCGACGAAAGCGTCTATCTCGAATCACACGAGGTTTTCCCGTTGCGAAATGGCAATGAGAATGGCGGTGATCCCGAGAGCGGCTCCATCGTCGTCGTGCAAACCGAAGACGAAATTGCCGCGCTGACGATGGCGATTGGCGCGGCATTGGCCGGCGCGCGAGCGACAACGGCAACCTCAGGCCCGGGCTTCTGCCTGATGGCCGAAGGCACCGGTTGGGCCGGCATGAATGAGGTGCCGGTGGTCATCACGCTGTATACGCGCGGCGGCCCGGCAACCGGCTTGCCGACGCGCCACGAGCAGGGCGATCTGCGCTTTGCGTTGCACGCGGCGCACGGAGAGTTTCCGCGTCTGGTGTTGGCTTCGGGTGATATCGACGAAGCTTTTCACGACGCCATTCATGCCTTCAATTATGCCGAGCAATATCAAACGCCGGTGGTTCACCTCGTCGATAAAGCTTTGGCCAATTCCACGCAAACCGTGACGATGTTCGATCTCGACAAGCTTCGCCTCAAACGCGGAAAAATTTTGAGCGAGGCGGAATTGGCGAGCTTGCACAACGGCGGATACAAACGCTTTGCATTTGTTGAAGACGGCGTTTCGCCGCGCTCGCTTCTCGGCTCCAAGCACGGTATCTTCTGGAACACCGGCGACGAGCACGACGAAATCGGCCACATCACCGAAGATCCCACCAACCGCGTGATGATGATGGACAAGCGCATGGCTAAGCTGGAAACCGCGGCGCGCGAGATTCCGCTTCGCGAGAAATTCAATTTCTTCGGCGATCCCAATGCGCCGGTGACCATCGTGAGCTGGGGCTCGACCAAAGGCGCGATTCTTGATGCCATGAACGTGTTGCAAGACGAAGGCCTGGCGGTGAATTTCCTGCAAGCGCGGTTGATTCATCCGCTGCCGGCGGAGGAATTCGCCGATATTTTGCGCCGCGCCAAAACGACCATCGGCGTCGAGATGAATTATTTGGCGCAATTCGCCGGCGTCGTTCGCGAGCAGACCGGCATCGCGCTGCAGCATCTGATCGTCAAATACAATGGCCGTCCGATTTCCCGCGACGAGATCGTCGAAAGCGTCAAGAATATCGTCACGAAAAAAACGACTTCCAGAAAGGTGGTGTTGACCTATGGCGTTTGAACTTGCAACTTCTCCCGTTCAATATAAAGCTGCCGATTACAAAACCGAGGCGCACAACGACTGGTGCCCCGGCTGCGGCGATTTCGGCATTTTGAGCGCGCTACAATTGACGCTCGCCGATATGCAGATCGCGCCGCACCGCGTAACGGTCTTCGCCGGCATCGGCTGTTCGAGCAAGACGCCGCATTTTATCAATTCGTACGGCATTCACACCTTGCACGGCCGCTCGCTGCCGTTTGCCGTCGGTGCGAAATTGGCAAATCCGGAGTTGACCGTCATTGCCGCCGGCGGCGATGGCGACGGCCTCGGCATCGGCGTCGGGCATTTTGTGAACGCCGGCCGCCGCAATGTTGATTTCACCTACATTCTGTTCGATAACGGCGTCTATGGCTTGACCAAAGGCCAGGCCTCGCCGACGCTGCGGCTCGGCGTCAAAACCAAATCGTTGCCGCAACCCAATATCAACGAAGGCATCAATTCGCTGCTGTTGGCGCTGGCCGCCGGATTCACCTTCATCGCCCGCGGCTATGCCTATGACGTGAAGCATCTGCGCGAGCTGATCCGCCTGGGCATCGAGCACAAAGGCTCGGCGTACATCAACGTCTTGCAGCCGTGTCCGACCTACAACGACATCATGACCAAGGAGTGGTTTGGCGGCGAGGATCGCAAGGCTGCGCCCGCCGGGGATGCGCAAACCGGCAAAGCGTTGCCGCGGGTTTACAAGCTCAATCAAAATGGCTATGATCCGCTGATTGGCAAAAACGCCGGCGACGCGGAGATTCAATCCAAGATTGGGCGCTTCATTGAAAAAACGATGGAGTGGGGCGACCGCATTCCAGTGGGCGTCTTTTTGAAGAACGACACGGTGCCGAGCTACGACCGGCGCATCGCCGAGCGCATCAAAAATTATTTCGACGCCGCCCCGGCCCGGCGCACCATCGCCGACGCCGAAGGCAAACCGATGGCGGATTTGGCGGGGTTTTTTGAGGAACTAAGGGTGACGTGAGTTTACTTTCCAGTAACTGACCGGTCACTTTTTGCACACGGAATCTTGCAACGCGAACAACTTAAGTGACCGGTCAGCACTTCATCTCGATGTTGGGATTCTTTCCATGAGCAATCCACCGGTCGAAAAGTTTTTCTAAAAGTGTATTACTGTTATTCGGGGCACTGTAAATGCCAGTAAAAAAACTCTACGACGCTTTCCTCAGCCACAACCACAACGACAAACCTGCCGTTGAGCAAATTGCCGTGTGGCTGCGAGACCAAGCCAAGCTCAACCTCTGGTTTGACAAGTGGAATATTTTAGCCGGCGATGTTTGGCAAGAGGAAATCGAAAAAGCCCTCGACCAATCGCGAAGTTGTGTGGTTTTTCTTGGGCCGGCCGGATTGGGTGGTTGGCACAATGAAGAAATGCGCACGGCCATCGAAGATCGTGTCGCCCACAAAGAAATGCGGGTTATCCCGGTTTTACTGCCAAACACGAAAATTCCTGAAAAGGAAAGTGGGTTAGCAAGATTTCTACGGCGTCACTCCTATGTGGAGTTTCGTCTTGGCGTAAACGACGCCGAAGCGCTGCAACGGTTGGCGCGTGGCATCGAAGGCAAGCAAACCGGTGAAATTGCCTCTCGACTTTATGAAACCGTTTGCCCCTTCCGTGGTTTGGAAGTCTTTCGCGAAGAGCACAAAGATTATTTCTTCGGTCGTGAAAACGTCGTGCAGCGCTTGCAGCATTACCTGCAAGATCACCGTTTCCTCGCCGTCATCGGCCCCTCGGGTAGCGGCAAATCTTCCGTCGTTCAAGCTGGGCTCATTCCAACACTAAAAAAGACCGCACCAAGTTCCCAAGTTTGGAAGGTAGCGCTTTTCATCCCGCAATCCGACCCCTTCGAAGGCCTGGCCTTCGCCTTGCGCCCGCTCATGACGCAACCACCCTCTTATAGCCAGCTCATCAAAGACTTGACCGACAATGAAAAAGAATTGGAGTACATCAGCCGCGGCATTTGCCGAGACACGGGTGAGGCCAGGCTGCTGCTGGTGATCGATCAATTTGAAGAAGTTTTTACGCAAACCGCCGATGAACACAAGCGCCAGCGCTTTTTTGATAGTCTGCTCAATACGGTGGAAGCTGCCAATAGCCCGGCTTTCATCGTGCTCACCATGCGCTCCGATTTTTTGGGCAAATGCGCGGCTTATGCTGATCTCAACACCTTCATCATCGATCATCTTTTTCAAATCGGCCCGATGTCGGCGAAGGATTTGCGCGAGGCCATTGAAGAGCCGGCGCTGCGCGTGGGGCTGGAATTTGAAAAAGGCCTGGTCGAAATCATGCTCAGAGATGCTGCCGGCGCGCCCGGCGAATTGCCGTTGATCGAGCACGCGCTGTTGGAATTATATGAACGCCGCAGCGCTAACCAGCTCACGCAAGCGGCTTACGCGGATATTGGCGGCATCAGCGGCGCATTAGCCAAACGCGCCGAGGCAGAGTTTGCCCGCCTCACGCTGGCGCAGCAGGAAATCCTCCGCAAGATGTTTGTGCTGCGCTTGATTCAGCCCGGCGAGGGCACGGAAGACACGCGGCGCCGCGCCACCAAAGAAGAATTGTTGGCCGCCGGCGGCAACGCCAAAGAGGCCGAAACAGTTTTGCAGCAATGGACGAACGCCCGCCTCCTCACCACCACCAGCGATGAGAAGAAAAAGCAGGAGATCGTTGATGTGGCACACGAAGCGCTGATCCGCACTTGGTCACGCGTGAAAGAATGGCTGGAAGGCAAGCGCGAAAACACACGTCTCCTCGGCCAGTTGCACCAGGCTGTGGCAGAATGGCAGCGCGCTGGTGAAAGCCCGGATTATCTTTACACCGGCGCGCAGCTTGTGCGCGTGGAAGAGCTGCAACAGCTTTATCCTGATGACCTCATCAATCTCGAAAGGCGCTTTATTAAAGAGAGCCGGCAAAAACGTGATGAAAAACTACGCCATGAGCAGCGCCAGCGTGAAGAGCTCGAGCGCAGTTTAAAGGAAGCCAACTTCAATTTGACCAAAGCCTTTGAAGAAAAAGCCATGCGTGCACTGGAGAGCGCCGAGAATACAGCCGACTGGCAACGCGCCTTGCTCTTCGCCTCGGCCGCACTGCATCAGGAAATCGCTCCGGAGCATGAAGCCTTGTTGCCGGCCACGGCAGGCGCCATGTTTGATCCCGCCGTATTTCAAAACTCTTTTGCTGCCTCATGGTTCTCGCCGGCAACTAACTTTCATCGCGATCTGATCAGGAGTGTGGCGTTCAGTCCGGACGGCAAAATGTTGGCGTCGGCGTCATCTGATGAAACGATTCGTCTGTGGGATGTGGCGAGCGGGGAGTCGCGCCGCGAATTGAAAGGGCATACCAATCGGGTAAGAAATGTGGTGTTCAGTCCGGACGGCAAAATGTTGGCGTCGGGGTCAGAGGATGAAACGATCCGGCTGTGGGAGGTGGCGAGCGGGGAGTCGCGCCGCGAATTGAAAGGGCATACAAATTGGGTTAATAGTGTGGCGTTCAGTCCGGACGGCAAAATGTTGGCATCGGCGTCATCTGATCAAACGATTCGTCTGTGGGAGGTGGCGAGCGGGGAGTCGCGCCGCGAATTGAAAGGGCATACCAGTTCTGTAAATAGTGTGGCGTTCAGTCCGGACGGCAAAATGTTGGCGTC
>Ga0187892_10000528_pt1 | contig 99421 bp, 75 predicted proteins | sample MA1701073metaG_FD_139345 | JGI IMG/M metagenome (GOLD analysis project Ga0187892, IMG submission 139345) | Bio-ooze microbial communities from a basaltic lava cave in the Kipuka Kanohina Cave System on the Island of Hawaii, USA - MA170107-3 metaG ... | reverse complement strand
TCGGAGAACTCTGTGCCCTCGTCAACCAAGACGCACCGCTCTACCCGGGCTCCGACCTACGCCTCCATTTCGAGGCGCCAGCGTTGCAGAAATAACTGCGGGTAGGTCAGGAGCCCTGCATTGACTGACGATGCTGCGGCGAAGGATACCAGGATGAACTTCGACCGGATAACGTTCGACTCCCAGATCCTGGGCGGGCGGGCCTGTATCCGTGGGATGCGCATACCCGTCTCGGTGATCGTGGGCCAGATCGCCCATGGAGCCACCTTCGAGGAGATCCTGACCGGGTACCCTGATCTGGAACGCGAGGACATCCAGCAGGCCCTCGAATACGCAGCCTGGCTCCCCCAGGAACAGGTTCACACCGGGTAGAGGAGTCGGCCCCGGAGTGGTGGGTGAGATTCCTCGCAGACATGGGCCTGGACGTCCGTGTCGTCTCCTGGCTGCGCGAGCAAGGCCACGAGGCAGTCCATCTGCGCGAGGAGGGACTCCATCGGCTCCCGAACGGTGAGATCTTCAAGAAAGCCATCTCGGAACGCCGCGTGATCCTCACCTGCGATCTCGATTTCGGAGAGATCGCTGCGCTGGCACGCGGCCGGAAGGCCAGCGTGGTCGTCTTCCGTCTCCGCAACACGCGAGCCGCGCATGTCATCCAACGGCTGTCCACGGTTCTTGCCGACTGCTCGAACGTGCTGGAGAAGGGGGCTGTCGTCGCGGTTGAGGAGCACCTTCGCCTCCTGCCGGTCGGAGAGGATGGCTCGACGTCGTGACGGCGGCAAGCGGGACTCGGCGGTTTCTCGGCTGCCCTACACTTCGAGCGACTCAGCGAGCGTGCGAAAGACGACAGCCAGGGATCGTCGATGCTCGGGAGGTAAGGTCGGGGCGATGGCCGCGACGGCCGCGGCTACGGCGGCAGGGTTAACGGACACGTCACGGACGGTCGGCGCCTCGAGCCGGGTCGCGACTGCGGGTTGTCCATTTCCCCGCCCCACCGATGGCGTGGACGAGGCGCCGGTCCGGCCGGTTGCGCCTTGGCTCGCCGGAGTCTTCGCCCGTCCCGACTGACGGCCGTCCGGGATCGTCGGATCACCGGTCGGGGCACTCGTGCGCAGGAGCGCGTCGACCATGTCGCGGAACGCGCCGCTCCCGCCCGGAGCCGCGATCTCGTCCTCGCCCCGCTCGGCCCAGACGTTCGCCAGCACGTTGCGCTTCGTCTCGTGCAAGGCGAGAATGCGCGCCTCGACGCTGTTCTCGGTAACGAGCAGGATCTCCTGCACGGTCCGGCGCGAGCCGATGCGGTGCACGCGCGCGATGCGCTGCTCCAGGCGCGCTGGATTCCATGGCAAATCGAGGCTGACGACGACGTCCGCCGCCTGGAGGTTCAAGCCCATGCCCCCGGCATCCGTGCTGACGAACACGGCAGGCCCTTGCTGCCCGGTGAAGGCACGGATCAACGAAGGCCTGGCCTTCACCGACACGCCGCCGTGAAGACTGAACACCGGCAGCCGCAGCCGGGCGGCGAGCGCTTCGACTCGCTCCGTCATGTCCGTCCACTCGGAGAAGACGACGGCCTTGCGCCCCTCTCCGAGACACAGGTCGCGCAAGGCCTGCTCCAGCTCTTGGAGCTTCGGCACCTGGCGGTCGTCCCCTTTCAGACCCAACATGTGTGGCCCGTCACAGCAGCGCCGCGCGATGACGAGCAGGCGCGTGATCCGCTCGAAGTCGGCCGGGAGGAGAACCTTCTTGGATGCGATACGGGCCACGAGCGCGAGGACCTCGTCATGGCGGTCCACGACAGCCGGATGCATGGGCACTCTCAGCGTCGCCCGCACGCGCTCGGGGAGTTCGAGGGCCACGTCCTCCTTCCGTCGCCGGAGGAACGCCGGCGCCAGGCGCGAGCGCAATGAGTCCAGGCCGCGATAGAGCACGACGCGGCGGCCCTTACCGTCGCGCACGAAGTGGTCGCGCTCGATCTGCCACAGCGGCGGTAGCAGCCGCTGGTCGATGAGCTGGGCGATGGAGTAGGCCTCCTCGAGGCGGTTCTCGAGTGGCGTGCCGGTCAAGGCGAACAGGTACCGCGCCTCGATCGTCTTGACGAGACGCGCCGTGCGCGTGCTCAGGCCCTTGGCCCGCTGGGCCTCGTCGACGATCAACAGGTCCGGGGGAAGCGCCTGGTGGTGCCGCCAATCGCGCCAGAGCTGCTCGTAGTGCGTCACGAGCCACGGATGTCGTGCGGCAATCACGCCGGCACGCTGGGGGGACGCTCCTTCCAGCAGCCGCGCCTCCTCGCCGAGCCACTTGTAGATCTCGTCCTGCCAGCCGCCGCGCAAGCTCGCCGGACAGACCACCGTCACGCAGCGGACCGGGTTTGCGGCGCGCCGCAGGGCCGCGGCGGCGAGGATCGCCTGCACCGTCTTGCCCAACCCCATCTCGTCCGCGAGAAGCGCGCGGCCCCTGCGGGCAAGGAACGCGGCCCCCGTCCACTGGTACGGATAGGGCTCGAGCTTCAGCGGCGGAACGAGGCGTGCGAAGTTACCGTCCGGCAGGCGCGGCCGTCTCTCGAGACGGGTCTCGACCCACGAGATCGCGTCCGGCTCGACGCGGGGCTCCAATCGGCGAAGCCACCGCAACAGGTCCGCCTCGTCTGCCGCGAGCGGCTTCCTGGGCACTCCCTGGTCATCGAACGCGGCCCGCCAGGCCGCCGCGCGACGCCCCCGATCGCGGCCGAAAGCCCGCGGCTCGATGACCTCCCCGAAGTGCAGATAAGCGCGCGGCGCCGCTGCGGCGCGGCGAAAGGCGGCGGGGAGCCGTCCACGAGCCGTGTTCAGCCACGTGCGCACGCGCTCGACGTGTTTGCACGTGTGCAGTCGGTTGGCCTCGAAGTCGGGGCAGGCGCAGGCATGCGGCCCTTCGCTGCCCCCGCGAAGCTGGACCCTGTAGGCGAACCCCGAGGCACTCTCCACTCGCAGGTAGGGCGCGACGTCGAGCTTGACCTGGAGCCTCTCCCTCCGCGCGGCGAGCCGCCGCTCCTCAAGGGCGTGCGCGCGCGCCTCCTGCAGCGGGCCCGAACGTTTTTTTTTCTTCAACGCCGGCGGCTCGAGACACTGCCGCAGGGCCAGAGCCGCGGCGACCCGATGTTTGCACGGATCACGCCATGACCGGCACGTGCATCGATGTTCGAGACGACCGGCGTCGGTCCAGAGCATGACGTCGTAGTCGTCGCCCTGGCCTCGCACGACGGTGGACACGCTCTCGGTCGAGCCGACAAACCGCGCCACGCGCGCCTCCCGCGCGTAACGCGTCCCTTCGCGCAGCGCCTGGCCGGCGACCGTCTCCAGAAAACGATCCAGCGCTGCGGTATCGATCAATGCCGCCTCGGATTCCGTGATGAGGGTGCGAGACTAGCCCGGAGGCTCGGCAGCGGGCAAGGGTCGGTCGGCGCCTCCACCGATCCGCTGGACCGGTGCGCCCCTCGTCGGCTCGCCCGGAATGGCTTCCTCCTGCTGCGCAGATGCTGTGCTAACCTGTGTCTCACGTTGGAGATGAGGCAGGCGGGCTTCTTGAGGTATGGAGCATCAGCGCGACTCATTCAGCATCTCGCGGGCCGACTGGTCGTCGTCATGGGCCACCGACGTGCCACGACGACTCCCCGGGGATCTCGCTCAACTCGTTGAAGTGCCATAGTTTAGGGGAGTAGCTCAATTGGCAGAGCACCGGTCTCCAAAACCAGAAGACCCTCCTGAGCAGTCGTGAGCGTTCGAGTGCATTCGTGCGCGAATCCGGGCATTCCTGGCACTTCTTGCCCTCCCCCGTCCCGCTGAACTGAGCGCTCGTGAGCGCTGGTGCGCGCCCGTGATGTGCCACCGGTGTGCCACGAAACGTCGCAAGCGATGGCGCTGCGTGAGCACTCCTTAGGGTGTCGGCGAATCATTCCTTGACCGGTTACACATCGCCAGACAGGTAGACGAATCACGACGGGCTTGGGCACGATCGGGGGCCTCACACGTCTTGCGGGTCCATGAGTGAATGGCACCGCGGCTCGCCGGCCGTTTGGCGCTTACGCCCTGTCGGCTCTCAGACGGGCATCTTCCCCGGAGGCGACCCCAGCCCCCGGATCCCATCCAGTAGCACCCGCGTGGCACGACAGTCGTCTTCGTTGTAATCCAGGATGCGCTGCCTGATCTCAGGATCACCGGTCTTGACCCAACGGTGGAACATCTCAATCGAGGCAGCTCCGGAGGGGTGCGCATCGCGCCAAGCAAAACCGAGATACCCCGCCAACGTCTTGATCGAGAAGTCCCTCGTCGGCCATTCCGTCGCCCTCAGTACGACATCGTAGTACAGATCTACTGACCTACCCGGGTCGAACAGCGCTTCCAGGTCCTCCTCGGTGCAAACACCCGGATACTTCTCCCGGAGCTTCCGCCAGATCGTGCGTTCGTACTTCGAGTAGTAGTAGATCGTCGCCAGTTGCGCCTCCTGCACATAGTGCCATGCGTCCGAGAAGGTCGCTTCCTCCGCTTTTGCTGTCACGGTCTCAACAAGAAAAGGTATGTACCGTTCTCGCCCGTTGTCGCCATCACGCCGCTCCACAAACCCGTGGAGGTAGCACACCTCCCGCATAGGGTCGACCTCGATGTCAAAGAAAAGCTCCACGTCCGCTTTCGGTAAGGACACCGGCTCCCTCAGGTACGGTCCGCCCCCAGTGGCCAGCAGAATCGCCCGCCGATGAAGCTTGTGAAGCGTCGGCGGACCGATGCCAGGGAAGATCGTCTTTCTCCCTATCGCGAAACTGTCCGGGTCGCTGTTGGCGAAGTCTTGCACCGTGGAGACGTGCGGCACCATCGAATCCCTTTTCGACCGGCCCAACTCGGGAATAAGTGTCAGATCGTCCATCTGAACAAGCCGATTCATGCAGGCCGTGTACCAATAGCAGTTCTTGCAGGTGCCCGAACTGTAGGCGGGTAATGTCTCTACCGTGCGTACCACAATGGCTCGCGCCTGCGTGAGGCAGGATTCGTATTCGCTCCACAACGTGCGCGGGTCTTTCGAGCCCTGGGGCGCCGTCAGGTCGTAGACGAATTCCTCGCCCTTGATATCCCAAATGAAGCCACGGCGCCCGGAAGAAAAGCCACTCCGCTCCAGTATGTCGCAGTAGAGGGCCAACTGGACGGCATACCGGATCTTCGGCTTGCTGTTGTCTTCTGGGCCTTCTTCGCCGCGCCCTGACTTGATGTCGCCCGGCACATAGCCGCTGCCCTCCTTGCGTAGCAGGTCAGGCTCACCGAGCAGGTCAAACGCGTGGATGCGACCCCCGTAGATCAGCACTTCGCCGCGCTCCATCGCTTCGGTCGTGCGCCGTTCCTTTTCGTCGCCCCTGTAGGCGGAAAGGTCTAGGAACGGAACATCGAGGCTCGCGATGATCTCCTTCTCGTGGATTGCCCCCCTCTCCCAAAGCAACTGCACGAAAGGACTGACTTCATCCCTGTTCCGCCGATCCTCGAACAGGTCCATCGTGACCCGATGCGGGCACTCGACCAAGTTGTACAGCATCGAAGCTGTTATCATCGTCTGCACCAGTAACCTAACTCCCCGAAGACAGACTCCAGCTCGTGATCCTGGGTTTGCGGCGATCCTCACACACGGGCGTAACGATACCGCCCCTTGATATGGGCATTCAAATAACGACCGTGAGAGCCTGCATTCATCAATTCCCGATGCTCCTGGGGAGGAACATCAAAGTACTGATAGAGCCGCCCGTTTCGAAAGAGAATCTCCAGACTCCTAGATCGTTCGTCATAGCCGATCTCGGCTATGGTGCTTGATGTCACAGGCTCGCGGCGCATCATCTCCCTCTTAGTCCTCGGCAATCTCCACCTGGATCCGCCTGGATTTCGCATCCTGTCTTCGCCACAGCTCCACGGCTTCGCCGTAGTCCGACGGATCACGCTTCTGGTTCCAGCCGCCCGGGGTCTCGTACCCCTCGTCCTCGCTTCCAGGGACAACGACCAGAGGATCAGCGCTGTCAGGACGACGCCTGGAGCTTGGCCGGTCGATCAGCGTCCTAACGGGCAAGTTCACGGCTTCACCAACAATGATCGCTTCGCCGGTTCGCAGAACCGGCAACATTGCGAACAGACCTTCTAAACTGTCACTTGCCGCGCTCCTCACGTGGCTCCGGTCCGTTGCGTTCGTGAGGCGCAAAGCGAAGATGGTGCCACACTGTGACAAGATGGTCGGGTCGATCTCCGAGGGCCTCTGACTCACCAACATTACGCCGATTCCATACTTCCGGCCTTCTTTCGCAATACGTCTCACAGCCGCGGAAGCCGTTTGACGATCGCCTGACCCCAGATACGTGTGTGCTTCCTCTAGGACGATGAGTACGGGGCGTTCGCGCCCGCCCTCCGGGATGTTGCGGGCCCAGAAGAGCGAATCGTACGCAATCCGGAGGACCGCGCCGACGAGCTCCGCCTGGATCGTTGGAGGGATTCCCGAGAGGTCGAGAATGCTGACCGGTTGCACTTCGCCGAGCCAGCTGCGCAGTAGCGCATCCAAGTCCTGCTCTATCTCTCCCTGCGGACTTGGAGAATACGGGCCTGGGCGAAAGAGAAAATCAAACCTCGGATCCCTCAGCTTAGAACCGAGACCGTCTACGGGTCGGCTGATGTTCAAGTTGGACCGGCCCCAGCGTATCTTTTCAGGATCTCCGCCTACGTCCTTCACGGGCAGGAACCTGGGAGGAATGCACCGGACCACGTCGCCGGGCTCGACCGGCTCGCCATTGGGCCCCCTTTCCAATGCCCATGTGGCGGCAGATTGTGGCACACCTGGCCGCTCAACGTGGGTCGCCCTCATCTCACAGTGGAGATCGAACCACAGCCGGTGAATGCTGAAGGGGACCGGCGTATCAACCGTCAGACTATCAGCCGTTACGCCCTCCCGAGGCCACCGCTCGAGTGCACTCCGTTTGAGGTCCATGATTCGATCGATTACCACGCCTCTGTCCGCTTTCTCCTCTATGTGACCCAGCGTGACCGGCAGCAGCTCTTCGAGCGTCATCGCCCAGTACGGAATGAACAGCGGGCGCTCGCCCTTCCGCTCGTCCGGGTTGACGCGGAAAACCGCCGCTCGGTCCGAAAGAGCTCGGCCGTACTCTCCGTGAATGTCGATGATCAGTATCCGCGCCGATGGGTACCGGTTGCTGTCCGACAGGGCTACCAGGAGGCCCACCACTGTTGTGGACTTCCCCGATCCAGTCGTGCCGACGACCGCACTGTGGCGCGTAACAAGCTTGTCGATGTCCACGAGCGCAGGAATCGTCTCCGCGCTCGCAAGCTGCCCAACTTGAACGAATCGCGGATCCTTTGGCCGTCCATAGATCGTCCACAGGTCTGCCTCTGTCACGAGGTGAACGGAATCTCCCACCGTGGGGTACTGCGATACGCCCCGATCGAACATCGTGCTCGGCCGGCCTTCGCCCACGAGCTGAACCGTCAGCCACCGGTTACCATGGATCACCTCGGCGGCGAGTCGCTCGGGCACGGCGCTTGCGCCCACTTGAGAGATGATTCCATACAGATTCACGGATCCCAGGGGAATGCGGACGAAGCCACCAACCTGTCCAACCCGATAGCTTTGCCCCTCAATAAAACTCAAGCCGGAGACGGTGCCCTCCGCGAGTTCAACGCGAATGGTGGCGCCCGTCACGTCCTCGACGGTTCCGAGCAACGTCGGCTCGACAGTCATTCACTAGCCCTCATCCGCCGGCCTCCGAACGAACTCATCGAGAAAGATGCCCAAGTGCCTAAAGTCGCCGAGGAGAAAATGACAAGGCCGCGGTTCATCCGTCTTCCCGTCTGCCGACCCCCCGTTTCCTGCGACAGTATCCGCGCCGTCGAAGTCGAAGACGCCGCTCAGTGCCGCGCGCTCGGTTGCAGGTCTCGCGAGCCATCTTCCCTCGCGACGCCGAATGACCGCGGCATCCCGCGCCAGAAGAGAGAAGTTGGCCTCCTGTTTCGCTAGGGTAGCCGCGGTGGCGTAGCTCGCGATTTTCTCATACTGCAACGCGAAGCATGCGGCTGACGGGTTCGCCTTGAGGCTTTCCACGATTGTCGCGTTAAGGTGCTCATCCGAAAACGAGTGACCGACCACAAGAAGCGCCACAGGTTGCCTGTTGTTCCTCAAGAACCCCTTCAAACGGTCAATCATGACTACATACGGCATCCGGCGACTCTCGTCATACTTGCGATGGGACGGGTGGATCAACAACTCCTCGCCGTCGGCCATTTCGCGGCTTCGCGTAATCCTTCTTGTTTCCTTGTTGAACCGCCAATTGATCGAGCCGTGGACCTTCCAGAGGAGAGGCCACCGATCGGGCAGTTTGTCGTCTTCGATGGCCTGCTGATCGAAGAACGGTCGGGATGAACCGACGAACCCGTCGAAGAATGGCACCCGAAGAGATTCGAGGGCCTGCTCCATCAAGAGGTCTTGATTCGTCGTAAAGACCTCAGACGGCGGAGCACGGTACGTACCGACCAGCCCGGCGAGCGAATGATATGGCGTCTCCCTCGCCGGAAGGTCACGCGTCTCGGCGCTCACGATCGCTTGGCAGACCGCCCTATCCAGTTCGTCCAGGCTCCCCGCGGACAATCCGCGAACTTCGTGGTTCCCAGCTGCGTCGCGCAGCAAGCGGATCCGGCTCAGGATAACCTCGACGTTCGGATCAGCGGAACCATCCTCGGTCAAGACCGTCAACAGCCTCGTAAACGACGCCTGGTGATTCTCCGAAGATGAGAGCTCGGCGGCGACGCGCTGGGTCAAGCCCTTGATGTCCGGAATGAGCGGATCATCTCCGTCCTGCCCCTCGCGGGGCACCCGGATCGCACACGGACATCCTGCGCCCAGGAAGAAGCCAATAGAAAGCTTGTCGGCGGCAATCGTCTGCCGAAGCTGCTTCACGCACTGAAGGGGATCATGGGACTCATCCAAGAAGATCGCCCTCCTCCTTCCTACGACGGGAACAGCCGTGGGCTACGCTCACGTAGTCTGCTTCCGACCACCTGGTGGACGGTACTCGAACGTCTGCTCACCCGCTCAAGCTCAGCTTCAACTGTCCTCACGATGCCGTTGGTCTCCTCCACTCTTCGTAGCGTCGTCATCAGCTGTCCGTATACCACGACCTTTGAGTCCCTACGCGGCAGACATCTTGACGGTATTGCCGCGCAGCAGGAAATCATTGCAGAGGAAAGTCCGCCGGATTGTCGTTCGCCCTAACTTCGTGTCCAGCTGAGCGGTCACATATACCTGTACTTGAGAGACGCGACCCCCGTGGTCCTGACTCTTCAGGTATTGGATCTGCAGTTCGGTTAACTCGTGCTCCCACTTGATGGGGGTCTGGAGTCGGGAGCGAGGCCCGATCTTCACCGGTTCCAGCTCATATCCCCTTACCACGGGTTGCCCGGCCCAGACGTCGAACTGTACACGCTCGATCTCCGCTGCAAAGTCGGAGAGGTTCGTAATCTGCACCCACAGCTCGATGTGCGGCACCGAGGAGCAGAGGATGACACCCCCAGGCGCACCGCCGCGTAGCTCCAGGATCACTTGGTCGCTGACTTTCTCCGGTGTGTACCAGCGCCGCAGCAATCGTCGGAGTACCCAACCGGGGAAATGCGATACCGCCCTTACCGCTGCGGAGACTCCTATCTCCTTGACCATGAGTATTTCTCCCATCCCCCGCAAACGTGCCGTGGGCCGCCAGTCAAGCCCAGGGTCGCAAGAGGTCCACTTGCCCGACTGTCAGGTCGCGCACCCTTTGCCGCACGCGCCCCCTCGCTACGATTCACCCCGGTTCTTTCATGGAGGTGAATCATGGCGAGACGACCCATCGACCTGTCCGCACACATCAACCAGACCGTGACGCGCGGCCACCCGGCCGACTTTCCGGTCGGCCTGCGGCAAGCATTCTACCCCAACCAGGATGCGTACGAGCCGATCCCCAACCGACTCGCCATCGTCCGCGAAGACACCGGTCAACCCCTTGCCGTGGTGTCCAATCGCTACCAGCTCGTCCCCCACCAGCGCGTTCTCGATGTCATCGAGCAGGCGCTCGCGCCGCTCGACGTCGGATCGGTTCCACGAGGTCTGTTCGTTGACCGTCAGGGAGCCCGGATGCGCGCCGTGTTCAAGTTCCCGGTGCTGGCCCGGCCGGTCACCCGAGGTGACGACATCTGCCCCTGCCTCAAGATCCAGAACACCTACGACGCCACGTCGCGGATCGCGGTCCACATCGGGGCCTTCCGCTTCGTCTGCACGAACCTCGCGGTCGGAGGCGGCGGCGTATTCGCTGGTGGGTTCATGTCGGTCCACGCCGGCGAGATCCCGCTGCAGGATGTCGCTGAGCAACTCGCGAGGTACCTGGAAGCGTTCGACGCGATCGTCCGGCTGTACGGCGTGTGGGCCATGACCCCGCTCCAGCGCGAATCTGTCGAGCGGATCTTCGAGACACTGCCAACACGGGCTTGCGACTCCATTCGGAAGTCGACCGAGGACTCCGGTGCCACGACGGTCTATGACGCCTACAACGTGGCGACCCACTATGCGACGCACGAGACGCGGAGTCACCGAACCGCCTTCGAGCTGCTCGCTCGCATCAACCACGGGTTCCAGGAGGCCTATCCGGTCCCCGGAGCCTGAGACTCAAAGAGCCAAGGACGCAACGCAACACCTTGGCTCTTCTCTATTCCTCTCGGCAGCAACGCCTGATCCACTGATGCTCGCTTCGATCTTGTTACGATGAGGCTGCCGCCTGTCATCATCGTGCCCACCGGCTGCACTTCCACAAACCTGCGTGCGGGAGTAGAGTGTAGCCATGTCATCCGATCCCCTTGCCGACATTCTCGCTTGGTCTCTGAATCAGCCCGAATGGCAACGGGATGCCCTTCGGCGTCTCTTCGCCGCCGGCTCTCTTTCCGCGAAGGACCTTGACGACCTACTCGAACTTTGCAAGGCCAAGCATGGCCTCGGTGAGCCGCGGACACCTGACCCGCTGACCAAGAACCACTTGGCCGTCAAGGAAGGAGATACCGCTCCCGTCTCTCTTGTGAAGCTGACCCACCACCATGGCGTCAACGCCCTTGCACCCGAGCAGGCCGTGACCCTTGGACCTCAGCTGACTATCGTCTACGGTCAGAACGCAGCGGGAAAGTCCGGCTACGCAAGAGTTCTCAAGCGCGCGTGCCGTTCGCGCTTCGCCGAAGACATCCTCGGGAACGTCCTGGCCACCGGGGCGCCGCTGAAGGCGCATGCAACCATCGAGTTCCGTGTCGGTACGACCGAACACCAGGCCGAGTGGCATCCTGACGCAGCGCCCGCGGCCGCGCTTGCTGCTGTGAGCGTGTTTGATGCGCAGTGCGCCCCCGTGTACATCCGGGACAAGACGGACGTCGCGTTTCGTCCCTTCAGCCTCGACGTGCTCGACAAGCTCTCTGGCGCCTGCGGTGAGCTGCGTAAGCGTCTGGAAGCTGAGCGGAATGAACTGAATCGGGCTCCCGTGGCGCTTCCGACCGTCGGCACCGGGACAAGAGTGGCCGCGGTCTTGGGCGGGCTGACGTCGCTCACGAAACTGGAGGACATTCAGATCCTCGCGACTTTCTCGGAAGATGATGAACAACGTCTGAAAACGCTACGCGCACAGCGGCGTGATCTCGAAGCGGGCGATCCAACGAAGCGAGCACAGGAACTTGAATTGAAGGCCAGTCGTGTCGAGCGCCTGGCGAAGCATCTTGAGAAGATCGTTTCGCTTTTCGGCAACGGCACCCTCGAACAGATGACCGAATCGCGTGCACAACTAACCGCCGCTCGGGCAACACTCGCGCACCTTCGAGAGACTGTCCTAACTGCCGACCTACTTCCGGGAACTGGACAGGAGTCCTGGCGCAAGATGTGGGATGCAGCGGCCAACTACTCCCCTCACGCGTACCCAGGGGTCGAGTTCCCTGTACTTTCCGACGGGGCCCGGTGCCTGCTGTGTCAGCAACCCCTCGACAGCGACGCTGCGACGCGTCTCAGACATTTTCAAGATCTCGTCTCCTCCACTGCACAGCGAGACGTCCGCGCAGCAGAGCAAGCCTACGAGAAGCACGTGTCGGCTGTTCGCGATATCACGATTGAAGGCACCGACGTCACTTTGGCACTTGAAGAGGTGGCGGTCGATGATACCGACGCATCCACAGCCGCCCGCCGTCTGCTTGCCGCGGCGGTGCAGGTCAAGCAGGCCATCCTCACCGCGACCGCCAGCGAAGCGTCACTGCTGGTGCACGGCCTGCAATCCGGACCAGAGGAGCGGTTGCAAGCCGCCGCGAGGCAGCTCCGGGACCGTGCCACTCAGCTTCGCAAGGAGACACCGGCGATGGATCCCAAGGACGTCGCCGCTCTTGCGGAACTGGAAGCCCGAGCGACCCTCAAGGAGCGACTCGACAACGTGCTGCAGGAGATCGAACGAAAGAAGAGGATCGCCGCGTATGGGCAGTGCATCGACGACACGAACACGGCGACGATCACGAGGAAGAGCACGGAGCTTACAACCGCCCTGATCACGAAGCGCCTGCAAGACCAGTTTCAGCGAGAGCTGACCAGACTCGAGTTCACGCATCTCTCCGTGGAGATCAAAAGCGCGGGCGGCACCCGAGGCGCACAGTATCACCATCTCGTGTTCACGAACGCTCCCGGTGTTGTCGTGGCCCAAGTACTCAGCGAAGGAGAGTCGCGTGCGCTGTCGCTCGCTGCCTTTCTCACGGAGCTGAGTACCGCCGCCTCACCATCGGCGATCATCTTTGACGATCCCGTCTCCTCTCTCGATCACATCTGGCGCGAGCGCATCGCGCGCAGGCTTGTCGAGGAGGCGAAGTCACGCCAAGTCATCGTGTTTACCCACGATCTGGTGTTCTTGCGCCTGCTGATGAAGGAGTGCGAGAACAGCACGATCAAGGCCCAGCACCAGTACGTGCGGCGCGATGGCTCCGGCGCTGGGATGTGCTCGCCCGAGCTTCCCTGGGTAGCCATGCCGCTTCGGGATCGGATCGGTCGCCTTCGTGTACTGTGGCAGGCAGCAGACAAGATCTCAAGGACGACCGGCGCCGACGCCTATGAGAAAGAGGCTCGAGAGATCTACGGCATGCTCCGCGAGGCGTGGGAGCAGGCGGTTGAGGAAGTGCTCCTCAACGACGTGATCGAGCGGTACCGGCACAGCATTGAAACCAAGAAGCTGCGACAGCTGCATGACATCACTCAGGAGGATTGCACCGCAGTTGAAGCTGGGATGACCGAGTGTTCTCGATGGATTCGTGGCCACGATCACCCCGCTGCGAACGGAGCACCCTTTCCGAAGCCAGCTGACCTGAAGCAACGCATCGACGACTTGGACAGCTGGAGCCAGGCAGTTCGAAAGCGGCGCGAGGGAAAGAAGAAGAGCGGTGCGTGAGGCGGGTGTGGTGACGCGTCTGCTCCAAACGTCCAGACGACGCGTTCGAAAGGCGGTGCAGCCCTGGCAACATCAGCGCACTGAACTGTTGACTATTGTGCGCTGGTTGGTAATCTGAACCGGTATGACCAAGCCCAGCCCGGCCACATTTGATCTGCCAGCGCTTGAGTCCTGGCTCTGGGAAGCAGCCTGCGTCATTCGCGGGCCGATCGACGCCCCGAAGTTCAAGGACTACATCCTGCCGCTCATCTTCCTGAAGCGGCTGTCCGACGTGTTCGACGACGAGGTCCGCAACCTCGCCGAGGACTTCGGCTCGGAGGACAAGACTCTCAAGATCGTCGAGAAGGACCACAAGCTTGTCCGGTTCTTCATCCCCAAGCGAGCACGGTGGTCGGAGATCGCCCGCAGGACCACCGGGCTCGGCGAGTACCTGACCGACGCCGTTCGGGTCGTCGCCCGCGAGAACCCGCGGCTTGCCGGCGTCATCGACGTGACCGACTTCAACGCGACGACCTCCGGGCAGCGCATCCTCGACGATGACCGCCTTGCTGCTCTGGTCGGCGTTCTCAACCAGCACCCCCTCGGCCTCGACGACGTCGAGCCGGATCTCTTCGGTCAGGCCTACGAGTACCTTCTGCGCAAGTTCGCCGAGGGCTCGGGCTCGTCGGCCGGCGAGTTCTTCACGCCGCCGGAGGTAGCCCACCTCATGGCGCGCATCCTTGATCCGGAGCCCGGTCAGACGGTCTACGACCCGTGCTGCGGTTCTGGGGGCCTTCTCATCAAGGCGCACCTTCGGCTCGTCGAGAAGTACGGCAAGAAGCAGAACGGATCGCTGAGACTTCCGGCCAAGGTTGCGCCGCTGCGGCTGTTCGGCCAGGACATCGGTCCTGAGAAGTTCGCCATGACGAGGATGAACGCCGTGATCCACGACATGGAGGCGGAGGTCGCTCTCGGCGATACCATGCACCGGCCCGCGTTCACGCAGGCCGACGGATCGCTGCAACGGTTCGACCGCGTCACCGCCAATCCCATGTGGAACCAGAAGTACGCTGCGACAACCTACGAGAACGACAGCTACGGACGCTTCACTCGCGGCATCCCGCCGAACTCCAGTGCCGACTGGGGCTGGGTCCAGCACATGACCGCGTCGCTCAAGGACACGGGCAAGCTCGCGGTCGTCCTCGACACCGGCGCCGTCAGCCGCGGCAGCGGGAACCAGGGTTCGAACAAGGAGCGCGACATCCGCAAAGCCTTCGTCGAGGCCGACCTTGTCGAGGCCGTCTTCTTGCTTCCAGAGAACCTCTTCTACAACACCACGGCCCCGGGGATCATCCTCGTCATCAACCGCCGCAAGAAACACAAGGGCCAGATCCTGCTCGTCAACGGCTCTCAGCACTTCAGCAAGGGAAGACCGAAGAACTTCCTTGAGCATGCCCAGATCACGACGATCGCAGATGCATATCTGAAGTGGTCAGCCGTGAATCGGGTCTCGGCGATCATCAGCAGCGCGGATGCCGCCAAGTACGACTTCAACCTCTCCCCGAGCCGGTACATCTCCGTAGGTGAGCAGAGCGACGCTTTGCCCCTCGACGAAGCCGTGGTCGAACTTCGCGAAGCGGAGGAAGAGCTTGAGGCGGCAAATCGTGAGCTGGAAAAAGTGATGAAGAAACTTGGCCTGCGACTTTCATGACACTGCCCTGGGACACAACCTTGCTCGGTGCAGTTGCAAGCGTGGTGATGGGGCAGTCTCCACCATCGACCACCTACAACTCCAGTGGCGATGGGTTGCCATTCTTGCAAGGGAAAGCAGAGTTCGGTGACCGTTCACCAACTCCAGTGAAGTTCTGTGCGAGGCCCCTACGGGTGGCGCAACAAGGGTCCGTGCTCGTCTCCGTTAGAGCGCCAGTCGGCGATTCGAACATAGCGGACCGAGAATACTGCATCGGTCGCGGCTTGGCTGCGCTCATCCCGAAACGGGTTCTGGACGCCGAGTTTCTCCTTGCCTGGCTACAGTTGAGGAGGAAGGAGCTGGATGCCTGCGGAAGCGGCACGACATTCAGGAGTATCAACAGAGATGTCTTGGAACAGTTTCAGGTTCCGCTACCATCCCTATCCGAGCAGCGTGCGATCGCCACCGTGCTCCGTACCGTAGCGCAGGCCAAGGATTCCACCGAGAAGGTCATCGCCGCAACGCGCCAACTCAAGCAGAGCCTCCTGAACCACCTGTTTACCTACGGCCCGGTTCCGTTTGACGAGGCTAACCAGGTGTCGTTGAAGGAGACGGAAATCGGTGCACTACCACGGCATTGGAGCACTACGCGACTCGGTGAGCACGCGCTCATTGGCAACGGTTCTACGCCAAAGCGCACGGAGTCGCGATACTGGGACGGCGGAACAATCCCTTGGCTAACAAGCGGGAAAGTCCATGAGGGCACTATCCGCGCAGCCGATGAGTTTGTGACGGAAGCCGCTCGGCACGAATGCCATCTGCCGGTGGTGCCCAAGGAGAGCCTGGTCGTTGCCATCACAGGCCAGGGGAAGACGCTCGGCAACGCGGCCATCCTTGCGATTGATGCTTGCGTAAGCCAGCACTTGGCCTATGTCACCTTGAATGGAGCAGACCTCGTGCCGGCGTTCGTCCTCGCCTTTCTCCGTTCACGTTACGACCAGCTTCAGGCCGCGAGCCGCGGAGGCGGTAGCACGAAGGGCGCACTTACCTGTGGGTTCTTGAAGCTCTTTGAGATTCCCTTTCCGTCCCTTTCCGAGCAACGCGCGATCGCCTGGCACTTATCAGTTGTCGACGCGAGAATCGCTGCCGAAGAAGGCCGCTCGGCTGCGCTAGTCGACTTGTCCCGGTCGCTCCTTCGCCACCTCTTGACTGGCGAAGTTCGCCTGCCCGAGTTCGCTAACGCACAACAATCATGACCCTCGGATCAGAAAGCCGCGCCGTCCAGAAACCCCTCGTCAAGTACGCGACCGAGGCAGGTTGGACATACCTGGAGCCGGACGAGGCGCTCAGGCTCAGAAGCGGCGGCGTCATGAGCCCCGTGCTCGACACGGTGCTCGTGGAGCAGCTTCAGCGCCTGAATCCCGGCATCGTCGACCACCAAGGAGCACTCGACACGGCCAAGCGGCTCGTGCGAGTGCGGCCCACGATCGAGGGCAACCTCGACGCCTGGGAGTTTCTCAAGGGCCTCAAGACCGTGTTCGTGGCAACGGAGCGGCGCGAACGGAACGTGCGTCTCCTCGACGCCGACGACCTCGATGCGAACCGGTTCCACGTCACCGACGAGTTCACCTTCTCGAACGGCGTGCCTCCCGACATCCGAGCCGACGTCGCCTTTTTCGTCAACGGCGTGCCCGTGCTCATCGTTGAGACCAAGCGCGCGACCGCCGCCGACGGCATCGCCCAAGCCCTCGACGACCTCCGCTACTACCACCGCAAGGGACCGGAGCTTCTCGCGCTCTGCCAGATCGACGCCCTGACCCACCTCGTCCACTTCTATTACGGCGCCACCTGGAACACCTCTCTCAAGGCCATGTTCAACTGGCGCGAGGAGGCGGCCGGAGGCGACTTCGAGACCTTGGTCAAGAGCTTCGTCGCCCCGCGGCGGATCGTGCGCGTGCTCACGGACTTCATCCTCTTCACGCGCAAGGACGAGGAACTCTCCAAGGTCGTGCTCCGGCCCCACCAGATGCGGGCCGTGGAGCGGGTCATCGGGCGGGCCCGCGACGAGAAGAAGACTCGGGGCCTGGTCTGGCACACCCAGGGAAGCGGCAAGACGTACACCATGATCGTGGCCGCCAAGCGCCTGATCGACGACCCGCTCTTCGAGAACCCCACCGTCCTGATGCTCGTGGACCGCAACGAGCTCGAGACCCAGCTCTTCGGGAACCTGGAGTCCGTGGGTTTCGGGCGCGTCGCAGTCGCGGAGAGCAAGGAGCACCTTCAGCGACTGCTGCGTCGGGATCAGCGGGGCCTGATCGTGTCCATGATCCACAAGTTCGACCTGGCTCCCCAGGCCCTCAACGAGCGGAAGAATGTCTTCGTCCTCGTCGACGAGGCGCACCGCACGACGGGCGGCGACCTGGGCAACTACCTCATGGGCGCCTTGCCGAACGCGACCTACCTGGGGTTCACCGGAACCCCCATCGACAAGACCGCCTACGGCAAGGGCACCTTCAAGGTGTTCGGCTTCCAGGACCCCGAGGGGTACCTCGACAAGTACTCGATCCGCGAGTCGATCCAGGACGGCACGACCGTGCCCCTGCACTACGCCCTTGCCCCCAACGAGCTGCGCGTGGACCGCGACACGCTCGAGCGTGAGTTCCTCGCGCTTGCCGAGGCAGAGGGTGTGGCCGATATCGAGGACCTCAACCGCATCCTGGAGAAGGCCGTCACGCTGCGGAACATGCTCAAGACCCGCGACCGGATGGAGAAGGTCGCGGCGTACGTGGCCAAGCACTTCCGCGAGAACGTGGAGCCCATGGGGTACAAGGCGTTCCTCGTCGCGGTCGACCGCGAGGCCTGCTGCCTGTACAAGGACCTTCTCGACCGTCACCTGCCGGCAGAGTACAGCTCCGTGGTCATCAGTCAGGCCGGCAAGCACGATCCCGAGCACATGAAGCGGCACTACCTGAGCGAAGACGCGGAGAAGGAGGTCCGCAAGCGGTTCCGTAACCCCGAGGCACAGCCCGCGATCCTCATCGTGACCGAGAAGCTGTTGACCGGTTTCGACGCGCCGATCCTCTACGCGATGTACCTGGACAAGCCGATGCGCGACCACGTGCTGCTGCAGGCCATCGCCCGCGTGAACCGGCCGTATGAGGACGTCGCGAATCGCCGGAAGTCCTGCGGCTTCATCCTGGACTTCGTCGGGATCTTCGAGCGCCTCGAACGCGCGCTCGCCTTCGACTCCAAGGACGTGGCCGGCGTCATCGAGGGCGTGGACGTTCTGCAGCGGCGCTTCGCGGAGATGATCGCACGCGCCAAGACCGAGTACCTGCCGATCCCCGCCGCATGGTACGGCGACAAGGCCGTCGAGGCTGTCTTGGAGGCGTTCCGCGACAAGGAGCGACGTGAGGCGTTCTACGCCTTCTTCCGGGAGCTTCAAGACGTTTACGAGATCCTCTCTCCCGACGCGTTCCTGCGGCCGTACCTGGCGGACTTCGACAAGCTTTTGCGCATGTTCCACGTGCTGCGCGCCGCGTACGACCGGGACAAGCCCCTGGACAAGGAATTCCTGCGAAAGACCGCAAGACTCGTCCAGGAGAATACGGCCACGGGCAAGATCGAGGACCCCACCAAGTTCCACGCGCTCAACGCCCAGGCTCTCGAAGCCGTCGCCGTCGCCGAGGGGTCAGGCACGGTCAAGGTCTTCAACCTCTTGAAGGCCCTCTCGAACTTGGTCCGGGATCGCTCCGGCGAGAATCCCTATCTCATCTCGATCGGCGAGCGCGCCGAGCAGATCGCCCAAGCGTTCGAGCTGCGGCAGATGACCACGCAGGAAGCACTGGAAGCGCTGCAGAACCTCGTGGCAGACGTGCGCCAGGCCGAGCGCCAACGGGACGACACCGGCCTGACCCCTGAGGGTTTCGCCGTCTTCTACATCCTCAAGAACCAAGGCGTGACCCAGCCCTTGGTGGTCGCCGAGTCCATGGAGAAGGCGTTCCTTGCGCACCCGCACTGGCGGCGTAGCGACCGTCAGGCGCAGGATCTGCGCCGCGCGTTGTACAAGGCCCTCATCGATGGAGAAGCCGACGACGTCGTGGGGCTGGTCGAACGCGTCATGCGCGTGTTGAGGAGGGAGGCACGATGAGGGACGCACCGACCCGACAATGGGTCCCCCTGGAGGCCGCGATCCCACGCGACGTCTTCAAGGCCGAAGTTGAGTCTTGGTCGCGTCGGCTCGGCGTGCAACCCAGGGTCGTCCACGTGCGAGCCATGAGTCGGAAGTGGGGAAGTTGCTCGACCAACGGCAGGCTGACCTTCGACACCGATCTTCTCCGGCAGCACGCAGGCTTTCGCCGACGCGTCATCGTTGAGGAGCTCCTCCACCTCCGTGTTCCCAACCACGGCAAGCTGTTCAAGACGCTGCTCCGCGCGTACCTTCACGACGACGCGTGAGGAGGTAGTACAAGCCTTCCTCTGAAAGCAATGCGAATGAGAGACGCTCGCTCACCCAGAGCTCTGGACCAGTCGGCCATTGACTCAACAGTGTCAACGATGCACAATGCCGACAGAAGGGCATCCTAATCCTTAATCTGTCAACATATGAAACCAACAGTTCTCGTGGCCACTGCGCTGCTTGCGGTGGGCACGACAGTCTTTGCCGCATCGTACTCCGATGAGGCCGACGAGTACTTTGAACGAAACTGCACTCGGGACAGACTACGCGGCATTACCGCGTTCGTCTGCGATCTTCGAGAACGCATCGACAATCTGGAGCCCGGAGTTCAGGGGCCGCAGGGTCCTCAGGGTAAAAAGGGTGAGAAAGGCGACAGGGGCGATCCGGGAGACCCCGGCACTCCAGGTCCTCAGGGTGAAACAGGACCAGTCGGCCCAACGCTGCACCTCCACGATGCCAACGGTCAAGATCTCGGCATTCTAATCACGGCGTTTGACGGAACCGGTCGGAACTTCGCAACCTATCTTCCGGATCATGGTGTGACCGTGACCTTCGATCAATCGGTTGCCGGCATCGTGCTCGGCCCGGTCAGTCCGATCTACTACCCGCAGCCGGACTGCCAGGGCACACCCCACGCTGGCATTACGGGGTATCCGCCAGGAGCAGTCGTCGCGGTCCTGGGGGGCGCAGAACGAAAGCTGTTCAAGTTCACGGGAGAGCGTTCAGAGGAAACGGTGTTCCTTTCGCAGCTCAGCGCCGGCGGATGTGAGACGCAATCGTTCGGACCCGGCAGGTATCCTGTTCTGGAGGAGGTACCCATTCCGTTCTCGCTGCCTATCGCGGGACCTTTGAGAGTACTAGAACACGCGGGTTGATCCAGAGTCTCTCATGTGATTGAGAACGGTCATTCCGGGTTATCCGGCCAAACAAACGCAACAAGCCAAGGATCTACTCCTTGGCTTCGTTCGCTTTCTCCGGCGCGGTTGTTCCGGTTCCCTTGCAGAGCGCGCAGTTCCCGTTGCCCTCGCATGCCGGGCACGTCACGGTCGTACGTCGTCGGAACCAGCCCAGCTTGGTAGCGCGGGTTCCGCTACCCTGGCACTTTCCGCACAGGCCCGAGCCGTGGCAGAACGGGCACGGACTCCGTTCTACGGCCCCAAGGTCAGACTCGCTCACGGTTGGTTCCACGGCCGACGGTCTTGCGCCACGTTATCTGCTCACCGCGGCAGTGCCGACGACACGGGGGCGGTTGTCGTCGCTCTTCCCGGCGGCGAGTGCGACCGCCACCGCGTCGAACATATTGCCGTGGTAGCGTTCTTTCCACTGGCGGTTCTGGCCCAGGTAGACTCGGAGTTCCGGATACCGGGCAACGACGGCACGCGCGACCTGTTGTTTGGTCGCGCGCCCGTCACCGGTCACCCTCTTCTTGACCGTGCTCGTGGCGAGCCCAAGGACGGCGATGCCGTGTTGTCGTGCGACGGCTCGGATCTCATCGACCAGGACGTTGAGGAGCGCCGCGTTGCGGCTCGCGGAGAGGAACGCCTTCTCGACGACCAACACGGCGGGCCGGAAGTCACGGATGAGACGCAGCACGGTGCGCCGGCCCCCATCGAGGTGGTCACGCGGTGTTCCTCCTTGGTGCAGGGTCTTCACGCCGTGGTAGATGAGCTTGCCGCCGTCCACCACGGCGATGCCAATCCGGCGGGTACCGGGGTCAAGGGCGAGGGTGGTCGGTCTCCTTGAATATCTCATGGTCGGACAGGAAGTAGTGGGTAAGGGCGAGGGCCGCGGCGTCGAAGATCGACATCCGTGCGTCCTCGCTCATCCAGGCCCTGCGCAGCGGAGGCAGACGCGGGGCGAGTTCGGGGAAGTGATCGGCGATCACCCCGGCGATACGGTGCTTGGTCGTGGCTTGCGCGCGGGCGAAGACGCGGTGCACTTGGAGCCGGGAGACCCTCTCGACGGCCACGCCTCGGGATGCCGCCAGCGAGCCTATGGCGTCGATGAGAGCCTGCACGCGGTGGCGGCGCCGCGCGCCAGCGGCGGCCACATCCTCGACTACGACGCCGTCCGGACGGTAGTGACGGAGCAGCTCGGCGACGTGTGAGAGCGCGCGCTCCGAGTCGGCGCGCGCCATGTCCCGAGTCCCCCAATCGACGAGGAAGCCGGGGCCTTCAAGCACGACGTAGCCGAACCCCCTGCTTGTGGGGTCGATTGCCACGACGCGATGTTCGTCCCTCCTCCGGCCGTGCATGCCCGCGTCAGTTATTCGATGAGGTTATCGCGCGCAGGCAGGCGAGCTTTCGCCGGGTGACGGCCGTCTGGGTGCCGTCTTCGAGCCGAGTGACCAGCTCGCCGGCGCGATCTCGCACGCTCTTCTCGATCCGCTCGTGGATGCCGGCGAAGAGCTGGCGCTGCGGAGCGGCGAAGATGACGGCGTAGGCGAGGGCCGTCTCGAGGCCCGGTGACCGGCCGAAGCGCTCGTAGCGCGAGACGCGCGTCCCGCTCTCGGTGCCCAGGAGGAACGCCAGCTCGTCCTGGGTGAGGTAGGCGCGCTTGCGGAAGGTCCGCAGGTAGTTGGGGAGCTTGGTGGCCATGGTGGCGTCTTCGGTGGGTTTTCACCCATCGTACCGGGCGGGTGGCGGTCTCCGAAGGGAGACGGGCCTGCCAGGGCCGGCGGAACGCCCACCCATCGGTTTGACGGGGTGTGGATACATGGTATAGTCTGTGTGTATAAATCGCAATTCAGTGGAGATTATTGCTCAAAGAATAGACCGGCACTCGGAGGGCCGACCCACCTTGTCCGACTCGGACCGACTGGTGATCGCCAAGCTGGCGAGAGCTGCGAAGGGGGGTCTGCTGTCCGTTCCGGCTGCCGCCGCAGCCCTCGGTGTGCGCTCCCGACAGGCCACCGTAAAGCTCGCCTCGCTGGCCCGGCGAGGATGGCTGCTGCGCGCCAGGCGCGGGCTCTACCTGGTGCTGCCGCTCGAAGCCGAACCCGGCAAGCCCGCCGTCGCCGAGGACCCATGGGTGCTGGCGCGGGAGGTCTTCTCGCCCTGCTACATCGGCGGCTGGAGCGCTGCCGAGCACTGGGGCCTCACCGAGCAACTCTTCCGATCCACCCTCGTCGTCACCGCGGCCAACGTGCGCGCCAAGTCCGAGGAGATCCTCGGCCACGAGTTTCGCCTCTTCCGCGTGCCGCGCTCCCGCCTCGCGGGCGCCGTGGAGGTCTGGCGCGGTCCCGAGCGGGTGGCCGTTTCGGATCGCGAGCGCACGATCGTCGACTGCCTGAGGAATCCCGAACTCTGCGGCGGCGTCCGCCACCTGGCCGACATGATGCGCGAGTACGCTGGCGGCGCCGAGCGCGACATGGGCAAGCTCGTCGCGACTGCGCGGAGCGCCGCTTCCGGCGCCGCCTGGAAGCGTCTGGGTTATCTTGCGGAGCAACTGTGGCCTGAGGAGACGTCCCTCGTTGATGAAGCGAAGCGGCATGTCACCGCCGGCAACGTGCGGCTCGACCCCACGGTGCGGCACAAGGGCACGCTACTCCGGCGCTGGCGCCTCCTGGTGAACGTCCCCGAACTCCAGCCTTCCGCCGCATGATCCGCAAGCAGGACATCCTCGACCGCGCGGCCGAGTGGCGCCTGCGCCCCGAGGTAGTCGAGAAGGACTACATCCTCGGGTGGCTGCTCGCCGGTCTCGGCTCCTCCAGTCTTCGCGATGCCTGGGTTTTCAAGGGCGGAACGTGCGTCAAGAAGACCTACTTCGAGACCTACCGCTTCTCGGAGGACCTCGACTTCTCGCTGCTGCCGCACGCCGCCTACGACGCCGGCGAGATCCGCGCGGCCCTCGTTGATCTCGCCCGCCGTGTCACGGAGCTGTCCGGCATCGAGTTCACCGAGGAGTCGATCGAGGTCCGCCCCCGCCGCAACCGGCAGGGCCAGCCCACGTTCCAGTGCCGCATCGGCTACCGCGGGCCGCTCGCCTATCCCGGACCGCCACGGGTGCTCTTCGACCTGACCCGCGAGGAACCGGTGCTCGACCCGCCGGCTTCCCGCACCGTCTACCACCCCTACCCGGACGTCCTGCCGGAGGGTGTGGCGGTCCTGACCTACTCGTTCGACGAGCTGCTCGCCGAGAAGGTCCGCGCTCTCTTCGAGCGCTCACGCCCCCGCGACCTCTACGACGTCGTGTTCCTCTTGGAGAACAGGCCCGATGCCTTCGACTTCACACGTGTCCGCGCCCTGTTCCGCGAGAAGTGCACGACCAAGCAGATCCCACCCCCTTCGTCGGCCGAGTTGCTCGCCATGGTGCGCGGGGCCGCGGAGCTGCGCTCCGAGTGGGCGAACATGCTTGGGCACCAGCTCCCCACGCTTCCTGACCTCGACGAGCTGCTCGGGCGGCTTCCCGACCTCCTCCGGTGGATCGACGAGCCGGCGGTGACGCCGTCCGCGATGCGGCTCCCCGCGCCGCCCGTGCCGGCGGGCGCAGGGGTCCTGCCGTCACCGGGGATCCAGTACTGGGGCGGCGGGTCGACGATGGAGACGCTCAGGTTCGCGGGTGCCAACCGCCTGCTCGTGGAGTTCGAGTACCACGGCCGGCAGCGCCGCGCGGAGCCCTATTCGCTCCGACAGGCGCGTACCGGAAACGTGCTCCTGTACGCGTGGGAGGAGGAAGCCGGTCACATCAAGGCGTTCAACGTAGCCGAGATCCGGAACCTGCGACCGTCGTCGCGCTCGTTCTCGCCCCGTTACCGCGTGGAGTTATCCGGCATCGCGCCAGCGCCCGTATCGACGGCGTCGTCCATTGCCGGCCTGCGCACGACGAGTCGCCGGCCACGACGAACGAGCGTCTCATACGGACCCACGTACGTGTTCCAGTGTCCGTACTGCCAGAAGCGGTTCCGCCGAACGAAAAACGACTCTGCGCTGCGTAAGCACAAGGCCAAGGACGGCTACTGGGACTGTCCCGGACGACGTGGGTACATCGTCGAGATGAAGTGACGGGTCGCGGAACGGGGACTTGGGGGACTTCGGGGACTTCGGATGAGGTGAGCGAAGCCGACCCCTCGACGAGAATCGCGAAGGCTAGCTTCGCGGCTCCAGCGGGCCGTTCGCGCCTCCGTTGTTCCGTTCAACGTCCCCAACGTCCCCCATGTCCACCCGAGGCAGACCGTTGGGCGGCGGAGCTTCGGCCGCGGCTCCGGACTCGTCCCGGCTGACGCCGTGGCGCTCGTACAACCGCTCGAGCTTGGGCAGCGAACCATCGGCGATCGCGAACACGCCGTGGCGCTTCTCGGTCTGGAGGTGCAGGCGCCGCCGGATGATCCACCCGACCCACTTGGCCGTGACCTTGCGGTCGTACTCGTCGCCGTGATGGTCGGCGAACCAGTCGGCGATGTCCTTGAACCCGTGTGTCCCCAACGAGTCTCTCGCCTGCACGCGGCGCTCGACAAGCTGCCGCGGTCAGATATCGGTCCGGCGGTACTTGGTTGCCGGGACCGTTGGTCCGTCCGCAGGCTGGCCGCGCAGGCCTGGCGAGACTGTCGGTGGGCGGCCCGGTAGAGGTCCATCGGCTGCGGCACAGGTTCGCTTCGCGCTGTGCTAATCTTGGCGTCTCTGCCTTCAAGTTGACGCGGTGGATGGGACATGCAACGCTTGACGTCACCCAGCTCTACTACCACGACGACCTCGAAGTCGACCGTGGAGTGGGTCCAGGGCTCGAATGTGCCACGGGTGTGCCACGACCGCGATCGCGGCAGAATGGAGAGCACGCTAAGCTGCTTGAAGATCAGTCAGATAGGGGAGTAGCTCAATTGGCAGAGCACCGGTCTCCAAAACCGGGGGTTGCAGGTTCAAGCCCTGTCTCCCCTGCCAACCGCGCGGCGAGCGGGATCGATTGATCGAGGAGCGCGGCCTCGCGCCGGGCCCATCGCGCGTGCGATGCCGGCCGGGGCGTCGTGGAGTCGGGCGCCGCCGCCGACCGAAGTCACTGCTGCGGGGGGTCGCCGAGGCAGCCGCTGGTCGAGAGGATGCCGCACGGGTTCACGCCCTGCGGCCGCTCGGCGCCGGCGCTGTCCAGACCGTAGGAGCCCTCGAAGTAGCCTTTTTGCGGGACCACGAGGTAGTAGCGGTTCGACTGGAAGTAGAACAGCGGCAACGCGTAGCTCGTGCCCTCGATGTCGCAGGTCACCGCGACGTGGCCGTCCCAGTCGCCGATGAACCCCGCGTAGACGGCGTAGGAGGCGATGCCGGGCCGGCAGGAGCCCCCCCACATCAGCGGCAGTCCGGCCGGGGTGGCCTTGCCGAGCACGAGAGACGAGTTCCGACCCGCCTTGGGGTCGGTCGTGACCACGCTGAACGGCACCTCGTGGCTCTGCCCCGCGAAGTCGGCGGCGAACCTCCAGCTCCCGATGGGGGTGGCGGCGAAGGCATGGCTCGACTTGGCCACGGGCACGAACGACTCGGACTGGTAGGTCCAGCTCGTGAGCTCGAAGCCGTCGGGCCGGAGGATGCGCAGCGTCGCCACCTGACCCGGCGGCACGTCGCGGAAGTAAGCCACGAAGTGGATCACCTGTCCGTAGTTGAACTCGCTCTGCTCCTGCGTCGTCTCGACCGTGGGGCAGATGGGCGTGGACACCGGGCCGGGACTCGTGATCAGCTTGTTGATCCCGGAGTCGTAGTACGGCGGCTGCTCCGACCACCACGAGCCGGCGTTGAGGCCGTTGCACGGCCCGGCGTACGGATCCTGCAGCTGACCGGCCGCGTTGTACAGCTCGAGGTGCAGGTGCGGAGAGGTCGAGCAGCCCGAGCTGCCCACCACTCCCAGAAACTCCCCCGCCGCCACCGCCGAGCCGGTTGGCTTCGAGGTCAGCGAGTTCTTCTTCAGGTGGCCGTACCACGCGATCGAGGCGTCCGCGTGCCGGACGTAGATCGCGTTCCAGCTGCCTGAAGCGCAATCGCAGTTCCGATCGTAGAAGCCGTCCTGCTTGAACACGATGGTGCCGGCCGCGGCCGCGATCACCTCCACCTGGTCGTTCTCCATCTTCAGCCACGGAAACGGCCAGATCCGGATGTCGGTCCCGCGGTGGTTGCCGTAGGTGTCGATCGTACGCGCTCCGCAGGAGTAGTCGAGCAGGAAGCCCGGAGCGGCCGCGTTGTGATCGACGAAGTTGGCCACCTGGTGATAGCCGGGATCCGACAGGCCGTTCGCCGCCCGCAGCGGCCAGCCGATGGGCACGGCGACTTCCGTGGGAGGTGCGAGCACGCCCTCGGCGAGCAGCCGCGCCACGCTACGGTCGATCTCGCGCTCGATCTCGCGCCGCTCCTCGTCCGAGGGGCCGTCCACCCGGACGGCCGGCGACTCGATCGCCGGGCCCTGGTCCCACGCTCCGCCCTGCGCCGCGGCCGATCCCGCGACGAGCGCGAGCGCCAGCAGGAACACACCGGACGACGCACGGCCCCCGCCTTCCGTGAGCCCCGTCGAATGACAGCCACGACTCATGGAACCTCGAGCGATGGGATGATACGGCGAGTGCGGCGGGGGGGCTGTCTCCCGCTCCGATCCGGTCGCGGTCATCACTGCGGAGGAACGGCTTTTCCCTTGCAAGCCGCGGGAAAGTACCGGTTGGCGCTGCGGACCCGCAGTCCGCGGGGACGGGTCCCGCGGGCGGTCGTCAGCGCCGCAGGCGGGCGAGGACGATCCCGCCCTCGCGCGCCGCGTCGGCCCGGCCGGCAGCGGTCATGATTTTGACGTAGAACTCCCAGTTGCCGGGGTCGTCGGGGTCGAGCCGCACGGCGGCCTCGCCGTGGGCAACCGCCTCGTCGAAGCGCCCCTGGGACGCGAGCAGCATGCCGAGGTTGAGCCGGGTCGAAGCGATCCACGGCTCCTCGCGCAGCGCGTGCTCGTAGGCCGCGATCGCTTCGGGGATCCGCCCCAGGGTCGCGAGCGCGCGGCCGGACTCGGCCAGGGCGAGCGGGTCGTCCGGGTCGCGCTCGAGCATGCCCCGGAACAGCTCGAGCGCCCGGGCGTGGTCGCCCTTCGCCACGAGCGCCTGGCCGAGGGCGTACACCGCGTCGTGGTGGGTCGGGTCGCGCATCACCGCCTGCTCGAGCGCCTCGCGCGCCGCGCCGCGCTTGCCCATTTCGTGCCGCGTCTTTCCCAGGAAGAACCAGCTCTCGACGTTGTCGAACCCGCTGGCGATCGCCCGCTCGAACTCCCTCTCGGCCGTGATCCACATCTCCTGCCGTCGTGACTCCGGCGCGTCGCGCGCCAGCAGCGAGGCCGCGCGCCCCGCATAGAAAGCCTGCTCGCCCACCGGCAGCGCCGCCACGCGCTCGGGGAACACCGGCTCCAGCTCGTAGCTCTGCCGGTGGTCCCGCCGCTCGACGCGCGCGTCGCGGCGGATCCAGTGGTCGGTGAAGACGGTGAAGCGCTGGTCGTCGGGCTCGGCCTTGCGCATATGGCAGGCGACGCAGTCGTCGGGTGCGGGGCGCGTGGCGGCCCGCTCCGCCGCAGCCGCCGTGCAGTCCGGCTCGGCGTGACAGGTCAGGCACTTCAGCCGGAAGTAGTCGTCCGGCCGATCCGGGTGATAGATCGTGACGTGCGGGTTGTGGCAGGTCAGGCACTCGATCCGGCCGCCGCTCTCGCGGTAGCAGCGACTGAGGATCAGCCGGTCGGCCTGGGCCGACAGGCCGAAGTCGTGCTGCGTCTGCTCCCGGTAGTGGTAGGGCAGCACGACGTCGGTCAGCTTCATGCCGGGGCGGAAGCTCCGCTGCGGCCCGTGGCGCCGCACCAGCTCGGTCGCCTTGGCGTCTCCGAGATGGCACTGGAAGCAGACCTCGATCCGCTCCTCCTGCGGCAGCCGGCGCGGGTTGACGATCGTCGCGTCCGCCTCTCCGCGCGGCGTCTCGCCGCCCTGCTGCCAGCGCGCGACGTGGAGCTGCCCGGGACCGTGGCAGCGCTCGCAGTCGATGCCGTGCGGGAACGGCGTCTCGAACTCGTTGCGCTCGCCGGGCACCGGCCGCATCACGCCGTTGTGGCACATCAGGCAGTCGGAGCCCAGCTCGCGCTCGAAGTGCTCGTTCTTGTGCTCGTAGCCGGGGCACAGCTCCCAGCGCGACTCCTGCGGGTACCAGCAGACCGGAGCCTGGAATAGCTTGTTGTCCTGCAGGATCACGTAGGAGCGGCTGTGATGGTTCGAGCCGATGACGTACACCAGCTCGTGCTCGTTCGAGGCCAGCTCGTTCCCCTGCGAGTCGACCACGAACTGCTGCTGGTAGAAGCGGCCGTCGCGCTCGACCATCCGGTAGTGGATCCCCGAAGGCTCGGCGACGAACTCGTTGTCGGTCGTGAAGTCCTCGACGACCTCGGCCGGCGTCAGCGGGTAGAGCGATCGCCCCATCCCCGTGCGCACGAAGGTCGAGAACTTCTCGAGGTGGCACTGGCGGCAAGCGCCCTGTCCGGTGTACTGCACGTCGGCGGCGAGGCTGCGCAGCTCGAGCGCCGGCTCCGCCGAGCCGCCGCAGCCGGCGAGCGCGATGCCCAGCAGGCAGAGCGCCGCCAGCGCATCCGTTCCCCTGCCTGCCGGGTCCTGCTCGCGACCCATCCCGTCAACCTCTTTCCGCAACGCCGAGCGTCGCCATCACGCCGGTCCTGCGCCCCGCGCGCGCGGCGCATGCCCGCGCCGTCGAATATACCCCGACCGCCGCGGTGCCGGGCGCGTCAAACCTTCTCCTCGAGTCCATAGATCCACCCCTCGCGGCGCACCCGATCGGCGCCGTCGGGCGCGAGCCGCTCGGGGCTGCGCGCGGTCTCCTCGGTCGAGAGCGCGACGGCCGCGCAGCGGGCGGCGATCACCGCATCGAGCGCGTCCCGGCGCTCCAGGCAGCGGCGCAGGAACGGCTCGTCGATCTGCAGCGGAAGGAACGGCATCCGGCCCAGGCGCTCGACGATGTCGCGCGACGTGCCGGCGGGCGCGCCCATCCGCCGCACCGCGCATCCCGGGCTGACCTCGATCAGCAGCCGGCCCTGGGCGCTCTCGAACGGCCGGATCGCGTAGCGCGAGCGATCCTCGGCGATCATGCGGATGCCGTGGAAGCAGCGCGAGCCCATGTCGGGATCGACGCGGTGCAGCGGGGACAGCGCGTCCGCCCGCTCGTCGGTCAGGCGCCGCAGCTCGCCGCGCGCGTCGCGGAACTCGTGGAGCGCGCTCAGGTAGTCGGGCCAGCTCACGCGCTCCAGCCGCCGGGCCAGCGCCCACCAGCCCTCGGCGGGAAACGGCCCGCCGAGCAGCGACTCGGCGAAGGGCAGCGGCAGGCCGAAGGGGAAGCCGAGACCGATCGCCTCGACCTGCATCAGCGCGGGATCCGGGTCGCGCAGCGCCGCCTCGAGACCGCTGCGACCGGTGGCCGTGAGACGTGCGACGTGGAGCGCCTCGCCGACGAGCGTGACGACGGCGAGCCACGTCTTCTCGCGCGGGTCGCGCATGTTGCCGCTGTAGTCGGCGCCGGCGAACGACCGCTCGCCGGCCGCGGGAGCCGGTCGCCCCGGAGGCGGCGCCGCCGGGTCCGAGCGCGCCGTCACCCCGGTCGGCGGCGCGACGGCGACCTGCGGAGCGGGCGACGCCACTCCCGGCGGCGGAGCGGCCGCCGGTTCGCCGTCGGTCCGCGGGCGAGCCCGGCGCGCCACCGACCGGCTCGACGCCGCTTCGTCCCGCAGCGCGGGCTCCTCCCCCTCCCCCTCGCGCTCGTCGCAGGACGGCTCCCAGCCCGCGGCGACCGCCGCATCGAACAGCTCGCGGAACAGCGCCACCTCCGGCTCGGACCAGCCCGGATCGCAGCAGAGGAACACGCGGCGCGGCCCGCGCTTGCCGGCGAGCGGCGGATCGAAGCGGTGCGCGGTCTCGAGATCGATCCACGAGTGTCCGGGCGCGTCCGCGACGCGCAGGCCGCGGATCCGGGCGATCCCGACGTAGCGCTCCGAGCGCTGGGGATGACGCGTGCTCGGCGGCTGGTAGATCGCGATCAGGTCGCCCAGCCGCAGCCGGCGCACGACCGTGTCGTAGGCGAGGACGTGCTGCGGCATGCCGTCGCGCCAGAGGTTGGGGTAGGGAGCGCGTGGCTCGTCCCACTCCATCACCCGCATCACCCAGCGGGAGCGCCGCCGGCTGCCGTCGCTGTGCACGAGCCGCTCGACCCGGGTCCCGACGCGCGCGCGGTGCGACGAGCGCCGCGCCCCGGTCGGGCCTCTCCCACCAGATGATAGACCAACGCCTCGGCCACGCCCGTTCCGTCGGGGGTGGAAGTTTTGGCGCGCTGGACTACACTGGGCCTGTTTTGCCGGCGAGGAGCGGCTGATGCGCTTCGAACACGCGTTCATCCCCTACGGCGGCTACTGGAGCACGCCGTTCTGCAAGTGGCAGGGCAGCCTCTCGACCTTCAACGCCATCAGGCTGGCGGGACAGGCCGGGCGCCGGGCGCTGGCCGAGCGCGACGTCCCGGTCGCGGATCTCGACGGCATCGTGCTCGGCACGACCGTCCCGCAGCAGCACGGGATGTACGGCGGGCCGTGGCTCGCGGCGCTGCTCGGCGCCGAGGGCGTCACCGGAGCGATGGTCTCTCAGGCCTGCGCCACCGGCGCGCGGGTGCTGGCCACCGCGGCCGCCGAGATCGAGGCGCGCCGCGGCGGCTGCTGGCTCGGGGTGACGGCCGACCGCTGCAGCAACGGGCCCCACCTCTACTACCCGAACCCCAAGGGCCCGGGTGGGACCGGCGACAAGGAAGATTGGGTGCTGGACAGCTTCGGCCACGACCCGTGGGCCGGAGGCTCGATGATCCAGACGGCCGAGAACGTCGCCGCCGAGCAGAAGATCACGCGCGAGGAGCAGGACGCGGTGACGCTGCGGCGCCACGCCCAGTACGGCCAGGCGCTGGCCGACGGCGCGGCGTTCCTCAAGCGCTTCATGCTCTGGCCGCTCGAGGTCCAGGACGATCGAGGAAAGAAGGTCGTGGCGAGCGTGAGCGGCGACGAGGGGGTGTTCCCGACGACGGCCGAGGGGCTGGCCGGCCTGCGGCCGCTGCTCCCCGGCGGCAGCGTGACGTTCGGGAGCCAGACCCATCCGGCCGACGGCAACTGCGGGATGGTAGTGACGACGCGCGAGCGCGCCGCCGAGCTGTCGCGCGGCCAGGCGATCACGGTGCGGCTGCTCTCCTACGGCGAGGCTCGCACGAGCAAGGGCTTCATGGCCAAGGCCACCGTGCCGGCCGCGCGCGCCGCGCTGGTCGCCGCGGGGATCGACCTCGGTCGCATCGACGTCGTCAAGACGCACAACCCGTTCGCGGTCAACGACGTCTACCTGGCGCGCGAGCTGGGGCTCGACGTCGAGGACTTCAACAACTACGGCTCGTCCTTGATCTACGGCCACCCGCAGGCGCCGACGGGAATGCGCCTGATCATCGAGACGATCGAGGAGCTGGCGCTGCGCGGCGGCGGCCACGGCCTGTTCGTCGGCTGCGCCGCCGGGGACACCGCGGCCGCGGTCGTGGTCAGGGTCGGGAGCTGACGGGGCGCGCCGGCTCCCCGATCTCCGCCTCGCAGGCCGCCGCCTCGCGGGAGCCCGGTCCGTACAGCCCGCGGTACTTCGCGGCGAGCGCGCGCAGCAGCTCCGTCCGCTCCTCGCGCGCGGTTCCCTCGGGCCACTCCAGATAGGGCGCGCAGCCCTCGGCGTGTCGCGCGATCAGCTGGAGGTTCGCCGACACGGTCGTCCTGAGGACGTCCTTCGGCCCCTCGTAGGCGACGACCGGCAGGTCGTCGGTGTGCAGGCGCCCGTCGCCGCCGCTCGCGAGCGAACGAGCGCCCGCGGGCCCCAGGCGGAACAGCGCCAGCAGCCCCTCGAAGCTGTCGACGTTGGGATGGGTGGGCAGCCGCAGGTCCTCCGCGACGCCGTCGGCCTCGAACCTCCGGCGCAGCCGCACCGGGTCGAGCGGCAGCTCGCCCCGCGAGCCGATCACCATCAGGTCGTTCGGCGGGACGTGGACGACGTAGGCCTGAGGGAAGACCCGGAGGAACGTGCGGACGAGGAGCGCCAGGTTCTCGGGCGACATCGTGTAGAGGTGCATCCACTGGCCGAAGACGCCGCCCGCGGTGAGGGCGGCCGCGCCGAGCCGATAGTAGTCCTCGGTGAACAGGTCGGCATTGCCGGCCTGCCACGGGTTCGACGGCGTCGCGATGATCACGTCGAACGCGCCGGGGTGCGTGCGCAGGAAGAAGCGGGCGTCGGTGGCCACGACCCGCGCCCGCGGGTTCTCGTGGACGCGGTGGTTGACGTGAGAGAAGAGCCGGCGTGAGGCGTCGATCACCGCCCGCTCGATCTCGACCGCGGTGACCTGCTCGACGGCGCCGTGGATCGCCGCCGAGCCGGCGGTGCAGCCCGTGCCCAGGCCGACCACCAGGGCGCTCCGCGGCCGCGGGTGCAGCAGCAGCGGGACGTGCGCCAGCATCCGCTGGGTCAGCATGTCGCCCCCGTCGCTGCCGTCCACCTTGCCGTTGATCTGGAGCTGGCGGTAGGCGTCCGTCGGGCTCTTGAAGACCGCGACGGTCGACGTCAGGCCGTCCTCGTAGTAGAGCTTGACCAGCGATCGCATGATCTCGCGCGACGGGTCGCGCTCCAGCGCGTCCGCCCACTTCGCCGCGTACTGGTAGGGGCCGATCGACATCGTCACCTCGTCCCAGCGCGGGGTCAGCCCGATCGCGAGGGCGAGCACGGTCGCCGAGGCGAGACCGGCCGCGAGCGAGCTGCGGGGTCGCGCCCAAGAGACCACCGCCGCGGCCGCGGCGAGGGTGAGCAGGCCGACGGCGACGAGCAGCGTGGCGCGGATCCCGAGCGTGGGGATCAGCACGAGGCCGGCTCCGAGCGAGCCGGCGATGTCCCCGACCGTGGTCCAGGCGTAGACCCGGCCGGCGCCGCGGCCGGTGTGGGCGGCCGAGCGGATCGCGAGCTGCGCCGCCGCGGGAAACAGCCCGCCCATCAGCGTCGCCGGCAGCAGGATCACGGCGCCGGCGAGCAGCCACTCCACCTGCAGCACGCGATCGAACTCCTGGTCGAGCCGCCAGGCGGCGAACAGCCGGATGAACCAGTAGGGCAGCCGCGAGAACATCGCCGACGACGAGCACACCGCCACGCCCGAGGCCAGGGCCAGCCCGAAGAACAGCCGTCGCGCCGCGCGCGGGGACGCCCGCAGGGCGACGGCCACGATCGCGGCGCCGCCGCCGAGTCCGAGCAGGACGGTGGCCAGGACGATCGTCAGCGCGTAGGCCGACCCGCCCAGCACCTGCGCCAGCACGCGTGCCCACGCGACCTCGCACGCCATGAAGGCGAGGCCGCTCGCCGCGACCGCGACGAGGAGCCCCGGGCTCGCGCCATCCGCCGGGTCCCCTGCCGCGGTCGCGGGCGACGAGGGCCGGACGCCGAGCCCGGGGTCGCGGCCCGCCGCTGTCCGAACGGCTTCGAGCCGCAGGCTCAGACCGAGCGCGAGCAGCGCCACCGCGGCGTTGACCGCCGCCGCTCCGGCAAGGGTCGCGACCAGCCCGAAGCGCGGCAGCAGCACGAAGCCGGCCAGCACGGTGCCGACGAAAGCCCCGATCGTGTTGCAGCCGTAGAGCAGACCGGCGGCGCGGCCCCCCGGGCTCCCACGGTCGGCGAGGAACCGGCTCAGCAGCGGCAGCGTGGCGCCCATCAGCACGGTCGGCGGGAGCAGCAGTGCGGCGATGACCAGGAAGCGCACGGTGGTGAGCAGCACGAAGCGCTCCGCCCCTTCCGCGCCCAGCCAGCCGGCGACTGCGGCGGTCGCCGCGGCAAAGAACCGCGACGAGAGGAACGCGTAGGCGCTCACCGCCAGCTCGATCCAGGCATACAGCCGCAGCGCCCGCACGCCGCGGTCCGCGATGCGCCCGCCCAGCGTCGCACCGAGCGCCAGGCCGCCCATGAACAGCGCGAGCACGAGCGACACGGCGATCGCCGTCGAGCCGAGGTGTAGCGTGATCACCCTCAGCCAGCACAGCTCGTAGACCAGCGCCACGGCGCCGGAGCCGAAGAACAGCGCGAGGGTCAGCGCCGTGACGACGCGGCGTCTCGCGGCCAGGCCTGGCGGCGACGGATCCGCTCTTCCCGCGCCGTCCGAGGTTGCGGGATCGCGAGTCGTCACGATCCGCGGACCCCGCGCGCGAGCCGGCTGACGCCCGCCCCGGCGAGGAAGGCCAACGCCGGATAGACCTGCACGCTCATCCGCGCCGCGGGCAGCACGGCGGCGTAGGCGAGATTGTGCAGGGCCAGCGCGGCGAGCAGCTGGAGCCCGAGCGGGCTGCGGGCCGCGCTCGAGACGCCGATGGCGGCGAGCAGCAGCACCGGAGCGACGACGAGCGCGTACTGCAGCGTGCGACGCGACGTCTGCGCGCGGAACCAGTACGCCGGGACACCACGCGCGACGCGCGCGGCGTACCCCACGGGATCGGCGGCGATGCGATCGCGCGCCGCCTGCGCCAGCTTGCCGTCCAGCTCCGCGGCGCGCCCTGGCGTGAGCGAGCGATACGTGAAGCGCGCCGCGTCGAACCCGGGACCCGCCTGTGACAGCGCGAAGCGGACGATGCTCGGGTAGTTCCCCGACGGCGGGTCGCCCGCCCCGAAGCGATCGAACCCCTCCCCGATCCAGAAATTGTAGGCGCCGAGCGAGTGGACGAAGACCGGGCGGCCCTCGAGCCGGCTCGAGCGCAGCGACCACGCGAGCGGCAGCGGCAGCGCGACCGCCACGAGCAGCGCGCACGTCGCGATCCGGCCGCGCCGGATGCCGTGGCTCGACCGTCCCGGGCCGCTGTTCCGTGCCGCAAGCCCGGCGCCGGCGAGCCCCAGCGCGACGAGCAGCGTGAGGATGCCCGACGCCCGCGAGAGCATCTGCACCGCGAGCAGCAACCCGCAGGCGACGGTCCAGCCCAACCGCTGCGGGCGCCGCGTCTCGCGCAGCGCGCCGACCCACAGCGCCAGCGCGCCGAAGCCGAGCGCGGCGTAGAAGTCGTCGCCCATCCCCCGCGCGGCGATCAGGCTCGGCAACGGATGGAGCACCGCGACCGCCCAGGCGACGACCGCCGCGGGAGCGCCGTGCTCCCGCGCCACGAGCGCCGCGACCCAGGCCCCGGCGAGCACGCCGGGCAGCCCGCCCCACAGGCCGAGCCACCACGACCGGGCTCCGCCGGCGAGGATCCCGAGCGCGAGCCAGGCGGGAAACCCCGGGCCCCGCACCGTCGTCGGGCTCGCGCCCTCGGACCCGTAGCCCAGGACGCCGTCCTCGAGGAGCGAGCGCGCGAGCGACGGATAGGCGTCGGGCGACTGGGCGATCCCGGTCTCCGCTTCCCACGCCGGCACGACGACGAGCGCGAGGAGCAGGCGCCAGGCCAGGCCCGCGGCGAGCGCCCCGGCGAGCCAGGCGGCCGTACGGCCCGATCTGTTGCTCATGAAGAGCAGACGAACGCTTGGCGGGCGAGAACGCGGCCCGCGGGGTCGCGGGCCTCGACCGCCCAGCCGCCGACGGCGCCGGCGGGAAGCACGAAGCGGCTCTGCGTGCGCCAGTCCGGCGAGCCGACGGGCAGGTCCACCGCCAGCACCTCGCGCCCCTCGTGGATCCAGACGTGGCGGATCGCGCCGTCGGCCTCGCCCCGCAGCACGCGCGTCCAGAAGAAGATCTCGGAGCCCGCCGGGAAGCGGTCGGCCCTCCCCACCAGACGACGATCGATCACCCCCGTGCCGACGCCGTGCTCGGCCACGATCATGGGAGCCGAGGGCGCCGGGGGCGGTGCTGCGATCGGCGGGGCCGGGGGTGGCGGAACGGAAGCGCGCTCGGGCGCCGGCGCGAGGCGCGGCCGATCGCCGCGGCTCGCGCTCGGGCTCGTGCTCGGCCGGGCCGGCGGCGGTGGCTTGGGCTGCACCTTGGGCCGCGTCCCGGTCCTTTCCGGCTCGACCTTGGCGGGAGCGACGACGCGCGGCTGCGGGCCCGCGTCCGGCGGAGACGAGACCGACGGCGGCGGGGACGAAGGCGGCGAAGGAGCGACCCCTGGCGGAGAGGATCGTTCTTGCGGCGGAGGCGAGACGGCTTGCCGCGCGGGACCGGCCGGCGGTTCCGGCGCTGCCCGGTCCGCGGGCGGCGGCGGCACGGGCACGCCGGGAGCGGCGGGCGACGGGCCGCTTCGCGTGGCCGCCTGCAACGGTGGCTGCCGTGACGGTCGAAGCCAGGCCGTCCCGGCCCACGCGGCGAGAGCCAGGATCGCGGCTCCGGCCGCGGCTGCGAGCAGCTTGGCCGGGACGCGCGGGACCCGGATCGTGCCGCGCGGTTCCGGCTCCTCCCCGACCTTCAGCACCCGCGACAGCTCGCGCACGATCGCCGCGTCCGCGTCGTCGCCCGTCGGGGCGACGGGCCCCCGGCGCTGCAGCACGAACTCGCGGACGAGCGCGTCGGCGTCCGACCCCAGGACCTGGGCCACGGCCCGCACGTAGCCCTTGATGAAGACGTCGCCGGGAAGGTGCTCGAACTCGTCGCGCTCGAGCGCCTCGATGTAGCGGCTGCTGATCTTCGTGGCCGCGGCGATCTCGTCGACGGCGACGCCCCGCGCCTCGCGCTCGTGCTTGAGTCTTTCGCCGAAGGTCATCCCTGCGTCCGGCGGGGCCGAGGCGCCCGGGACGGCGCCCCGATCGTCATTATAAGGACCGCTCGGACCGGCCCGCCCCCCCGCGGGCCAGGACCTGGCGCGGGCCGGAGGTCAGATCTCGACACCCAGCACGCGGCGGAACGCGAAGCCGAACGCGGTCGAGGCGACGAAGAAGACGAGGAGCCAGTGCAGGCGCCAGCCGAACAGCGAGATCGCGAGGTCCGCGTAGCGCACCTCGACGGCCCGCACCAGGCTCGTGCGCTCGATCGGCGGCTCCCCCGGCCACAGCAGCGCGTCGAGCACGCCCTCGCCCGTGCGCTTGCCCGACACCGCGGCCCAGCCGTGGCCGGCCACCAGCTCCTTGTGGATCGTCTCGCCGCCGGCCCGGACCACCAGGCGATGGCGCCCCGGCGCGTCGGCGCGCACGCGCCAGGCCAGCTCGCCCAGCGACTCGACTCGCACCGCCGGCGTCTCCACGGTCACGCCCGCCGGCGCCTCGAGCTCGACCGGCGCCGTGCGCGCCGAGCCCTCGCGCAGCGTGACCTTCACGACCGTCGCCTCGCCCGGGGCGAGCGGGCGGGAGGCGAAGCGCAGGTTGAGCTGGATCAGGATCAGCAGCACCGGAACGATCAGCGCCAGCAGCGGCACGAGCGCCAGGCGCAGGTAGGTCACGGTCGCGCGCAGGATCCGCCCCTGCAAGCGGAACAGCAGGCCGAGATCGTCGCCGTACAGGCGGATCGCCATCATGTTGCCGCGGATCCAGTCGCGCACGGCGCGAATCCGCGGCTGGTTCGAGGTCTTGCCGAACAGCCACAGCATCAGCACGCCGGCGAGCAGCGAGAGCGCGAGCAGCGGCCAGATCGGCCCCGCGGCGCGCAGCGGCCAGCAGACGGCGTCGAACAGCGCCGTCAGCGCCGCGTTGATCCCCCTGACCATGACGTACATCGCCGTGACGCCGCGGGCGCGGGCTTCAGGAGATGTAGCCGAGCCCCTGGAGCTTCTTGCGGATCTCGTCCTCGGACTCCGCCTCCTCGAGCTGCGCGATCTCCTTCTCCAGCGCGTGGGCGACGAACTCCTCGGGCGAGGAGTAGCCGGCGATCTTGGCGTACATCCGGATCTTCTTCAGCAGTCCCTTGTCGAGCTTGACGCGCGAGCCGAAACCGAACATCTCGCCTCCTCCTCCCGTCAGTTCGCGGCCGCCGCCGCCGGGCCCGCCGCGGCACCGAGACAGTCCCGGCCGATCATCTCCGGCAGCTTGGCCACGCCGTACTCGTCGAGGACCGCCACCGTCAGGTCGTAAAGCGCCGGCTCGTCGAGCGTGATCGTGCGATTGGAGATCAGCACCCCCGGGACGTGCCGGTAGTCGACCGAGTGGTCGCCGCTCCAGGCATCCCGGTTGTCCACGAACACCTCGCGCGGGAACTCGCCGAGCGGGCTGTCCCACGAGCTGCGATAGCCCCAATTGTAGCCGACGATGATGTCCGGCCCGCTCGCGGCGTACGGCCCGTGGAAGTCGCGTCGCGGGCGCGTGACGAGCGTCACCGCCGGCTGACCGTTCTCGGGGTCGCGCAGCTCCAGGAGGTCCCGCTCCAGCCGGTCGAGCAGCGCGTCGTAGTCGGCCCCGGCGTTGACGATGCCGCGCCGCTCCCGGCCGCGGAGGTTGACGTACAGGCCGTTGAGCCCGACCGCGTAGGCCTGGGTGCCCGACCAGTCGACGTTGGCGAACAGCGGCGCGTCGGTGCGGCGCGCCGGGTCGCGCATCCGGACGTAGCCCTTCTCGAACAGCCAGGTGTTGAGGTTGACGCCGCGGTAGAACGGGCAGAAGCCGTGGTCGGACATCACGATCAGCGTCGTCTCCGCGTCGACCACGCGCAGCACGCGCGCCAGCGCCTCGTCCAGCTGCTGGTACAGGCCGCCGATGGCGTCGTGCAGCTGCTCGTCGCGCGAGTAGATCGGATGGTCCTCGTCCATGTACTGCCACAGCATGTGCGAGTTCTGGTCGATCGTCGAGAAGTAGAAGAACAGCAGCCCCTGCTCGAAGCGGTCGAGCAGGTGGTCCAGCGCGCGCCGCGAGTCGTGGTAGACCAGCTGCGCCTGCGTCCAGAACTCGCGCCCGGTGAAGACGTCGTTGGTGAAGGCCTTGGTCTCCTCGGGCAGCTCGCGGGTGTAGAAGTAGCCCAGCTCGCGCTGCAGCTGGCGCGACCAACGCGCCGGCGTCGAGATCGGCAGCGCCGGATCCTCGGGGTTGATCTGCAGCGGGCTGACGTACAGCCGGAAGTCGGGCCGCACCTGCTGCAGGTAGAAGCGGCCGATGGCGCTGACCGAGGCCAGGAGCGGCACGGCCGCGAAATCGACGCGCACCCACGGGCTCCACTCGCCCTCGCTCAGGATCAGCTCCTGGCCCTGGACCTCGATCTTGACCAGCGGCCGCTCGGGGTCGAGCCGCACCGTGAAGTCGATCGTCAGCTCGGGGTTCCGGTAGCTCGTCTTCCCGCCGCGCACGACCGGCTCGCGCCGGAAGCTGTTCTTCGGCCCGTGGAGCTGGGCCTCCACGCGGTCGCCGGCGACGGTCACCGGGTAGTACTCGCCGCCGGTGAAGTCGTCGGCGTTGGGCGGCCGGCGGTCGGAGTAGAACGAGAACGTCCCGGGGGTGCCGCGGATGTCGGGCGTGCCCATCCCCGACAGCGCGTGGCCGCCGCTCTCGACCGGCGGGAAGTTCGCCGGCATGCGGAACATCGTCGTCGGCACGCCGCGCTCCTCGAGCAGCTCCCAGAAGGCGCGGCCGCGCCGCAGGTTCTCGACCGAGCCGCCGACGAGCGGCAGGTTCCACGAGCCGACGTGGATCGTCTTGGGGAGCACGCCCAACAGCTTCCCCGAGGGCTCCGCGGTGCGCGCCATGGACAGGTAGGGGACGATCGTCTCGGGGTCGCGATGGATGAAGTCGAAGATGCCGTGGCCGCCCGGATCCATCCCGGTGATGAACGTCGACCAGGCGATCGGGCTCAGCGGGGGCATCGTCGTCGCGAGCGGCTTGAAGTCGCCGTGCTCGATCAACTGCGCGAAGTGCGGCAGGCGGCCTTCGTCGACGAAGCGCTGCAGCAGCTTGGGGTCGAGCCCGTCGATCCCGAGGATGATCACGCGCTTGGCGCGGGTCGCGGCCGCGGCGTCCGGCGCCGCGCCGAGCGCCAGCGCCACGGCGCAGGCCGAGGCGGCGAGTCGCCGGCTCATCCCTGCTCCGGCAGGAACGGCTTCCCGTCGCAGTAGTCGGGCACGGGCACCCCGAACAGGTCGAGCACGGTCGGCGCCACGTCCATGATGCCCACGCGGGCGACGCCGAGCTTGCGGTTCGCGAAGAAGATCCCGGGGACGTCGGGCGGGTTCATGCAGTGGTCGCCGCTCCAGCTCTTGACGTTGTCCGAGATCACCGCGCGCTCGATCACGCCGGTGGCGCAGCCCCACGAGGCGCGGTAGCCGGGGCGGAACCCGGCGAGCAGGTCGGGCGCCTCGCCGACGTAGGGCCCCGCGTACAGCTGCTTGAGATCGTAGACCTCGGCGATCGCCGTCGCCCCCCGCTCGTCGTCGCGCAGGCCGCGCAGCTTGCTGCGGATCTCCTCGCGCAGCCGGACCGCCTCCCCCGGCGCGACCGTCCCCTGCGGGCGGCGCCCGGCGAGGTTGAGGTAGATCCCGCCGAGGCCGACGGCGAACGCCCGCGTCCGGCCGAAGTCCACGTCCTGGAACCACTCGGCCCCCGTCGGCTCGCCCTTCAGCGCCATGTAGCCGTTCTGCACGAGCCAGGTGTTGAGGTTGACGCCGCGGCGGAACGGCTTGAACCCGTGGTCCGACATCACGAACAGCACGTCGTCCTCGCCGATCGCGGCCAGCGTGCGGCCGACGAGGTCGTCCATCTTCTTGTAGAGGTCGCGGATCGCGTCGCGGTGCAGCGCGACGTCCTTCCCCGCGTTCGCCGGGTGGTCCGGCTCGAGGTAGCGGAAGAACATGTGCTGCAGCCGGTCGGTGATGTCGAACACGCAGGCCACGGTGCCGCGCGGCGTCTTCTCCAGGGCGTCGAAGAACTGCCGCTCGCGCTCGGCGTGGATCGACCACGCCTGTTTGAGGAACGCCTCCTCGTCGAGCACGCGCTCGTTCAGGCCCCAGGTGTCCTCGGCCAGCCCGAGCGTGGCGTAGCGTCCCTGGGTCTTCGCCAGGTAGATCGCGTAGCTCGCGGGGTGCGAGATCGGCAGCGCCGGGCGATCGGGGTCGATCTGGATCGGCGTCACGTACAGCTTGAACTGCGGCGCCAGCTCGGCGAGATAGAAACGGCAGATGCCGCGCACGCTGAGGCCCAGACCGGGGCGGAAGCGCAGCTCGATCCACGGCGTGTACTCGCGCAGCTCGAGCGGGTACGTCGCGCCGTCGATCGCGATCTCGGCCGCGGCGCCGTTGCGGCCGCGGCGCACCTCGAACGGGATCCGCAGCTCCCCCCCGCCTTCGACCAGCGTGTTGTCCGGGCCGCGGATCTGGCTGCGCACGACGCCGTCGGCGGCGGCGACCGGGATGCACACTCCCCCGGTGACGCGCACCTGCTCCGCGGGGTCGCTCGTGTAGTAGGAGAAGGTGCCCTGGCTTCCCTTCAGGTCCGGCACCATCATCGCCGACAGCAACGCGCCGCGGAACGGCTCGGCGGGGAAGGTGATCGGCACGCGCAGGATCGTGCTGAAGATCCCCCAATCGCCGAGGATCTTCCAGAACGGCTTGCTCTTGCGACCGAGGTCGATCGACGGCCGCCCCAGCGGGATGCGGTACCTGCCGAGGCGGAGCGTGCGCGGCGGCACGCCGACCTTGGCCGAGCACAGCTCGGGCAGGTACGACTTGGCGCCGGGCACGAGGAAGTCGAACACCTTGTGCCGGCCCGGGTTGCAGCCGGTCTGGAAGCAGGACCAGGCGACGGGCGACTCCGCCGGGTACGAGGTGTCGAGCCGGACGTAGGCGCCCGCCTGGCGCAGCCGATCGAAGCTGGGCAGCAGGCCCTCGGCGAGGAAGCGATCGGTCAGCTCCGGGTCCTGGCCGTCGAGGCCCAGGATCACGACCCGCCGCACCCGGCTCTTGCGCAGCGCCCGGCGCCAGCGGAGCTTGCGCACCAGCCAGCGGCCGGGCCAGGTCAGGAGCTTGACGGCGGCCAGCGCGAGCGTGGCGAAGACGACGAAGAACGACCCGACGAAGGCGAATCCCGCCCCCGGGCCGATGTAGGCCTGCGCCGCCGGCGGCTCGACCGCGAGCAGCAACAGCGCGAGGACGAGCGTGGCGCGCAGCGCGTGACGGCGGGTCGGGGTCACGGGATCCCTAGCGGCGGTTGCGGTAGAGCGCGGGGTCGACCGCGGCGACCATCCTGTCCTCGTCCAGCTCGCGGCGCAAGAAGGAGCGGACCCGCCGCGCCTGGCCGCGCGGGTCGGCGAGCGCCTCGCGGTAGTCGACGTCGAGCGCCGCGAAGTTCGCGCTCTCGCGCAGCAGGAACTCGACCTTGCGCAGGTGCAGCGTGTAGCGCTCGACCGTCGCCCCGTCCTCGGACGGATCGGCCCGCTCGCCGCGGCGCAGCAGCATCTTGTTCTGCGAGGCGACGACCTCCTCCAGCTTGCGGCGCATGAACACGACCTGGTAGAAGTTCTCGTCGGGGAGGTCCTTCAAGAGGTAGCTGATGATCTTCACCGCCTTGCCGCGGCAGTCGCGCAGCCAGCCGCGGTCGGCGGTGCGGTCGAGGGCCTTGACCCGCTCGTCCTCGAAGTACCCCCGCGGGTTGTCCTCGTCCGCCTCGCGCGCCGCGTCGGTCACGAGCGGCATCCCCCCCGCGTCGAGCATCTTCATCATCATCGACGTGCCCGAGCGGGGCAGCCCCGAGACGACGACGATCGGCGGGCCGTACCGCGTTCGCCGGACCAGGTGGCGGAGCGCTGCGAGCACGATTCGTTCCCAGGCGAAGCCCCTCACTATAGGCGGAATCTGCGGCGGCCGCCAAAGCCGAGGCGGATGACGCTAGAATCGACCCCGTCGCGGGCGTGACCGGACGGCGGGAGGCGCGTTCGATGGCCCAGCAGCACGCCGAGGTCCGGCTGAGCCGCGAGATGCGGCTGCTCGACGTCACGATGATCGGCGTCGGCGCGATGATCGGCGCCGGCATCTTCGTGCTGACCGGGATCGCCGCCGGGGTGGCCGGCCCCGCGCTGATCGTGGTCTTCGCGCTCAACGCCCTGGTCAGCGTCTGCACCGCGATGTCCTACGCGGAGCTGGGATCGTGCTTCCACGACGCGGGGGGCGGGTACCTGTGGGTGAAGAAGGGGCTGCCCGACCCGAACGGGTTCCTCTCGGGCTGGATGTCGTGGTTCGCCCACGCCGTCGCCTGCAGCCTGTACGCGCTGGGGTTCGGCGCCTACTTCCACCACGTGCTGAAGCAGCTCGGCTACGGCGGCGGCGAGCACTGGCTGCTGAGCATGGAGAAGCTCCTGGCGTGCCTCGTGGTCGCGCTGTTCGGCTACGTCAACTACCGCGGCGCCTCCGAGACCGGCAAGGCCGGGAACATCGTCACGGCGGCCAAGATCGTCGTGCTGGCCGTGTTCATCGGCTTCGGCCTGGCCGCGATGGGGAAGAACCCGGGCTGGACGGCGAACTTCGCCAACTTCCTCCCCAACGGCTGGGGCGGCGTGTTCATGGCGATGGGCCTGACGTTCATCGCCTTCGAGGGCTACGAGATCATCGCCCAGTGCAGCGAGGAGGTGCGCGATCCGAAGCGCAACATCCCGCGCGCCGTGTTCCTCTCGCTCGCGATCGTCGTGCCGATCTACCTGCTGATCGCCTGGGTCGCGATCGGCGCCATCGACGGCGGCGGGATGTCGACCTGGCGCTACTTGGCGGAGAAGAAGGAGATCGCGATGGTCGAGGCCGCGCAGCAGTTCTTCGCCGCCGGCGGCCTGATGATCCTGGTCGGCGGACTGCTGTCGACGATGAGCGCGCTGAACGCGACGATCTACTCCTCGTCGCGGGTCTCGTTCGCGATGGCGCGCGATCACAACCTGCCCGGGTTCTTCGCCAAGCTCTCGCCGCGCCGCAAGACGCCGCACGTCTCGATCCTGTTCTCGATGCTGCTGATCGTCCTGATGCTGGCGTGGTTGCCGATCGAGGACGTGGCGAGCGCCGCCGACATCATGTTCCTGCTGCTGTTCCTCCAGGTGAACGTGGCGCTGATCCGGCTGCGGCGGACGATGCCGCACCTCGACCGCGGCTTCGTCTCGCCGCTGTTCCCGCTGTTCCCGCTCGTCGGCATCGCCGGCAGCGTGTTCATCGCGGTCTGGCTCTTCGCCTACAGCCCGAAGGCGTGGCTGTCGGCCGCCGCCTGGGTCGTCGGCGGCCTGATCCTGCACCGCATCTACGCCGGCCCCAAGGAGGAGCGGGCGCTCGAGCGCATCGCCCAGATCGACAAGCTCGAGCGCAAGGAGTACCGCGTGCTGGTGGCGCTCGGCTCGGTGCGGCGGGCGCCCTCGCTGATCGGCGTCGGCATCGCGATCGCCCGCCGGCACGGCGGCGAGATCGTCTGCCTCGGCATCGCGGAGGTGCCCGAGGACCAGCCGCTGCTCGCCGGGGTCGAGCTGGCGCACGACCTCGAGCAGCTGCTGGCCGAGGGGGTGCGGCAGGCGCAGGCCGCGGGCCTCGCGGCACGCAGCCTGGTCAAGGTCTCGCACCGCATCAGCCATGGCATCGTCGAGACCGCGCGCGAGGAGTCCTGCAACTTCATCGTCATCGGCAGCCGCCGGAACCGCGGGTTCCTCGACTGGGTCTACGCCGCGACGCTCGAGAACGTCCTGCGCGAGGCGCCGTGCGACGTCGCGATCGTCGGCGGCAGGGTCCGCCCCGGGGTGGTGCGTCGCCTGGTCCTGGGCGTGGACAGCGACGCCAACGCGCGGCTCGCCGCCGAGCTGGCGCCGGCCCTCGCCCAGTGGTGCGACGCGGACGTCCGGCCGGTCACGATCGTTCCACCGCTCGCCACGGCCGAGGAGGCGCAGAAGCGGCGCGAGGCGGCGGCGGAGCTGGTGCGCGAGGCCGGGCTCGAACAACGCCTGTCCGTGATCCGCCACGAGGACGTGGCCGGCGCGCTCGCCGACGTCAGCGACGCCGGGGACCTGATCCTGCTCGGCGCCTCGCCCGCGGGAACGCTGGCGCAGCTGCTCGCGCCTCCGGTGCCGCACGAGCTGCTGGAGCGGGGCACGGTCCCGATCGTGATGGTGCGCAAGTACGAGGAGCAGCCCCTGGGCTGGGTGGAGCGGATCCTGACGCCACGCTGATGGGTCCGGCGCACGCCGCGGGGAGCCGCGCCCCGGGGAGCGGCTCCCACCGGGAGGACCGATGCAGGAACAACAGACCGTGGGAACCGTGCTCGCGCCGTTCCAGGAGATGTGGGGCCAGACGCTGGACTACGTCCCGGTGCTGGTCGCGGGCCTCTTGATCCTCGTGCTCGGGCTGGTCGTCGCCTGGCTCGTGAAGCGGGCCGCCGCGCGGGTCCTGCTGCTGTTGCGGCTCGACCGCCCGCTGCGCGCCTTCCGCGTGTTCCAGGCCCTGGGCCGGGCCGACGTCCGGCACGCCCTCGCCACCGCCGTCGGCAACGGGCTCGCCGTGATCGTGTTCCTGGTCTTCCTCGACAACGCGCTCGTCGTCTGGCGGCTCGACGTGCTGGCGCAGCTCATCGGTCGATTGGTCTTCCTCCTGCCGCAGCTGGTCGTCGCCCTGGTCGTGCTCGCTCTCGGCAGCGCGGTCGCGGCGGCCGTCGCCCGCCGCGTGCGGACCGGCCTCGCGCTCGAAGGCTTCGGCGGCGCGAGCCTGGCCGGCCGCGTCGTGCACTGGGCGCTGCAGATCGTCGTCATCGCCTTCGCCCTCGAGGAGCTGGACGTCGCCCCGCAAACGCTGCAGTCCGCGTTCCGGATCGGGCTCGCGACCCTGGGCCTGGCCACCGCGCTGGCGTTCGGGCTCGGAAGCCGCGACGCCGTCTCCCGGCTGTGGGGCTCGTTCTTCGATTCCAAGCGGCCCGCGGACGCGCCTCCCCCGGCCGGCCCGCCGAAGTGAGCCGGGCGCGGAGTCCGGGCGGGCGGATCCCGCGGTGGTAGACTCGCCCGGCGGAGCCGCGCCGCTGCGGGTGCGCGCGGCCGGGGGATCGTTGCCTTGGGCAAGACGCGCGTCGCCTCGCTGCAGTACTACATCCGGCCGGTCCAGACCTTCGAGCAGTTCCGCGACCAAGTCGAAGCGCTGGTCGACACGGCCCTCGACTACAAGTGCCGCCTGCTGGTTTTTCCCGAGTACTTCACGGTGCAGCTGCTCACGCTGGGCGACGTCAAGCGCCCGATCCGCGAGCAGGTCCGCCACCTGGCGCGACAGGCCCCGCGGTTCGTCGAGCTGATGGGCTCGCTCGCGCGCAAGAGCGGGATGTACATCGTCGCCGGCACGATCCCGGTCGCGGACGACGGGGACGAGCCGGTCTACAACCAGTGCTTCGTGTTCTCGCCGGCGGGCGACGCGGGCAGCCAGCGCAAGCTGCACATGACCCGCTTCGAGACCGAGGAGTGGCACGTCTCTCCCGGCTCGCACCTGCGCGTGTTCGACACCGACCTGGGCCGGATCGCCGTGACGATCTGCTACGACGTCGAGTTCCCCGAACTGGCCCGGGCCGCGGCGCGCGAGGGCGTCTTCCTGCTGATCGTGCCGAGCTGCACCGACGACCGGCAGGGCTTCCTCCGCGTGCGCTACTGCGCCCAGGCCCGCGCCGTCGAGAACCAGCTCTACGTGATCCAGTCCTCGACCGTCGGCTCGCTGCCGATGGTGCCCGCCGTCTCGCTGAACTACGGTCAGGCGGCGATCCTGACGCCGAACGACTTCGCCTTCTCGCGCGACGGGATCCTGGCCGAGGGCATCCCCAACCAGGAGAGCATGATCATCGGCGAGCTCGATCCGAAGACGATCGAGGAGAGCCGCTCGAGCGGCACGGTGCTCCCGCTGCGCGACAGCCAGACCACGGCCGAGGTCGCCTCCAAGCTCGAGCGGCTGAAGCTGTGATGGAGGCGCCCCGCAGGATCGAGGTCCGGAACACCCGCCCGGACGACTTCGCGCCGATCGTCGAGCTGGCCCGCGCCGTCTACCCCGCGGGCCTGCCGTGGTCCGAGCAACAGCTCGCGTCGCACGTGCGCGTGTTTCCCGAGGGACAGTTCGTCGCGGTCCGCGCCCGGTCGGGCCGCGTCGTCGGCATGGCGGCGAGCCTGATCGTGCTTTGGGACGACTACGGGATGAACACGAGCTGGAGGGACTTCACCGACCGCGGCATGTTCACGAACCACGACCCGCAGCGCGGACGCACGCTCTACGCGGCCGAGGTCATGGTCCACCCGGGTTACCAGCGGGCCGGCATCGGGACACGGATCTACCAGGCGCGCCGCGAGCTGTGCATGCGGCTCGGCCTGCGCCGTATCCGGGCCGGCTCCCGGCTCCGCGGCTACCACCTCCACGCCGACCGCATGAGCGCCGAGGAGTACGCGCGCCGCGTGGCCGCGAGGGAGCTTCGCGATCCGACGCTGTCGTTCCAGCTGCGCCACGGCTTCCGCGTCCTGGCGGTCGTGCCCGGCTACCTCCACAACGATCCGGAGAGCCTCGGCTACGCGGCGGTGATCGAGTGGCTCAACCCGAACTTACCTGAGGCTCCTCGGGTCCGCTGACCGGGGCCGGATTCGAGTATCCGCCCGGGATCAGCTTCGCGCGCGGCAGAAGCAGGAGCCGGGAATCTCGATGTCGGCGTCGGCCCAGGCACGGTCGAAGCGCGCCTCCACCGCCGCGGCCTCCTCGGCTCGACCGAGTCCGCGCAGGCTCTCGGCCAGGCCGTGGAGCGCCCAGCCGTTCTCCGGGTAGCGGGCCAGGTTCGCCTCGTAGACCGCGACCGCCTCGTCGTAGCGTTCCCGTTCGGCGAGCAGCGCGCCGAGCGCGTGGCGCGCCGGCTCCATCCAGCCCCACGGCTCGTCGTAGTTCAGCTGCTCGTCGAGCCGGACCGCCTCGCGCAGGTGCTCGAACGCCTCGTCGTCGTGGCCCTTCCGGTACTCGACCTCGCCCGCCAGCACCTCGGCCGCGACCGCCAGGATCTGTTTCACCGGGTTGTTGAACAGCAGGCGCGAGTCCGGCACGGCCTCCCGGGCCGCCTGGAACTCCCGCTGCTCGGCGACCGCCTCCTCGACGCGGCGGAGCGAAGCGAGCGCGATGCCGCGGGCGTAGCGCCACACCGCGCGGGCCGCGTGCAGCTCCCCGGCCGGCTCGGGCTCCGCCAGGATCTCGTCCCACATCCCGAAACGGACCATCACGTGGTAGGGCGTCCCGACGAAGACGTCGAGGAAGTCCGGCCACTTCGCCAGCAGCGAATCCGGGATCTCCGTCACCAGCTCCCGCGCCGCGTCGAGGGCGACTTGCCTGCGCCCCGCGAACATCGCGCCGTAGGCGACGAAGTGGTAGTTGTGCAGCCGGTAGAGCGTGTAGAAGTTCTCGCGGCCCGCGTGGGCGACGAAGGCGCGATCGACCTCGACGGCTTGCTGGTTGACGCGGATGACGTCGGCGTAGCGGCCGGTCCAGACGTAGATGTGGCTCGGCATGTGGATCAGGTGCCCGAGTCCTGGCGTCAAGCCCTCGAGCCGTTGTGCGGCGGGCAGTGCCTCGCTCGCGTCCGGACCGGCCTCCATCGTGTGGATGTAGAGGTGCGCGAGCGCCGGATGATCCGGAACACGCCGGATCGCCGCTTCCAGGATGCCGCGGATCTCCGACGTCTCCGGCGCCGGCTCCCCTGCCGGAGACCACAGCTTCCACGGTCGCAGGAGCATCACTGCCTCGGCGGTCAACGCGGCGACGTCGGCGTCGTCCGGATGCGCCGCATGCACCGCACGCATCGCGTCGGCATAGGCCCGTTCGAGTCCGGTCCGGTCCTCGGGGGCGGGCGACACGTGCCGGGTCGCCAGCGCCTCGATCAGCGCCCGCTCGGCCTCGGTCTCCCGGTCCAGCGCTGCGACCGCCGTGCGGATCGCGTCGTAGGCGGCCTGGTTCGCCGCCTCCTCCACGTCCATGTTGTTGTAGTTGGGCCCCAGCACGTACGCCTTGCCCCAGTGGCACATCGCGCAGCCCGGGTCGGCCTCGGCGGCCCGCTCGAAGCAGGCGGCCGCCTCCTCGTGATTGAAGCCGTAGGCGAGCCCCAGCCCGCGATCGAACCACAGCTGCGCCTCCGGGGACGAGGTCGTCACCTCGCGGTGCACGACGCCGACGTCGTAATGGAGCGGCACCGCCGGCGCTGGCGCAGGCGCTGGCGCCGGTGCGGAACCCCGGCAGCCCGCGAGGCACGCAAGAACGAGAACGATCGATCGCCGCATGGATCACCGCCGAGTCGTGTGACTGGAATGGAGCCGGGACATCGTACCCGAAATCGGCGGGGTCGGGAAGCGGTCGCGGCGATCGAGCATCTCGATGAGCAACAGGCTCGACGCCACGACGAGACGGCCCACAGCGCGGCCAGGATCCAGAATCGTCTACGCACGGTCCCGCCTGCGCTGCGCCTCGCGGGTCGGCGCCGGAAGGGAAGGGCCGCAACTCGGGCGCCGGCCGACTGACCGAGCGCTCCCGCGTCCAGCGTTGCGCCAGATCTCGCAGTGCCTGGTACTACCGGGAGCACTTGATGGTTGACACCGGCCGCGGCGCCCACCAACCGAGGAATCGCGGTCTGCCCGTTGACGGAGTGTCAACTGCTTTCGCTCTCGGTAATAACACGGCGAAATGCCGCTCCGATCCAGGTGCCGGTTGTCAGGGCGACCTCCGGCCGGCGAGACAGATGTGATGGCGTGCTCGTCGCTGGGGAAGGCGGCCTGGGCCCGCCGGGGATCGGTGTTCTCATCGCCGGAATTCCCGGGTATGCTCCGACCCTGCCGCGGAGGTTCGGAGGCTGCCCAAAGTGACAGAGCGACTTCTTGCCGGACCCTCGGGGCAATCGGATACCAGGAGGTCCGGGCAAGAACAGCGTTCACGCGGACGATCCGCGGCCGTGGCGGTGCGATGAGGGCGCGCCGCATCGTCCGGCGGGTGCTGCGTCTCACCGGTTTCGACGTCGTTCCGTATCGACCGCGCGACGCGCCGCCCGACCAGTTCCGCGCCTACGCCGGGCTCGGGATCGATCCACGCATCATCGTCGACGTCGGAGCCAACGAGGGCGTCACGGTCGAGCGCTACCTCGAACGGTACCCGGACGCCCGCGTGATCGCGGTCGAGCCACTGCCGGAGCTCGCCGCCAGGCTCACCCAGCGGCTGGCGCCGTATCCGAACGTGGTCGTGGTCCATGTTGCGGTCGACGAGCGGTGCGGCACCCGCTCCTTCCGCCAGACCGCGGTCACCGGCAACAGCTCGTTCTTCGAGGTCTCCGCCCAGCAGCGCGGCTGCGTGGGGCACGAGCACAAGACACGGGTGACGGCGACCCTCGACGTCCCCACGACCACGCTGGACCGGCTGGCGGCGGAGCACGGGCTGGAGGCGATCGACATCCTGAAGCTGGACATCCAGGGCGCGGAGCTGCTGGCGCTGCGGGGGGCCGAGCTGCTCCTGACACGGCGGCGCATCGCTGCGGTCTGCTGCGAGGTCCAGTTCGCTCCGATCTACGAGGGACAGTGCTGGTTCCACGAGGTCGCCGCGCTGCTCCTCCGGCACGGCTACTGGCTCTACGACCTGTTCGATCTCAACCGCCAGCTCGACGGTTCGCTGACCCATGGCAACGCCCTGTTCCTCAGCCCCGAGGTCCAGCGCGGGCGATGGGAGTGACGGCGGGGTGAGGATCCCCTACTTCAGCGTGATCCGGCAGCACGCGGGGCACCGAGTAGTACTTCGACCGGGCGCTCGTCGACGTGGGCCACGAAACGTCCTGCTCGGTTCGTCCGAGACCGCAGGCAACTCCTAGGCCGGGCGCCCCAGGTACGCCCGGAGCTGCGGGGGCGTGCGCCGGCGCAGCAGCGCGTTCCGCGCTTGCCACTCCTCCGAGGGCGGCAGCTCGACCAGGAACCGCGTCTCGCGCGACTCGCGGATCGCGATCGGAACGCCGTCGCGGTACAGCACGCGGTTGCGCGGGTGGATCGGGACCCGGTCGCCGGGGACGGCGATGCCGATCAGGTTCAGCGGATCGGCGGCGCTGACCGAGACCAGCGTCCCGTCGCCGCCGGTGCGGCGGATCGAGCGCAGGCTCCCGACCGCGTCGGGCAGCGCGTACTGCTCGCCGGTGAAGCCGTCGACGAAACGGCCTCCGCGGATCTCGCCTCGCGCTTCCAGCCGGCGGAATGCGCGGAGCAGCTCCCGCCACGGCGGAAGCAGACCCTCGCGCTCGACCACGGCACGGAACACGACGCCGTAGCGGCGGAGGAGCGCCCGGGCGATCTCGCTCAGCGCTTCCTGGTCTCGCCCCGGCGGCGCGGATGGCTCAACCGGCGGGAGCAGCGACCAGCGCCCCGCGCTCTCCATGCCGAACACGGCCCGGGAGCGCCGGCGCCCGCCGACCGCGTCGGGCCTGCGGGAGGACGGCACGAGCAGCGCGCGCAGGCCGGTGAACGCGTCCGACGTCGCCCGGCCACGGGCGACCAGCTCGCCCAGCGCGTTCTCCACCTGCGTCCGCAGGAGACCGCTGCCGGCGACGACGTCGGCGAAGAACGACGCCCCGCGCTCGCGCAGGAAGCTCTCGACCGAGCGGGCCTCGTAGGACAGCGCGGGCTCGGCGACCTCGGCCTCCGTTGCTGGCGGCGCGACCCAGCACGCCGCGCCCGCTCTTCGCAGGAGCGCGATCGGCGTCGTGCTCACGGGGCCCGCGGATCTGCCGCCTGCAGGCGGGACGACGCGCCGCCAGACGAACCGGCCGGACAGGCACAGAGCGTCGAGCCACACCGGGTCGTAGTTCTCGATCCGCGCCGGGAGGATCTCGGACTCCCACGCCGCCGCCGGCGCCTCGAAGCCGTCGAGCTGCTCGAGCACGGCGGCCAGACCCTCCGGTCCCTCGGCGTGGCGGCCGGGAGCGGCCCGCTGCCAGCCCAGCAGGAACCGCAGGTAGTCCGCCTGCGACACCGGCTCGATCTCGCGGCGCAGGCGATCGAGCGTCGCGCGGTGGATGCGGGCGAGCAGCCCGCGCTCGCACCACTCCTCCTCCCCCGCCGCGGAACCGGGCGTGAAACGGCCGCGCATCACGTGGCCCTCGCTCTCGAGCACCGCCAGCGCCGCGACGACGGCGCCGCGCTCGAAGCCTGCGGCCTCCGCGAGCGAGCGCACCGTGACGGGGCCGAGGCCGGAGAGCCGTCCGCGCAGCAACTCGACCAGCGCCTCGGACGACGTCCACTCGCGCTCGAAGCGGCGCGGGACCTCGAGCTGCGGCGCGATCTCCGCCCCGGGGAGCACCGCCCGCAGCTCGGGCAGCCGCTCCACCGCGACCCACAGGACGGGCCCTCCGCTCTCGTGGAGCCGCGTCGCTCGCCGGTCCGCCGCCAGGGCGTCGAGGTGCTCGGCCCAGGCCCGCGATTCCCCGGCGGTCGCGAAACCGAGCGTGAACAGGGCATCGTGCACCTCATCGGGACCGTTCGGCCCGGGCCACGCTTCGGCCCGCGCGCGCTCGATCGCCTCCGCGTCGAGCCGGCCGAGGTCGGCGGCGCTCTCGGCGTCGAGCCAGCGGCGCTGGTGCACCGCCTGGGTGCGGCGCTCCTCGAGCGGCGCGTCGTCGAGGAACGCGTAGGGCTTGGCGTTCAGCACCTCGTGCGCGAGCGGCGAGGGCTCGCGCAGGTCGCGGGCCACGCAGCGCACCTCGCCGGCCTCGATCCGGCGCAGCAGCGCCTCGAGCCCGCCGACGTCCATCGCTTCGTCGAGGCAGTCGCCGATCGTCTGGCGCACGAGCGGATGGTCGGGGACCTCCCGCTCGCCCCCGATGTTCTCCAGGCACGCGAGCTGGTCGGGGAACACGAGCGAGATCAGGTCCTCGGCCTGCATCCGCTGCAGGCGGGGCGGCACCTTGCGCCCCGAGCGCCAGCGCAGCACGGCCAGCGCGCGGCTCGCGTTCCAGCGCCAGCGCGCGGTGAACATCGGGGCGTCGAGCAGCGCCTGCACCAGCACCTCGCGCACGCTCGACGAGTGCAGGAAGGAGAACACCTCGTCGGCGCGGAAGCTGTGCGTCGGCCCGAGCGACAGCACGATCGCGTCCTCGTTCGCCGCGGCCTGCAGCTCGAAGTTGAACTTCCGGCAGAAGCGCTTGCGCAGCGCGAGCCCCCACGCGCGGTTGATCCGCCCGCCGTGCGGCGAGTGCAGCACGACGTGCTGGTTGCCGGCCTCGTCGAAGAACCGCTCGAGCACGATCGTCGTGCCGTCGGGGAGCGCACCGAGCGCCGCACGGGCCGGCTCGAGGTAGTCGAGGATCTGCTCGGCCGCCGCCGCGTCGATCCCCGTCGCGTCCACGACGTCGCGGGCTGCCTCCTCGCGCGAGCGGGCGAGGGCGCCGTCGACCAGCCGGCGGAATCGCATCACGGCCGCGGAAGCGGCGGCACTGCGCGCCGGGGCCTCGCCCAGCCAGAACGGGAGGGTCGGCGGCTGGCCCCGCGCGTCCTCGACCAGGACCCGCCCGCGATCGATGCGCCGGATTCGCCACGAGGTGTTGCCGAGCTGGAACACGTCGCCCGGAATGCTCTCGATCGCGAAGTCCTCGTTGACCGAGCCGATCAGCGCGCCGCTGGGCTCGAGCACGACGGGATAGTCCGCGGTGTCGGGGATCGCGCCGCCCGACGTGATCGCCGCGAGTCGCGCCCCGCGCCGGGCGCGCAGCCGGCCGTTCACCGCGTCGTGATGGATCCACGCCGCGCGCCGGCCGACGCGCGTGCCGAAGCCCTCGGCCAGCATCCGCACCACCTCGTCGAACTCCTCGCGGGCGAGGTCGCGGTAGGGGTACGCGCGCCGCACGAGGCGGAACAGCCCCTCCTCGTCCCACGGCCGCGCCGCCACCTCGGCCACGATCTGCTGCGCGAGGATGTCGAGCGGCTTGGCCGGCAGCCGCAGCCGCTCGAGATCGCCGCGGCGCACGGCCTCGAGCAGCGCGGCGCACTCCACCAGCTCGTCGCGGCTCGTGGGGAAGACCCGCCCCCGGGGGACGGCCCCGATGCGGTGGCCGGAGCGGCCGACGCGCTGGAGCAGCGTGGCGATCGATCGCGTCGAGCCCACGCTGCACACCAGGTCGACCGAGCCGATGTCGATCCCCAGCTCGAGCGACGCCGTGGCCACGAGCGCACGCAGCCGGCCCGCTTTCAACCGCTGCTCGGCGTCGAAGCGTTGCGCGCGCGACAGGCTCCCGTGGTGCGCGGTCACGTGCTCTTCGCCGAGCCGTTCGCTCAGGTGGCGCGCCACGCGTTCGGCCAGGCGCCGCGTGTTGACGAAGACGAGCGTGGTCGCATGCTCGCGGATCCGCTCGGCCAGCCGGTCGTACAGCTCCTTCCAGACCTCGGCCGACATCACGGCTTCGAGCGGCGAGGCCGGCAGCTCCACCGCCAGGTCGAGTGCGCGGCGGTGGCCGAGGTCGACGATCTCGCAGTCGGGCTCGCTGCCGCCTTCGGGCCCGGTTCCGACGAGGAACCGCGCGATCTCCTCGATCGGCCGCTGCGTGGCCGACAGCCCGATGCGAACCGGCGGCGGGCCGGTCTCGGCGATCAGGGCGGCAAGCCGCTCGAGCGAGAGCGCCAGGTGCGAGCCGCGCTTGTCGCCGGCGACGGCGTGGATCTCGTCCACGATGACGGTCCGGGCGGTGCGGAGCATGCCGCGGCCGCCCTCGCTCGTCAGCAGGATGTACAGCGACTCGGGCGTGGTGACGAGCACGTGCGGCGGGCGGCGTCGCATCGCGAGGCGATCGCGCGCCGCCGTGTCGCCGGTGCGCACGAGCGTTCGCACGTCGACGTCGGGCAGCCCCGACCGCCGCAACTCGGCGCGGATCTCTCCCAGCGGCTCCTCGAGATTGCGCTGGATGTCGTTCGACAGCGCCTTCAGCGGCGACACGTAGACGACGCGTGTCTCGTCCGGCAGCGGGCCGTCGAGGCCCTCCCGGACGAGGTCGTCGAGCACGGCCAGGAACGCGGCGAGCGTCTTGCCCGAGCCGGTCGGTGCCGCGATCAGCGCGTGGCGGCGGGCGCGGATCGCGGGCCAGGCGCGCGCCTGCGGCTCGGTGGGGCTGCCGAACCGGCGGGCGAACCAGGCGGCGACGGCGGGATGGAACGGGAGCATGCTCCCAGTTCTACTACGACCCACCCCGACCGACCACTCGGCCGGTTGCGCGCTCGAGGCCGCTTCCTCCAAGGGCCGTGGCGGACGCGGTGGGCGGTTCCGGGCTGCAAGCCACGTTGCGACTCCGAAGAGCCGGCTCTCGGTGCGGCGGAGTCCTCGCAGGGTGGCCACAAGCTCCCGGCGCCGGAGTCTGCACTTGCAGACTGCGCACGTCCGAACTGCTGCCCATGCTGGCGACGCCGGCGGAACTCGCGATACGCCACCACGGGATGGTCTGCAATTGCAGACTGCTGGGCCCGGAGCATCCGTTTGCGCTACTCTGTTGGACGCCGGTTGGCTCGAGAAGCGAGCGAACCGCCGGGCTAGGCAGCCGAGGACTTGCCGCCGGACCGTCGGGGTGATCGATGGCCGGGCGGTCGTGGCGCAAGGACATCGATCCCCGGCTGACGGCGGATCGGCGAACCACCATCCCCTATCCCCTGGAGGAGCAAGCATGCGATCTCGGAACCCGGGAGCGATCGTCTTCGGAGCGATCCTCTGTTGTGTCGTGGCTGCAGCCGCCGGCGCGGCGACGCCGGAGGCCGGACCGCTGGCGCCCATCCAGAAGTTCGTCGACAGCTTCAACCAGGGCGACGTCGCTGCGGCGGCGGCAACCCACGCGGCGGGGCCCGATCTGGCGATCATCGACGAGGTGCCGCCTCACCTCTGGCACGGGCCGCAGGCGTTCCAGGCCTGGAGCGCCGACCTCGACAGCTACTCCAAGGAGCATGGCCTCACCGATCAGGTCGTCACGCTCGGCACGCCCGTCCGGGAAGAAGTGAACGGCGATCAGGCCTACGTCGTGGTCCCGGTCGTCTACGCCTTCAAGGAGCGCGGCGTGGCCATGCGCGAAGCGGCGCAGATGGCGTTCGCATTGAGGAAGGGAGCCGGCGGCTGGCTGATCCGCGGCTGGGCGTGGGCAGGACCGAAGCCCCAGCCGGCCGCCACGCCATAGGGCTCGCGCCGCCACGACAGACCGGATCGACCCACTCGCAGCGCACCGGGTTGGGGTGGCCGGAGTGCCCCGCTCGAATCCGCCCCGCCGTCGGCCTCCCCGACCTCGGGAGCTCGGCGCCGGGTCGGTTCCTCCGGAAGCTGGTCGGGGCTACGCTCCTGCGCCCGTGGAGCCCACTCGCTGCGCACGACCGCACTGCGGGCACGGGATCTCGCATCCGGCGTGCTCGGGCGGCACCTTGGTCGTGCTTCCGCAGGGACAAGCGAGGAACGCGTAGTCCTGCAGGCGCCAGAGCGAGTCGGTGGCCTGGCGCACGCGCTCGACCTTCGATCGCGAGTCCGGCGCGGTCGCCGCGCGCGCCTCGACCGGCTCGACCGCGCGCAGCGACCCCGCGGGGACGACGCCGACGGCACGGCCGGTGACCCTGCGGAAGGCCTCGTCGTAGCCTGCGAAGCTCAAGCGGCCACCGCCGCCGCCGAGCGCGCGCAGGATCCGTACGCGCTCGGAGGTCGGGGGGTGCGTCCTCGACAAACCGGCCAAGCCACGCTCGCCGCCGACGAGCGGGTTGACGATGTACATCGGCGCCGTGGCACGGTTGGCGGCGCCGAGTGGCTGCTTGTGATGCTCGATCTTCTCCAGCGCGCGGGCCAGGCCCTCGGGGTAGCGGGTGAAGAGCGCGGAGCAGGCGTCGGCCAGGTACTCGCGGCGGCGCGAGAGCGCGAAGTACATCAACTGCGCCACGATCGGCGCGAGGACGACGAGGGCCAGCGCCACGACGGCGACGATCGCCTGCCCGCCGCCCGCGCGCGAACGCGAGGTGCGGCGTGCGCCGCCGCCTCGCCCGAGCATGCGCGTGCCGGCATCCGCCAGCATCACGATCGAGCCCAGCATGATGCCGACCATCGTCAGGTACAGCACGTCGCGGTTCTTGACGTGGCCCAGCTCGTGGGCGATCACGCCCTGCAGCTCGTCCCGGTCCAGCCGCTCGAGAAGCCCGGCGGTGACGACGACCGCCGAGCGCTCCGGCGTGCGCCCCGTGGCGAAGGCGTTCGGCGCGCCCGAGTCCAGGATGCAGACGTCGGGCATGGTCGGTAAACCGGCCGCGATGCACATCTCTTCCACGACGTTCCACAGCACCGGGTGGTCGCTCTTGCGGATCTTCCGCGCGCCGCTCGTAGCGAGCAGGATGCGGTCGCCCGCGAAGTAGCTGACGAGCGCCAAGCCGATCCAGACGACGAGCGCCACGGCCAGGCCGCCGGGGCCGGCGCCGGGGGCGAGCAGCTCGCCCAGCGCGTAGCCCGTCAGGACCAAGAGCGCCGCCATCCCCGCCACGAGCAGGACCGTGCGGCGGCGGTTCGCGCGGATCAGTTCCCACATCGGGGAGCGACGCTACTTCTGGAAGCTGACCCTGGGCGCCTCGCGCTCGGCCGGCGCTTCGACCTCGAAGAACGCGGAGCGCTCGAAGCGGAAGAGGCCGGCGACGAGGTTCGAGGGGAACATCTCGGTCTTGTTGTTGTACGACAGTGCCGTGTCGTTGTAGTACTGCCGCGCGAAGGAGATCTTGTTCTCGGTCGAGGTCAGCTCTTCCTGCAGCGCCAGGAAGTTCTGGTTGGCCTTGAGCTCGGGGTAGCGCTCGGCGACGGCGAACAGCGAGCGCAGGGTCTGGCTCAGGTAGTTCTCGGCCTTGGCCTTGTCGACGACGTTGTCCGAGATCGCGATCGCCTGCTGCCGCGCGCGGGTCACCGCCTCGAGCGTCTCGCGCTCGTGGGTCATGTAGCCCTTGACGGTCTCGACCAGGTTCGGGATCAGGTCGTGGCGCCGTTTGAGCTGCACGTCGATCTGGCTCCAGGCGTTGCGCACCTGGTTGCGCAGCCGCACGAGGCCGTTGAACAGGCCGACGACCCAGACGCCGGCGACGGCGATCGCGCCCAGCAGGATCAACAGTCCGGTCATGTTCGGGGCTCCTTTCTTCCGCCGAAGGTCTCGCCGAGAAAACGCACGATCCGTGCTTCTTCATGGACGCTTCCGGACGCGAGCTGCGAGAAGATCCGCCCCAGCTCGTCGCGGTCGAGCCACAGCCCGTGCTCGCGGCAGCGGTCGATCGGCACGCGATCGGCGACACCCGCGGCGACGCGCTCCATCCTCCGCCGGCAGCGCGGGCAACGCCGTGGCGGCTCACCCGCCACCGCCTCGTGCGGCCGGCCGACGTCCGCGGGCTCGAGTCGCAGGCCGTGGTGCTCGGCCAGCAGTTCGAGTTCGCTCTCGTCGAACCAGATCCCGCGGCACGAGAGGCACCAGTCGACCTCGATGCCCTCGCGCTCGACGACGACCAGCGCCTGACGGCAAGCGGGACAGTCCATCGGCTTCGCCTCCACGATCTCGGGCCGAGCTTTCGGCGGGAATGGCGGCACTATAGCGCATCGGGGCCGTCGCTCCGGGGACTCGGTCGGCTGCCTTCCTCGTCCGGCTCCATCGCGAAGGAGGGCTGCGCGCCGCGGCCCGCGTCGGCCGTTCCCGTCTCGGGCCGCGACGCCACCCGTGCCGGAGCCGGGGGCCGCGGAGGGTTCCCAAGAGCGGAGTCCGCCCCGGCCGCGGTCGCGCCGCGCCGGCACGCGCGGTCCGGAAAAGGGTGGGCCAGTCTCGTCCTCTCCGGGGGACCTCCTGGGCGGCAGCGGCAAGTCGTGCGACCATGTGGTCGGGCCGCGAGCGCCGTCGCTCCTCCGATGAGGGCACGGCCGAATCCGCGGTCGGAGTCGATCGGTCGTCACGAACCATCGAGAAGGGGCACCTTCATGGACTCATGGACTGTTCGCCGCCTCGGGGTAACCGTCACGTTCCTGCTGCTGACCGCGGTCCTCGTTCCGCCCGCCGGCGCCGAGACCGCCGCCGCGCCGGCGGAGCCGGGCGACCTGTGGGAGGTGACCTCCCAGATGTCGATGGAAGGGATGGCCTTCGCCATACCGGCGCAGAAGATGAAGGTCTGCGCGCCGAAGGTCTGGACGGAAGCTCCGGGCGGTGCCGACGAGCGGCAGAAGTGCAAGGCGTCCGACTTCCGGATGGAGGGGTCGACGGCCACCTGGAAGATCCGATGCGCCGGCGGGATGACCGGCGAAGGCCAGGTCACGCGGGACGGCAGCGAGGCCTACTCCGGCACCGTCAAGATGACGGCCGAGGAGGGCGCCGTCACGATCAACCTCGACGGCCGCCGGATCAGCGACTGCGAAGTCAAGAAGTAGCCGCGGCATGCGGGGGAGGCGTTCTCGAACACCGCGTTCGAGAACGCGGCTAATCGGCTGCCGCAACCGACGCGGTGCGCGTCTTGATGAAACTGCCGCGCTTGTCGAACAACGGCGACTGAATCGAGAGCAGGTCGAGGACGGTATCGAACACGTCCTGCTGACCGTATTCAGCGCGCTCGACGATCGATATCGGCACGGACGATTTCACGATCAATGGCACCTGCGCCTGTTCCGCCGGCAAGGAGATGCCGGGCGGCATCCCGTGGAACATGCGGCCCTCGTCCATCAACGATTCGCCGTGATCCGACAAGTACATGAAGACAAAGGGCGCGCCCGAGCGCTCGAGAGTGTGCAGGATCTCGCCGAGGACGTGGTCGACGTAGAGGATCGTGTTGTCGTACGAGTTGTAGAGCTGCTCGAGCGTGCACTGGTTCGCCACGTCCGCGTCGTCGCACATCGGCTTGAAGCGCTGGAACTCGGGCGGGTACCTGTCGCTGTACACCGGCCCGTGGCTGCCGCCGCCCAAGTGCAGGATGATGAACCGCTTCCCCGAGGAATAGCTGCTCAGGTTCGCCTCGAGCAGCGGGATGACGTCCTCGTCGTAGCACCTGCCGTCGTGCCGGCAGTGGCTCGCTTTCGTCTCGCCGACGGCCGCGCAATTGTCGTATAGCGTGTAGTTCACGTAGCACCACGTGGGTATGCCGAGCTTCGACACGATCAGCGGAAGCTTGATGCCCGACTGCTCCAGGATCTCCGGCAGCGCGTCCAGCGTCGATCCGCGGCTTGCGACGCCGTTCAGGAGATGGAGGCCGCCAATCCCTTGCAGCACCGGATTGGTATTCCGACGCTCGTATCCATAGATGCTGAAGTTTCTCCTTCGGGAGGACTCCCCGATCGCGAGCACGACGACCAGGTCTTCCGTCGATTCCACGCTGCCGCGAATGTCAACCTTGCTCGGGTCCGAGGCGAAGTACGGCTCGATCGACTTGACGGCGGCGTTGATGCCTCCCGAAAGGAAGTTGATCGGAACCAGCGAATAGATGATGTACTTCTTCGAGACGTTGCCGGCTCGAAGGATCGGGTTGTAGTTGAGGTACAGGAACGCCAGGGCCATGCCGAACGCGGCCAGAAAGACCACCGACGAGGGAATCAGGTATCTCCATGACGGCCGAAAGCGGATGTCGGCGGCCAGGATGGCGAGCACCGGCAAGAGCACCAGGAACACGGCGTACGGCAACATCTGGACCGATAGCAGCTGCCCGACTTCCGTGGAGTCCGTGTGGACCACGTTTCGCATCATCGAGGTGTCGATCGCGACGTCGTACTTGGAAATGAAGTACGTTGCGGCGGCGCTAAAGGCGACGAGAAGGATCGCGATGGGCTTGATCGTCCAGCGATGCGCCAGGAGCGCAAAGAACGCGATGAAGAGGCCGAGCCCCGCCAGCAGGTAGGCGGAGAAAGCCGCAACGTCGACCCCGTCCTTGCCGGGAAACCAGCGCGCCAGTTTGTCGAGGTTCAGTGCATTGCAGGTCGCGTACAGCAGCGTTGGAAACACCAGCAGGAACGCGGAGTGTGAGATCCGGAACCCGAGCCTTCCGGCAAAGGTCATGACGGGACGCGCACGCCCGACTCGACCGAGGGCGCGGGCACGACGGCCGTCGGCACGAACACGAACATCTGGTAATGGAGCGCGTCCGCAACGATCAGCATCACGAAGAGGGAAACGACCGTGTCGGAGAACCAGTGGGCCCCCGAAGCAATCCTGGCGGCCGAGACGAGGACTCCGAAACCGATACCGGCTGCGGCGGCCGCGCGTTTCCTGCCGGACGCGAAAACGAACGCCAGGGAAAAGAATGCGCCGGCCGAGTCACCCGATGGGAACGAGCAATTGCCGTTGCATTCGGAGGTGACATCAAACGCCGGAGTGAAGTGCTTCGTCCCGCCGAACTCTTGAACGTGCCTTGGCCTTGCACGTCCGAGGCGAGGCTTGAGGATCACGTTGACCGCGAGGCCGGGGCCGAGAATCAGGACGAGCAGCAGGTAGACGAGCACCCTGCCGTCGATTCCGCACACGTTGCGCCTCGCAAGGCGGTTGAAAACATGGACTGCGGCGACTGAGATGAGCGATGCGACGATGAACCAGCCTACGCTCTGGTGAAGCAGCCGCGTCCAGCCCTGCTCTGCCATGTAGAAGCCGTTGTCATAGAACAGACTGGCGATGCGCATGTCGCTGCCGGAGCACGCCACCAGCAATGCGGACGACGCCAAGAAGCACACGAGAAGCGCGCGAGTTCGTCGCAGCGACAGGTAACTCGTGACACGGACCCAGCTCGACGCCCATGCGGGCTGCAGCACGCGGGCAGTTTGTCGGAAGGTTGCGGCCAAGAGATGCAGTTCCGTCGCAAGAGCGAAGCTTGCGGCACCAGGACCGTGGACGCCCGCCCAGAGACGCTCGGGGAGCCGGCAGCCCCCAGTGAGAGGCCCGCGGGCCCGCCCTTCCTTCGCCGCGAAGGAGCGCCCCGGTCGGTTTCTTCGAGGGACACCCGCGAAGCACAACCATCCTGGCCCCGATTCCGCCGGAAAAGGTGCCTGTCCCAGGAGGTCGGGGCACCGAGCCGTGGCGCAGGACCGGCGTCGGGACCGCTGAACCCGCGTCTCAGGCTCGGCCAGGATCCTCCGGCTCGGTGTCGGCTTCCTGCAGGCCGCGGAGGCGCCGAACTCCGGCGCGTCGAGCCGCCCCGCGCATCAAGCTCCGATGAACGGCCAGCATGCGGGCCACCAGCCGGAGGTTCTCCGGATCCCGCGGGTTTCGCCACGGCCTCGGCATTTCATCGATCGAACGGTAGCGGGTGACCGACATGCCGGTGCTTCACTCCTCCTGGAATCCGAACCTCTCGGCCAGAGCTTCGGCGTCGAAGCGGTCCGTGGGGCGAGCCGTGTCCTTCTTCATCCGCCACAGGATCCGAGCCGTGACCACCCTGACGGCGACTCCGTCGTAGTCTCGCTCCTCGACGTCGAGGTCCTCGTAGCCGAACGCGTCACCCAGCTTCGTCAGGATGGCGAAGCCGAATCCGTCCGGAGGCACGTAGCGCACCGCCGGGTACTCTCCGCACAGGTCCGCGGCGGATATCTCGTATCTCGTCGACGCTCGGATCGTCGAAGACGGCACGCAGTGACGACTTGAGCCGTTCGACGTTTGTCCGCGTCCCGCCGAATGAACAGGTCGAGATCGGCCGTCGCACGCGCCAGCCCGTGCAAGCGGAGCGCCACCGCACCGAACACGGCGTAGTCCACGTGGTGCTCGGACAGCGCCCGGAAGACCGCGCGCTGGTCGTGATGTCCTTGGCCGGGTCGCTGTTCGGCGAGGTGCCCTTGACGTTCGACCTGACCGAGTGGTGGTCGGCACCGACCTGGATCACGCTCGCGCTCCGGGCGGCCCTGGCCGCCTGGAGCTTCCGCACGGAGCTCGCGGGGCAGCCTGTGTTCCGCGAGCGCCTGTTCGAGGGTTGAGCGCCGATTGTCCCCGCTTCAGGGCCAGAGCCGCCCCGCGTCCAGCCGCTCGACAAAGGAATCCACGGGCCAGACCTCGATTCCCTCGTCGGTCTCGAGTCGCTCGGATCCCGAGTACACGATCGCCCGGCGAGCGACGCGCTCCAGCTCTCCGATCGCCGTCAGTCCCGAGAGCCACGATCTCGAGAAGCGCCGGCTCGACTTGACCTCTAGGGCCAGGAGCTCGGAGCCGCGGCGGAGCAGGAAGTCGACCTCGGTTCGCCGGGCCTGCGTCGGCGACCAGTAGTGGATGTCGTCGTAGAGCGTCCCCTCGGCCGCGTAGGCACGCAGCAGCGTGAGCACCCAGCCCTCCAGCAGGACGCCGCTCTCCTCCGCCGTGACGGGGCCGAGCTGCTTCTTGACTCCGCGCACCAGGCCGGGGTCGACCCAGTACAGCTTCGGCTGCTTGCGCTCGCGAGCGCGAAGACGCGGCTCGAACCCGGGCAGTCGAAACGTGAGCAGCGTGTCGTCGAGGATGTCGAGGTAGCCGGCAACCGTGGTCCGAGCCGTCCCCGCATCCCGGGCGATGCCGGATACGTTGATCGTCTGCCCGTGGAACATGGCGGCGATCGGCAGGAAGCGCGCGAAGCCCGGCAGGTTGCGGACCAGGGCCTCGGCCTTGATCTCCTCCCGCAGGTACAGCTGCACGTAGGCTTCGAGGGTCTCGCGCGGCTGGGCCGCGTTCCAGACCAGCGGGATGCTGCCGTACCGCAGCACGCGGTCGAGCGCGAAGTCCGCCCCCAGCTCCGCCGGCAAGAGCGGGTACATCGTCTTCCACAGCGCGCGCCCGGCGAGCAGGTTCGTCCCCGCGCCTTTGAGCTTCCGCGCGCTCGATCCGAGCAGCACGAAGCGCAGTCCACGCTCCTCGATCTGCCGGTGGACCTCGTTGAGCAGCGCCGGCAGCCGCTGAACCTCATCCACGATCACGAGGTTCGCGCGGGGCAACGCCCGCATCTCGCCGCCGAACAGGGAGGGATCGGCGAGGAGCGCCTGGTAGCGACCCTCGTCGAGCAGATCGATCCGGGGAGCTTCGGGGAAGTGGGTGCGAGCCCAGGTGCTCTTCCCGACGCCCCGGACGCCGAAGAGGAAGAAGGAGCCATCCGGGGGGCGCAGCAGGCGTCGGTAGGAGCTGGACATGGCGCCGTCAGAATACCATGAAAAATGACGGTGTGATTCTCACGCTAGCTCCGCGAGGAGTTTCCACGCCGGGGCGAGGCGGATCCCCTGCGGGTGCGGGTAGGCAGAATAGGTCGACGCCAGCAGGTCGAACACGTCGAGTTCCCGCCACGCAACCGAGCCGCGCCCGGCGGCGGGACATCTTTCCCGCCGCCTCCATCATTTCTCCGAGGCTCAGGAGGACTCCTGGGGACTCCAGGGGACTGGAGAGAACGGCCGAGAGCAGCGCGAGCGGTTGGCGAAGCGCTGATCGAGGCGGCGGGAATCGAACCCGCCGATCACCCCGCGGTGCTCTCAAGTGTCGAGGACTCTACTCCCGGGACAGCGACCAGCTCAGGCGAACCGTGCCGGTCACGCCGTTGACCTCGTCGGTTTCGGGATGCTCCTCTTCGCTCTTCCCTTCCAGAAGCGAGAACGTCCGGCGAGGCTGCTTGTAGGTGTCGATCTCGCTCCCGCCCATCCGGGCCGGAGACCCGTTCACTCCCGGACAGGCGACGGCGATCCGATACCAGGGCTGCTCGGGGTCGTCCTCGGTACCCTTGCCCCATTCCACCGCCAGGAGACCGTCCCCCCTGATCGGCCCGGTCTCCGCCGACGGATCGGTGCTCGTGATCGACCCTTCGCAGCTGGTCTTGCCGCGAACGACGCGCGCAGCGACGTCTTCCGTGGTCTTCCCCCCCGGGTACTCGACGACAGAGAGCCGCTTGAAGGTACCGCTGTAGTGATCGCCGATGTTGCACGAGACCAGGTGCGGCCGACAGGCCGGAGGATCCTGTGGTTCCGCCGCGAGGGAGCCTGCGCTCAGGAGCGAAGCGACCGCGAGCCATCGAGCGGGGCGAGTCATGGACATGGGACCCTCCTCCTTTTGCGGGAGCCGCGCTGTTGTACCCGATCGGCTCGTCGCCCGCAATCGCATGGTCGCGCGATGGATCGCGCCCCGGTGCAGCCGATCCTCGCCGCGACGTCCTCGAGACCGATCTATGCTATCGTCGCAGCCCGCAAAGGGGGCGTCGAAGATCCATGACCACGAAGCTCGGTTGCCGCAAGCTCGGCCGACCGCGACGATCCGCGATGCGACGGCTTGCAGGCTCGGCGCTCGCCCTGAGCGTCCTCGCTGCGACGCTCTCCGATGCCGCCGCCGAGCCGGATCCGTGGAGCCGCGTTCCCGCGCTCCCCACCGGCTGCTACCAGGCCGACGGCTTCACCGAGAGCATCACGGCGGCCGCCGAGACCGTCGCGGCCGACCTGAGCCGGCAGCGGAGCGTCAATGACGGGCTGTCGGAGGCGCTGAGGGCGATCGACCCGATGGAGCTGGCCTCGCGCCAGCAGCAGTGGATGCTGGACAACCCCCAGGAAGCGATGCGGCTCATGCAGCGAAACGCGGCGCTGACGGACACGGTCACCGCCGAGGTCGCGAGCAACGAGACCCTCCTGGCGTTCCAGAAGGAGCTCGACGGCATCGACAGTCGCTACCAGGCGGCCCTCGACGGGGCGAACGCTCCGATCAAGGCGAAGTACGCGGAACTCGACGTGCGGGCGCAGAAGGACCTGGTCGCCTACGGAGAGACGTGGGGCTATGCGCCGTGGGCCATCAAGGAGTTCAACACGGTGGTGGCGGAGGAGAACAAGGCCTACGAGCGAGTCTGCGCGGAGTGGTGGTCCGCCTCCGGTCCCTACCACGCTTGGCTGAAGCGGTATCGCGACCACCAAGTGCAGCGGATCCCGGACCGCGAGGAAGCGGAGAGCGTGGCGGCCGGCTGGATGGTGGTCGCCCTCGGCACGCCGGAGGCCTCCTGGAGGCCCACGTCGACCTTGCAATCCGTCCACGAGTTCATGGACTGGGCCCGCAGGGTGTTCGAGCGACGGCATCGGCAGCCCGTCGCGCCGATGGAGGAGTGACGGACGGCCGTTCGGGCCGCCACCGTCGACCGTGCTTCTCGCAAGGCACGGAGACCCCGCGCTCCGGTCACGGACAGGTCAGGTCCTCGAGCGGCTCGAGGCCGGCCCCGAGATCGGCGGTACCGCACGGATTCGAAGCGCGGATCAGGTAGTAGAGGCCCTGACCGGGGAGCGGATCGGGCCGAACGTCCGGCCACGACGTCGCGGTCAGACCGCCTTCCACACATTCCGTCGCGGCGACCACGCCGACTGCGCGCATCCCCTCCAACGAGCCGCCGAGCACGTCGTAGCGCAAGGACGGACCGGGCGCGGGGACCTGCGCATTCCAAACGAGCAGCGTGCTCGCCCCCCGCGAGAGCACGAGACCGGTCACCGTCTGCGCCGGCGAGAGAGTCTCGGGGTCGGCCGGAGCGCAGTCGTCGCCGTCGAGCACGAGGTCCTCGTCGCGATCGCCACCCAGGCGCTGGCCCGAGCCGAGGGTCGCGCAGGTGAAGGTGATCGGCGATTGCGCCGCCTGCCGCAGGGCGGCCGTCGAGAGCGCCGGCTCGCCGGCGGCGTCGGTCACCCAGCCCAGGCCGAACAGGGAATAGCGCCGGACCCGTCCACCCGAGATCGCCGCCGCGGTCAGCTCGCAATGCCGGTCGGCGGAGCTGCGGTTTCCCCGGACGATCAACCGCCCGAGGAGCGCCTCGTCCGCGGCCGAGCCCGGCGCGCCGCCCGCCGGCAGCGTGACCTGCCGGCCGACCGCCGAGCGCTCGCCCGTCGGGAAGTTGAACATGAACGCGACGAGATCGCGCACGTTCTGCGGCGTGACGTTGAACACGTTCGCCGACAGGAAGCGGTACAGGTCGGGGATCGAGCCGTCGTGCACGTGGCCGAAGCCGCTCGGCGTCTCCGGTTCGCTCGCATCGCCCGGAGCCGCCCAGACCGGGCCGAACTTCTCGTACATGTTGCGCAGGTGCGGGATCTTGAGGTCGCTGTGCGGCGACCCGTCGGCGTCGCCGTTGAACAGCGCCGCGGCGTCCGGCGACGTCGGCTCCTGCGGCGGGACGCCGCCTTGCTTGCCCCCTCCCGCGCCGAACGGATGGGTGTGGCAGGCCCGGCATGGCTGGCCCGCGTCGACCGCGCCCGTGTTGAAGACCTGCTCTCCCTCGAGCGGGTTCCCCGGCAGCAGCGCGCCGTGCGGCACGATCTCGCAGGTCGGATCGACCGCGCGCAGCTTACACGGCTGCCGCTGCGCGCTGCCGGCGCAGATGCACAGCATGCGGTCGTCGACGTCGCGGAACGGGTTCGGCGGATAACGGATGGCGAGCGCGAACTGCCGGTAGATCTCCATGTCGGACGCCGACAGCCCGGCCGGAGCGCCGTTGATCGGCCCGACGTCGGCCGTCCCCATCAGGCCGACGAAGGCCTTGTTGAAGTCGTTCATCGTCGCCCGGTCGCCGCGCCAGTGCAGCGGCTCCAGCATCCCGCGCAGCGACTGCGTCGTCATCGGCCCCTTCTGCGGGTCGAAGCCGGCGTGGGCGGCGCAGATCGAGGGGCTGCACTGGACGGGATTCCCCCCGATCGGGACGACGAACCGCACGTTGTCGTTCGGCGTCGTGTACGGCGCGAAGGCCCCGGTCGGATCTCCGAGATCCCAGGCCAGGCCGTCCAGATCGCCCGACAGGTGACAGCTCGCGCAGGCCGCGTCCCCGTGGCCCGAGGTGTCGATGCCGTCGTAGAGAAAGCGCCGCCCCGCCTTGGTGGCCTGCGGGCTCGGGTCGTGGAGCGGGACCTCGCCGACGAGCGCCAGCGTCGCCGCCTCGACGACCGCGATCGAGTGGGAGATGCGGTTCAGCACGAAGAGGCGATCGGCAGCCGGGTCCGGCTGCTCGAGCAGCGCGACGCCGGTCGGCCCCTCGCCGACCTCGACCGCCGCGGGGGAGGCGCGGTCCGGGCCGAAGATGCAGCTCCCGCTCAGGCAGCCGCCGTCCACGCGAAACAGCTTGCGCGAGCCGATCGCGGTCAGGTAGGCGGCCGTCCCGTCGCCGCGCCAGACCATCATCCCGGGCTGCGACAGGCTGGCCTGACGCTCGGCGTGGTTCGTCGCCGGATCGCTGCCGCGGTCGATGTGCGTGTTGAGATCGACGATCGTGATCGAGTTGCCGGCGGACGGATCGACGACCGACAGCCGGTTGTCCACCATGTGGCCGCGCACGCCGAGCGGGTGCTCGAAACGGACGAAGTTCCGGGCCTCGGTGTTCGGCACGTAGATCTTGCCGTTCTGCGGATGGACGCTGACCTCGAACAGCGAGGTCCCGACGTGGCGCACGGCGCTCACGGCGAGCGTCGCCGCGTCGATCGCGAACAGGTCCTCGTCCGAGGGGCGGTAGGCCAGGCAGCCGCTCCAGTCGGTGCCCGCTTCGTCCTTCCACTGGCCCGTCGCGTCGTCCCACTGGACGATCAGCCCGACCTTCGGGATCCCGTCCGGAGGGTCGACGAGCGCGCCGTTTCGCGTGATGCCCGCGGGCAGCGGCGGGTAGGGCGGTGTCGGTCCTGCGCAGTCCATGTTGCGCAGGCCGAGGTCCATCAGCAGCTGCTCGTCGAAGGTCAGCGGCGACTCCGACGGGAAGGTGGCGTGGACGCCGACGATCGACGTCCGATTACCCGACCGGAGCACGACGGCGTAGACCCGCGCTCCGTCGTTCGAGACGGCGAGCGCCCGCACGTCGCGGCCCGCGAGCGGCACGATCGAGGGCGGAGCGGAGAGGTCGGCGAGACCGTAGACCTTGACCGCATCCTCCGACGAGACGGCGACGAAGGCCCGCCCGCGCGCGAACGCGACGTCGGTCGGCTCGTCGCCGACCGGGAGGGTGCGCACCACCGCCCCCAGCGCGAGATCGACGATCGAGATCGAATCCGACAGGTTGTTGACGACCCAGGCCTCGCCGTCCGTGCGCGCCCGCACCGTGACCGGCTCGAGCCCGACCGGGATCGCGTCGCCGGGTACGAGGTCGCCGGCCGGCTGCACGGCGAAGACCTCGAGCAGCGCGTCGGGAGTGTTGACGGCGAGCAGCTTGGCCCCGGAGGGGGTGAGGGCGATCGGATGGACGTGCGACGACTCGAAGTTGACGTAGGCCGCAGGCAGGCTCGAGCCGGCCAGGACCCAGGCGGCGACCCCGGCGAGCGTGATCGTCCTCGACTTCAAGGCGCCTCCCTCCCCGCTCCCCGATTCATATACGGTGGAGCCGCCCCCGACGTCGATCCCCGCCGAGTTCTCCTCGATTCCGGGCACCACCCGCGCGGCGCGATCCCTCCCGATCGACATTTCTAGTTGTTGACATTAGGCGCAATAACATACAATTGCGGCGTGGACGCCGTTCGCCCCGTCCAAGAGGTGGAGCTGTTCCACCTGCTGTTCCTGCGAGCGCTCGAGACGCGGCTCGATCGGAAGGCCTACGTCGTCAAGGGCGGCGTGAACCTGCGCGCCTGGTTCGGCAGCGCCCGCTATTCGGAGGATCTCGACCTCGACGCCGTCGCGGTCGAGGCCCACACGCTTCGCGACCGCGTCGATCAAGTGCTGTCCTCCGCTGTGTTCCAGACGCTCCTGCGATCGCAGGGCCTGCACGTCACGCGCACCTCCCGACCCAAGCAGACCGAGACGACGCAGCGCTGGAAGCTCGAAATCGCGGGGCGTTCGGGAGAACGAGCCCTGCACACGAAGATCGAATTCAGCCGGCGCGACTCTGCAGAGCCGTATGTCCTGGAGCCGGCGCGCCCGGAGATCGTCCGGGCCTACGGCCTCCCCCCTCCGACTGCGAACCACTACACGGCCGCCGCCGCCGTGCGGCAGAAGATCGGCGCGCTGGTCGGGCGCAGGGAGCCACAGGCCAGGGACATCTGGGACCTCGATCATCTGTTCCGTACGCGGGCCGACTCCGATCCTCGGCCCCTTGCTCCGCGGCTCGAGCAGGCGCTGGCCCCCGCCCTCGAGCGGGTGCTCGACTTGCCGTTCGCGGTCTTCCGGTCCCAGGTCGTGCCGTTCCTGTCGAGCGAGCACCAGGAGATCTTCGGGACCGCCGAGTCCTGGGATCGAATGCGCGAGGGCGTGGTGGAGCGCCTGACGGAGCTCGCGCCATGACGACGGTCGACGCCTACTCGGACCTGCTGCGCATGGGCAAGCCGATCCTGACCACGCGGGACGCCGCGGAGCGGCTGCGCGTCTCCGCGTCCGCGGCCAGTCGGCTGCTGCGGCGGCTGCAGGTCGCCGGGCTCGCGCGGCGCATCTTCCGCGGTCTGTGGACGCTCGACCTCTCGATCGATCCGCTGACCATCCCGGAGCACCTCACGGCGCCGTTCCCGGCCTACGTCTCGTTCCAGTCGGCGCTGTACCTGCACGGCCTGATCGGCCAGATCCCGCAGATCACCTACGCGGCCTCGCTCGCGCCGACGCGTCGCGTCAAGACCGCGCTGGGGACGTTCTCGATCCATCGCCTGTCGCCCGAGTACTTCGGCGGGTACACGACGGCGGAGGACTCAGGGGTGCATCTGGCCACGCCCGAGAAGGCGCTGATGGACGTGCTCTACCTCGGTAGCGCTCGCAGCCGGCTGTTCACGAGGCTGCCCGAGCTGGCGCTACCCGCCGGCTTCAGCGCGAAGAGGGCACGCCTGTGGCTCGAGCGGATCCGCGATCCTTCGCGGAGGACGATGGTCCGCGAGCGTCTCGACGCGCTGCTCGGGGCTCGCGCCGCGAGCCACGGCGGCTAGCCGACGAGGATCGAGCGGGACCAGGCGAGCGACGGCTCCCACGAGCATGCTGCCGCCCAGCACGGGCGGCAGCCGGCGGACACCGCCGGCGCATGGCGGGGAACGGTGGCATGCTCGCACGGTTCGCCCTACACTGCCGATTCGACTCGCGGAGGATGTTCGACGCCAACCGTCTTCTTGCTCGCGTGATCGACCGTGGCGTGGCGGGCGGCCTCCTCGGTGGCGCCCTCGGTGCCGGCGCCGTCGGGATGCTCGGCTCCAAGCAGGGGCGCAAGATGGCGAAGACCGCGCTCAAGCTCGGCGGGATCGCCGCCGTCGGAGCGCTGGCCTACCACGCGTACGCTCGTTACAAGGCAGGCGTGGCCGGCGGTGGAGCCGCGCCGGGCGCCACGTCACGCGCCGCTTCGATCGCCGCCCCGCTGCCTGCGGCCGTCGCTGCCGCCTCCGGCGAGCCGCGCGAGCTGCCCGCTCCCCCCGCGGGCTCGGGTTTCGTGCCGGATGAAGCGGATCGCGAAGCCGTCCAGACGGTGGGCGTCACGTTGCTTCGAGCGATGATCGCGGCCGCCAAGGCCGACGGCGAGATCGACTCGACCGAGGGCCAGCGCCTGTTCGCCGAGATGGAGCGGCACGGGCTCGACCCGGAGGAGCGGGCGTTCCTGGTCCGGGAGCTGTCGCGACCGGTCGACCTGGAGAGCATCGTGGGCGCGGCCAGGACCCCGCAGCTCGCGGCGGAGATCTACGCGGCCTCCGCGATGGCGATCGAGGTCTCGAATCCCTCGGAGAGCGCCTACCTGCAACTGCTGGCCTCCCGCCTGCGCCTGGAGCCGGGCCTGGTCGCCGAGCTGAACCGGACGGTGGCCGCCGGTTCCGTCGCGGGCGCATCGGCCTGAGCCGCCAGGACACTCTCTCCAAATCCGAGTCAGGATCCATCGCGGACAGGCCACACGTGATAGTCGTGGCCGGCGAATGCCTTGTCGTCGAGGCCGATCTGCCCGCCCTGGAAACCCACGATCCACACGAGGTTCGGGACGCCCTGGAAGCTGGTTGACGACCAATACGCAGTGGCGGACTGCACAGCGGAGAACGGTTGAACGGGCGGCAGTGCCGGATCGAACTGACCGTAGTCGATCAAGCTCTGGATCTCCCTGATGTTCGGCAGGCGCCAGTCGCCCGCCACCGAACCGTCCGCGAGGCCGCAGGAAGGGCTCGCCAGCGTGTTCGCATCCTCCAGCGCACGGGTCCAGCCCCTCAACCCGAAGCAGTCAGCGTTCTTCAACCATGTCAGTCCGGTCAGATTGTCCTTCACCGTCCCATCGCCCCGGTCGGTGAACCGCGGGTAGCGGCCCAGAGTCCACCCGTTCTGGTACTCGCCGTCCTGACCTGTCCCGGTGCCACTCGGGCCGCACGTGCCCAGGTCTCCGTTCGTGTAGAAGCATTGCGTCTGACCGGTGGCCGCCACTCCTTGGCACATCCGATCGGGTAGCCTGTCGATCCTGTCCGCGGCCTGGGCGCCAGCCGCCGTGAACATGCTCGAGAGCACCACCAACGACGCCCCCAGCCCGGCCGTGTGAACGTTATCCTTCATGGAACACCTCCGAAGCGCGTGCCCTCCGGCGTTCTCCCTCCGCAGCTCCTCTCCATCGCCCAGGCGGCCGCCGGGGCCAGCCCCGAGGCCAGGTCGAGGTGGAGGTGGAGGTAGGCCGTTCCCTCGGCGGTCTGGTCGTTGTCGTAGGCGGGCCCGCAATGACGTCCGCGTATCGCCGGACGCTGCCACGAGCAACGACTGCCGCGTTTGCTCCTCACGGACACCCCAACACCTGCGGCGAGGCGCATTGCGACGCGCCGACGGGCCGCTCGCCCGTGCCGGCGTCGCAGCCCGCGGCGATCGCCGCGGGAACGAGCGTGCACGTTCCGTAGCCGCCCTCCGCGCTCGTGCCGTGGGGCACGACGAGAAAATAGCGGCTCCCCGCCAGCGGGGTGACCTGCTCGATCAACACAGTCCCGCCGTCCGAGCAGTCGTTCTGTGTGTGGCTGTACCAGGCTCCGAGCGTTCCCTCGTAGATCCCGTAGTCCTCGGCGTCGGTGCAGCTGGCCGACCAGTCGAGGATCACGGGCGACGTGTCGAGCTGGGGCAACGTGGTCTTCGACATCACCATCGTCGTCGGGATGCGCCCCTGGTTCATGGCCGCGGATGCGGTGCGCAGCATCGTCTCCTGCCAGCCCTTCCACGGCATCGTCAGCCAGCGGCTGTGCTGAGCGAACGGCGTCGTCGCCGCGTCGTAGCGCAGCCGCACGCGCCAGTGGTACGGCGACCCGCCGCGCAGCCCCGTTGCCAGCTCGCTCAACGCCACGCCCGCGGTGCCGGTGTCGGACTCACTCCCGACCACGGTCGCGCTGCCGTTCAACGACTGCCCCAGCCGCTTGACCTCCTGCTCGAGCCTCACCCGTCCCCGGCCGAACGGCGTGCGGCCGAGGAGGTTCAAGCGGAAGCTGTCGGGGCTGTCCGACGCCCCGAGGTGCGCGATCGGGTCGGCGTTGGTCGCCCTGCGCTGTCGCGGGTTGAGGGTGAGGCCGGGGCCGCTGTTCCCGTAGTAGACGAACGCCCGGCCCTCGTCGGTCTGGCCATTCTCGTAGGCGTACGCCCCGACGACGACGTCGGCGTAGCCGTCGCCGTTGACATCGCCCGCGGTGGCGACCTGCCAGCCGTAGCGGGCATCCGCCTGGTCGCTCTCGGCGGTCCAAGCCGCGGTGCTGGCCAGACCGCTGGCCGAGCCGTGATAGACGTAGGCCCGCCCCTCGTCCGTCTGTCCGTTGTCGTAGCGATAGGCCCCGACGATGACGTCGGCGTAGCCATCCCCGTTGACGTCTCCCGCCGTCGCCGCGGAATAGCCGAACAGGGCATTCGCCTGGTTGCTCTCGACGGTCCAGGCCGGGGAGGCAGGCAGGCCTGCGGCCGAGCCGTGATAGACGTAGGCCCGCCCCTCGTCCGTCTGGCCGTTGTCGTACAGCTGGGCCGGGACGATGACGTCGGCGTAGCCGTCGCCGTTGACGTCCCCCGCCGTCGCTGCCGAGAAGCCGAAGAGCGCGCCCGTCTGGTTGCCCTCGGCGGTCCAGGCCGGGGAGGCGGGAAGGCCCGCGGCCGAGCCGTGATAGACGTAGGCCCGTCCCTCGTCCGTCTCGCCATTGTCGTAGGCAGGGGCCGCGACGATGACGTCGGAGTAGCCGTCGCCATTGACGTCGCCCGCCGTCGCGACGGGGTAGCCGAGCCGGGCATCCGCCTGGTCACTTTCGGCGGTCCACGCCGGGGAGATCGCGAGGCCAGAGGCAGAGCCGTGATAGACGTGCACGCGCCCCTCGTCCGTCTGGCCGTTGTCGTAGTACGGGGCCGCGACGATGATGTCCGAGTAGCCGTCCCCATTGACATCTCCCGCCGTCGCGACGGGGCTGCCGAAGTAGGCATTGGCCTGGTTGCTCTCGACGGTCCACGCCGGGGAGGCAAGCAGGCCTGCGGCCGAGCCGTGATAGACGTAGGCCCGTCCCTCGTCCGTCTCGCCGTTGTCGTAGTCGGCGCTGCCGACGATGACATCGGAGAAGCCGTCGCCGTTGACGTCGCCCGCCGTCGCGACGGAGTTGCCGAGGTGCGCGGACGTCTGGTTGCCCTCGACGGTCCAGACGGGGGAGGCGGCGAGGCCGGAGGCGGATCCGTGATGGACGTAGGCCCGCCCCTCGTCCGTCTCGCCGTTGTCGTAGAACGGAGCCGAGACGATGACGTCCGAGTAGCCGTCGCCGTTGACGTCACCCGCCGTCGCCACCGAGTAGCCGAAGTTGCCGCCCGGCTGGTCCCTCTCGGCCGTCCAGCCGGGGCTCGCCGACAGGCCCGCGGCCGAGCCGTGGTAGACGTAGGCACGGCCCTCGTCCGTCTGGCCGTTGTCGTAGAAAGGCGCCCCGACGATGACGTCGGCGTAGCCGTCGCCGTTGACGTCACCCGCCGTCGCCACCTGGCGCAAAAAGGCGTCCGTCTGGTTGCTTTCGGCCGTCCAGGCCGGGCTAGCGGCGAGGCCCGCGGGCGAGCCGTGGTAGGCAAAGGCGCGGCCCTCGTCAGCCTCGCCGTTGTCGTAGGAGCCGGCCCCGACGATGAGGTCGGCGTAGCCGTCGCCGTTGACATCCCCGGCCGTCGCCACCGAGGTGCCGAACTTGGCGTTCGCCTGGTCGCTCTCGGCCGTCCAGGCGGGGCTCGCCAACAGCCCCGCGGCCGAGCCACGGTAGGCGAACGCGCGGCCCTCGTCCGTCTGCCCGTTATCGTAGTCCTTCGCCCCGACGATGACGTCGGAGTAGCCGTCGCCGTCGGCGTCCCCCGCCGTCGCCGCCGACTCGCCGAAATGGGCGTTCGCCTGGTCGCTCTCCGCGGTCCAGGCGGGGCCGGCCGTCAGGCCCGCGGCCGAGCCGTGGTAGACGAAGGCCCGCCCCTCGTCCGTCTGGCCGTTGTCGTACAAGAATGCCCCGACGATGAGGTCCGAGTACCCGTCGCCGTTGACGTCCCCCGCCGTCGCCACCGATCCGCCGAACTGGGCGCTCGCCTGGTTGCCTTCGGCCGTCCAGGCGGGGCTCGCCGCCAGGCCCGCGGCCGAGCCGTGATAGACGAAGGCGCGGCCTTCGACCACCTCGTCGTTGCTGTAGATAGGCCCCCCGACGACGACGTCGGTGTAGCCGTCGCCGTTGACGTCCCCCGCCGTCGCCGCCGAAAAGCCAAAGAAGGCGCTGGGCTGATCGCTCTCGGCCGTCCAGGTAGGGGTTGCCGACAGGCCCGCGGCCGAGCCGTGGTAGACGAAGGCGCGGCCCTCGTCCGCCTGGCCGTTGTCGTAGCTTGCCGCCCCGACGATGACGTCCGCATATCCGTCGCCGTTGACATCCCCACCCGTCGCCACCGAAAAGCCGAAGCCGGCATTCGCCTGGTCGCTCTCCGCGGTCCAGACGGGGCTCGCCGACAGGCCCGCGGCCGAGCCGTGGTAGACGAAGGCGCGGCCCTCGTCCGCCTGGCCGTTGTCGTAGTTGTACGCCCCGATGACGACGTCCGAGTAGCCGTCGCCGTTGACGTCCCCCGCCGTCGCCACCGAGGTGCCGAACCGCGCGGCCACCTGGTCGCCCTCGGCCGTCCACGCCGGGCTCGTCGCCAGCGGGTCGACCGTCACCGGATACGCGGCACCCGCGTCGTCGTACACGATCCGCACGCCGCGCAGCCCCGCCTCCGAGAAGCCCTCCATCCACGAGCGCAGCACGTTCCCGAGCGCGTCCTCGACGTGCAGCTCCGCGTAGTGCACCACCTTCGCACCGCCCGGCGTGGCGAAGTCGATTGCCTGACCGTCCGCCGACACCAGGGGCTGGAGCGTCCCGCCCAGCGCCAGGTCGAGGCGCACTAGACTCTCCGAGCCTGCGACGCGATCCTGCGGCCCCGGTGCCTTCGCGATCTCGAAGCCGTGCTCGAGGCCGCGCCGGTCGTTGACGTAGCTCTCGACGAGATCCCCGTACCGGTACTCGACGCGGTTGCTGTCCACGTGCAGCCGCGGGGGCTCGAGCGCTCGCGCGGGCCCCCCGGCGCGGCCCCAGCGTGCGAGCCGCAGACTCCACTCCCAGGAGACCGTGCCGCCCGGCGCCTCGTCCGTCGCACCTGCGCCGCGCGGGATCACGCGAATCCCGTCCTCGGTGAAGTACGTCCGGAAGCCATGCGCGCGGTTCGGCGCCTGCCAGCTCGACTCGAGGTCAGCGAGCGGCGTCTGGCTCTGCCAGGTGACCTCGTACTCCGCGTCGGCGATCTGCTTCCGGACGCCGGCCCACCAGTCCGCGGGGACGTCCGCGGGCGCGGCATCGCCTGCCGCCAGCACGGTCGAGCCCGCCGTCAGCAGCAGCAGGACGAACAGAGGAGAGCGAAACCGACACGCGACCGCTGTTCCCTTCGTCATGCCTCCTCCCGCTCGGCACGCCTCGCTCGCGCAAGGCGGCGCACAGTCATTCACCCCGGAGTGGACGCCGATGGATCGTCCTTGTCCGCTCTTCTCTCCTGCTCGGGTGCGCGCCATCACTCGCGGCGAAGCGCATCGCGCGGTGCCGGCGAGCGCCCCTGTGTCGGCGGCGCGGCGCTCAGCGCCGGGCGGCCCGACGCCGCCGGCAGGCCGGGCGCCATGCGCCGCAGCTCCATGACCCACAGCTCGTAGTTCGTCGGCTCTCCGAGCGTGCTGCGGTCGGCGCCGAAGAAGACCCGCGATCCGACGACGGTGATATCGGAGATGGCGGAGTCCCACGGGCCGGGAGCGATGTCCTGCACCATCCGCGTGCCTCCCGGCGTGCCGTCGCTCTTCCACAGCTCCTGTCCGTGAATCCCGTCGTCGGCGACGAAATACAAGGTCCCGGCGACGTGCGAGTCTGCCGAGGTGTCCCCGTCGTTGCGGAACTTGGCCCAGTACGGCCAGCTCGATGCGCCACCGGGCCGGATGTCGCGAACCATCACCGTCCCGGCCTCGGTGCCGTCGCTCTTCCACAGCTCCTGACCGTGAACGCCGTCGTCGGCAGAGAAGAACAGCGTCCCGCCGACGTCCGTCAGCAGGGCAAGAAGGTTGTTCTCGGCAGCAAAGGGGCGGAGCATCACCGTGCCGGCCTCGGTGCCGTCGCTCTTCCACAGCGCGCCGCCAAGAACCCCGTCGTAGGTGGCGAAGAACAGCGTCCTGCCGACGGCCGCCATCTGCGAGACGTAGCCCGAGTCACCGACGGAGATCTCGTGGACCATCACCGTCCCGGCCTCGGTGCCGTCGCTCGTCCACAGCCCGCCGGGTCCCACGAAGAACAGCGCCCCCGCGAACTCGGTGAGCGATCCGGCAATGATGTCGCCGACCATCACCGTGCCGGCCTCGGTGCCGTCGCTCGTCCACAGCCTCCTGCCGTGGACCCCGTCGTCGGCGGTGAAGAACAGCGTCCCGCCCACGGCGGTGAGGTCTCTCGGCTCGCTTCCGTAGGGATAGGGCCTGATGTCGCGGACCATGAACGTCCCGGCCTCGGTCCCGTCGCTTCTCCAGAGCTCGGCGCCGAGCTGGAACTTCTCCGCCGCAAAGAACAGGATGCCGCCCACGTCGGTCAGCCATGAGGGATTCGTCGCCCTCTCGAGGAAGCCGGTCGGACCCACGCGGACGGTTCCGGCTTCGGTGCCGTCGCTTTTCCACAGCTCGGAGACCGAAGGTGCCTTCGCGCTGAAGAAGAGCGTCCCGCCGAGGTCGGCGAAGCGGTGCGGCTCGCGCAGCTTCGCGTTCGACGCGACCAGGGTCGTCCCCCCCGGCGTCCCGTCGCTCTTCCATAGCCCGCCGTACCCGCCCTGCTCGAAATCCAAGACACCGAAGAAGAGCGTGCGGCCGACCGCGGCCAGCTGGTAGGGTCCGCCCGACTCGTCGCCGGCGCTGAGATCCGCGAGGAGCGACGTGCCGGCGTCGGTGCCGTCCGTGATCCAGGGCTCTTGCAAGTGCACCCCGTCGTTGGCCGTGAACAGGATCCTGCCGTCGCTCGTCGTCCCCCATGCCCCGAAGTCGTCGTTGAGATCGAGGCTGCTCGCCGCGCCGGGGGCGATGTCGCGCACCAGCGCGGCAGCGGTCCCGTCGCTTCTCCACGGCTCCCTTCCGTGGAGCCCGTCGTCGGCCGCGAAGAAGACGGTCACGCCGGCAACCGCCAGCATGGAGGGATGGCTTCCCGCGCTTCCCGGCCAGATGTCCTCGAGGAGCGTCGTGCCCGGGCTCGTGCCGTCGCTCTTCCACGGCTCCCACCCGTGGGCGTCGTCGAACCCTCGGAAGTAGAGCGTGTCGTTCACGGCAACCATGTGGCCGGCGTGCACGCCCGAGCCCTTGACCTCCACCGTGCCGGCCTCGGTGCCGTCGCTGCTCCACAGGGCGGGGCCGACCGCGAAGAAGAGCCTTCCGTTCGCTCCCACGCCGGCATAGCCGTCTTCCGGAAGTTCCTCGACGAACCGCGTGCCCTCGTGCGTTCCGTCGCTGACCCACAGCTGCCCGGTCCCCGCGGAGGCGAAGAAGAACAGCGCGCCGTCGGTCGCGATCACTTCCTCACCGGCGGATGCGGGCGAGATGTCCTTGACCAGCACGGTCCCGCGCGCGGTCCCGTCACTGGTCCAGAGCGTCCGGCCGTGGACCCCGTCGTCGGCCGTGAAGAAGAGCGCGCCGTCGAAGGCGGTCAGCCCCGCGGGATGGCTGGCCGCCGGTCCGAGCGCGATGTCCTTGACCAGCACCGTGCCGGCATGGGTGCCGTCGCTCTACCACAGCTCCCATCCGTGGTCGGGATCGTTGGCCGTGAAGAACAACGTTCCTGCGAGCTTCGAGAGCCTTCCCACTTGCAGGAGGTCCGGGGCGACCGCGACGGTGCTCGCCCGTGTCCCGTCGCTCTTCCACAGCTTTCTCCCTTGGAGCCCGTCGTCGGCGGTGAAGAACAGCGTCCCGGCGAGCTCGGTCAGCTCGTCGGGATAGCTCGACGACCAACCGGGAAGCACGTCGGCCACGAGGGTCGTCCCGTCCGTGGTCCCGTCGGTCTTCCACAGCTCGTAGCCCACGTGCGGCTCGTGCCCGGTGAAGTAGGTCACCTCCCCCACGGCCAGGATCTCGAGGAGCCTCGCTCCGTTCTGGGCCACGTCCGCGTCGATCTCGCTGATTTGACGGGGGATGCCGACGGAAACCCACCCGGCGGGCCCCGCCGCGAGGGTCAGCAGCGCCAGTCCCGCCATCGTGAGTCGGTTTCGCATGCCCTCTCCCCCCGCGCGGCGAGAACGGCGGCCCGCGGCTCACCGGGGAGATACCGGCTCCGTCGGCCAGCGTTACAGCGGTGAGGTCGCGCGCTTCGAGGAGCGCGCAGGGACGACGCGGGCGGTTCCCGGGCCCAGGAATCCTACAGTCTTACGGTGGACAGAGACCTACCGCCAGAGTGCGGCGAGGTCGAGCCGGAGGCCGACCCAGTCGGGGTGGGTCAGAACCGCATCCCCTTCTGCTTCCACGAGCGGACGGTACGTGCCGCGCCGGAGACGGTGGCACTCGAGCCGCTTCCGCTCCGGATCCACGATCCAGTAGTGCGGGACACCCAGCTCCGCATAGCGCCGTGCCTTGACCCCGTGATCGATGGCGCTCGTCGAAGGGGAGAGGATCTCGACGATCAAGAGCGGCCGCTTCTCGATGCCGCGGCGGGTCACACCGGATCGGTCGCCGATGACCAGGATGTCGGGAACGAAGACGTCGTGGTTCGTGAGAATCAGGTCCACGGGCGCGTACAGGACTCGCCCGATGGCCCGCCCGTGGAAAAAGTCCACGAGCTGCAACACGAGCTGCAGTGACACGAGCTGGTGCAACGGCGTCGGCGAGGGAGTCACGTGGAGCTCCCCTCGCACCAGCTCGTATCGCTTTCCGTCGTCAGGCGTGACCTGGAGGTCGGAGTATTCCAGCTTGCGCTTGAGCTCGAAGGACATGACGAATGGCTCCTCCGCGAAGGGTACGGCGATTCCATGAGCGCGGCAAGAACCCGGGAGGAGGGCAACCACGGGACGGGAGGGATCCTACGCGGTCCGGGCGCAGCGAGAGCAGGTCGTCAGAATGGAGCGTTCCCGTTCCGAAACCACGCGAGTCGCTCGCTCGCATGATCGGGGCCGGGACCGGGAGGAAGCCCGGACTGTTCAAGGGGCCCGATGGTCTCAGGCGTGTAGCATCCTCCTCGTATGCATCCCGACGGATCGTCTCGGCGGCGCTCTGGCTGACACTCGGCTCGCTGGCTGCCGGTGGGACGCACGCGACGGCGCTCCTCCGCCGCGGGTGGATCGCGAGCGGAGGCCAGAAACACCGCTCGACGGCGTAGCGGAGGGCTCGTACGGAGCGCGCGGCGCCGCGAGCGAGGCCGGGACGGTTGATGACCCGGGAGATACCGGCTCTGGCGGCCGCCGTTGCAGCGGACGTCCTACCCGATCGCGCGGAAGGCGTGGTAGGCTGCCAACGTCGGCGTCGTGGGGGGGCCGCAATGCCCAGCGGGGACGGGGGGGACCGCGATTCCGCCGGAAGACGGTTCGTCACGACCTCGTGGACGCTCGTCGCCGCCGCGGGCGAGACCAGCCAACCCGGTGCGCGCGAGGCTCTCGAAACGCTGTGCCGCGCGTACTGGATGCCGGTCTACGCCTACCTCCGGCGATCCGGGGCGCCCGCCGAGCAGGCCCGCGACCTCACCCAGGGCTTCTTCACCGAGTTGCTCGAGAAGCGCTGGTTCAAGCAGGCCCGCCGCGACCGCGGTCGCTTCCGGACGTTCCTGCTGGCATCGCTGCGCAACTACGTGGCGCACGAGCGAGAGCGGGAGCGGGCGCTCAAGCGGGGGGCCGGTCGCGCCACGTTCGAGCTGGACGCGGTCGACGCCGAGCGCGCCTTCGCGCTCGAGCCGGTCGATAGCGACACTCCGGAGACGATCTTCGAGCGCCGCTGGGCGCGTGCCGTGTTCGACCGCAGTGTCTCCCGGCTCGCGGAAGAGTCGAAGGCGACCTCGGACTCGCTGCGGTTCGAGCGGCTCCGCCCGTTCCTGACCGACGATTCGTCGGACGGCTACCGCCGAGTCGCACACGAGCTGGGTGTCGGCGAATCGGCCGTCCGCGTCGCCGTCCATCGCCTGCGCCGCCGCTGCGGTGAGATCCTGCGGGCAGAGGTCGCCGAGACCGTGCACGGAGAGGCCGACGTGGAGAGCGAGCTGCGGCACCTGATCGAGGTGCTCCGCTTGTGAGCGGCCCGGGGCCTGCGACCTGCGCGCGCTGCGCGGCGCCCCTCGCGGCGGCCGACGCTGCGCGCGGCAAATGCCCGGCATGCGTGTTCGGTCTCGGATTGCACGAGGCCACGGAGAGCGTGGCGCCGCTGCCCGGCGGCGGCTCCCCCGAACGCGTCGGGCGCTACCGGATCCTCGGTCTGTTGGGCGAGGGCGGGATGGGCAGCGTGTACCTGGCCGAGCAGAGCGAGCCGGTCCGGCGCCGCGTGGCGCTGAAGCTGATCAAGCTCGGGATGGACTCGCGCCAGTTGGTGGCCCGGTTCGAGCAGGAGCGCCAGGCCCTGGCGCTGATGGACCATCCCAACATCGCCCGGGTGCTGGACGCCGGAGCGACGGAGACGGGACGGCCCTACTTCGTGATGGAGCTGGTCCGGGGCGACCCGATCACGAGCTACTGCGACCGCAACCGGCTCTCCATACCCGAGCGGCTCGCGCTGTTCGGCCAGGTGTGTCAGGCGGTGCAGCACGCCCACCAGAAGGGGATCATCCATCGCGATCTCAAGCCCACGAACGTGCTCGTGACGGTCGCCGACGGCGCCGCCGTGCCGAAGGTGATCGACTTCGGGATCGCGAAGGCCACCGGGGCCGCTCTCGTCGAGATGACGCTGCACACCCGGCTCGGCCAGTTCGTCGGAACCCCGCTGTACATGAGCCCCGAGCAGGTCGGCATGTCCGGTGCGGACGTCGACACGCGCACCGACATCTACAGCCTGGGAGCCCTGCTCTACGAGCTGCTCACCGGCACCACGCCCTTCGACGCGGAGCGGCTCGGCCAGGCGAGCCGCGGCGAGGTCGAGCGCATCGTCCGCGAGGAAGAGCCGCCCCGCCCCAGCAGTCGGCTGATCGCGCTGAAGGAGGCCATGGCCACCACGGCCGACCGTCGCCGGGTCGGCGCACGCCAGCTCGTGCGCCAGGTCCAGGGCGACCTCGACTGGATCGTCCTCAAGTGCCTGGAGAAGGATCGTACCCGCCGCTACGAGACCGCGAACGGGGTCGCCCTGGAGATCCAGCGCTTCCTGCGCCAGGAGCCGATCCTGGCGGGCTCTCCGGGGGCGGCGTACTGGCTCCGGAAGTTCGTGCGCCGCCATCGTGTCGGCGTGGCTGCCGCGGCCGCCGCGTTGATCCTGCTGGTCGCCGGCGTCGTCGGCACGAGCGTGGGTTTGCTGCAGGCCCGGGCCGCCCAGCGCCAGGCCCAGGCCGAGGCCGCCAAGGCCCGCGCGGTGAGCGAGTTCCTGACACGCACGTTCTCGGCGGCCAACCCGGCGGAAGACGGACGCGACGTGAAGGTCGCCGACATGCTGGACCGGGCCGCGCGCGAGATCGAGGCGTCGCTCGCCGATCAGCCGCAGACCGCCGCGGCGCTGCGCGTCGCCATCGGGACGACCTACGAGGGACTCGGGCTCTTCAGCGAAGCCGAGGTTCTGCTGCGCGCCGCGATGGACGCTCAGCGCTCCACGCTGGGCCCCGACGACGGGGAGACCCTCCGGACGTCCCTGCAGTGGGCCAGGGTGAGCACGCGGCTCAACAGTCCGGATCGACCGGTCGACACTCTGCGCGAAATCCGCTCTCGCTGCGCGACTGCGCTGGGAGCGGAGCACCCGACGACCCTGCACGCGGGCGTCTACGTGGCCAGCGCACTCAAGCAGGCGAGCCTGTTGCAGGAAGCCGAGGCGGAGGCCCGTGCCGTCGACGAGGCCTGCCGTCGTGCGCTGCCCGAGGGCGACGACGTACGGCTCGACGCGCAACAGGAGCTGGCGTCGGTGCTGTGGACGCTGGGCAAGAACGAAGAGGCGACGGCGCTCTACCGTAGTCTCCTCGAGCTGCGGGAGCGCTTCAACGGCAGGGAGTCGCCGCGGACCATCTCCGCCATGAACGACCTGGGAACGGCCCTCGCCGACGGGGACGGCCTCGCAGAGGCCACCGACCTGTTCCGGCGCGTCGTCGAGATCAGCAGGCGGGTCCGTGGAGAGTCCCACCCGGATACGCTCGAGAGTTGGATGAACTTCGCCGCGGTCGTGCACCTGGCCGGAGAGCACTCCGAGGCGGAGCGCCTGTTCCGCGAGGTGGCCGAGGGGAAGACGCGGGCGCTGGGAGCCGATCATCCGCAAACGCTCAACGTCCTCAACTGGCTGGCGGAGAACCTGGGAGCCCAGGGCCGGCACCGGGAGGCGGAGCAGGTCCTGCGGCGAACGCGCGAAGGCTGGATCCGCGCGGTGGGTGAGCGGCATCTCGACACGCTGATGTCCACGAACAACCTCGCCCTGACCCTCGAGGCGCAAGGATCTCACGCCGAGGCCGAGCTGCTGTTCCGGCGCGCTTCCGACCTCGGGCTCGAGACGCTCGGCGAAGCCAACCCCTACGCGCTGTCGTGGCTGCACAACCTTGCCCAGAACCTGCAGCTCCAGGGTCGCCTCGACGAGGCGGAGCCGATCTACCGGCGCGCCCACACCCTCGGAGAGGCATCGCTGCCGGAGGAGCACTCCTACCGCGCGTTGTTCCGCCGGGGACTCGGACTGTGCCAGCTCGCCCGCCACCGAGAGGACGAGGCCGAGGTGCTCCTCCTCAGTGCCTATCCCGCGCTGGCGGCGGCGACGGGGCCGACTCATCGCTTTGCGAAGAGCGCCGCCGAGGGCCTGGCGCGGATCTACCGGGGTCGCGGCGAGGGCGCGAAGGCGGCGGAGTGGGAAGCGAGAGCCGCGGATCCACGATGACGCGAGCTGCACGGCGACGGGAGAGCCTGCGGGCGGACGGCGCCGAGACCGTGCCCGGGGGGGCCGACGTGGAGAGCGAGCTGCGGCGCCGGATCGGGGTTCTCCGCTCGTGAGCGGGCCGGGGCGTTCGACCTGCCCGCGCTGCGCGGCGCCCCTCGCGGCGGAGGACGCTGCGCGCGGCGAATGCCCGGCATGCGTGTTCGGTCTCGGGCTCGAGGCGACCGAGAGCGTGGCGCCGCTGCCCGGCGGCGGCTCCCCCGAACGCATCGGGCGCTACCGGATCCTCGATCTCCTGGGCGAGGGCGGGATGGGCAGCGTGTACCTGGCCGAGCAGAGCGAGCCGGTCCGGCGCCGCGTGGCGCTGAAGCTGATCAAGCTCGGGATGGACTCGCGTCAGGTGGTGGCCCGGTTCGAGCAGGAGCGCCAGGCCCTGGCGCTGATGGACCATCCCAACATCGCCCGGGTGCTGGACGCCGGAGCGACGGAGACGGGACGGCCCTACTTCGTGATGGAGCTGGCCCGGGGGGTCCCGATCACCGAGTACTGCGAGACGGCCAACCTGTCGATCGCGGAACGGCTGGAACTGTTCATCCCGGTCTGCCAGGCGATCCAGCACGCCCACCAGAAGGGGATCATCCACCGGGACGTGAAGCCGTCCAACGTCCTCGTCACCGTGCGCGACGGCGCGCCGGTGCCGAAGGTGATCGACTTCGGGGTCGCCAAGGCGACCCAGGGACGGCTGACGGAGAAGACGGTCCTCACCGAGTACCGGACGATGCTCGGCACACCCACCTACATGAGCCCGGAGCAGGCCGAGCTGTCCGGCGTCGACGTCGACACGCGCACCGACATCTACTCGCTGGGCGTGTTGCTCTACGAGCTGCTCACCAGCTCGACGCCGTTCGACGACCACGACCTCCTTTCCGCGTCGTACTCGGAGATCCAGCGGATCATCCGCGAGGTGGAGCCGCACACACCCTCGAAGAGGATCAGCACGCTGGGCGCGAGGCTCGCGGCCACGGCCGCGCAGCGCCGGGCCGAGCCGCGCAAGCTCGCACTGCTGATCCGCGGCGACCTCGACTGGATCGTGATGAAGGCGCTGGAGAAGGACCGGACGCGCCGGTACGAGACGGCGAGCGGCCTGGCGGCGGACCTGCGGCGGTACCTCGCGGGCGAGCCGGTGACCGCGGCGCCGCCGAGCGCGGCGTATCGGCTCCGGAAGTTCGTGACCCGCCGCCGGCGGGAGGTCGCCGCGGGCCTCGCGCTGCTCGGGCTTCTGCTGATGGCGATCGTCGGCACCAGCGTGGGCCTGATCCGCACGGAACGAGCCCGGGCTGCCGAGGAGCGGCAGCGGAAGGTCGCCGAGCGCGAGCAGGCGTCGGCGTCGGCGACGGCGGAGTTCCTGCAGCAGCTGCTCGAGGGGGTCGGCCCGTCCGTGGCGCAAGGACGGGACACGACGATGCTCGAGGAGATGCTGGCGCGGGCCCTCGCGCGGCTCGATGCCGGCGCGCTGCGGGCCAGCCCGGAATCCGAGGTCCGGCTGCGGCGGACGATCGCCGAGACCGTGGGGGCCCTCGGGCAGCTGGAGCAGTCGAGGACGACTCTGCAGCGGGCGCTCTCGCTGGCCGGCGCGACCTGGTCCACGGATCACGCGGAGAAGGCGCTCTTGCTCAACGACCTCGGCTACACGGCGCAGGCGTTCGGGGAGCTGGACGACGCGGAGCGGCTGTACCACGAGTCGCTGGAGATGAGGCAGCGCCTGTTCGAGGGCGACCACCCGGCGATCGCGGAGAGCCTGAACAACCTCGGGTTCCTCGCGCATGCGCGCCGGGACTTCGCCGAGGCGGCCCGCCGCCACCAGGAGGCCCTGGACATGCGCCGCCGCCTGTACAGCGCGGACGACGACAACCTGGTCGTGAGCATGAACAACCTCGCGACGGCGTTCTTCGCCCTGGGAAACCACGCGCAGGCCTCCTCCGTGCTCCAGGAGGCTCTCGACATGGCCCGCCGGCTGACGCCGGGCGACCACCCCGCCATCGCCCAGATGCTGAACAACCTCGGCTTCATGACCCAGGCGTCCGGACGCCAGGACCAGGCCGAGCCGTTGTTCGAGCAGTCCCTGGCGATGCGCCGCAAGCTGTTCGACGGCGATTGCCCGGAGCTGGCCGAGAGCCTGACCAACCTCGGATCGGTCCGGCGCGCGCTCGACCGCCCGGCGCAGGCGACCGCCCCCTACGAGGAAGCGCTGGCGATGCGCCGGCGGCTCTACCCCGGAGACCATCCCCTGCTCGTGCTCAGCCTGAGCAACCTCGCCGCCAACCGCCGGGACCTGGGAAACCGCCGCTCGGCGGTGGATCTGTTCCGCGAGGCGCTGGCCATGGCCGACCGCCTGGAGACACCCGACCCCGCGGTGAGCGCGCGGACGATGTCCAGGCTCGCCGCCGTCCTGGCCGAGCTGGGCGAGCACGACGAAGCCGCACGATGGGCCGACCGCGGCGCAGCGCTCGCACGCGTGACGTTCCCCGAGTCGAGCCCGGTCCGCAAGGAGTGCGAGGAGACCCTGGCCCTCGTCCGGAAGCCGAAGACGTGAGCGTGCCGTCGAGCGCTTGAACGCCTTCGCGGCCGGCCGCCCCGGCACGCCGGACCGCGTCGGCCAACCGCTGCGCGGCCACCGGGTATCGCGTCGATCAGGGCGTAGGCGAGATCGTCGCCGCGCTCGTCGGAATCCGCACTGCTACGTCCTCCTGTTGGGACGCTCGCCCTGGTTGAGCGCGTCCATGCCGAGCGATTCGACCAGCGGCAGGCGCTGGGCGCAGCGCGGATCACTGGCGCAGCGCCGCCACGCCGCACGCAGCGGCTCGGACCGGAACGGGAACGCGTGGCTGTAGCTGAGCGTGAACGTCTCGAGCAGCCCGTACGCCGTGTCGTAGTCCGCGCCTTCGGGCGGGTTCTCCCCGAACAGCACGAGCAACCGCCCCAGCTCCTCGTCCGCGAGAGCCGGAGCGCCGGCGGTCGAGCGCCGCGCCTGCGCAATCGCGTCCGTCAGCTCCGCCGACTCCCCGCGCTCGTGCCGCCAACGCGCGAGGAACACCGCGCACACGCGCGGGTCGATGCGACAGCCCTGCTCGGCGATCTCGACCCAGTCGCCGTCGGTCAGCACCACGCGGCGCTCCCGCAGCAAGCGGCCGAGCAGCGAGCTACGCGCGCCGGCCTCGGCCGCCGGCCGGTGGACCGTCACGGGCAGCTCCGCCGCCTTGCCGGCGAAGAAAGCCCGCGCGGCGCGGTGGTTCAGCCGCGGATGGAGCAGCGTGTGAACCTCGTCCGGCAGGTCGATCTCGCCGATCACCCCCGAGGGGATCCGCTCGTGGGCCAGCAGGGCCGGGAGCGAGTCGATGCCGACCCATTCGAGCAGCGAGCGGAAGCGCGGGTCGCCGAAGCGCCGCTCGAGCCGCTCGAGGTCGGCCTCGGTGTCCGCGCTGCGGAAGCCGAGGAGCAGCACGTCGCCCTTCATCGTGGACCAGACCGCGACTCGATCGAACACCGAGCGGTACGTCCCCAGCACGAGCGCCAGGGTGCGGGCGTCGGTCTCGTACGTGTGGAACCATTGCGCGTACACCCCGCCCGGCGACAACCGCGCCCGCGCGGCGAGCAGGAACTCGCGGCTGAACAGCATCTCGACCCCGCTGACCCAGGGATTGCTCGGCTCCGACGCGATGACGTCGAAGCTCCCTTCGCTGCGCAGCAGCGAGCGGTAGGCGTCCGCGCGTAGCAGGCGCGTCTTCGGGTTCGACGCCGCGCCGAGGTTCAGCGCTTCGAACAGCGGCGCCGCCCGGATCACTCCCGGCGAGATCTCGGCGCACACGACCTCCACGACGGAGTCGAGGGTCGCGAGCGCACCCGCGGTCAGCCCTGTGCCGTAGCCGATCACGAACGCGCGCTCCGCGTTCTCGGCGAGCATCGCGGGCAGCAGCCCGATGAGCACCATCGTCACGTTCTCGTCGGGAACGTTGCCGTCCGACTTCCCGTTGACGATGATCGCGCGCCCCTCGCCCGGGGTCGTGACGACCGTGACGGTGGCCGAGGGATCGTCGTCGTGGAACAGGATGTTCCGCTCCGGCCGCGGGCCGAGGAAGGCCTCGTAGAATGCCCCCGGTCCATCGAACGTGCCCGTCCGCGGCTGCCGGGCGCGGAACGCCCCGGCGGTCACCCGCGGAATCGACCAGGCCGGAAGCAGCACGAGGACGACGAGCGCCGTGAGGAGTCCTCCGACCGCGAGACCCCGCCGCCGCGGTAGGCAACGCAGGGTGAGGATCGCCGCCGCCACCGCGAGCGCGAGCACCGCCAGGCGGTAGACGTGGTGCAGCTCGAGCCAGAACAGCAGCGCATAGCCCCCGAGCAGCGCCCCGAGCAGGGAGCCCAGCGTGTTCTGGCTGTAGATCCGGCCGGCCACGCGCCCCAGCTCCCCGACCTCGTTGCGCAGGCGGTGGAACACCAGCGGCAGCGCGGCGCCCGACAGCGCGAGCGGGAGCAGCAGCACCGAGCACAGCGCGAGGAACACCGCGAATCGATAGGGGAGGAAGAGTTCCGGCTCGTCGCGGAACGCGGAGCGCAGCAGGTGGAACCAGTAGCCGGAATCGGGAACGACCCGCTCGAGAGCCAGCAGGTACGCGACGAGACACCACTGGGTGGCGGGCAGGACGGCGGGGTGAATCCGGTCCAGCGCGGACACGACGAGGCTGCCGACGGCGATCGACAGCACGAACGTGGCGACGACCGTCGCGAACGTGAACGGAGAGGCACCGACGGCGAGGGCGACGACGCGATTGATCGTGGTCTGGAGCGCCATCATCGCGAAGCCGATCAACAGCACCGCGACGGCGAACGTGCGGACGCCGCGGACGGGAGCGCGCGGATCGCTCTCGACCGTGGCCCAACCTGCGCCCGAGCCGGCCGGCTGGAGGCGGACGAAGGCCACACCCGCCGCGAGGTTGACCGCGCCCATGGCGAGCATCGCGCCGGTGAGTCCGAGGCGCGGAATCAGGAAGAACGCCGCGGCCAGCGCGCCGAAAAACGCCCCCGCCGTGTTCGAGCCGTAGACGAGGGCGTGGAACCGCGTCGAATCCGCGAGTCCGGTCGCGAGACCCTGCGTCAGGAGCGGGATCGTCCCGCCCATGAGGATCGTCGGAGGCAGGATCAGGATCGCGCTCAGCACGACGTCGACCGCGAACGACAGCCACTCCGGTCGGTGCGGGAGGTGGACCGAGAACGACCACACCGCGGCGAACACGAGCGGGAACGCGAAGGCGTACAGGCCGATGCCGATCTCGACGATCCCGTACGTGCGCAGCAAGTGCGCCGGCTCGCCGCGCGGTCCCGAGCGTGCGACGAGACGCCGTGAGACCCGGCCGAAGAGCGCGTAGCCGTAGGAGAGTCCGGCGAGAAAGATGCCGAGGACCGCGGCCGTCGCCTCGCTGTGGGAGCCGAGCAAGATCGCCAGGTAGCGCTCCCAGGCGACCTCGTAGACGAGCGCGGAGAAGCCGGTCGCGAGGGTCAGAGCGACCGCCAGCCCGCGTGCGGCGTCCCCGCTACGACTCGCCCGGCCGTTGGTCGTCGTCATGACGAGAACGGGGCCGAGCCTACCACGGCAGCTCCTCCTGGAACGTGCGGTTACGCTCCGCCTGCCGCACCCGGCGACGCTGCGACTCCGACCTGCACCCGGTCTTCGACGCCACTTCCCCCCACTCGATCCTCGTCCCCGACACGGTCGCCCCGCCGTCGAGGATGTCGAGGCGCACGACCGGCCCACCGTCCTTCACGAAGGTCAGCGTCCAAGGCCGGATCTTCAGGAAGAGCTGCGCGGTCATCGAGCCGCTTCGGTCCAGGGACGCCAGACTACAGTTCGGCCAAGCGTCGCAGCTTTTCTTCGACCTCTCGCAGGATGGTGCGCGGCAGGGGCTCGAGCCGCCGAACGAAGCGCCGGTTGTCGATCGCGCGACTCTGATCGATCATGAGCTCGCAGTCTTGCCGATTTCCCGCCAGACCCTTCGGGAGCGACACGCGAAGCAGGTTGCCTCCTGCGAGTCGGGTCGTGCTGGGCAGGATCCATGTGGAGGGATGTCCCGCCTCGTTGAGCAGGTCGTTCTGGATCACCAGAACCGGCCGGGTCTTGCCCGCTTCCGTCCCCCGGCGCGGGTTCAGATCGGCGAGGTACAGGGTGCCGCGGCGGACGATCACGATCCGTCCAGGCCTTCGGACGCGAGGTGGTCGAGTTCCTTCAGCTCCGCGGAGACCGACGCCCGGGTGGCGACCGAGGCCTGGCGATAGGCCTCACGCAGGCTCTCGCGATCGGTCATCTCTTTGAGAAGTCGCAGTCCGCGACGGACGACCTCGACCTTGCTCTTGGCCTTGAGCTTGGCCTGCAGGGCGAGCACGAGCATGAGCTCCTCCGGGGGGAGGGTGATGCTGGACTTGGTATTTGATTTCATACCTGTAGCATACCTCCGGCGTGGGCGGTTGTCGAGTCGTGTGGCCCGCCATCCGTGGCGCGCCCGAGGGGGGAGACATTGTGGAGACAGCGACACACCCCCGGCCCGAGCGAAGCGTCTTAGCCAGTTCTCGCGGATGGGCCTATGATTGCGTGCGTTACGTCCGCAGAGCCAAGGAGGTGATGGAAGGTGTACACCGATGCCCAGTAACGACGCAGGTGCGTTCGTGAGCACGGAGGGGACTCGAGCTTCCCTGGCCTTGCCGCTGATGCAACAGTCGGACGAGTTGAGGACTGGCCCGATCAAGCGAACGCCGGCGCGTTCGTCGTGGACCGCACGGGGGATGCCCACTACATCCTCAACAGCGAGATCGAGCTGGACTTGATGCTCAGTCACTGAGCCGACAGAAAAAGCCCCCGAGCTTCTACGACAAGGACCAGCTCGAGGGCCAAGCCGCGCTGCTCTGGTTGAACAACGCGTCCATCTTCACCAAAGCAAACGGCACCAATCCCGTCAAGCCGCGTCGATCACCGTCACCCAAAACTGGCCCTTGCCTCTCCTTTCCTTGCTCCGGGACCGGGACGGGCCTGATAAAGGGGGGGTTCCCGCGGGACCCGAGGCTACCTAGAATCACCTCTCGCACGCTGGCTGCGGGAGGGCTACTCGGACGGAGACGCGCAAAGGCCGCTCGATTCTCCTACGCGCAACGGTCACCCTGGGCGAACGCCTTCGGCTCTTCTGTGCTGATGCCGGCCCTGCAGCGTCGAGAAGCGCGTCCGTTCCGATCAGGGTCTTGTCGCACAACGCACGACCGACGAAGCCCATTGATCGGCTGTCACCTCAGAGGCTGCGTCATTCTCATAGGCTTCTACTTTGGAGAAGCCGGAATAGTGAGCGTCATAGGAAATGTGCGCTTCGTAATGTGCGAACTCGTGAAGAAGCACGTGAGTCAGGGCATCGACGGGATCTTCCGCCCAACCTTCGTCCGGTATCATGAACTCCCGTCTCTCAAAAACGGCGGGAAACACTTCTACCGTCGCCCGAAACTTATCGTCCCAGAACTCATCCACACTGTAGTAGCCGTCGCCATCCAGGTCCTCCATCGGGTCGGAACCGAGGCTAAACCTAGCCTGCTGCTCTGGGGTGTGGGTGTACGTACCCGAAGATGATGTACGTGCGGCAGTATCCCCTTTGTTCTGGGTCTGCACATACTTGATGTCGATGCCCACGTAGATGCGGTGGGACGCGTCCAGATCCTTCTCGTATAGTCCCTTGAGCCGTGGCGATGATGAGTTGAATCGTATTACGCGGCCCAAGACCGAGTCAGGCCGACACCGCGCCAGGTATTTGATCGCCCGCGCGAACGCCTCCTGAATGATCTCGGTGCGACCAGCAACCGACGACAGTCTGGAGTCATTCCATTCCGGAGATCCGCCTGAGCTCGTGAGAGTTAGACAGCGGTGGCTCCGGGTTGAGAATTCGCCTTTGACTCTATGAATACCGTCGGACATCTGTGCTAGGGCCACGCCGCCGGCAAGGAGTATGCTCACGGAGAGCCCCAGGATGCCGCTGGCTCTGCGCACAGTCATCACTTCGGACGAGGAGTTGACCAGCGCCGCTTGGTAGGAGGTGGAAGCGTGAGGTTCGACGTCTTCTTCTGATGCAGGCCACTTTCTTCGATTACCTGAACGACCGCGTGTGCGCCCGCAGCGAGTCCCTCGGCCGTATCGGCGGTTATCGACTTGGTGGTTTCCCACACCTTGACCCCCACCCGCTCGAGACTCTCCCCCATGTTGGCAAAGTGGTTCGGGTTCTCGAACTTATCAGTTCCGTCAGGGATGAACTGTTTACCCTTCACGGATTCGGGTTGGGTGCCCGCGGCGTCGCAACCTCTACTCACGTCGACACCCACCGCGCCTTCGCGTGGGGAACGTTCAGGGCCGGCGACCACAAGGTTCGCGGTACTCGCAAACAGGACAACGAACACCATTGCCAGGAGTGGCAGGAGAGACCGAAGGCTGGCATGTCTCATGGGAACCTCCGTTCTACCCACCCTTTATACTGCGACACGACGAACCCCGCCAACGCGTTCGTGTCCGGGGTTCCAGGCCACGCGGACCGGCTTGACGCTGCATCATAAAGGACGTTATGATTCACCTGTATGTCTATGAGCAGCAAGGAGTTAGAGGATGAAGAACAAGGACACCGAAGGCGGTCATCGACGGGAGGGTTCGGGCCGAGACACCAACCTTCCCGACGGAGAATCGGGCAGAGGTGGACCCTAGCCCCGGATGACCGCCGCCAGCTCGCCCACGAGGCTCGAAGGCGCCTGGCCCAGGCGGGGATGCCGGTCCTCCCTGGCGTGGTGCTCGACGCCGGAGTGCGGGCCACCCGGGCCTACCTCGAGTTTCTGCTGGCCTCGATCAGGAACCCCAACACCCGCCTCGCTTACGCGCACGCCCTGACGGAGTTCCTGCTGTGGTGCGAGGAGCACGGCCGCAGCCTCGAACGGATCGACCCGCTCACGATTGCCGCGTACGTCGAGAAGCTCACCCGCGAGCGCTCGGCCCCGACAGTGAAGCAGCACCTCGCCGCGATCCGCATGCTCTTCGATTCGCTCGTGCTGAAGCAGGTCGTACCGTTCAACCCAGCAAGCTCGGTCCGAGGACCCAAGCACGTCGTCAAGCGCGGCAAGACGCCAGTGCTCGCGGCCGAGCAGGCAAGGCATCTTCTCGATTCCATCGACACCGGCAAGATCGCCGGGCTGCGGGACCGGGCGATCATCGCCGTCATGGTCTACAGCTTCGCCCGCGTCGGCGCGGTCGTGGCCATGAACGTCGAGGACTACTACCCGGACGGCAAGCGCTTCTGGCTCCGACTCCACGAAAAGGGCGGCAAGCGCCACGAGGTTCCAGCCCATCACAACGCGGAGGCTTACCTCGACGAGTACCTCACGGCCGCCGGCATCGGCGGCGAGAAGAAGGCGCCCCTGTTCCGTACCCTGAACCAGCACCGGCTACTCACAACCGAGAGGATGACCCGGAACGACGTGCTACGGATGGTCAAGCGCCGGGCCCGCGACGCCGGCCTGCCCCACGAGATCTCCTGCCACACGTTCCGGGCCACGGGGATCACCGCTTACCTCGAGAACGGCGGGACGATCGAGAACGCCCAGGCCATCGCAGCCCACGAGTCCCCGCGGACGACCAAGCTCTACGACCGGACCTCGGACGAGATCACCCTCGACGAGGTTGAGCGGATCGCGATCTGAGCACTGCGACATCAGTCGCTTTCCTCATCCTCGCTGCCATTAGTGCTCGGGGAAGCGCCACTTTCAGCGGCGTCCGCAGACTTCGGCTGCCTTTCGGCATCTTGTTCCTTGGCCTTTGCCCGGGCCCACCTTTCCTGAACCGCCTTCCGCATTAGTTCACGCCGCTCCTCCGTAGGCACGTCTTTCCAGCGGGCGTGCCCCCCCTTCTTCCCCCCCTTCTTCCCGCCCTCGCGCCCCAGGGCTACGGCGTGCGGGTTCTTCTTTCGTTTCACCCGCCGAGTATACGAATGCAAAAAGCGCTTCTAGAAGGGCACTCCGATCACCGCGCAGCACTGTACTAGTAGCGCTGCTAGTATAAAGGCCGTCATGAGAATAGGTAAGAAGCGCACGCGGCGGACAGTAGGCGAACATCAGGCGACCCAGGCCTCTCGTAGCAGGATACGGGGCGATTGGGCACCCGAAATTCGTTCTTGCGAAATCGACACGATCGCAGTAAAGTCGCTCGCCGATTTACTGCGGAGGAGCCGCGTGGGAGTTGACCGTAGTCGTGAACGCCCCGAGAAGATTCTCGTCGCAATGTGGAAGCTCTCGGGCGGCAAGACCGCGTCTCTCAAGTACGAGGACATCGTGGTCCAAGCGTTCAAACTCTTCCCCGAAGAGTTCGCGCTGCGCGGATACCCGGAGTTCCCGGATTCCTCCGACATTCACAAGCCGCTCTACGGCGTTCTAAAGCGCGGTGGCATGGTGCGGTCCGCCAACAAGACGTTCAGCCTCACCCAGCGGGGGATTGAGACCGCTCGGCGGATCGCCGAGGCCGTTGGGAAGAAGGCGCAACGACCACAAAGTGCTGACCGCATGACGCGTGATGTTCAGCTTGAGGTTGAACGAATGGTCGGATCCGCAGCGTTCAAGCTCCATCTTGAAGGCAAAGATCCCAAGATACTGGACACCGACTTCTACGCGTTTCTCGGATGCACCGTCCGTACGCCGCGCAACGACTTCCTTGGCCGCTTGAGAGCGACCGACGAGGCGATCAAGACCTCGTTGCGGCTCAATCAACCCGACGCAGAGACGGCCCGCGCTCTTTCTAGCCTTTGGTCGACGTTGAACAGCCAATTCCGCGACGTTGTCGAGCGCCGGCGCGGAGGGAGGAAACCTGATGCGCAAGAGGGCTAGCACGGCGGCAATCTCGATCAAAGCTATCCCTAACGAGTTCGACGACAATTTCCTGGACGTCGTAGGGAATGAATTCAGATTCGATCATGCAAAGGGCCTTGCGGAGTGGATCAAGAATTCTGCCGACGCCTACGCTACAACGGCTGGAGTCAAGGACGCGCAGCAGCATATTCTGCTGCGTTTCAAGCAAGGACAGCCCAAGCGGGAGAGCGTCTTCGAATGCATCGACTTCGTAGGCATGACGAAACACGACATCGACAAGGCCGTCAAGGTCTGGGGGCTCGCGACCGCCGCAAAAAAGGGCACTACACTTCCGACGTACGGTGGGCATGGTAACGGCGGCAAGTTCTACATGAGGCAGATGTTCGGCCAGTCGAGATTTATTACCTACCGTGCCGGTGTACTCAACGTATTCGGTTTCGACGAGCGTCGACGGTACGGCTACGCAAAGGGGCTTGAGAACACCGGAGTATCCCTCGAAGACGCCCTTCGGTTCGCGGAAATCGACTCCATCGACATTCCAGAGGATGTCCGCACGCGATGGAAGGCGAACAGACGGCAAGCCGGGTTTACCGTGGTTCGGGGAGAGAATCCGGCACGCTTCAGCGGCAGAGCCACCATTGCTTCGATGCTTGACCGCCTGCGATTCCATCCACAGGCTCGGCGTCTTCTGGCGCACAAACAAGTGATTGTATTGCCTTATGGTCAGGCCTGGGGGAAGAGGCTTGAGGCGCCGACCGTAGCACCAAGGCCAGGCTTCGAAAAGGCGCGGCAGATTCCCCTTCCGAGAACCTTGGAGCACGCCGGAGAGACGTTTCCTTTGCGGAGCAAGCGCCACCCTGACGGGAAGCTGATCCTGCGCACATCCGACATGCCACTGACGCGGTCCTCAGATCTGGCGGCCCTCAACACGATCGACATCATGGGTGAATTAGGTTGCATCGCTTCCTATCGCATGAACGAACTCGGATTCTTGCGCTATGCCCCGGAGGCGGAGTTCATCTACGGCGAGTGCGAGTGCCCGCTGCTCGAGGAGCCCGAACATGACTCGGTCCGCAACGACCGCGAAAAGCTGGTGGACAACGAGCTCACGCGAGCGCTCCTTGACTGGATCAGAGGACAAGTCGACGGTCTCGCAGAGGAGCTTGCAGAGAAGAGACGAACCGAAAAGAAGTCCCGCGACCTCCGTCAGTCCTCGCTGTTCAACCAGCTTCTCGACAAGTGGAAGAACCGGTTCATGGTCAAGCTCACGGCAGAGCTTTTCGGAGGCGCGGGTATTGGTGACTCTTTCGGAGGCGCCGGCGGTGGCGGCGAGAAGAAAGCTGGCGACAAAGACGCCAAGGGGCGTGGGGATGGAAAGAATGTCGGCGATGAGTCGGGAGGCGGAGGGAGCGGCGATGAGAAGCGTCGTGGACCCCGCTACCCAAGGGTGCTCCTATCCGGGCACGATCGCGATCCGCTAGACGATGGTGCAGGCGGCCCGTTCGAATGTGACCCTCGCCATCCGCCTGTGTATCAGCGCGACGTCGATATCAGCAACGGCATCTACTGGATCAACACATCACGTCCGTTGGCAAGCAAGCTCATGGATCGATACGGCGCAGACCATCCTCGCTGGCGTGAGTACCTCTTTCAGCGCTACGTCGACATCATCTTGAAGCAGACGATACATGAGCTTGGAAACCGCGATCCGGAGTTCACGCCAGATAAAGTCGATGGCCTCATCGATGACGTTACCTCTCGCGTGCACGACGCCGCAGCTGACGACCTGGAGCAATTCCTTTTCGAGGAGGCGTTGACGGGCGCAGCCCCAGAAGCCGAAACCGAAGCAGAGCCAGTCGAAGGGTAACCGATTATGGCCGACATCGTCGCCGGCGCGAACCGGCCGCTCTTCAATCTAGTTGACGTCTTTGCCGGAGTAGGGGGGCTGACAGTTGGTTTCCTCGACGAGACGGAAGCGGCTGCCTGCACTTTTGCACCGCGCTTGCTTGTAGACATCGACCGAGACGCACGGGATGTAGTGCTGCGAAACTATCCGCACGTCCCGTACCTTGTCCGTGACGTTCATGAACTCTCGGGCGCCGAGATTCGACGGCAGGCACGTCTTCGACCGAACGACACCTTGCATGTCCTAGTTGGTGGACCTCCATGCCAAGGCTTTTCGTGGCTTGGCAAGCGGGCGCTCGAGGATGAGCGTAACGTCCACCTACTGGACTTTCTCCGATTGGTGCGAGAACTTCGCCCAATGGCCGCTCTCATCGAAAACGTCCCGCTGATCATCACTTCTCATGATGGGGTCGTCATCCAAGAGCTGTGCGATGGGCTTGCCCAGTCTGGTTATTCATCCTGCGCGGACATTCTCCTCGCAAGTGACTATGGTGTCCCACAATTCCGCAAGAGAGCCTTCGTCTTGGCCTATCGCTCTGACATGGGGATGCCGCCCCAGTTTCCAAAGCGCACACATGAGCGAGTTCCAACGGCGCTTCTAAGCAGGGGTGCGGCGCGATCCCAGTTTGAGCCGGAAAAGGCGCCTTACGTCAGCGTTGAGGAAGCCATCGGAGACCTTCCATCCATCCCGGCAGGGGGCGGTGGCGAAGTCGTGTTCTATTCGGGGCCCGCTGAGACTCCATATCAGCGATGGGCACGCAACGGGTCCATTGCAATCTTCAACCATAGGTCGCGAATGCACGGCAAGGACTTCCTCGAAAAGATTAAAGTCATCGAGGAAGGCGGTCGTAACCAGGAGCTGCCGGCTGAAGAGCGATTCTCCGAGAACTACTACAGCCAGGCATACGCGCGATTGCACCGGAACGGTATTGCTCAGACCGTCACGACGTATTTTGGCAACCCCGGCTCGGGTCGGTTCTTGCATTATCGCGACCTACGGTCCATCACGGTCCGCGAGGCGGCGCGCTTTCAGTCTTTTCAGGACTCCTTTGTCTTTGATGGCCTTCATGCGACTCAAATGCGACACGTTGGCAATGCCGTCCCTCCCTTGCTCGCACGCGCCCTAAAGGACCAGATCGCCCACGACCTGTTAAGCGTTGGCGCCCATCTACCCCGTACCCGGGGCCGTCCTAGGAAACCGCGCGTCGAAGCGCCCGAGGTCCGATCACGAATAATGCGCGCAGTGCCAGGAAGGAACACCTCCACAGAGCGAGTCCTTCGGAGAGCATTGTGGGTAGAAGGCCTGCGCGGCTTCCGACTGCACAACAAAGAAGTGCCTGGCACACCAGATGTGGTATTCGCTCGGGCGCGGCTTGCAGTTTTTGTGGATGGGTGTTTTTGGCACGGATGCCCACGCTGCTATCGAGAACCCAAGTCTCGCAAGGAATACTGGACGATGAAGGTCCAACGCAACAAGGACCGCGATGCACGAGTGAATGAGGCATGCGCTACAGCCGGCTGGGGCGTGCTTCGGTTGTGGGAACACGAAGTGGTACGTTCGTCGGAGCGCTCCGCGCGCCGAGTCATGAAGGCGCTTAAGGCGATGGAGGCTCGACGTCTTCTAGCGAGGCACAAGCGCAACTCACGGAACGCTCCTGCGCATCCGTAACAATCGACCAGACGCGAGGAGAGGTGCGGGAGAGGTGCCATGCCTGTCGACTTCCGGATGTTCCAGCTCGCTTTGGTTTGACCGGTTCCTGCCGTCTTGTCCCGCGACAGCATGAGGTGTTGATGGTGGTTGGCGGTCGTCGTGCGCGTGCGGAGCGCGGGATGGGACAGAGGGGCGAGGT